>Ga0187766_10001178_pt1 | contig 15260 bp, 9 predicted proteins | sample 0216_QUI02_MP05__4_FD_132971 | JGI IMG/M metagenome (GOLD analysis project Ga0187766, IMG submission 132971) | Tropical peat soil microbial communities from peatlands in Department of Meta, Colombia - 0216_QUI02_MP05_20_MG | ecosystem: Environmental > Terrestrial > Soil > Wetlands > Peat ... | reverse complement strand
CTTCCCTTGATCTTGCAAAATGGGTGCCTGACAGCTTCGCCACAGGCTTACATACACAGGGTCATTCACCTGCTCTACTAACGTGATCCCTCGTTGAAAGTAAGCTTCAGCCTCCGGGAGATCACCAAAACGAGTAGACAAAACTCCAAGATTGGCAAATGCTACCGCTATGATTGAGGCTTCGCCAATCCGCTCAGCAATGCTCAGAGAGCGACGTAAAGCGGCCTGTGCCAAGATATGCTCACCTTTTCTTAAATACGCATCGCCTATATTGCAGCAGATATGAGCGATCTCTACTTGACGATCATAGTGCTCAAAAATTGCCAGCGCGGTATTCAGATGATCAAGCGCCACAGTGCTCTGACCTACGGTAGCTGCAATTGCAGCTAATACTCTGTGTGTTCGCCCCAGGTCCACAGGATCACCCCCAAGCGTACGCCTGGTAGTTGTCGAGTGAAAGACATTCGTAGCTGTACTATTTTGCTCCCCGAGTACATTCTCGAAGATTATCAAAGCACGCTGTGCCTTTTGACGAGCCTCCTCAAAGTTTCCTTCTTGTAAGAGTACGAAACTTTGTTGCAAATGCAGATTTGCCCAGGCCGGACTACCCATAACCTCCGCTTCGCGAAGTACTTGCTCACCACGGCCATAACAGTGCTTTGCTTGCGCATTGTCACCGGTATCGTACCAGGTCCTTCCAATTTCACACCAAAGCAAGGCTTCGATTTGTGCTTCATAGTGAGGATCAATTTCTGAAGATGTGATCCGATAGCGGTTATGTAATTCCAAAGCTTGCTCAAAAAAGCTGCGTGCCGCAGTGTAATTTCCCTGAACCCTGGTACACTCACCAAGCCGTTCCAGTAAGGTAGCCAGGTGCAGGTAATCTTCTGCGCGCGCATTGACAGGGACCGTCCCAATATACTCGATGGCAAGCGTGTAGTACTTCACCGCTTCGGGATATGCAGATAATGCATAGGCGCGATCGCCTCCCATCTCCGCAAAGTGAGCAATTTGGGAAGCGTCCGCACCACCATGCACAAGGTGGTAGGCAATAGCGGCGGCTCCCTCTTCCTCTCGTCCCTGGTACATGTGCCGCAAGGCTTCAGCTGCTCTACGATGGAGGCTAACGCGCCTGCCCGCGGATAAGCCGTCATAGAGGTAGCTCACGAAGAGGGGATGCCAGAAGTGGTAGGTGATGCGCGTGCCGCTGCCCTCGTCGGTGAGCATTCCGGCCTGCAACGCCTCTTCCAACAGGTCGAGGATGGTATCTTCGTCTGCGTCTTGACCTCCTACCTCCATGGAGCGCACCGTGTTAAATTCGAATGAACCACCCAGGACTGCGGCCCTGCTCAGGAGGCGCTGGCAGGCGCTACTGATCCTGCCCATACGTAGATCAAGGACTGCGGAGATGGTGTCTGGCAGTGAGGTTGGAAGCTGCCCATCGTCTGGTGTGGATATGTGGGTCTCTCCACCAAAGGCAAAGCGCTGAGCTACCACACCTCGTGCCAGTTCCTCGGCAAAGAAGGGGTTACCAGCAGCGCTGGTCTGGATATGGCTCACAAGCGGCTCCGGTAGATGTGAGACCAGGGCACGGATCTGTTCATCGCTGAGTCGTTGAATGCTTAAGGTCTCAGCGGCCTGTTCGCGCTGTAGATCAATCAGAATCGGATGCAATGGGTGAGTTGCAGGTAACTCTATCTCGCGGCAGGTGCCCACAATCATCACCGGTAGGCCACGTAGTTGGCGCACAAGGTAAGCCAGCAGTTCGCAGCTACTGGTATCTATCCACTGCAAGTCATCGAGTACGATGAACAGTGGAGTGTTCTCACTGATTGCGACAAGGAGCGCGCGGGTGGCCTCCCAGAGACGCAGTTGCTCCTGTTCGGGCGGCGTTGGCGAGGAAGGCTCGAGTTGCGGCAGGAGATCATGTAGTTCAGGCAGCAAGACTTCGAGGGCTTGATAGATCAAGGGGCGCCGCGCAATCTCCTGTCGCTGCCAAAGTCCTTGAGACATGGCCTTGCGCAGCACCTCGACCCATATCCTGTAGGGGATGTTGCTTTCCTGCGCATAGGCCCTGCTCCATGCTACGGCCCAACCGCGTCTTTTCGCTTCGCGTCCCGCCTCTTCGGCAAGGCGAGTTTTGCCGATACCCACCTCTCCCATCAGGATGACACATTGCATATTACGCTGCACATCGAGGGAAAGAGTTGAAGCCTTCTTCTGCCCAGCCAGCCTGGTGCGTCGCGACTGTTCTATTGCAAGCAGGCGGCGATGCAGAACTGAAAGCTCCAGCTCGCGACCAACCAGGGGGCTTTGGTTATTGCGACCGACCTGTAGATACGCGCGAGAATCCACAACTTGGGTCTCTTGCACCAGGTCTTCCACCTGTAGAACACCTGGGGATACAGCCGTTCGAGAGCTCTCAAGCGGGTCTTCGCCGCGCCGGGCAGCTTCGAAGATGTTGCGGGTCTCCGGCAATGGCGCTATTTTATACTCCTGCCTCAGCAGGGATGCGAAGCGCTGGTAGATTCGCAATGCTTCAGCGCGCCTGCCCGATTGCGTCAGCAAGATGATGAGGCGTTGCACTGCTGCTTCGTTGGCGGGATCAGCCGCCAGCAACCGATCTAATACATCGATGGCGCCAGGCAGGGCTTCACGCGCTATACGTAAATCAGCCAGTTCGAGCAACAGCCCGATCCAACTGCGCTGAAGGGCCTCTCGACGTGTCTGAATCCAAGGGATATTACGCTCTTCCGGTAAGTAATCCCCATTGTAGAGTAACGCAGCTTCTTCAAGAAGTTGCTCGATTTGTCCGGGATCACTCGTGGTGCGGGCCTGTCTGAGCAAGGCATCGAAAGCGTCGGCATCAATCCAGAGCTGTGTCTGGTCGGCAAGGGTGAGTGTGGAGTGTTCGGTGAGCAACAAGTCCGAGGTGGCGGGCCTACTGCGTCCGGGCTCCAGGAGTCGCCGTAGACTGTAGACAGCACGATCCAGCCGGTGGGTGGCGGTTTCAAAATCCAGGTCAGGCCAGAGCATTTCCATGGCCTGCTCGCGGCCCAATCTCCGCCCGGGAGTACTGATGAGGCAGTAGAGTAACGCGCGGACGCGCTGATGCTGCATGGCGGAATCTGCGACGGGTTGCCACTGTTGTTGCTCGTCTCGGTACTCCAGGCGAAACAGTCCCAGAACATACAGGCGCGCAATGGCATTACTAAGCTCTGGAGTAGCTCCAGAGCCTTTCGACTGCTCTATTGACTCTTGTATCTCTTCAGGGAGAAGTTTGCCTACATAGGTGCGAATAGTACGCCCATTAACCGTTTGGTAGGCATACCAGTAAGGGCCATGTCCTATGCCTTCGCGGCATCTACGGCAGCGTGGTTTGCCACAGTAGCTGACCTGCTGGTGGTAGGTGATCTTGCCTCCATTCATCTCACCTCTCCTATCGTTTGACCTGACTGCTAAGATAGCAAATATTCTAACGTCAGCCAGAGTCACATTATATCAAAACGTGTCAACACGAAACATTCGTGAAAAGACGAGATTTCTCGAAAAACATAAGATCGGTATAAGACATTGAGCGATCAACGCTCGGTGCAATTTCGGCCTGGTTTATGATGGCATTGTCGATGAGCATGCGAAAATGGCTGCTAACAGGCATCAAGCTGGGCGCTTATCGAAGATACCCTTGTGGGAAGGGTAGAGGTGAGGATAACTTTATCCAGGCGCCGGAAGTAACCTGGGAGGTCATGTGAAGGCCGACAGGGTACACTCTAACCATTCCATGACCAAAAGTAATAGAAGGAGGGGTAAGTATAGCGATTATGCATTCCATACTTCAAATACAGGAAAGACCGGCGCCTACGCAGGCAGTTGCCTTTCTACCGGGAAATCAATCTGGTAGCCTAGAAAGAAAGAGCGCCTATCTAACCTCTTCAACGCAACTTCCCGTAATGAACACGGCCAGGCTCTATAGTGACGAGATTTCACGCCTAGATGTGCTTCCTACAGAGGAGGTGATATGGCTGGGACAGCGTATCGAACGCGGTCGGGCAGCTGCGGAGAATCCCAAGCAGCCGGGGTACCGGGAACTCGTCAGAGATGGAGAAAAAGCCAGGCGACAGCTTATTGAGGCCAACCTACGACTGGTCATTCACATTGCCAGGAGATACAGGGGCTTAAATCTGGATTTGATGGATCTGATTCAGGAGGGCAACCTCGGGTTGATTCACGCCGTCGAGAAATATGATTACAGGAAAGGGTACAGATTCAGCACATATGCCACCTGGTGGATTCGCCAGTATATTGTGCGAGCGCTGACCGAGCAGGCTCGTATGATCCGAGTACCTTTGCACAAGATGGAGAAAATGAAGCAGCTCATGCGTACCCAGCAACGCCTGCAACAAGGATTACAGGGTGAACCTACACTGGAAGACCTGGCAACGCACATGGATTTGAGCACGCGCCAGGTCATTGAACTCTTGAGAATGAAACAGGAACAGGAGCCACTCAGCCTGGATATACAGCGCAAGGTCGGAGAGGATGAACTTCCACTGATCGACCTGATCGAAGATGATCCGGTCAATACACCAGAACGCGTGGTGATAACACAGACCCTCGAAGTGCAGATTCGGGATCTGTTAAAGAGCCTCACACCACGCGAGCGACGCGTTATCCAACTCCGCTATGGGCTGGATGGCAACAGCGAACATACATTGCAGGAGGCCGGTAAGAAGCTCGGTTTGAGCCACGAAGCAATACGCCAGCTGGAGAGCCGGGCCTTGCGTAAGCTCGATCCTCTTAGCCGCGATCGCAAATTGGATGACTTTTTAGGATGAGCCACTACGATGATGATGAGGAGCAATCCCTTGTAACACCCATTACGGCGAGCTCATGTCTCGTGAAGGGTAACATATGTTGGAAGGGATCGCGAAAGGCCACGGGAGGCCGATTATGAAGTTTAACAAACACTATCGGTACATCCCCTGTAGGCGCCGATTGATCACGCGCATCGCAGATTGATTGTCCTGGGAAGGGCTTTTACGCGTCAGATGACCGATTTCGGTTGTTAATTTTCATCATCGGCAGTAGACGAGTCACATCGGCGCTTACAGATTACCATGCTAGTTCAATAAAACACAGTAACTTGCCAGCTCGGGTTATAATACTCTTGTCTTATGTAAGAGCTGGCATTTTGGATACTTCCACTTCCATGGAAGTATACGTAGATCACATGTGACGTGTGTTACGGGGAACCTCCTCAAGCGGAGCGAATGCGTATATGAGCGGTAAAGTCACCTACCGACAGCAGTTCACTCGCTGCGGTAAGCAACGCTGTCATACCTGTAAACAGGGATCAGGCCACGGACCATACTGGTACGCTTATTGGAGTGTGAATGGGCGTACCGTTAGCAAATACCTGGGCAAGGATGTTCCTGAAGGCATTCAGGTCGAAATCGAAACGAGAGAACTACGGCAGACTTGCGTGCCAGCAGATGATGCAGGAAGGCTTGCGTCTTCTACTGTCCCCCAATCCAACATTCAAAATGAGACCATGGTTGAGGTACCTCCACCTGCTCGCACCTCCGCTGGCTTAAGCATGGATGTCTCTTCAGGCAAACAACCGGTATTCCGAATTTACCTGCTCGGACAATTTCGCATTGAAAAACGGATTGGTAAGGATTGGAAGGCCCTTGCCAGCCCTTTATGGCAGCACCGGCGCGCACGCACATTACTCGGATGCCTGCTTAGCCATGCAGGGAGACAAATGGCCAGAGAAGAGGCAATGAAAGCTCTTTGGCCCGATCTCGACATAGAGACGGCCGCCAACCGCATCAATGGCGCTGTGCATGAAGTGCGGCGCATTTTTGAACCCGGTCTGGCCCAATCGGCAGAATCGAGGATGTTACGCCTCGAACGCGGTGTTTTGCAACTTGCCGGTGCCGACCTGATTTGGGTTGACGCAGATATTTTTGAAGAGTTACTCAACAATGCACATACAGCCTCTGATCCGGTACAAACCGAACATCTACTCGAGGAGGCCTCCCAACTTTACGGAGGAGATTACCTGCTTGAAGAGTTGTACGCTGAGTGGGCAAATACACGTCGTGAATCGCTTCAACGTGGCTGGATTGATTTGTTACTGAAGCTGGCGGAATTGAGATCTTCAAGAGGCGCACTCGTCAGCGCCATCGAGCCACTTGATCGTCTACTTGCTACTGACCCTACACAGGAAACAGCAGTACGCTTCCTGATGATCCTGCTGACCCGGCTTGATCGCCGGGGAGAAGCCCTGCACGTCTATCATCGGCTTGTCAGTACCCTACAACGAGAGTATGAAAGCGAACCCTTACCTGAAACAATCGAACTGTATGAAGCGCTGTGCCAGGGATACATGGAAGTTTCAAATCCAGTAGCGCCAGCAACTGTTACTAATCAGGCAACTCCTGTTGTCGGCGAAATACTGCATCAACTTTATGTACCCCCTGATTCTGAGCTACAACGTATGGGAAGGGCATTCACTCGCCCGGTTTTCCGGTTGGAACGCCAAAACCGGAACCCTCTGGTAGGGCGTGATCAAGAACTCATGATCATGCGAGGGCATCTGTTTGCCAGTGAAGCTGCGTCACTGGGAGAGGCTCAAAATGCTACATCAGGAAAATGTGTTACGTCTGTCAAGCAAAATGCCGGAGATCAGCAGAGGAGGCAAACGCAGTTCTTGTTACTGACAGGTGAAGCAGGCATAGGAAAAACCCGCCTTGCCGAGGAATTCAGCCTGGAGGCTTATGGACAGGGATGGTCAGTCTCCTGGGGGCGCGCGAACGAGCAAGAGAGAACCATTCCCTTTCGTCCCTGGATACAGGTTCTAGGTACAATGCTTCAAGAGGCTACTCCTGCATATCTCTTTCCAAGTGACGAACCGGATTCAATCACTCCACCCGATGAACTTACCGGTACCAGCCAGCATGCTTCAAGTATGAAGGCGCAACTGGCAAAGCTCAGTGCATTCTTGCCAGAGTTGGCTGCCTGCGATAAGTCGGCTGTGGCTGATAGCGCATCCGCATCCCCGATACTCCCTGCGCAGGAGAGATTGCGCCTGTGGGAGGCCACGCTCGCGCTGCTCACCGCACTGAGTAGAGAAACACGCATACTGCTCGTGCTTGATGACCTGCATTGGGCTGATGAAGGTACCCTGGAAATGCTTGCTTACCTGGTCCGCCATTTGCAGGACGAACCTATTTTGCTGGTAGGAACCTGTCGAGATGAAGAGTTAACAACAAACGCGCACTTATGCACTCTCATCAATGACCTGCGGAGAGAGCAGCGTATTGCCACGCTTTCACTACAGCCGTTGACGTCTTCACAAATAGGCTCACTGATCGCACATCTATCAGAAGATCTCGTGCGAAGTATTCAGGTACTCGCAGCAGGGAATCCCTTCTTTGCTGAGGAACTGGCACGAGTCAGTGAAACATCTGGCTCTTCGCTTGAATGTTCATCAGGCGAAATGGGAAGCGCCTCGCAGTTTCATGTTTCCAGCGAGGGAGTGCCCATGGGTGCGAACAGTGATGTTACGTTATCGAAAACAATTGCGTCCATTCTGGAACGCCGCCTGCGCACACTTAGCAAAGATTGCCTCACACTCCTGGACAAGGCATCAGTTCTAGGAGATTCGTTTGAACTCAACCAGCTACTCTTTATGGAGGGCGTACGAGGCACAAAGGAAGATACTTTGCTTGATTTGCTCGAAGAGGCATTACGCGCCGGATTATTAACCGAAGAAAGAACAGGGGCAGGCATTACCTATCACTTCAGGGGACCTGTCTACTTACACTCAGAGAAATAGCTATCACACAACCTGCACAACGATTACGCTGATATTATCCGTCCCCCCACCCTTTAAGGCTGCATTGACCAGAGCAGCGCTCGCCTGTGTCGGATTGCCAGCGCACTTCTGCATGATGCGTACGATTTCCTGGTCACGTACCATTTCCCACAGGCCATCTGAACAGAGCAGCAGGTAATCTCCGGCAGAAATGGAGATCGTAAACCAGTCAACTTTCACGGCATCTTTGTCTCCAAGTCCCCGGTACACCTTGTTGCGGTTGGGGTGGGTATAGACCGCGTCGCGAGAGATCGCTCCGGCCTCGACCAGGCGTGCAACCAGGGAATGATCGCGTGTTACCTGTATCAGTTGCCCTTGGCGATCGTGATACACATAGGTACGGCTATCTCCCACATTCACAATGTATGCAGTTCCATCAAGGACCAGGGCAGCCGTGATAGTTGTGCCCATATCGGCACCATTTTTTTGACCGCTTTCATACACCGTCCTGTTTGCCCATTGTACTCCCTCGACAAGCGTCTCCAGTATGAACTCGTCACTGATAAGGTCACTACCGATGATATCTGGTATAACCGCTTGCATCATGCATTGAATGGCCAGGCGACTGGCCTCCTCCCCATAAGAGTGGCCCCCCATTCCATCGGCCACCACATACAGGTCGAGAGGCAAGAGCCGTCCATTGTGAGCGCACGTGCTGTGTAGCACAGCCAGGTTATCCTCATTCGGCCTGGCCTTTCGCGCGATGCCGACATCCCACCCAATCCCGACAAGTTCTGTTCTCGCTACTGTCGTATCCATGTCCTGCGTTTTCCTGGTTTTCACCTGGGTAGAGGTCGGAGCTTTCTGTGTCTCAACACGAGCGGAATCAGGGGGATCTGAGAAGGTTTTCGCTACATTGACGAACTGAGTTGTAGTGCATTTTGCCCCACCGTGGGTATTCGTTTGCGTTCGCTCCCATGCTGACCTTAAGAATTGTTGATCATGTCGAACTCGCCCGAACTCTATCCAGCTCCACACCACGGTTGCGCCTGCCCATAGAAAGGCACAGTAAAGAGCAAGCCACGTCAGTGATAATGCTGCGATCGCTACCAATGACAGCACTACTGGAAGTCCCCGTGCAGCGAATAAGAAAGGGAACTGAGATATCGCTTGTTGCAGAAGGAGCCATGACTTTGGCGGGAAACCACCGGAGATCCACCCCAGCAGCAAGACGCTACTTCCGATGAGTACCAAACTCAAATATCTCGACCATAGATGAATTTCCCAGGCAATTCTGACCTGCTTTGTCACCTCAACCGCTCCGTCTACAAATTTTCGATTCACAAGGCAGTCTCCTTATATGTGCTGATGCTAGCGGTCGTTCCAGATTGTACTACCAGGCGAATACCGTCATGTCCTGACTGTAAATCTCCATCTGTCGTCATTAATAACCAGCTCTGAGGTTCTGCCTGTGCGGTAGGCCATACATTCGCTAAAAGCAGATGCCCCACCGCGCGAAAGCGTATGGTATACGATACGCCGTCCCGCGTTTGGAAGGGTACGGTTTTCAATACAGTTACTACCCCGGCAACTTTTTTGAGCAGTATCAGTTGACCACCGCCGAGGAACGCCTTGTACAAGTTGTTCGCATCTGTCCAGCGCAAAAGAGCGCCCAGGCTTGATGATGCGTATTGGCTCAATGAACCGCTAAATTCCACCTCTGAATTAACAGCGACAGGGCCAACAATTGCATCATAGACACCATTGCCGCCTATGACCTGACCCGTATGGTTCATAATCGAGAAACCCGGAGCATTCTTTGCGTCTGCACCCCACGGTTGACCACCAGTAGAGGTGCCCCAGAACATCTGATCCGGACGTTGAAATGTGTCCTGGGCCAGGATATCTTTAGCTGGAAGCGTCGAGGCACTTGTTAACGTCGGTTGCGGTATTGCTGTCACATTCGCTACTGATGCTGATGTTGGTGCAAGTGCAGGAATAACCTGATGCGTTGGCACAGCTACCCTGATCTTGATTGTTGACGAATTCAGGGTTGCTTGAATTTCGCCAGAGAAACGCACCGCAAGGACATCTATCAGCAGAAAGAAACCAAGCAAAAACAAGGCGATTCTGGTGGTACGCGGTGAGACATCCTTGTCGCCGGATGAGCGAATGTGGTCTGTATGCATGAAAAATCCTTATTGCTCTCTTTCCATAACTTCAATATAGAGACTGTAGACAACCTGGTCAGCAACGTCTTCGCCGACATATTTGGCTAGCGCGCCCTGACATCCTCCAACATTGTCCATGTGCGCCCTGATAAAAGCGTGACGAGCTCTTCCTGTGGCAAATCCACTCATACCGCGCCGCATAGCTTCAAGTTGTACCTCAATTTGACGGTATAGTTGTGAAACTTCACTCTGATTCATCGCGGGATTGTCCTCCGAAAACCTGGTTTCATATCATCTTACTGAGACGCAGAGTAGACAAGTATAAGAATTTTTCATCTTATACCAGTCGTGTGTTTTCAGGACTCTCATTGCCTTCTAGATGGGAAGACGTAGGATGAAAGCTTGTATTTGGCAGTTGTTCAAGGCAAGCAAGAGCGATAGAGAGCAATTCCTGCGTCTTAAAAGGTTTGGTGACGTAGCCCCTGGCTCCAGCAAGGCGTCCTTTGAGACGATCCAGCATTCCGTCCCTGGCTGATAGAAAGACAACCTCTGTGTGATCGAACTGCGGACTCGTTTTCAGCAAGCGCAGAAGATCGTAACCATCGATCTTGGGCAAGCCGATATCGAGGAAGATCAGGTCAGGGATATAGTCCTCGCCCGACTGAAAAGCCTTCAGCGCTTCATATCCATCCTGAAAACTCATGCAGGCTATGCCACAGCGACCCAGGCTGATTTCTACGATTTTACGCACCACCACAGAATCATCAATAATGACAACGTTGCTCATCGCTACGCCTCCTTCCTCTCTTTTCTTGTCACAGCAAATGCTACGCTGGTTCGCTCACATCGCTCCAGCTATGATCGAAAAAATGCATGACGGGCATGGGGAGAATCCCGTCATGCTATGTGGCGCACCGCCTCCTGTACCGCTCTATCTCGGGGGTACACTGAAATATGAGCAGCACAGTGCTAACTCTGCGATACACCCTCTGAAAGTATAGGCTGAGTGAGTTTGTGCTAGCTCCCTTATTTCTTCCTGCACACGAGGTGTAGTCTTGAGACCCGGCAGGCCTATGGAGGAAGCTGCCCATCTGATCGAGGAGGTATTCCGACATCTATCCATACACCATGGCTTCCCGATGCTATTGGGTGGTCCAGGCACAGGAATGAACAAGTTCAGATGTGATAGAGTACAAGCAGATACAACACCTACCTAGCCTAGAAAGAGGAATGTTTCATGAGTAACTGGGACGAGCAAGTGTCGAACACTCCGAAGTTCACAGGCAGCGAAGTACCCTCCTCGCTCCTGGCCTCTCTTGAGTGGCGCTCCATCGGCCCCTTTCGCGGTGGTCGCGTGGTAGCTGTGGCGGGTGATCCAGCCAATCCACAGATATTCTACTTCGGTTCCACTGGTGGCGGTATCTGGAAGACAAGCGATGGCGGTCAGTACTGGGAGAACATCTCTGATGGATTCTTCAACCGAGCTTCGGTCGGCGCTATCGCTGTCGCCGAATCAGATCCGAACGTGATCTATGCTGGTATGGGCGAGACAACCATTCGCGGCAACGTCTCGCACGGCGATGGCGTCTACCGGTCAACCGACAGCGGAGAGACCTGGACGCACCTGGGTCTAGAAGATACGCGCCATATAGGTAAGATCCGTATCCATCCTCAAAACCCCGATCTAGTCTACGTCGCTGCTCTCGGGCACGCTCACGGCCCCAACAGGGAGCGCGGCATCTTCCGCTCCCGCGACGGCGGCAGGACCTGGGAGCACATTCTGTTCCTCAACGAAGAGGTCGGCTCGCACGATATCGCTCTGGACCCCCACAACCCGCGCATTCTCTACGCCGCTCTCTGGCGCGCACGACGCCTCCCTCATACCCTTCTGAGCGGCGGCGAGGGCTGTGGACTTCACAAGTCTACAGACGGCGGGGAGACCTGGACCGATATCTCCCACAACAAAGGATTGCCCTCCGGCATGCTGGGAAAGATCGGCATAGCCGTTTCGGGCGCAAAAAAGGATCGCATTTGGGCGATCGTAGAGGCCGAAGACGGCACTGTCTTCCGCTCCGATGATGCTGGCACCACCTGGGTGCGACTCTCGGACGAAAAGGACCTGCGCAAGCGTCCCTGGTACTACCAGCACATGTATGCCGATCCACAGGACGCCGAGACGCTCTGGATACTCAACGAGCGCTGCTACAAGTCGATCGATGGCGGAGAGACCTTCAAGCAGATTTCCGTTCCACATGGCGACTATCACGATCTCTGGATCGATCCACGCGATCCGAAGCGCATGATCTGCGGTCATGATGGCGGCGCCTGCGTATCCTTCAACGGCGCCGAGAGCTGGTCTTCGATCTACAACCAACCTACAGGCGAATTCTATCACGTGATCACCGATAACCAGGTGCCTTACCGCATCTACGGCTCTCAGCAAGATAACACGACCATCACCCTTCCCAGCCAATCGCCGCTCGGTGCGATCACCCTCGCCGACTACTACGAGGTTGGCGGCTGCGAGAGCGGCTACATTGCAGTCCGTCAGGATGATCCTAATATCGTCTACGCGGGCTGTTACCAGGGATATATGACCCGCTATGACCACCGTACCAAACAGACACGTGACATCTCAGTCTGGCCTGAGGCCACGGGCGGCTGGCCTGCCAAGGATCTCAAATACCGCTTCCAGTGGACATTCCCGATTGTGCTTTCTCCTCACTACCCCAATGTGCTCTTCGCAACCGGCAACCACGTGTTTCGTTCGACGGATGAGGGTGCCAGTTGGGAGGAGATCAGCCCCGATCTCACACGCAACGAGCAGAGCCGCATGGGTCCCTCTGGAGGTACAATCACGAAAGATCTCGTCGGCACCGAATACTACGGCACGATCTTCGCTTTTGCAGAGTCACCGCAAAAGCCTGGCCTCTTCTGGGCTGGATCAGATGATGGCCTGCTCCACCTTTCACATGATGGCGGACAGAACTGGCAGGATATTACCCCTGATGCTCTTCCCGAATGGGCGCTTGTCAGCATCATTGAGCCCTCACCCCACGACCCTGCCAGCGCCTACCTTGCCGCCACCTGCTACAAGCAGGACGATTTCCGACCTTACCTCTTCAAGACCACCGATTATGGGAAGACCTGGACGAAGATTACGACCGGCATACCGGACAACGACTTTACTCGTGTAATCCGTGCTGATCCTGTCCGACGAGGCTTGCTCTATGCCGGAACTGAGACACGTCTCTACGTGTCATTCGACGACGGAGCACACTGGCAAAGTCTGCGCCTGAATATGCCCGTTGTACCCATCCACGATGTCGTCATCAAGGACGACGATCTGGTGGTCGCTACCCACGGCCGCTCGTTCTGGATCCTCGATGACATTTCGCCTCTACGGCAGGTGGATGATGATGTCTGCAAGGCCAGCGTGCACCTCTTTCAGCCGCGCCCTACGACCCGCTTCCTGGCCGCGTTGAGCTACAACATGCCACCGACACCAGGCAAGAATTTCGCCTTCCTCGGTCCATTCCAGGCGACCTATCGCCAGCAGGAGATAGCCACGGGCGAAAAGGTGAAGAAGTACCTCGACGCCGGACAAAATCCCCCAGACGGCGCAGTCATCCATTACGTTCTCTCAGAACAGCCGCAAGGCAAGCTGACCCTGACCTTTCTCACCGCCTCAGGCAAGGTCATCAGGACCTTCTCCAGCGAGGAAAAAGAGGAACAGCCACACTCAGAACGCGACAGAGACAAGGAGGAGAAAAAGAAGGAGCCGCGTGTTCCTAAGGCGGCGGGAGCCAATCGTTTCGTCTGGGACCTGCGTTATGCACCTCCCGGCGGGATCGAAGGTGACAAGGAATCAGAGGAGATCATGAAGGGACCGTTAGTGCCACCTGATGTGTACCAGGTCCAGCTTACAGTGGGTGATCAGATCTATACCCAATCATTTGCCGTCGTCAAAGACCCACGCGTCACAACATCTCAGGAAGATTTGCAACAGCAGTTCGATCTGCTTCAGGCCATCCGCGCAAAGGTCTCCGAAGTACACGAGGCAATTAACGTACTGCGCAGCATTCGCCGGCAGACCGGCGAATGGGAGCAGCGTACGCGCGAACTGGATATCTATGAGGCGCTGCTTACCCTCGGGAAAGCGCTCAAAGACAAACTCTCAGCTATCGAGGAAGGACTTATTCAGCCCAAGGTGAAAGACCAGATGGACACCCTCTCTGAACCCATGGGACTCTCGGCCAAACTCGCCGCCCTCGCCGGCACAGTGGCCAGCGCCGACGCGCCCCCGACCCGTCAGGCTGTGCTGCTCTTCGACGATCTTTCAGCACGTGTCGCAATACTCACTCGCCAGCTCCACGAGATCATCGACACGGATGTAGCCACATTCAATACGCAGGTCCACGATGCGAGCTTGCCTGCTCTCGTCCCCCCCATGAGTAACAAGTGGCGCGAATAGAGAGATGTAGCAGTTTGCTGGAGAAGCCGAGCTGCGCACCGCTCGTAGCCAGCAAGCTGCTCTGACTCTATGCGAAGCTCTTTGTTACGCCACATCGGTCACTCATCTCTACAATTGGTGCGAGCAAGGATTTCAAGAGGACCGTCCTCATCTGCTTACTCATTCGCTTCCTCGAGCAAAGAAGTATTCTGGTATAGCTCAGCAACAGGGAAACGAAGATCGAGACTGCCCAATTCGATAGTATCGGCTAGTCCGAGAGTGTACAACGACCAGAATCCCTGTTTCTCGCGCCTTAAGACTTCGACGAGTGGAAATTCAAAACTGATCAGCAGGTATTCTTGAATACTGGGGCAGGCACGATACTGCAAGGACTTCTGGCCGCGATCGCGCGCTTCGGTAGTGGGAGAGAGGACTTCTGCCACCAAGGAGGGATAACGGATGGCGTCTTGCGCCCCTCGATCGCGCGGATCGCAACTTACCGTCACATCGGGACAGACACGATACTGTTCTGACAATTGCACGTAGACATCCGAAGTATAGACAATGCAGCGGCGACCACGCAGGAATGCTTGCAGCAGGCCATTCAGGTTGGAGCCGATGATCGAGTGGTCTGGACTGCCACCGGTCATCATATAGACGCGGCCATTCAGATATTCATAGGCATGTTCTCCGTCTTGTTCGACAAGAGTAAGGTATTCTTCGAGGCTCATGCATTCATTATGTGTGCTGTTTCTACTGCCATCGCTCATTGCTTTCCCATTCTATACGGTAATACATATGCCTCTTGTGTGAT
>Ga0187766_10001177_pt1 | contig 15262 bp, 14 predicted proteins | sample 0216_QUI02_MP05__4_FD_132971 | JGI IMG/M metagenome (GOLD analysis project Ga0187766, IMG submission 132971) | Tropical peat soil microbial communities from peatlands in Department of Meta, Colombia - 0216_QUI02_MP05_20_MG | ecosystem: Environmental > Terrestrial > Soil > Wetlands > Peat ... | reverse complement strand
TCGCAGTGTATCCCAGACAAAAGTGGACCCGGGGCATGAAGAACGCCGTTGAAAAGGGGGCCGAGTTCTTCCTCGAGAGGGAGCTTCACAAGCAGGGAGATCGTTACCAGCCTTGGTATCGCTTCCACTATCCTGTCCATTACTACTACGATCTGCTTGTGGGCCTCGACTTCATGACTGCCCTGGGGTACGGAGGCGACAAGAGACTCGGCTATGCCGTCGCTCTGCTTAGGAAGAAGAGGAGGTCAGACGGAAGATGGAACCTTGACTCCGTGAATCCGGATCCTGAAAGCCCTCAGAGCGGGTGGGACCGTGAACATCCGAGGCAGGCCACAACCCCCTTTGCCCTTGAGGAACCTGGCAAGCCGAGCAAAATGATTACGTTGAACGCTTTGAAGGTCTTGAACCGGATCGAGGCAACCGTGCACTAGTGTAGATGGTTGTCTGCGGCTCACGCCCTGAAGCCTTCGACGTGCAGTCTTTTCCGTTCCGTCTTCGCTTTGTACTGAACGCGGAAAAAGGGGGCCGAGTAGCGCGGCGTCAGCTCTGAACAGTACCCGTCAGAGTCACCGCGTACTCGGTTGCTCCTGCCTTGAAGTCCAGAAATAGCTGGCTGGTTGTCCCTGCGAAGCTGCCTCTCGCGCTGCCTTGCAGGAGGAACTGGCCCGTTGGTGTTGTGGTACCTTGCCCCGAAATGACGTCAGCAGAGGGTCCTGTCTGCGCTGTGCCCGATGAGATGGTGTATGTCGTCCCCCCAACGACAATGCTGCCACTGGTGATAGAAAGTGTGTATCCTTCTGACAGCTTGGACGTCACTGTGAGGGTTACCGTTCCCGATGCTGTTCCGTTGCTGTTTGTTGTTCCGATGGCATTATACGAGCCGCTTGTGCTTGTCACGGTGATTGTCTGTCCGACGGTCAGGTTGGCCGCCGAGGGAATGCCGAAAGAGCGGCCCGTCGGCCCTCCTCCGGGTTGATTATCTGCTCTGCCTTGGAAACCTGGCCCCTGCTGCCAGGGAGCGTTGTTTTGAGCGCCGGTTGAATTGGAAGTCGTTGCTGTCGCTGAATATGGTGGTGTGGAAGTCGAGGGAGTCGCTGTCGCCGCAAAGACCCATGGAGTTGCAATAAGTGCTGCTGCAACAACGATGCCTGCTATTGCTGCAAGTTGAGCTGTTCTTGTCTTCATCCTTTCGTCGATGGTCAGGAGTGGGCTTGGTATATACTGGATTTCCGAGATGACTCCAAAATCTCTGCTGATTCAATCCGAGAAGCGCCCCGGATTGGGAGAGCATGGAAACTTCAGAAGGCGTAGTGAATTAACGCTCGGCGAAGGCTCGGTGGTTCCCGTCTTGATGGGAACTAGCCGAACACCCGTGGCTGACGAACCAGGCGCGCGGCAGGCGCGGAATTGAGAAACGGGATAAATAGCAAGGAATGGTACAACGTCAGAGATGCCGCCGCTCCGCGTCGGGCTCATCGGTGCCGGCCAGATAGCAAAGCCCCACATCGCTGCTTTCCGGATGTTGTCTTCGCTATACGCGGATGCCGCGAACATTGAACTGGACATGGTCGCCGAGGCAACAGAAGGGCTCGCTCAAAAGGCAGCGAAGAGATACGGCTTCAAGAGGTGGACAGCTGATTGGAGGAAACTGACTAGGGACCCATCACTGGGCATCGTTGTCATTGCGACACCCACCTACTTGCACAAGGAACCGGCAATTGATGCGATCGAGAACGGCAAGAATGTTCTCTGCGAGAAACCGCTAGCAATGAACGCGCACGAAGCGCGCTTGATGCACCGAGCGGCTGAAAAAGCAGGTGTAGTCAACATGACGGGGTTCAATTTCCGACGGGTTCCTGCCATCGAGTTCGCAAGGCAGCTCATCGAAAGGGGCGAACTCGGCGAAATCTATCACTTCAGATGCCAGAACTTTGAAGACTGGGGCGCAGCTGAAAGCACGCCCATGGCCTGGAGGTTCAGGCGGCGAACCGCGGGCTCGGGAGCTCTGGCAGACTTGGGCTCACATGTGATTGATCTTACTCGTCATATCTTCGGTAACCCGAGCTTCGTCGCAGCCGCCAGCCGAACTTACACCCGCGAGTGGGAGAATGGACCGAATAGGGGCCGAAGGCCCAGAGTCGATGTTGACGATGCCTCTCTCGCACTGCTTAGGCTCCAGAACGGTGCAGTCGGGGTTCTCGAGGCCAGTTGGGTTGCAAGCGGGAAGAAGGCAGGGCTGGAATTCGAGGCATACGGCAGCAGGGGCTCTCTATTCTTCGACATGGAGAGGCCGGGCGAACTGGAGATCTACGAAGATGGTGATGCTCCTGAACTGAGGGGCTACAGGAGAGTCCTTACAGGCCCAGAGCATCCATACTCAAAGGCACTCGTCCTTGGCCAGCCGGCAATCGGCATGGGGTACGAAGAGTCAATTGTGAACGAAGTGTACGACTTTACGACGGCCGTAAGAGACTCGAAAACTGTCTCGCCGAACTTCTATGACGGTTGGAAAGCGCTGCAAGTCGCAGATGCCATTGTAAGATCAAGCGAAACCAAAAGCTGGGTTAGAATCCCTCGCCCTTGAGTCCCCATCGCCCAAAGCCGTTGGGGAGAATACGCGGATGGGAGGTGTCACACAGTCAGTTATCGCATCTCCGCCATGTAATGCTTATCATTTCTCGTGACAAACGTGGGCTTATTGTACTCGATCGAGAAGCTGGAGATTCGCGGCTACAGAACGAAACCAGTTCCAAACACTTTCTTCAGGCAAGATTCAAGGGCGAGCCATCTGGCCGTCGTCTTCCCCGGGTTCAGCTACAGGTGCAGCGAGCCGCTCCTCTGGTACCCCACCAGGGTTTTTCTGTCGTTAGGGGCCGATGTGGTCTGGGTCGAGTATCCGTACGACCAGCAACCTGAATTCAGAGATTCTGATCAGAAGGTTCAGAAGGAGTGGTTGTTCGAGGATTCCATGGCCGCGCTCGAAGCGGCTGAGAAGACGCGCCCGTATGGACGAACCACCTTGGTCGGGAAATCCCTCGGCACGCTTGCGATGGGACACATTTTGAGCACAAACTCCGCTCCCGGTGAAGTTAGGGCGATTTGGATGACACCGGTGCTTGCGAATTCAGATTTGAGGTGGGTCATGGAAAAGACGTCTAGCCCTTCGCTTGTCGTCATAGGTTCGGCAGACCACTACTACGATCGTGCCTTCGTCGAGGAACTGCGGGCGAAGGCCTCCATCGAGGTTCTCGTTGTGGAGGGAGGCGACCACATACTCGAGACGAAGGACGGGACGATCCAGTCTATCGACATTCTGAAGAGTGTGGTGGAGTCGATCAGTCGGTTCGTGCGGTAGAAGTCGTCGCAGTGTGTCGGGTTCAGGCTGGCCCGCTAGGCGCTAGGTCACTGTCCCGGCAAGAGCAGCTTCCCTGACCTGATGACGAAGAGCACGTTCTCCGGGGCCAAGGCCTCGATGTCTGCGACTGGGTTCCCCCTCACGATGACGGCGTCCGCCCTGAGGCCTTCCCCGAGCATGCCGCTGCTCTCGAGGCCGACGCAGTCGGCTGCTCTAGAGGTGGCGGCGACGAGCGCCTCCCTGTTGCCGAGGAACTTCGCCTCGGCTGCTATCTCCTCATAGTTCCTCCCATGTGGCCTGGCCGCATCTCCGACTATGTCCGACCCCATCACCACCTTCACCCCGTGCTCCTTCGCTACCTCCATGTCTTCGGAGAGGTGGCGCTTCACCAACTCGTTGTACCTGTTCTTGTACGTCGGGTGGCTATAGGTCACCAGGGTCGGGAGATAGTATATCCCCTTCTTCGCCACCTCACTGGCTATCCTCGGCGTGAGGCCCAAGCCGTGCTCGATGGAGTCCACTCCGGCTTCGACGACGTTGCCGAGTGCCTCTTCCCCGTATGCGTGGGCGGCCACCTTCAGGTCGAGACGTCTCGACTCGTCGACGATGGCGTGAATCTCTTCCTTTGTGAAATTGGGTTTGATCCTCCCTCCTCTGGAGAAGGCTCCAGAGGCGTAGAATTTCACGACCTTCCCGCCGTCCCTGGCCACCTTCCTGACCGCCCTGCGGCACTCCCAGGGGCCGTCGCAGAAGTAGGTGTAGGACGCGAGCTGCTGGGCGATCTCGAGGGGGAAGGCAGGAGGGTCGTCGTCCTCCCCTGTCTGGGCGAGTGCCCTCGAGCAGGAGACCACCTCGGGTCCCTCTATGGAGCCCTCCGCCACGGCCTGGGCGAGGTGCACCCCGCCCTTGGTCCCGAGCTCTCTTACGGCTGTGAAGCCCGAGTACAGGAGCCTTCTGAGGTCCCCGGCCCCTCTGAGCACCGCGAGGGTGTCAGGGACCGACGCCCAACTCGTCACCCCTTCGTCCTTCGAGGAGTAGAAGTGGACGTGGGCATCGATGAGCCCCGGGAGGATTGTGGTGCCTTCGAGTTCGAGCCTTTTTGCTCCTCTGGATTCCTCGAGTTCGCCTCTCTCGCCTAACCCCGTGATGACCCCCCTGTCTGTGTCGATCTTCACGACCGCAGATTGGTGGAGGTTCTTTCCGTCGAAGGCTCTGCCTCTGAATATGAGCATCGACATCGCATTCGCCGGCTGACGGGCAGGTCGCGGTTCGTATTTGTCTATGGGGTGACGGGCACGAACCTCAAGAACGAGTTGACGAGCCTGTAGCAGTTCAACTTGACCATGAGGAAGCCCAGGAGGGTAAGCAGTGCGAACTCCGAGAGCGCGAAGTTGACGATTGCTGCCAGAACGAGGACGATTGCCAGTGCGAATCTCCGCATCTTGGGAACCGAGACGAAGGATGCGAGGATGGTTGCCGTCGACATGTAGAATCGGGACGCTTCGGCGTTCATCCTCTCCTTCCATTTGTCTATGGCTTTGCGGGTCGCGGCGGTCCTGATTCTCACTGTGCCAAGCCTCGAATCGTGGGGATATACGCTATGCGCATGGGCTCCCGGATGGAATCGTTTACTACAGACAAGCGTCTACAACCCGTATATCATCGAGGCCAATCCGACGACGTGACGTGGCCCTTGAGTTCCGATAGCAAGAAGCTAATCGTTGCACAAACGGGGCAGCGCTGCGCTATGTGTAGCCAGATGTTCGAGCGCTACGCGGTGCCATACAAGGGAGAACTTGTCTGCATCGACTGCGCGATGCGGCGGCTCAATCTCAGCATCTTCGGGCTTGAGGTCGAATGAGTCTAACCTATTCACTCGGCATGATCAGGACGTCACCCATACTGCACTGGCGGTGGGTCGGGACGTCGACTTCAGAAGCCATGAAGGATTAGACCAGCTTCTACCCACGGAGATCCATTCGATCCATGGATTACGTTCGAATCTACCTGGGCGGGTTCAGATCCCAGATCTTCTTTTCCTTCAGTGCTGCCAGAGCCTTCCCGATGTCCGAGACCGCTATCACGACCCCGGCACGTGCGAATGGTGCGGTTGTCGCGTAGGCATGCGTTATGTTGATCTTCTTCCGAGTGAGCTTCCCTGCGAGTTCGGCGAACGCTCCCGGCTTGTTGTCCAGCTCGACGTTCAGCACTTCTTCTTCAGAGAAGCGAATCTTCGCCTTCTTGAGCGCAGCCCTTGCAGCCGCCACGTCGACGACCATCACCCGTGCAGCCTGCGCCTTTCCCCTTGCCTCCGGGACGAAGAACCCGGTGATGTTGACTTCGGCGTCGCCCAGCACTTTGCAGAGCCTTGCAAGTGTTCCTGGCTTGTTGGCCAGCGGTACCACGAACTGGGTAGCCTTCGAAATCATAGTCAGACAATAGAGAGTGGTCAGTAATACGTGTTGCCGGGCGCCCTTGGTCTAGGATTTGGATGGCCCCATCGGGATTGGCAATCCCGGCACGAGACGCGCAGTTTCGCAGCTTCACGGCACAGGTCGTTCATGTGGCACGCGCCTACGGCCAGAAGGAGCAATCGCCTCCGCTGAATCCTATTCCCAGGCCGCCTGCGGCTTGGGTCCGGTCGATGGTCATGGTTCTATTGCCTGCCCAGCCCACGGCTGCAGAAGAGCCCTCAATGTCCCCCACGTGTGTGCTTGTTCGCGCCACGTAGTCGTCAAGGCGTTGGACCGCATAAATGGGCGGAACAACCGGCGACCCGAAGGGTCAGCGCAAACTCCATCTAACACGTAGTCGGAGCATGGTCTACGATCAAGCTAGAGGCAGGCCAGAAGGCGACCTATCAGCGGACCTTCAGTATCGACGACGTGAATGCTTTCGCTGAACTCTCAGGAGACAAGGGGGTCCACCATGTGGAGGCTGACATCTATGGAAGGATCATGGTACAGGGGCTGCTGACTGCGACCGTCCCTTCCAAGCTGGGCGGCGACATGAACTACATTGCCAGGCACATGGTTTTCGATTTCGTCCGCCCTGTCTTCGCTGGAGATACGATAACGTGCGAAGGCACTGTCGAGAGGGTTGAGCCCGCAGAAGGACGCCTCAACGTGTCACTTGCGTTCGTGTGCCGCAATCAAAACGGAAGTGAGGTAATGCGCGGCACCACCGAGGGAATCATCAGGGCCTGACATAAGTCGCTGGAAGTCTCCTGCCGCTTCACCGTCGGGCGCCTTTCTCATTTGGGTAGAGTTCAAGAATGGCACCAACAGAAATCCGATGCAGGTAACCTTTTGCAAAGCCAGGTTCGACTGAACAACACAACACTGGTCAAGTGGCTTGTCCCGTACGTGGTCGTCGCGTCCCTTCAATACCAATTCACGAAGGATGGGCTCTCCTACGCCTCGCCCTTCGTCCTGATGACTTTCAGGTACGTCTTCACCGGCGTTGTCTTCTACTTTCTCGGGGGAAGAAAGATTCCACTCGATCGCGACGCCCTCCTCGTCGCTGGCTTCTCTTCTGGGAGCACGCTCCTCTGGGCGGTTGGTCTAAGCTATGTTTCGGCAGGCGACTCGGCCATCCTGAGCTACACCATGCCCCTCTTCTCCATTCCTCTCGCATTCGTGGTCGTCAGGGAGAAGATCCTGTCCCGTGAACTCGTGGGCGCATTGGTGGGGTTCAGCGGCGTCGTTGCCTATTCCCTCACCTTGGAACACGGCTCACAACCCCTGGGGGCCTTCTTCACGCTTGTCGGTGCTGTCTTCTGGGCGGCCTATAGCGTGTACTATCGCAAACTCAGGAACAGGGAGCCGATTCCTATCTTCGCCACGCAGTTCCTGGTTGGCTCGATCCCGTGTGTTGTCGGCTCCGTGTTCTATCCCCAGATATCGCCGGGCGTCAATTTGGCGGTCGATCTCGTCTACATCGTTCTCTTCAGCGGCGTGGTCCTGTTTTTCCTCTGGAACGGGCTCCTGAGGCGCGGCCGCGTCGGTCGGATTACAACCCTGGGATTCGCAGTGCCGGCGGTGACGATTGTCATAGACTCGGTCAGGACGCTCACCTTGCCGAGTCCCTTTGCAGTTTTCGGCGGGGTCATGATGTTCATCGGGGTCTTCATCGCCAATTGGAGTCGAGATTCAGGAGGGAAGGAAGAACGCTCCAAACCTGATTCGGCCACTGGTGGAGATGCGGAAGCCACGCTATGCGTAGAAACCCTTCCTAAGCGTTGGCAGCGCCTCACTTCCTGTGCCCGGAGGGTTGCGAGCCTTCGGCCACCCGTAGCCGCGAATCCACGACGATCGCCCCTTTTCCGTCCTGAAGCACCATCAGAGGGTTGAGGTCCAGCTCAGCAACCTCGGGGACCTCCTCAACCATCTGGCTGATGCGCAGAATCGTTTCCTCCAGTGCCCCTTCGTCGTACTCCAGCCCTCCCCGATAGCCTTCAAGGAGCTGATGGGTCTTCAGAGAATGGACCATTCTCTCCGCATCCTGCTTCGTGAGCGGAGGGAGGCCAACCGAGACGTCCTTGACCAGTTCGACCAGAGTGCCTCCGGCTCCGCAGGCAATCAGGGGTCCAAAGGTGGGGTCTCGGGCGACGCCAACGAACATCTCGACGGCGGCTGACACCATCTCCTGGACCAGGAAGCCGCTCACGGCAAAGCCCCTCTGCCGAACGCGGTCGCGCATTTCCTCCGCTGCGCGCCTCACCTCCTCGGCTGCGAGCCCGACCTCCACGGCCCCCGCTTCTGTTTTGTGGAGTAGGCCCGGAGCGATTGCCTTGAGTGCGACCCTCCCGGCAAAACCCCGCGCTGCTTCGGCGGCCCCTTCGGCATCTTTGACCTGAACAGACCTGACGGTCGAGATCCCGTAGCATTTCAGGAGGGCCTCGGTGTCAGCGGCGCTCAGCCATTCTTCCTTCGAGCCAGTCGCCCTTGCCGCGATCGCGGCCGCCTCACTCCTGTTGACCGAGAACGTCGGTGGGACGCTGCGGGGAGCCTTCAGCCATCTGCCGTAGTCCGTCACCCGGGCCAGGGCCTGCACCGCAAGCTCGGGGAACGGGTACGAAGGTACCTTGATCGTGCCGTCTGAGAGGTATCCAGAGACGCCCTTGGTCGCCATGAAGGTGCTTACGACGGGGAGCTTCCGGCGCATCCCCCTCACCGCCCGTAGTATCTCGGACGCCATTTCCTGGGGCCTTTCGGCCAGCGGAGGGATGAAAATCACCATGAGGCTGTCGACCTCTTCGCTCTCGGACATCGTTTGGATGGCACGTGCGAAGTCCGCCGGGGTTGCGGCCCCGCTCATGTCGACCGGATTCTTGGTGCCTGAGATGGGAAGGAGGAACTTCCTGAGCCGATTCTGTGTTTCAAGAGACAGCTCGGGGACCTTCAGCCCGAGGCTCTCACAGGCATCCGCCGCAAGGATCCCTGCTCCTCCGGCGTTGGTGATTATCGCAACCCTGTCCCCCTCCGGCACAGGCTGTGTTGAAAGGAGGGCTGCTACGTCGAACATCTCGTCCAGAGAGTCGGTCCGGATAACTCCCGATTGCCTGAAGAGGGCATCGACGGTGATGTCAGAGGCGGCCACGAGGGCCCCCGTGTGGGACTGCGTGGCCCTGAAGCCCGCGCTGGAACGTCCACTCTTCACGGCAACTATTGGTTTCTTCGCGGTGATCCTCTTCGCCAGCCTCGCGAACCGCCCGGGGTCGCCGAATGATTCGATGTACAGCAGGATCACGTCGACGTTGTCGTTGGTCTCCCAGTACTGCACGATGTCGTTGCCCGAAACGTCCGCCCTGTTGCCCGCGGAGACGAACTCGGAGAGGCCGATCCCCAGCCTGTCGGCGAGGTCGATGACGGCCACGCCGAGCGCCCCTGACTGGGACCAGAACCCGATGCGCCCGGGGATCGCCTCGTAGGGGGCGAACTGCCCGTTGAGATTCACCTTCGGGTCGGTGTTGATTATCCCCATGCAGTTCGGCCCGATCATGCGCATGCCCGACTCCCTGCAGACCCTGACGAGCTCCTCCTGGAGGGCAGCCCCTTCCGGCCCTGTTTCCGCGAACCCCGATGAGATTACTACCAGCGCGTGGACCCCCTTTTGGGCGCACTCCTTCGCCACCTCGATGACAGAACTCGCCGGCACGACGATGAACGCTAGATCCACGGGACCGGGGCACTTCAGGACGGAATCGTAGGCGGCAACGGATTGGACGACCGCCGCCCTCCTGTTCACGGGGTAGACGGGTCCGTTGAAGTCTGCTTCGATTAGGTTCCGGAAGAGTTCTCCGCCGATCGTCCCCTTCTCCCGGGAAGCTCCTATGACTGCTATGCTCCTGGGCCTGAAGAAGTGCTTTACTGAGGCGACCGCCGCATCAGTGTCGCCGTGGACCTGCTGCGAACCGACAGTTGAACTGACATCGACTGAATTTGCCTTCATGCCGCTCTTCAAGCGGCGCCTAACCTTTCCTATAAACGCGCCCAGCAATCAACGTTCGATACCACCAGAGTCAGGTCCAGGTCTGATTGAAGGTGGGCCATTAACCGTACTTCTTGATCCACCAGTTCGCTACGTCTACCCTTCGGGCGATCCATACGTTCTTCTTCGACGCGTACCCCAGGAATCTCTCGACCGCCTTGGTCCTCCCCGGCCGCCCGCTGATTCTCACGTGTATTCCCACGTTCATGAGCTTGGGATGCCTCGCTCCTTCCTCATACAGGACGTCGAAGGAGTCCTTGAGGTAACCGTAGAACTCGTCCGAGTTCGCGAACCTGTTTGAGAAGTAGTGGAAGTCGTTGGCATCTGGCGTGTAGGGAATGAGAAGCAGACGCCTACCTTTCCCGCATTTCACGAAATAGGGAAGGTCGTCATTGTAGACGTCGGAATCGTATAGAAAACCACCTTCCTCACTGATTAGCTCGATTGTGTTCTCGCTCGGCTCCCTGCAGTACCACCCCAGTGGACGCTTGCCTGTGCTCTGCGTAATTGACTTGACGGCGTCATGAATCACCTTCCTCTCTTCGTCCTTGGTGAGGGTGTAGTGTTCCACCCATCGGAGTCCGTGGCTACACACCTCGTGTCCTCGCCCTACTATCTCCCTGGCGGCCTCCCGGTTCGCTTCGAGAGTCTTCGCCGTTGCGAAGAAGGTTACCTTCACCCCGAACCTGTCGAAAAGGTCCAGGAGCCGCCAGACCGCCGCCCTGGTCTCGTACTCGAAGACCGATTCAATCCCCAAGTCCCGCTTAGGAGGAGTACCGTAGGATGCAAACTCGCCGTATGTCTCCGGGCCGGTGTCCCCGTTGACAACCGACCGCTCCGCTCCGGCCTCGTAGTTGACCGCGATTGTGAGAGCTAGCCTCGCTCCTCCGGGCCACTTGACCTTGGGCGGGTTCATGCCGTAGCCTACGAAATCCCTGGTTCCCGCGACCGCTTCACCCGGTGTCAAATTCCTCTTGTCCCCTCCTATCCTTGAGTGAGCAGGAAGTTCTTCACCTTTCCGTCCTCTAGATCGACGATGACCCCCCTGAGGATGCCTTCCCCGTACTCGCTCCCTGGGTTCACGCAGAAGGTCCTCCCTATCTTCACGAAGCCCTTCGACTCGTGGATGTGCCCGTGCAGTCCGAGCAGCGGCTGGTGCTTTTCGATGGCGCTCCTGACGGCCGTGCTTCCACCCGGACCCATGGAGATTTCCCCACCGACGATGATCGGTTTGAGGCTCTCGTCCAGCCTAGGGCACGTGTCGAGACCTGAATCCACCGGTGGAACGTGCACGTTGAAGACGGTGTTCTTGAAGTCCTTGATTTCCGACGCCATGCCCTCTATCTTCGCCCCGAGCTCCTCCTCGGTGCATTCTCTGGGGGTCTTCCAAGGTGTGGGATTGCTCCATCCCGTGCTCAGCATCTGGTGCCTCGAATCAAGGTCCACCACCCTCTCCTCGGGGTCGACAACGAAGCTTGAGCTCTGGAGGACGGGTGTTATCTCGTGGAGGTCATCGTTTCCTCCGGTTATGTAGACGGAAATGCCCGAGCCCTTAAGGCGCTGCTCGGCCAGGTCTACCCATCTCTTCACATTGTCCAGCATGAGCTTCTTGAACAGCGAATCCACGCGTTTCTCGTCGCGCTGCAGCTCCCGCAGCTCATCCGGGTTGGTGAGGTATGGATAGAATCCCGCCATCCGAATCTGGCCTTCCAAGTCCCTTAGTTCCTGCTCGTTCTTGGCCTCGTGCCTACTGTCCAGGTAGGTTGCGTGGTAGTTCGACCCCCCGTCTGATACGACGGGAATCATCAGCTTACCAGTAATGTCTCCGCCCATAATCAGGATGTTCGACTTGTAGAATTTGCCTGCGTTGAGGAACTTCAGGAAGCACTTCTCCGACCCGTGAAGGTCGGTTGCGAAGAAGATCCTAGTTGTTCCTGACATGCTGACAGCTCACTGCCTGTTCTCCACGTCCTCCGCCTCCGAATACCACGAGACCTTGGTGCCCATCCTTGCCCGCATGTTCCACTTGAAGGATTTCTTCTGCGAGTCAATCCTCCTCGCAAGGGCGCCGATGCGGCCAGACACGAGATCCTTGTCCTGTTGCGAAAGGGACTGCGCCTCCCTCAGGTAGTCGCCGACCTTCACCAGGTTCATGGTGAAAGTGTGGTGGAAACCCCAGTCGTTGGCCAGGAGGTTCGCCACATACTCCGAGTCTATGGTCCCCTGAGCCCCGTCGACCCCATGCTCGTGCAGGAGAACTATCACGTCCTTGGCGTCCTTCTCGCTCATCTTCACAATCTGCAACTTCTCGAGCAGCAAATCTGCCAGGCTTATGGTGACCGGGTCGAGGTCCAGCCTCTTTGAGAGGTCGATTTCGTGGTTGAAGGAGAGCTTGTCGAAGAAGATGTCGACGTGCCTTGAGCTCTCAGGGTCGGCGTAGATCTGGCGGCTGGCCCCGTACAGAGTGTTGACCCTCTCGTTCGGGATGAAGCGCAGACCGGAGAACACTTCGGGAACGCGTGAATTGTACTTCGAAAGGGTGATGAAGTCGAGGTCTGTCAGGCGTCTTTTCATCAGCTCCCCGAGGAGGCTCGAATGTGGGCACTGGTAGTAGATCGCGGTCGCTCCTAACAGCCTGAGTTTCACATCCATCTTCTTCGCAGCCTCAATGATCTTCAGAGCCGCGTCGAAGAAGTCCGAGAAGGTGCCCTCCCCCGATGTGCCCGGCATGGATGCCCACGAAGGAAAGCGACGCGACCATTGATAATCCTTCGTCCTAATGCAGAGTCGTCGACTGCGGCCTCTGGACGAGCGCCTGTTCTGCGATGGAATTAGGGTTCAGTGTTTTATAATCTCAGACCGGTCGCAGTGCCCGTCTTCGCATGACATCCGAAGACGCAAACGTGAAAACAGAAGAAAAGACATTCTTCGCAAGGACATCTAGCGGTCTTGTAAGAGAATTTGGTACCCTTGACGTGCTTCTGATCGCATCTGCGGCGGTATTCGCTCTCACTTACACCATCCTGCAGTTCCCGTGGTTCTACGGCTTCAACCCAGGAGCGGACCTGACGACCTCGCTCCTCATCACAGCCATCCCATTCGTCCTTCTCATGCTGGTATACTGGGCGATGGGGGTCATAATGCCCAGGTCGGGGAACGACTACGTTTGGGTCGCCAGAATCATCAACCCTGTCGTCGGGTTCGCCTGGTCCTTCCTCTACATGTTCTCTGTCTTCGCAACTGCATTCGTGGGCGGCACTGCCGCCTACGCCTCAGGTCTCTCCACCTCTCTGGTGGTCTGGGGCTCGCTCTACAACAACCAGGGTCTCGTCAACATAGGCAACACGCTCAGCCAGCCTGCTTGGGGCTTCGCGCTCTCCCTCTTGATCACGGTCTGCTTTGCTGCCCTCGCAATAGTTGGCGCGAAAGCCGTGAAGAGATTCCTCTACGTGGTCTGGGGGATAGCTGTCGTAGGCATAGTGTTGATCTGGGCGCTGCTTGGCACCACCTCTCCGTCGGGTTTCGCGGGGAAGTGGGACTCCCTGCTGTCCTCCTACACCTCGTATAACGGTCTCTCCACGCTCGCAACCCACCTCGGTTGGAACGTTCCAACGATCACCCTCGGTGCCTCCGTCGTGGCACTTCCATTCGCTGCGCTCTTCCTCTTGGGAGGCAACTTCACCAATGCGGTGGCGGGGGAGATCAAGAACGCGAAGCGGGCCCTTCCGGTGGCTCTGCTCCTCTCTCTCATCCTCGGAATCATATTCTGGTCAGTCACGTCCATGCTCACCTTGAACGCTGTCGGCCACAACTGGATGTACCAGGTAGGCTACCTCTGGGACAACAACCAGGCCAACTACACCGCGGCCATGCCCATCCCGCCCAGCTTCCCCCTGATGGTGGGCCTCGCAGCCTACCCCAACCAGTTCCTTGTGTTCCTGTCCCTGTTCACAATAATGGCAGGATCACTAGCGGCACCCTTCGTCTACTTCTGGATACCAGCGCGCTACTTCTTCGCATGGTCCTTCGACAGGATCATCCCCACGAGGATGGCCGCCGTCAATAAGAGGTTCAGGACACCCCACGTCTCAATAATCACTATCACACTGCTCTCCGCCATAATCTTCGCCGCCTACTGGTTCACCAGCTGGCCTACCGTGGAGACCGTCGGGACATTCCTCTGGGCATTCTGTTTCGTCGTCCCAGGAATAGCGACGATGATCTTCCCCTACAAGATGAAGGAACTCTTCGAGTCGTCCCCAGGCTGGATGAGGTCTAAGCTGGGAGGGATCCCGGTGCTGAGCATCGTGGGCCTCCTGACGACGATCTCGTTCGCCTACATAGGCTACCTAGCCATCTCCAACTCGCTCATCGTCACCCTGACGTCATATGGAGCCGTGATCGCGCTTGGCGTGATCGTCGGCTGCGTCGTCATCTACTATGCGAGCAAGAGCTACCACAAGAGACAGGGACTCGATACCGAGCTGGCGTTCAAGGAGATACCGCCCGTCTAGGCGTCTGAAGTAAGCAAACACTTCACCACGGACTGTGTTCCGGCTATCGGAGGAACTGCCTGGACGGGTGCGTGCAGAAGAATGCTCTTTGAATCGCTCCCGGGGTTGTCATCTTCTCGAGAACATGCTTGGGTTTGGGCAGGGTAGGCTTGGCAGAAGTGTCCGACTCTAGGTCTGGTTGAACTCGGGCTTCGGTAGAGGGGCACCGCAGTTCACGCAAGCGTGAGCGAAGGGCTGACTGGCCCCGCAGTAGGGGCACTTCACGAGGACGCTGTCCGGCGGGCGCGGGGGAGGGTACGCCGTCTGCTGGGTGGAGGGGCGCTGTACATTCGACCCGCGCCTGGACGCCACCGCCATCACTATCCCCACGATAATCACGACGATGACCACCCCGAAGATCAGGATGAACCCCGGAAGTGTCACGCCCATGCCGGAGCCGAACGGCCCCATCATCGTAGCGGCGAAGACACCGAACATTAGGACCATGACCACCATGATGACGCCGACAACGAGCAGGGCCAAGCGCCCCTGGCTGCTCAACTGCTCATTCTCAGGAGGCGTGTCCTATATCGGTGTCGGGTTGCTCCGGCTTCGGTCACCAGGAAAGCGACGCGTCTGACGAGTCTTCCTCGTGCCTTAGGAATCCTAGATCCCCCCGCAGATCTAGGGAATACTTGGTGAGGGGCCCGTCGCAGAGGACGAAGTCGCCCTGTATGGACCCAGGCCCAAGGAACCCCTGCGATGTGTCAGCGCCCATGCCCTTGGCTACCACGGCAAGTTCGCTCATCGACATCGTGCTAGATGTGACGAGGCAAAGGTCGAACTGCCTCGTGATCGGGGCCCAGGCCTGCGAGACCACGCCGGCCTCGACGCTGCAGATGGGCTCCTCCGAAGTGAACTG
>Ga0187766_10001176_pt1 | contig 15263 bp, 15 predicted proteins | sample 0216_QUI02_MP05__4_FD_132971 | JGI IMG/M metagenome (GOLD analysis project Ga0187766, IMG submission 132971) | Tropical peat soil microbial communities from peatlands in Department of Meta, Colombia - 0216_QUI02_MP05_20_MG | ecosystem: Environmental > Terrestrial > Soil > Wetlands > Peat ... | reverse complement strand
GGTGGCGACGTGTCATGATCGAGACAGGTGAAGGGAGCGCCGTGAAGTATGACATCGTCGCGGAGGCCTACCGTGACCTGGAGCAGGTCAGCGGCCGGCTGGCGCTGATCGAGCGGCTGGCCGGGCTGGTGGCCCAGACGCCGGCCGAGCTGCTGCCCGTGGTCTGCTATCTGTGCCAGGGCCTGATCGCGCCGGAGTTCGCCGGCGTGGACCTCGGACTGGCCGAGAAGATGGCCGTCCGCGCGGTGGCCGCCGCGGTAGGCGCAGGCCCGGAACAGGTGGCCGCCCGGGTGCGGGAGACCGGGGACCTGGGCCAGGCCGCGGAGCAGCTGCTGGCCGTGACCGCCGCGGGCCGGCCGACGATGCTGACCGTCACGGCGGTGGTGAACACGCTGCGGCAGATCGCCAACGCGGAGGGGCCGGGCTCGCAGGGCCGCAAGCTGGAGCTGCTGGCCGGACTGCTCGGCCAGGCCACCCCGCTGGAGGCCCGCTACGTGCTGCGCCTGGTCACCGGGAACCTGCGGCTGGGCATCGGCACGCCGACCATCCTGGATGCGCTGGCGCAGGTATACGCGGGCGGGCGAGCCGGTCGGCCGGTGCTTGAACGCGCCTACAGCATCTGCTGCGACCTGGGCCAGGTCGCTTCGGCCCTGGTCGGCGGCGGGCTGGCGGCGGTCGAGCAGATCCAGGTGCACCCGGGTAACCCGGTGCGGGTCATGCTGGCCCAGCGGCTGTCCGACGCCGGCGAGATCCTGGCCAAGCTGGGCGGGGAATGCGCGGCCGAGTACAAGTACGACGGGGTCCGGGTCCAGGCGCACCGGACCGCCGACGGGACGATCGAACTGTTCACCCGGCGGCTGGAGGAGATCAGCACCCAGTTCCCCGACGTCGTCGAGCTGCTGGCGGCGGCGCTGAGCCCTCGCGAGGCGATCCTCGAGGGAGAGGTCGTCGCGTACGACGCGGCCGCCGGGGAACTGCGGCCGTTCCAGGAAGTCATGTTCCGGCGGCGCAAGTACGGGATCGCCGAGGCCGTGCGGGATGTGCCGGTGGGCTTGTTCTGCTTCGAGCTGCTGTACGCCGATGGCCAGGACCTGACCATGCTGCCCTACCCGCAGCGGCGCGCGGCCCTGGCCGGGGCGATCACCGTCTCGCCCCAGCTGCGGCTGACCACCGCGGTCGAGGTCAGTACCCCCGAAGCCCTGGACGTGGCGTTCGATCAGGCGGTCACCGACGGCTGCGAGGGCCTGATGTGCAAGTCGGTGAGCCCGGCCTCGGTCTACCAGGCCGGCGCGCGCGGCTGGCTGTGGATCAAGCTCAAGCGCGACTACCGTACCGAGCTGTCCGACACCGTCGACCTGGTCGTGGTCGGCGCGTACGCGGGGCGCGGACGCCGCGCCGGGGTCTACGGCGCGCTGCTGCTGGCCGCCTACGGCTCGGACGCCGACGTCTTCCGCACGGTGAGCAAGTGCGGCACCGGGTTCTCGGACGCCGACCTGGCCTCGCTCCCCGCCAGGCTGGCCCCGCTGGCCAGCCGGAACCGGCCGGCCCGGGTCGACGCCCGCCAGGAGCCCGACGTGTGGTTCGAGCCCGGGCTCGTGCTGGAGATCCTCAGCGCCGAGCTGACCCTGTCGCCCAACTACACGGCGGGCTGGGGCCAGATCAAGGAGGACGCGGGGCTGGCCATGCGGTTCCCCCGGTTCACCGGGCGGTGGCGTGACGACAAGTCCGCGGAGGACGCCACCACCACGGCCGAGCTGATCGACCTGTACCGCACCGCGCGGCGAGCACCCGTAGGCACCTGAACCCGATCCGGTGAACGTCGGTGGCCGGCGCGCTAGGTGAACCGGCCATGGCGTGACCGCCGTTCGTAGCGCCGGTCCCGCCGCGACGGCACGGGCTGCTGCTGCCCGCTGCGGTAGATCCGGATCCCGCCGACCAGCGAGAACGCGCGGATGTGAACGGTCGGGGCGCTGGGGCCCGGTTCCGGCCCGCCCTCGACCCTGGTGCCGCCGACCAGGCTGAAGCCCGATGCCTCGACCCGGATTCCAGGGGGAACCGTGATCCTGGTCCCTCCCACCAGCGACACCTTGGTCAACGTGACCTCGGGGGCGGCCAGCTGGGCCTCGCTGAGATCCAGCCGGGTACCGCCGACGATGCTGACCACGATGACGTGGCGGTCCATCCGCCACGGCCCGTGGATCCTCAGGCCGCCGACCGGCGAGACGTGCCAGGAGGCCGGCGCGGCTGCGCTCCCGGCGGCGGTCCCGGCCGTGGCGGCCGCGGTCGTGGCGGCGTCCGCGGGAAGGTCGGTGACGAGGCGGTCGAGGTCGGCCCGGGTGCGGGCCGCGGTGGCGAGCTCCATCCGCTGGCTGAACTCCTCCAGGGTCAGCCGCCCGTCCCCGGTGGCCGCGCTGAGGTGCTCGATGGTCGCGTCACGTTCGGCGTCCGAGGCCCGGATGCCCGCGGCTGGCTCGTCGTCGCCCGTGGTTCCGCTCATCGCTGCCTCCGCCTGCCGCGCCCGGCCCGCCCGCGACCACCATAGCGTCCGCGGGTAGAAGTATTCGGCAGGGATCCGCCGGCCGGACTTACCATACGACCGTCCCCTGCTAAGGAGCGAGCGCATGGCCGTGGTGTTCGAGCGTCTTGTCCATGTCAGGTGGCGTGACACGGACGCCCAGGGACACGTCAATCACGCCGTCTTCCTCACGTACCTCGAGGAGGCCAGGGACGCGTTCTACACCCAGGCCCTGGGCAGCGATCCGCATTACGTGGTCGTACGGCTCGAAGTGGACCTGCGCGCGGAGGTCCGCCACGCGGACCAGCGGGTCACGGTGCGGATCGAGGCGGAGCGGCTGGGCACGACGAGCCTGACCACCCGCGAGACCATCCTCACCCCGGCGGGGGACGTGGCGGCCCAGGCGCGGGTGGTCACCGTCCGCTGGGACCCCGGCCAGCGCCGGCCCATACCGTTCAGCGAGAGCGAGCGCGCGCGACTGGCGGCAGCCTCGGCCCGATAACGCGGTCAGCTAGACAGCTGGCGGCCGAAGAAGCTGAAGATCTTCGCCCAGCCGTCCATCGCCGCTTCGGGGCGGTAGATCGGGGCGTGATAGTAGAAGAAGCCGTGGCCGGCGCCGTCATACCGGTGGAACTCGTAGGCCTTGCCGTGCCGCTTCAGCTCCGCCTCGTGCCGGTCTACCTGCGCGGGCGAGGGATGGGAGTCATCGTTGCCGAACAGCCCGAGCACCGGTGCCTCTAGATCGGCGGTGTAGTCGATCGGCGCGACCGGCCGGGCCGGCGACAGCTCCTCCTTGGCCGCGGCCACTCCCCCGCCCCACAGGTCGGCGACCGCATCGAAGCCGACTGTCCGGGAGGCGGCCAGCAGGGCATGACGCCCGCCCGAGCAGGTGCCGATGATGCCAGCCTTGCCGTTGCTGGAAGGCAGGGCCTTCAGCCAGCCGAGTGCGGCCGCGCAGTCGGCCACCACGCTGTCGTCGCTGACGCCGCCCTGCGACCGGACGCTGGCCGCGACGTCGTCGGGAGTGCCATGGCCGAAGCGGCAGTACAGGTCGGGGCAGATCACGCTGTATCCGTGGCGCGCGAGCCGCTCGGCGAACTCCCGGTAGAACTCATCCCAGCCCGGCAGGTGATGGACGGCCACGATCCCCGGCACCGGCTCGTCCGCGGCCGGCCTGACCACGTAGGCGTGGATCTCGTCCCCGTTGCCGCCGTGATACCTGATCACCTCCGCCGTGATGGCGCTGCGAGCGTCGGTGCGGAACGAGTTCCACATGGCTCAACCCCTCCGTCAGGTCTCGGGTCCCCAGCCTATTGAGCGGGATAGCCGACCGTCCCTGCGTTGCGAGAAGCTGGATGAGCTCAGGCAGCTCAGGCCGTCGGGGTCGGGCAGAAGACCCGAGCGCCAGGGAGATGATCATGATGATGCCCGCTCACCCGCCGGGCCCGTCAGCTGAGCAGCCACGCGGCGGACAGGTCAACGACCTGCTCCCGCTGGGTGACTGGATCCGGCACCACTCGCTGCGCAGCTGGCCGGTGATGCTGTTCCTGCTCCTGATCTGCGTCCCCTCGATCGCGCTGGTCATCTTGGGCGGGAATCCGAGCGCGAGCACCTTCGACCACGTGGCCTGGATCTTCGCCGCCTACTTCGCGGTCGCCTGGCTGCTGCTGCTGGGGGTGATCATCCGGCCGGAACACGTGACCAGGCCGATGCTCGTGCTAGTGACGGTGATCGCACTGGTGACGCAGGTGCCGCTGGCGGTCACGCTGGAGGTCCAGCTGCATGCCAACAACGCGAGCCTGGGGCCGAGCATCTTCACCGTCGGCCTGCCCGAGGAACTGGCCAAGGCCCTGCCGGTGCTGGCGGTGGCGCTGATCTACCGGGGCCGCCGCGACCTGACGCCCCTGGACTACCTGTTCCTCGGCGCGGTCAGCGGGCTGGTCTTCGGCGCCAGCGAGGTCGTGCACTACTTCACGGTCAACGGTGTCGCGGAGTTCTACGCGACCGTGCAGTCGGCCATCCCCGAGATCCAGAAGCTGATCAGCACCGGGCACTCGGCGTCGACCTCGCTGTTCGCCGTGCTGATCGGCCCGGTTCTGTATTTCGTCCTCGACTTCGTCTGGCGGTTCCTGACCGACCCGATCATCCACGCCTGCTGGTCCGGCCTGACCGGCTATTTCATCGGGCTCGCGGCCAGCGGGCGCCACAGGTGGTACACCATCGCCTGGATCGGGCTGGCCGCCGCGGCGATCCTGCACGGGCTGAACGACTGGAGCCGGGTGAACGGCCACCCGCTCTGGATCGTCGTCGACCTGGTCAGCGGCATCTTGTTCCTCGGCTACGCGAAGGTAGGGTCCCGCGGCGACCGGCCGGCCCCAGACAGTTCGCCCGCCTCCTTCGGGAGGCATGCCGCGCCGGCCGGGCGGCCGGCCGTGCCCGAGGCGCGGCGCGCGTGGTCAGGAAGCGGGCCGGCGAGACCCTGGTGGGAGCACTGACCGCCGCAGCGTGAGCACTTTGGTGCGATAGATCCCGGACGCCTCGTACGGCGTGCCACCATGGTTGGGGAATGGACAAGCGCCTTCGCTTCATGACCGACCTCATCGAACCGCTCAAGGTAGCGCCGGGGAGCGAGGTCAGGTTGAGCCGTGACCACGATCCGGGCTACACCGGCCAGGTGACCCGCCCGCAGGCCACCGCCCTGCTCGCCGACGGCGTGCGGCTGCTGGCCGAATACCAGGACCGGCTCGCCGCCCAGGACACGTTCGGTGTGCTCCTGGTGCTCCAGGGAATCGACGCCTCGGGCAAGGACGGCACCATCAAGCACGTGATGAGCGGGGTCAACCCGCAGGCGGTGGAGGTCCGCGCCTTCAAGCAGCCCTCCGCCGAGGAACTGAACCACGACTTCCTCTGGCGATACCAGTGCGCCCTGCCCGGGCGGGGCAGGATCGGCATCTTCAACCGGTCCCACTACGAGGAGGTGCTCGTCGTCCGGGTCCATCAGGACTTGCTCGCCGCCGAGCGGATGCCCGCGGCCGCGCGTGAACGCCGCGTCTGGGCCCGCCGCTACCGCGAGATCAACGACTGGGAGCGCTACCTGGTCGACAACGGCATCGGAGTCGTCAAGGTCATGCTGAACCTGTCCAAGCGGGAGCAGGCCAAGCGGTTCCTCCAGCGCATCGATCACCCGGAGAAGAACTGGAAGTTCTCGCCGAGCGATGTGCGGGAGCGGCAGTACTGGGAGGACTACCAGCGGGCCTTCGAGGCCATGCTGAGCCGGACCAGCACGAAGTGGGCACCGTGGTACGTCGTGCCGGCCGATCACAAGTGGTTCAGCCGCCTGGCGACCGCCGCGATTCTCGTGACGGAGCTCCGCGCGATCAATCCGGAGTACCCGGCCGCTGATCCGGCGGTGAGGGATGAGATGGCACAGGTCAGGGAGGAGCTGGCGGGAGAACTCGGCCTCAGGGGGTCCGGATGGCGGCGATGATGCAAAACGGGTGCCCCGCAGGGTCGGCGTAGACCCGCAGCGGCTCCTCCGGGTCACCCGAGCGGTCCTCGAGCAGCCGGGCGCCGAGCGCGAGCGCCCGCTCATGTGCGACGTCGAGGTCGGCCGTGCTGGGCACCGTGGCGTCCAGGTGCAATTGCTGCGGCACCGGGCCCTCTGGCCACGTTGCTTCGGACAGCTCACCGACCTTCTGGAACGCCAGCGCTGCGCCGCCGGCCGGGCTCGTCAGTATCAGCCAGTCCTGCCCCGTCGGGTCCGGCTGGCCGGGTCCGGGCGGCTCGTAACCCGGGATGTACCGCAGTCCGAACAGCTGCCGGTAGAACTCCGCCAGCCGCCGCGGGTCGGTGCTGTCCAGGACCGTCTGCCGGATGACCGGGAACGCCTGCTCGTTGTCCATACCGCCACAGTAGGCGCGGATGCGGTCCATCAAGCTCTGCCCCTCGACGGGGCACGCCAGGAACAACGCCCAGCATGAAATCCGGGCCCGTCAAAGTCCTACAGCGCATGTCCGGCCGATGGTGGCGCATCCTTCATGGCGGCGCCGACTTGGCGGCTGGGCCTGGATGTGGTGGCCGCAGGGGAGGCGGTCGTCAGCGCGGTTCACCGCCATCGCTGAAGTTCGTCTGCCAGCTGCGGGCGGGCGCGGTACAGCCGTCCGCGGACGGCGTCGGGGGTTGTATGCAGGATGGCGGCGACCTCTGCATAGGACATTCCCTCCATTTCCCTGAGTATCCAGCAGGCCCGCTGCGCGGGCGTCAGGTGGTTCAGGGCGCATCTCAGCGCGGCCGCCAGGCCGTTGGCAAGCGCGTGCTCCTCGGGTCCGGGGGACCGATCCGGGACGGCAGCCGCCTCGGCGAGAGACACCTGCAGCCGTGGGGCGCGCACGGCGCTCAGCGCCTGCGTGACGGTGATGCGGTACAGCCAGGCGGCGAAGGCCTGCTCGGCCCTGATCTCATGCAGGCACCGCCAAGCGATGACGAATGCCTCCTGGGCCGTATCGGCGGCACCACCGGGGTCGGTGAGGATGCGCACCGCGATCCGGTACACGGGGACCCGGTGGCGTCGGACGAGGGCCTCGAATGCGGTGATGTCCCCCTCGCGGGCCCGCGCCACGAGGGTGGCGTCATCCAGGATGACGCCGGCCGGCCAGCAAAGACCACCAGCACCTGCGACATCCCTTCGCCACGCGGTCGGCATGCCGGTCTGCAGTCTTGTGCCGCCGATCCCCGAGTTGCGCGCCATACAGTTCGCATGCCCGGGCCACGATAGATCAACCCCAGTATGTGACACATTTCACATCGGTCAGTCCCGTGACGTTCTGTGCCGATGTTGCGTCTTGCCATTAAGGCCTGCTAGTCGGATGACGCAGATGACGGCGCGGACGGCTGGCGGCGGGGATCCAGGCAGACACGACGTGAGGGAGCCGAGACGGTGAGCACACCCCAAGCTGAGAACACGACCGCGAGCACCACGACGAGTGCCGGGCGGGCTGACAGCACCACCGCTAGCACCACGACGAGTGCCGTGGTGGCGCCGCGCAGGTCCGCCGCCGAACTAACGAGCGAGCACGGGAACACCACCATCGCCGATTTGGTCGTGGCCAAGATCGTCGCGCTGGCCACCCGGGAGATCGACGGCGTGTACGCGCTGGGCGGGGGAACCGCGCGCATGGTCGGGGCCGTCCGTCAGCGAGTCCCGGGCGTCCGGGCGAGCGACACCCAGGGGGTGTCGGTCGAGGTCGGCCAGCGGCAGGCCGCCGCCGACATCGACCTGGTGGTCGAGTACGGCGTGGCCATCCCGGATCTGGCCAACGCGGTCCGCGGCAACGTAATCACCTCGGTGGAACGGATCTGCGGCCTGGAGGTCACCGAAGTCAACGTCAATGTCGACGACATCCACCTTCCCGGCGAGCAGGACGATACGGGCGAGCCGCGCGTCCAATGACCGGCCGGGATGCCCCAGCACCGGCGGAGGCCGCTGAACTTGCTGACCTGATCGCGGCGGCCGTAATCGGCTGCCCCGGCGTAATCGGGTTGACTCAGACCCCGGGCATTCCGGTGGCCACCTACCTGCCAGGCCGGACCGTGTCCGGCGTGGCGGTGCGGGCCGGGGAGGTCGAGGTCTGTGTCGTGGCCCGGTACGGGCCACCGCTGCCGCAGATCGCAGAGCAGGTCCGGCAGGCCGTGGCGCCACTGGTGCCAGACCGGGTGATAGACATCGTCATCGGCGACATCGCCCTGCCCGGAGCAGAACCCGAAGCCAAAGGGGAATCGGCTGGCCCTGGCCAGCCAGGGCTATCCGGCCAACAAGCGGCCGTTCCCGGCGTAAGGCCGAAGAAGCAAGACAAACGAGAGGAATCTGCTAATGGATGAGGTCCGCATCGCGCCGATCCTCGGCTTGGCGTTCGGAACCGCCTTGGGCTTCGCCGGCGCGTTCGGCGGCGGCGTGGCATTCGTCATCGTGCTAGTGCTCGGTGTGGTCGGTTATCTCGCCGGGCGGGCGCTGGCTGGTGAACTTGACCTGGGCGCGCTGTTCCCATCCCGGGAACGGAGGTCACGATGACTGCGCTCGATGGGGCGGCTTCACTCGCGGTACCCGGACAGCGCGGCCGGACCACCATCGCCGACCGTGTGGTGGCCCGCGTGGCCGCCCGGGCCGTCGCCGAGGTCGAACAGACCGGCGGGGCGGCCCGGCAGTTGATGGGGATCACGCTCGGCCGCCAGACCGGCGAGGGGACCGCCCGGGTTTCCGCGCGTAGCGACGGCCACCTGGCCATGATCCAGCTGCGGCTGTCGCTGGCCTACCCGGCCCCGGTGCGCACCGTCACCCGCGAGGTCCGCCGGCACGTCATCGAGCGGGTCACCAGCCTGACCGGCTTCGAGGTGCGTCATGTGGACATCGAGGTCGCCCGCCTGCTGCGCGGGAGGAACCTGTGAGCGACACCGCCAGCCGCCCCGGCGACACCTCGGTGCTGCCCGCTGGCGCCGAGGCACCGCGCCCGGCCCGGGCCGACGCGTGGTCGCGCTCCGGCCCGCGTCGCAAAGCCCGACGGGTCTTCCGGCCGCGGCGAACCATACCGGGGGTGATCGTTGCGGCGGTGCTGGCCGCGGCGGGGATTCTGGGCGCCATCTGGGCGGTAACCGCGGCACTTGGCCACCCATTGTGGAAGGTCCCGCACCGCGATTTCGCCGGACCGGTGCAGAGCACCACCCACTGGTCCAGCACGGGCCCCCTGACCGGTGCCGCCGTGGCCGCGTTCATCGGCCTGGTGCTCATCCTCATCGCCGTGATTCCCGGCCGGCCACGGGCCATCGCGCTGGGTTCCGGGCACGAGTCGGTCGTGGTCGGTGTGCCGCGGCGCAGCCTGCGCCGATCGCTTGCCTGGCTCGCCGAAGACGTCCCCGGCATCGACAGCGCCAAGGTACGAGCCGGGCGCCGCTCCGTCAGGGTGCGCGCCACCACTCGGCTGCGCGACCCGGCCGGCCTGAGCGAGGGCGTGCGCGCCGTCGTCCAGGACCGTCTCGCCGCGCTCGATCCGCTCTGGCCGCTGCAGGTCAAGGTGCGGCTGCGCCAGAAAGAAGGCTGACCGATGACCCGTCACACCGCGCACGTCAGCCGCACCGGGCTCGTGATCATCGGGCTGATCCTCTTGCTGGCCGGCGGTGCAGTCCTGGCCCGCGGCCTGAACGCTTCCTCCTCCGTTCTCGGCCATTCTGACGCGCCCCTGCTCACCCACTCCCAGGTCACGTACCCGACACAGCACGGATGGGTATGGCCGGTCGCCGCCGCGGCCGCCGCAGTCATCGCCCTGCTGGCACTGTGGTGGATGGCCGCACAGACCAGCACCAAGACGGTACGCCGCCTGCCTCTCGAACCCGACCGCATCCAAGGGACAACGGTGCTGCGCGCTGGCGCCGCCACCGGCGCGATCACCGATGAGCTCGGGAGCTACCCCAGCATCCGAGCAGCCGACGCTACGCTGCAAGGATCCTCGAGAACCCCCGACCTGCGATTGTCTGTCACCGCGGAAAACCGCGCAGACCCTGCCACCTTGCGCGCTCGCATCGAAACCGAGGCCCTCCCCAACCTGCGTACGGCCCTCGAACGCGACACCATCCCCACCGTGCTGCGCATGCAGTTCAGCCGAGCATTCGACAGGCACCTCGCCTGACCCGGCCGCCAAGCCCCACTCGAAGATCGCCACCATGACCCCGTAGGCCGCGCCGATCGACAAGATGTTCAGAATCGCGGCCTTGGCCGCGATCACCACCGACCGGAAGGCCACGGTCAGCAAGATGAAGGAGAGCGCGACCACCGCGAGGATCAGCCACACCAGCCGACTGGTGATCTGGCTGGTGAAGTCGACACCCCCCGCCGTGGTGCCGGTGACGTAACTGGTCGCGTGCTCCTTGGGCAGCACGTCCTGGCGAAGCGTGTTCACCAGGGCGGCGGTCTGCGTGGCCTGCGGGCGGGTGGTCGGGATGACGTTGAACACCGCGGTGGTGCCGGACGAGTTGATGGCCGCTGGGGTGACTGACGCGACGCCGGCGGTCTTGGAGATGTCCGACTGCATGGTGGAAAGCAGCGAGCTGTTGTCGGAGCTCGACTGGTTCGGCAGCTTGACGACGACGGTCAGCGGCCCGTTCGCGCCGACCCCGAAGCCCTGGGAGATCAGGTCGTAGGCCCGCCGGCTGGAGTCCGACGTGGGATTGGTCCCGTTGTCGGGCTGGCCGAGCGTGATCGAGAACAGCGGGATCGCCAGCACGAGCAGCACCACCACACTGGCCACTCCCCACGGCCAGGGCTGGGCGGACACCATCCGGCCCCACCGGGCGAACGCGCTGTGCTCGTGCTGCTCGTGCGTAGCCGCGGCGGTGGCCGCCGCCTGCTGCTGCGCGGACAGCCCCTCCTTGTGGGCGCGAGCCCGCGCCGTCAGGGCCCGCACGCCTTGCCTGAACAGTCCCATAAAGGCGGGTACCAACGTGAGCGCGCAGATCATCGTGACCACGACGACAAGCGCCGCGGCCAGGCCGAGCGCACCCACGAAGCCGACCCCGGAGATGTACAGCCCGAGCACGGAGACGGCGACGGTGCAGCCGGCCACGACGATCGCCGCCCCGGAGGTTCCCGCGGCGCGCCGGACCGAGGGCACGACGTCCATCCCGGCATCCAACTGCTCCCTGTGCCTGGCCACCAGGAAGAGCCCGTAGTCCACGGCGACGCCCAGCCCGAGCAGCGTCGCGATGGTCGGCGCGGTGGTCGGGAACGTGATCACCCTGGCGAGCAGCGCGAGCAGCGCGAGCCCGGACAGCACGCTGAAGATGGCCGACACCAGCGGGATCGCGGCCGCCATCAGCGACCAGAACATGATCAGCAGCAGCACCAGCGCGCAGGCCAGCCCGATGACCTCGGACTTGACGTCGCTGGTCTTCTGGCCGATCTCCCCGGCACCCCCGCCGTACTCGACCTGCAGGCCGGCCTTCGTGGCCGGTGCCACGGCGTTGTTCAGCATGCCGAGGTAGGAGGTGTCCAGCGAGTCCGGGTTCACGTTCCAGCCGACGCTGGCGTACGCTGTCGTGCCGTCCTTGGACACCGCGCCGGTATTGGACGAGGCGAACGGGCTGACCGCCTTGATGACGTCCGGGAGCTTGGAGACGTTGCTGACCGACTGGTCGACCGCCGACTGCTGCGCGGAGACCGTGCCGCTTTTGGCGTGGAACACGATCTGCCCGCCGTACCCGCCCTGCTGCGGGAACGTCTTGTTCAACAGGTCCAGGCCGACCGCGGAATCGCTGCCCGACACGGTGTAGTTGTTGACGTACTCGCCGCCGACCGCGTTCTTGGCCGCGAGCAGCCCAACCAGGATGATCAGCCAGGCAATGATGAAGACCCAGTGCCTTCGGCCGCGACACCAGCGAGCCGCTCCAGCAGGACATTCACAGCTTCGTCCCCTTTCCCGGGCCACAGCCTGCATGGCGCAGCGGAAGCTCCAGCCTGATCATGACATGATTGCCGGGCGGTGAGAATAGTTCGTTTGCCACTCCACGTCCGGCACCTTTTCGGGGTGATCGGACGCGATAGGGCGGTACGCGCCAGACCTCAGGCCGGTCTTGGGGGGCCGCGCCGGTGCTGACGGTCACCGGGCCCGCCGCAGTTTCTTAACGGCAGCGGTAAATGACAGGCCTCGCTCTTGCCACACAAGACCCACGACCGCGCCCAGGATGACCACGACGCCGATGGCGATCAGGTAGGACAGCAGGGCGAAGATGATCCCGATCGGCCCGTACTTCTTGTCGTTGGATATCACCATGGCGGAGAAGAAGAGCGAGAAGACCACCTCCATGGCCACGTACAGCACGCCCGTGGCGCAGGCGGCCGGGAACAGTTTCCGCCAGGGGATCCTTCCCGCGAGCAGGATCCACATCGTGAGCCACCAAAAGCCCGTGGCCCAGACCAGGCCAGCGGCAGCGAGCAGCACCGGCCCGCCGACGTGGCGCAACCCGGGCCCTGCCCAGCCGGTCAGCAGTGAGGTACCGATCAGCACGGCCAGCCAGGCCAGCCGGCGGGGGATGAAAGAGGTCCCCCGGTGCGGCAGATCGAAGACCTGCTCGTAGATCTCCTGGAGTGCGCTGGCCGCGGCGATGCCGCCCAGCACCAAAAATACCATCGAGGCGGTCCCGACGACGGCGCTTACGGTGGCCGCCGATGAGGCAAACAGGTGACCGACATCAGCCGCGGCCTGGCCGTTCAGGCCGGTGTACCGGGTCAGGGTATCCACCACCGACCGGCCGGCCAGCGCACTGACGACGATAAGGAACGGGAACAGGCACAACAACAGCGTGGCGGCGAACAGCACGCCCCGGTTGATGAAGTCCATAGCGTCCAGCCGCTGCCACAAGTCTTCAGCGAAGGACCCGGCATACTTCTTCTTGCCCCACTCCGCTGCCCGCCGGACACGCCGGACGCCCGGCCGGTCCCCGGCCCTTATGCCCGCCCGCTCCGTTGGCGACGGCTGCTCGGGCACGCGGGCGGGCTGACTCAGCGAGCCACTGGCCTGGGCAGTTCGCTCCGCTCCTGAGCCGTTTGTCGTCTTGTCCGATGCTGGCACGCCTGCATCCTCCCGGCGATGATCAACCAGATAGGTGATCATCTTGACCTTCCTCGCACGGCCGCGGTGTGCGGCCGGGCCTTGCGCCGTTGTGTCAACCGTCGCCCGGTGGCGGCGACTGGGTCAAGGCCAGAAGTTCTGATATCGCTATCGCCCGGCGGTCACACGCCGGGTGGCAGATGAGGACGGCACCGCGGGGCTTCTGGCATTTGGCCTGCGCGGGAGCGATGGGCCGGAGCTGGGTGTACTACCGGCTCCAGGCGCACGCCGCGGCGGGCCACGCGGTCCGGGTCCGGCGCGGCTACTGGCGCACGGCGACGTCGGTCTACCCTCCTCGCGACCCAGTCTCACCGAAGCGCAGCAGGCTCAGCTCTGCACCATGCCCAGCAAGGCCGCGCCATCCGGCACGCCGAGGCCCGTGCAGGGATCCCAGCCGGGGCCAGCCGAGTAGGCGCCGTTGTCACCGCTGGTGATATCGCGGAAGCCGGGTACATCGGAGCCGGGGGCCACGCCGGCATACAAGGCCGGCTGGATCAGGCCGAACGGCTCGCCCACCGCCTCCGCGAGCCGGCTGATCAGCGCCGCCCACAGCGGTGCGACCGCACTGGTCCCGCCCACCACCTGCGCCTTGCCATCGGAGTAGATGTCGTACCCGGTGGTCGGGTCGGCGTTGCCCGCCACGTCCGGCACGCCGCGCCCGCCGCCGCCGATGGTGCGCCCGCCCGCGCGGGCCGGAACCCCCGCGTTCGCCTGCCACGACGGCAGGAGGAACTGGTCACTGACCCCGCCGCCGGTGGCCCCGTGCTTCGAGGCCATCTCATTCCAGACGACCTCCGAACTCACCACGCCGGTGGACGGGTCCGCCACCAGCGTGGTCCCGCCGCAGCCCAGCGAGTACGGGCTGGACGCGGGGAAGTCGACGTGCACCTGGCCGTCGTTGACGGCATCGCTGCTGCCGTTGTCGCCCGCGGCTACGCATACGGTGATGCCGATCGTCACCGCGTCGGCGATCGCCTCGTTCATCGCGGTCAGTCCCTGCGCGGTCCACGAGTCCTCGGACTGTCCCCAGCTGATCGACATGGCGACGGGCGTCGGGCTCGCCAGCGTGGCTTCGGAGATCGCGTCGACGAAGCCCTGGTCGCCGTTGCTTGGCGCGAAGTACACCGCCTGCGCCGCGCCCGGCGCTGCGGCGCCGATGACGTCGATGTCCAGCGCCACCTCCACGTCATCGCCGGTCGGGTCCGAGCCGGGCGCATTGGAGGCCCCGTCCACGCCGACCGCGGTGATCGAGGGCACCGGCAGGCCCAGCGCGCCGAAATAGGCGTCAAGGTCGCTGGTCGAGAAGCCGCCGCCGAGTTCGATGACCGCGATCGTCTGCCCGGCACCGGTGGTCCCGGCGGGGAAGCCGTAGATGCCCGCCACCTTGTTCGGCGGGTACGAGATGCCCTGGGCGGTGACGTCCCTGGCCCGGAAGTGGGGCCGTGCCTGCGGCCGGGTGTCGAGGCCGAGCACCGCGACCACGATGCCGTCCAGCTCGGCCGGCACGTACAGCGGGCCCTCGCGGTAGCGGTGCGTGACCGGTCGGCCTCTGGGGTCCGGGCTGCTGACTCGCCGCAGCGTGGTGCCGAACGCGGCGGCCAGATCGCCGAGCGTGCCTGCCACCTTGATCCGGCGGGTGACCGGATGGACGGCGGTTATCTCCAGGCCGCGGCTGGTCAGGGCCTGCCTGACGAGTTCGATGTCGGCTGGGTTGGCGCCGTATCGTCCGGCCAGCTGATCGCTGGTCAGCGCGGCGCCGGCGACGACATCGGCGGGAAGCTGGGCCCGCCGCCCGATCACCACCGTCACCTCGGCCCGTTCCGAGGTATCCAGCGTCCCGGCCGGCTGGGCGTCCGGCAGCGACGCGCGCTCGCTGCCGCGTAGTGGCACCAGAGATCTAGATCCATCCGGCATCGTTAACTCCCGCTCAGTTAGGTGTAGGGGCCAGCATTATCTACCCATTTGGGCGGTTTCAGCCGTGCCGCAACGGTAAGCCACCGCCCGTTCGGAAAATTTTCATCTGAACGGGCAGTGGTGACAGTATCCGGATCGCTCCGAGCTATGACGGCTTTCGCGAGAAATGTACGTTATTACCG
>Ga0187766_10001175_pt1 | contig 15265 bp, 14 predicted proteins | sample 0216_QUI02_MP05__4_FD_132971 | JGI IMG/M metagenome (GOLD analysis project Ga0187766, IMG submission 132971) | Tropical peat soil microbial communities from peatlands in Department of Meta, Colombia - 0216_QUI02_MP05_20_MG | ecosystem: Environmental > Terrestrial > Soil > Wetlands > Peat ... | reverse complement strand
GCCGACTTCGCGACCGCAGCAGCGGCGGTCCAGGTTAGGCTGGGAAGGAACGGTGAGTGCGAAGAGGTAGGGGTCGGCCTAACGGCCGTGGGGCCGACGTCAATCAAAGCGCGAAAGGCGGAGGAGTGTATGAGGGGGAAGAAGGCTTCGGACAGCGACGCCCTTCGGGCCTTCGGTCGACTTGCGGCCGAGGAATCAAGCCCCGCGACGGACATACGCGGCACCGCTGCCTACAAGAGAGAGGTGATCCGCCTACTCGTTACTCGCGCATTCAAGGTGGCGTGCGAGAGGGCCGGAGGCGGGCCTTAGGATGGCAAGCAAGGTCCCGATTACGGTGACCGTGAACGGCAACAGGAGAGAGGCTGAGGTCGAGCCGCGCCTCCTGCTAGTCCATTTCCTCAGGGAGAGCCTCGGGCTCACTGGGACGCACGTCGGCTGCGACACCTCGAACTGCAGCGCCTGCGCCGTTCTGATGGATGGGAAGGTGGTCAAGTCATGCACTGTCCTGGCGGTCCAGGCGGATGGCAGGGACATTCTCACGGTGGAGGGATTGGCTACGGGAGGAAGGCTGCATCCTGTTCAGGAGGCCTTTATCGCCAAGCACGGGCTGCAGTGCGGCTTCTGCACGCCGGGGATGCTCGTGTCCGCCTATGCTCTGCTGAAGGAGAACCGGCACCCGACAAAGGACGAGATCAGGAAGGGAATATCGGGGAATATCTGCAGGTGCACGGGTTACGAGAAGATAATCGAGTCGGTGGAGCAGGCGGGGCGTAACAAGAACTGGTAAGTATCGACTGGAACGTACATTCCTGAGGAGGTTCGGCGGGCCATTACCCTGACGAGGGTGGGTGGGGAGAATTCTCATCGGGCCTTCGGAGCGGACGAGTCCCTTTCTTCAGCGGGGTCTTCCATCTTTCAAAGGTCGCCTACTCTCATGGGCGGTGAAGGCAGCGGCTCGTGCCTAGGCGGACGCGATGATACAGGAGACCACTACGCCAACCACCGAAGCTAGGCCCATGAATAGGAGCAGTTACCAAAGTCTTGGACGCTTTGCACCGCCACAATTACAGAGCTCCCTGGCCTGGATTGCCAACTCTCACAGGGGCTTAACAACCCCACGGGCTTCTCACATTTGGGAATCGTCGCCACGGCTTTTATTTCAATGCGGCCTCCCGTAGCCTATGTCTATGCGGGGCGGTAGCGGGAAGCGGAGTGCGGCGGTGCTCTTCGCTTCGAGGTTCGGAACTACTGAGATCGTTGCCAGGGCATTCGAGCGGGGGCTGAAGGAAGCCGGGATGGATACCTTCTGCGCCCGAACCAGTGACTTCTCCCCTGAGACCCTGCGAAACTACGACCTGATCTGCATGGGCGGACCTACTGAGGTCTTCACGGCCACCAAGCAGGTCAAGGACTTCCTGAATTCGATGAGGGGCCTCAGCATTCAGGGCAGGTTCGGATTCGCGTTCGACACGAAATTGGATTCAAGGATGTCCGGCAGCGCTGCGAAATACATCGAACACGCCCTCGACGACAGCGGCCTGCACGTGATTGCGGGGAGGGAGTCGGCGATTGTCACCTCGCGAAAGGAAGGGGGGAGAATCGTCGGCGCGAACCTGAAAGACGGGGAAGAGAATAGGTTCGAGCAGCTGGGAATGCGCATAGGCAAGGCCGCCGAGGAGGCCCTCGACAGGATCGAGGGCGAAGCCCAGCGTCAAAGATAAGACGCTCCCAAGGAGGAGTCTGGTGGAGTTGACCAGAAAGAAGGCTCCCAAAGTTGGAGGGTTGTTCAGCGCGCTGATCACCCCATTTGACAGCAGGGGGAAGGTCGACGCAGACATCCTCGCAGAGCTCGTCAAATTCCAGATTGCTAAGGGGGTCGACGGGATTTACCCGTGCGGGAGCACGGGGCTCGGTCCGCTGTTGACGCTCACTGAAAGGAAGCTGGTGGCGGAGACGGTCCTGAAGGCAGCCCATGGGAAGGTGTGCGTTGTCGTCCAGGTGGGGTGCGCCGACACCGGGTCCACCGTCGAGTTGGCGAAGCACGCGGAGAAGGCAGGGGCAGACGCCGTCGCCAGTCTCACTCCGTTCTACTACAAGCCCGGGGACAAGGCAATCTTCAAGCACTTCGAGGCGGTGGCGGCTTCGGTCAAAATCCCTGTGCTGGCCTACAACATCCCGCCGTTCACAGGTAACAACCTCCTGCCGGCGACTGTCGCTTTGATGGCGAAAGACGGGACCATACAGGGGATCAAAGACTCGTCACAGAACTTCCTGCAGCTCGAGGACCTTATCGGAGCGGTCCCTGAAGACTTCGTGGTGATGAACGGCACCGAGGAGTATGGGCTATACGGCATCATGGCCGGCGCCGACGGCCTGGTGTCTGGTGGGGCGAGCGCGCTCCCTGAGCTCTTCAGGTCGATGGTCTCCGCGGAGAAGAAAGGGGACCACATGGCTGCGATAGCGGCTCAGAAGACGGTTCTGAAGGTGAAGGAGCTTGCCAAGCCCAGTCCCATCGCTGCTTACTATGCAATCCTCCGTGAGAGGGGCATCGATTGCGGCATACCCAGGGCTCCGTTCCTTCCTCTGGAAGGGGCGAACGCAGACAGAACTATGACAGGCCTGAAGGACCTGGGTCTAATCTAGGGCTGCAGCCCGGCTAACTCCTTGTACCGAAAGCAGGAGACGACGTGGTCGTTAACCATGCCTGTTGCCTGCATGTGCGCGTAGCAAATGGTTGGGCCGACGAACCTGAACCCCCTGCGAAATAGGTCCTTGCTCATGGCCTCTGACTCGGGCGTTGTTGCGGGGATGTCCTTCAGGCTCTTCCACCTGTTCACCTTCGTCTTCCCTCTCACGAAGCCCCATATGTAGGAATCGAAGCTCCCGAACTCCTTCTGCACTTCAAGGAAAGCCCTCGCGTTCTGAACTGCTGAGTTGATCTTCTGCCTGTTCCTGATGATGCCGGGGTCCCGCAGAAGTCTTTGGATTGTACGGTCGTCGAAGCGGGCTACCCTGGCCGGGTCGAAATCCTTGAATGCACGCCTGAAGTTCTCCCTCTTCCTTAGGATCGTCCCCCAGCTCAGCCCCGCCTGGGCGCCCTCGAGCACTAAAAACTCGAAGATGGTCCGCTCATCATGGACCGGGACCCCCCACTCTCTGTCGTGATACTCCCTGTAAAGTGGGTCATTGAGGACCGCCCAACCGCATCTCTTGGGTTCCTTCATTCCCTGCCCTGCCGAGGTCTGTATGACGGGGAAAAATGCATATCTATCGGGAAGGGCTCTGCCTGATGAATGCCGACGTGTCCCAAGTGTGGGAAGCTCATCAGCCCCAAGAAGTACAAGCGCCACATAGAACGCTGCGGGAAGTCTCACAAGCATCACGTGGGACCGCTGCCGCCGGGGCAGGACAACTACTACATGCGCATGTAATCAGACTCACACGCTCAGGAAATTCAGCTACATGGGGTCTTACCTGTCCTCCCAAGCTGTTAGAATTCGGTTGACAAGACGCGAACAGGAAGATAGGCGTGCCAAGATTCAGTCCAACCGATTGTTATCAATCCCCACACTCTGGTAGGTAGTACCCTCGCCTATCGAGCCGGGGGCACGCAATGGTGCAAGAACAGCGAGACCGTATTATCGCAATGGGCTGTTGGGCAAGGAGAAGTCAAGCCTAGAGCGCTTGAAGGGAAGCTTCGCGTCTCGGTCATTTGATCTGCAGTAGGCTCGCAACAAGTACCCTATCTGACTACCCTCCAAGTTTAAAATGGCTAGCAAAACAGGACATATGGGTGCCCTGGTCGTATAGAGGTCAGTATGCTGCCCTGTCAACACATCATGGATTGGCAGAACGGCAGCGACCCGGGTTCGAAATCACACAGACGGAAATCCCGGCCAGGGCGCCTCTCTCTTTAGTTACCATTGCTCGAGTCGGTGCGCAGTCTCACGTCTAACGACGAGACGTTTCCCGAAGGGCTTCTTGGTCGAGATAGTACCTTCCATTGATTTCAACGAAGATTCTTGTTCGCCCCTTACGCCGTTCCATTATCCTCACGAACAGTCGCGACAGGCCGAGCTCTTTGGCGGTCAAGGCTGTCTCAGGGCTTATGGCGCCCTTCGCCTGAAACGTGGCGACAATCTGACGGATCCTGTCGCCCCCCCAGCCTTCGAACTCAGGGAACGCCTGCTGGCTCGGCTGAGGGGGTGCTGCCTCGGCAACCCCCGGAGCAGTTGGGGCAGCAGCTGGCTGAGCAACCTGGGGACTCTGCGCCTGGGGGCCCGGCCCTTCGTGAGGCGCTGCCCCTCCCCGATCATGTAGATCACGCTCAGCCCTGTCAAGCTTGACGAGGTGTTCTGTCTTGTCCTCCTCGACTTTTATCAGCGCAGGAACGGAGGCGGTGTATCCAGGGGCCTTCGCCTGGATTGTGTAGTTGCCTTCTTTCGGATTGGCGAAGATGGCGCGACCCTTCTTGTCTGCAGTACCTGAATAGTCCTTCGGCCCATTTGCCGTGACAATGGCTCCTTCAATCGGCGAGAGCGTCTGAGAGTCCTGTACGATCACAGTAAACTTGCGGCGGCGGCTGTACCACAGCAGAAATATGAGGAATAGGACTACGATCAGACCTATTACGATCAGGATGTCCACAGGGATGCCCGACGAGCTTGGACCTGGGGAGGTAGACGTGGTCGACGTGATGGATAGAGCACCCAGTGAGACCGACATCCAGTACGCTTGATTGGCGCGCCCGCTACCAACGGGTGACCCTTCCGCCTGTTCCAAAATGACGTAGAATGGGCCCGTCCCGACCTGGGCAGTCCCCACGCTGCCCAAGACCTGTCCCGCTTGGCTGATGCTGTAGCGTGCACTTCCTGAGGCGTCGACCGAAATCTGCAGTGTGTAAATAACATTCACACTTGGCGTGAGGTACAGAGTCGTCTTGCTGCCCGTCCAATTCCCCCCATGTCCAACTTTGGCATCGATGCCGTAGTAGCACTGGTTTGGCGGAGTGACGGCTGGATTGGCCGAGATGCCGCACACCGCCGGGTCGCCGCAGTTCCCAAGATTACTGCAGTTGGTGTCGTTAAGGTTACCGTAGATCAGAACACCAGAAGTGGCGTTTTCTGAAGATATGGCGAGACCGAAGGTGTGTCCATTCGAAACGGTTCCCTCGACCGTTGCGTTCAGGGTGAAGGGCGCTGTGAAGGATTCGACGCTCTGGATTGTACCTACTTCCTGTCTGTCATTCACCTGAGCGATCTCCATCCCCTTTGAAGAAAAAGTGGGTGCCAGCGGTACGAGGGTGATTCCCGCATCTTTTGGACCCAGGACCGACCCGACCGGCCCGTTGATTAGCCACAGGGTTGCATTGAGACTCGTGTCTCTGGTGAAGTCATCAGAAAAACGAGCTGGAACCGCCGGAGCTGCCTGCGCTGAAAACGGCACTGCGAGCAGGGCTACAAAGGCAGAGGCTGTGAGAACAAGGAGTATCATCACAGGCACGGCATCGCGTGGCCGAAGCGTGTTCCCAGGCACGACGGTAGAATCCCTGCGCATGCTTTAGCGGCACATCGTTGGTCCTCGCGGCCTCGACATGTGTTACTTAAGCGGCGGGCATGGTTCTTGCATTTGAGAATCGCATGTTCCCGGGCGCTTGCGATTTGCTGATCAAGTTGGCGAGGGCACATACCCGAAGCTCAGGCCGCACGAATCCTGTTTCTTGAAGCACTCGCTGCACCTCAGTCCCCTCGTAATCCTGTACGGCTTGGTCCTGACCCTGAGTTCAGGGCACTCCCTGAGGGTGCCACGAGTGCCCCCGAACCGTCATCCCTCGACCCCTGGCTTCGTCTGGGGTGTTCCTTGTCACCCCCTCGGGTCTTAAATACGCCACGCGGGCGCGCGCCCTGGCAGCTCATCCACTTGGAAGTGTTTTCGAACGACGTGGTAGAACGGAAATCGCAGCACCGGGCGGTCGGGGAGGTCTGACGGTGGAGAACTTCGACGAACTGAGGTTGAATCCAGCAATCAAGAAGGGGGTCGATGCTGCAGGTTACAGGAGGCCCTTTCCCATACAGGCAGAAGCAATCGGGCCCCTCCTTGAGGGAAGGAACCTAATCGGCCAGGCGAAGGCCGGCTCCGGCAAGACGCTCGCCTTCGGCATCCCACTAGTTCAGGCGATGGATGAGAACCAGCCCTGGGTCCAGGGCCTCGTCCTTTCGCCCACCAGAGAGCTCGCGGTGCAGATAACCCTCGAGCTCGAGAAGATAGCCTCCTTCACGGGGGTGAGGATCGTGACCATCTATGGCGGCCAGTCCATGAACGTCCAGCTCGACGCCCTCCGTCGCGGTGCCCACGTCATAGTCGGGACCCCCGGGAGGACAATCGACCACATCAGGCGCGGGACCTTGCGGCTCGACTCAGTGCGCTTCGTCGTCATCGACGAGGCTGACGTGATGTTGGACATGGGCTTCATCGACGACGTCGACTACATCTTGGGGAAAACGCCTGCAGGGAGGCAGATGAGTCTGTTTTCTGCAACGATGCCCAGGTCAATCGTTCAACTCTCTCACCGTTACATGGCTGATCCGGTGAGGGTCATGGTCGACGAGAACGAGCCGTCGGCGGAGACCCTCGAGCAGTTCTACGCCCGCGTAGAAAGGGACCAGAAGCTGGAGCTTCTGCTGGATATACTTCAGAAGGAGAACCGGAAGAGCGCCGTCGTCTTCTGCAGGACAAGGCACGGTACCATCAGGCTGGCCAGGGAGCTGGAGAGGAGGTTCATGAGCGTCGTCTCACTGCACGGTGACCTGAGCCAGAACCAGCGCGACCACTCGATGGGGCTCTTCAGGTCCGGCAGGGCGGACGTCTTGGTCGCCACCGACGTGGCCAGCAGGGGGATCGACGTAAGACAGGTCGATTGCGTCGTCAACTACGACGTCCCCGAGGATCCCACCGTCTATTTCCACAGGGTGGGAAGGACCGCCAGGGCAGGGGACGTTGGCAGGTCCTATACTTTCGTCAGCAGGGACGAAAGCGGTGACTTCGGGCGCATTGCCGCCCTCGCCAGGGCTCCAATCAAGCCCCTCAGGGAGGAGGATTCGCGGACACCGAAGGGCCCGACGCTCTCTTCACGTGGCCCCAGGCCCTGGCGCCACGCCCGGAGAGAAAGGCGCAGAGGCAACCCCAGGCACTTCCGAAGATACGCTTGAATGGGGCAGATGGCTCCTCGCCGAGCCCTTAAATGCCGGCGATTCTGGCGCAGGGCGAAACGCATTGGGAAAGAGAAAGGTCCTCAGCGAGGCCAACCTGAAGGAGCTCGTGATGCCCCAGCAGGGTGAGATCCTGGGCAGGGCCATCAAGATGACGGGCGGGGACCAGGTCATCGTCAAGTGCGCCGACGGGGTAACCCGTCAGTGTAGGATAAGGGGGAAGCTGAAGCGTAGGATGTGGATCCGAGAAGGAGACGTCGTCCTGGTGGCTCCCTGGGACTTCGACAACAGCAAGGCGGACATCCTTTGGAGATACATCAGGGCCCACATGGAATGGCTCGACGCCAACGGCTATCTGAAGGGCATTTAGGTAAAGCACGTAAAGCACCCGTCCCGCCGACCCCAATGGAATGGAGAAGTCGGCTGATTTCGACGTCGTCGTCGTCGGTGCCGGGATCCTCGGGGTGACACTAAGCCATTGGCTTTCGTCGCTCTACGACTGCAGGATAGCGCTTCTCGACAACGCCCAGGTCGCCGCGGCCCAAACCTCGACACGGAACACGGGAGTCATCCATAGGCCCTTCTACCTTGACCCGGTGAAAAAGCGGATCTTCGCGCGGACATCCTTCATCTCCCACCCGATGTGGGAGAGCCTTGCGAAAAGGGAGGGGCTTCCCTGGAGACCAATCGGCACCTTCAACGTTGCCGCGGAAGACCGGGAAATCGTGACGCTGGAGAGGTACCGGCGGTGGGGCATCGAGAACGGCATGGAGGAGAACGAGCTAGAGCTCCTGGACGGAAGAGGGGTCCGGAACTTGGAACCGGAGGTGAGTTGCAGGGCGGCGCTCATTTCGAAGACGGACGTCTCGGTCGACTTCGGGGTCTTCACCCGATTCCTCTGGAGGCGACTCGGTTCCCAGGGAGTGAGGTTCTTCGGAGGGCACAGGGTCGTAGGCGTCCGAGAGAAGGACGGTTCTGCCGAAGTGGTGGCGAACGCGGGTTCGGGGCTCGTTTCACTCCGCTCCCGGCTCCTGCTCAACGCGGCAGGTGGGGGATCGCTCGAGATCGCCCACTTCTCTGGCCTTGCGAAAGAGTACGCTTCTCTCAACTTCAGGGGAGAGTACTGGGTGGTGGACGAGTCCTTTGCCTCTAGGGTTTCCTCGAACATCTACCGCCCCCCGCAGTTCCCTCAGTACCCATTTCTGGATCCGCACTTCGTCGTCCGAGCGGACGGCACGAGGCAGATAGGACCGAACGCGGTGCTCGTTCCCGGGCCCTATGTCTATTCAGGCATAGGGCTCTCGAAGCTAGGCGCGTTTCTCGACAGGCCTGTGGCGGCGAAGTTGCGGCTGCTCACGAACAGGGACTTCGTGGCGCTTGTCGCGGGGGAGTGGAGGAGCTCCCTGTCGAAGGGGGCCATGTGCGACAGGGTCCGGAGATTCGTACCGGCGCTGAACAAGGGGATGCTCAACAGAAGGGCGGTCTTCGGTGTAAGGAGCTCAGTGATTGACTCCTCTGGATTCATCCCGGAAGCTATTCAGCTGCGAGGGGAAGCATCAGCTCACATCATCAACTTCAACTCGCCGGGCGCCACGGGGGCACCTGCCTTCTCAGCGATGGTGGTTGCCGAGCTTCGCGAGGAGGGGAGGCTGACCTGGCTTTCACCGACGAAAGAAGGGCACCCGATTCCGGATTGGGACTTCGAGAAGGTCCTGACCGAGCTCTGAAGCTTCATTCAAGAACGTGGATGTTCCGCCTGGCGCACATGTCCTTCAGGACCTTGGGCCACACCGTGACGCTGACCTCGCCCAGGTGTGCCTTCTTCAGCAGGAGCATCAGGGTCCGTGATTGGCCGATGCCGCCTCCGATGGACAGCGGGAGCTCCCCGCTCATTATTCCCTTGTGGTAGTCGAATTTCAGCGAGTCGAGCTGGTGGCTGATCTCCAGCTGCTTCTTCAGGCTCGCAGCGTCCACCCTTATTCCCATGGAACTGAGCTCGTGCCTCCGCTTTGTCACGGGGTTCCACACGAGGATGTCCCCATTCAGTCCGTGGAATACAGTCCCATCCTTCATCCTCGTCTCGGTCGCCCAGTCGTCGTAGTCCGCGGCCCTCATCTCGTGGGGGTGGCCGTTCTTGAGAACCCATCCAATCCCGACAATAAACACGGCGGGGTGCTCCTTGAGTAGGGCGGTCTCCCTCTCCTTCCTTGGGAGCTTCGGGAACATCTCGAGAACCTCTTCTGCATGGATGAACTCTATCTTCTCAGCCATCTCCGGGTACTTCCCCTTTAGCCTGGGGAAGAGCTCGTGGACATGCGTCTCCGCCCCCTTGAGGACCTTCCAGATCTTCTTGACGGTCTGCTCCAGGTAGGCCAGATTCCTCTGGTCCGCCGATATGACCCTCTCCCAGTCCCACTGGTCCACGTAGGCGCTGTGGTCATGGTCGAGGAAGTAGTCCTTCCTGACGGCCCTCATGTCGGTGCAAATACCCTCCCCCATGTCCATCCCGAGCTCCTTCAAGGCGAAGCGCTTCCACTTCGTTGCCGCCTGGACGATCTGGGCGTCGATGGGGTGCTTGTTGTAATCGTTTGATATGTGGAACTGTACCGGAGTCCGAGACCCGTCCCTGTCAAGCATGTCATTGATTCCGCTCTCCGCGTCGACGATCAGCGGGACGGTGACCATCATCAGGTTGAGCTCCCTGCAGAGGTGTCTCTCGATGTACCCCTTGGCTTCGAAGATCGCCTTCTGGGTTTCTTTCCTGTCAAGTAGTGATCTGTATCCTGTTGGGAGAATCTTGTCCACTTCTTCGTAGGTCCCTATCCCCGGACCCGCGAGGTCGTCGCTGCCATGAGGAGATTGCATGAAGCGGCCGGGCCCAGATTTGGGATTTAAGCCTCGCCCCAAATCGGTCTTCAGACCATCGGTTCGCCCGGAAGCTCGCCTGGCCCCTTTCGCCCACAGTAGGCGAAGACCGCCCCGGCGGTCAATCGAGCGGCGGCGACGGTCTCGAACCCCCTGTCCTCCATCGCCCGCACCGCCTCCTGGTCCCAGACCGTTCCATCTATTATCTTGGGGAGCCTCTCGAAGGCGAAGGCAGCCCCGTTCCCGGTCCTCCGCAACACGAATCCTATGGCGCGAAGTCCGACTTGGATGTAGGGCTCGAGGAGCGGCGCGGAGATCCCTCTCGGTCTGGCAAAGTCGTAGAGCACCACCCTGGCACCTGGCTTGACTACTCTTGCGAGTTCCTCCGCAAGCTTCCTGACTCGTACATATTTCGGAACGTAGCAGCTCACGGCCGCGTCGAACGTCTGGTCAGCGAAGGGCAGGGACTCTGCGTCGCCGTTCACCAGGAGAGGCACGTTGTCCAGCCCCCTTGCCATGCCTAGTCTGACCATCTCCGGTGTCACATCCACCCCCACGCACCTGCAGCCGGTGCCGCGGAGCCTCTCTTCGAGGAGGAGGGTGCCACATCCGAGGTCCAAAACGAGCATCGCGTTTGTGGCACGCAGGTTCCTGACTGCCCATCTCTTCCAGTATCTGTCCTGGTAAAGGGTGGCATAGTCGACCGTCCTGTCGTAGGACGCCGCCAAGCCTTCGAAGAGTCTTCGCGCGACGCCGCCCATGCCGTCCGTCTTCCGCACATTCAGAGGAGGGCGCAGACCGCTCCTTAACACTGTCCCAGACCTGCAAACAGTTCATTAGTTGACGAGAGAAGGACTGATCGCTTGGAAGCGGAAGGGGGGACCCGTGAAAACGAGTTCTACGTCCCTCGATTCGGTCCTAGGAGGTTCAGGCTGCTGATTGGCCTGTCTTTCTACCCTTACACGCTCATGAACGCCAGCTACGTTCTCATCGGGTCTCTTCTGGCTTCACCGGTCCACTACGAACGAATGGCAGAGATGGTCCTTGTCTACCTCCTCGCTGTCGGAGTGTCGGCGCACTCGCTAGACGCCCTGTCTCCGAACAAGCCCTGGGGGAACCTCCTGTCCCGCCGCCAGTTACTCGCGATGGCAGTCGCCGCGCTCGTCCCAGCACTCGCCCTCGGCCTCTACCTCTCCCTGTCCTACGCACCCCTCTTGATCCCTCTCGGGGCTTTAGAGCTCTTCTTCTTACTCTCGTACAACCTCGAGCTTTTCTCTGGGAGATTCCACACGGACCTCTGGTTCTCCCTGTCGTGGGGGTACCTCCCGGTGCTGGTGGGGTTCGTTGTACAGACTGACTCCGTTACCATCCCATCCCTGGTCGGAGGGCTCTTCGGTTTCTTCACCGCGTTCATCGAGATCAGTGCATCGCGACCTTACAAGTCCCTGAAGATGCAGCCGGGGGGAGCGCAATCGCCGCTGGCGAAGAAGCTGGAGTCCATACTCAAGGGGGTGGTGTTGAGTGTCTTCGCGGTGGCTGCGGCCCTGCTCGCCATGGCCCTGACAAGATGACCTTGGCGGCCAATCTCCGAACGGGTGGCCGATGGTCCCGTTCACGATAACCAGAGTGGTCGCTGCACACCCGACTCGATGGAGGTTCCGGCCATCGTCTCTCCCCCGAACCCTGCGGCCGAGGACTGGTCAGGTCACCGTGACGAACATGTACGCGGACTGCTGGACCAGCCCGTCGGTCACGGTCACGGCCACCGTGTAGTCACCAGGAGGGAGCGATTGACTCGCGGCGATTTCAACCCCGAGATTGTAGATGTCGCTCCCCACCGGGACCGCGGAGGTGTTGGGTGATACGGTGATGAGAGTCGGCATGGATGCATAGTTCTCTGAGTCTGAAACGCTCACGCTCATGGGGGCGGTCCAGGATCCCGCCACATTGATGTCGAAGGTGGCGTTCCCGCCAGGTGCCATTGTGACCTCGTTGGTCCCTGACACCTTCAGGTCGAAGTTCGGCTTGTACGAGGCATTCACGAATCCAACGTAGTTCCCCGTCATCGAAGTGAACCACAACCGCCCCCCTGATAGTGCGATGTATTCGTCGTTCTGGATGCCGGTATAGGTGGTCGCCGGCGGGTCGGACTCGCTGATTTCGGTCAGGGTCCCGCTATCGGGTCGGAGGAGTGCTATCTTGTTGGCGTAGTGCTCATTGAACCACACCTCGCTGTCGTTTGCAATTACGAGCAGAGGTAGGGTCGTATTTGTCCACGGCACCCTCGACGTCGGGTACCGGGTCCAGGTGCCTGTCCTGAAGTCGTAGCCCACGACGTTGCTGGAGTAGTGCTGCGCAACCCAGACTCCTTCAGACGAGTACGAGGCGCTGGTCGGGAGCACGAGGGGGTATCCTCCCCCCACCAACGACAGCGTAAGGGTAGGTCCGACCTTCGATGGGTCGAAGGTGTAGATGTGCCCAGTGCAAAAACAACTGACTGTAGAGTTTCCTGAGAAGTTGATTGTAGAGAGCAATGCGAGGGACGAGTTAACGAAGTCGAGCTGCAGCGGGCTGTCGTCCCCCGTCCCCGAGAGTTCTACGATCGACATTGTCAGGTTGGGGTAGATTCTAGCCAGCGCGGCCGGGGTACTGTCGAAGGTTACCCAAAGGTCTCCGTCCGGACCGACGGCAAGCCAATATGGGTAGCTTGCTCTCCCGGTTGCGTTTATCGAAACCACAGAACCGTCGCTGGGCCTCACCCCGAAGACGACGTCACCGAACTCGTCCGCGCTCCAGACCCTTCCGTTCCAGAGAGCGATGCCCGAAGAGACGACACTCGGAAAACAGTTCGCCTGGGTCGTCGTCTTATATCCCGGCCAGGCGTACTCTACGAGTGTTCCGTTGTTGGGGAATAGGTGCGTGACCCCCGGGACCGCCTGTTCTGCGAACCAGATCGATCCATCCGGAGCCGCCGTGATCGCGCTCGGCCAGGTATCGTTACCCGGGAGGGCGTACTCCGTCACTGCTCCAAAAGTCCTGTTCGCAGTCTGGCTTCTCGTGAAGGTCCCCCCTGGTATGGTGACACAGTTGGGCTGTGAGTATTCCTGGGCGAAGTAACCCTCGTAGACTACAAGGCCCGCGACGACAACAACACCAATCGCCGCAAGCGCAGCTATCCTTCTTCCCCTCACGTCGAACACCAGATTCCATTCAGGAGTACGCTTCGAAGCTCCTGCCCATTGACCCCGGGGTCATCTTCCGTTCGGGCATCTCGTTGGCTCCTTCGTTGACCATCGTCGCCCGGCCGTCCGCGAGGTGCCTCGCGGGCCTGTTCTCCAGGGAGTAGCCGTTTGCTCCGAATATCTGCACCGCCCTGTTGGCCGCATCGATGGAGGCGTTTGTCGCAAAGTACTTCGCCCTCGTGACAGCAAGGTCAGCGGCCTCCCTGAGTTCCGCGCTCTTGGGGTTCTCTTCGGACTTCTGCCTGATGAAGGCTGCCTTCAGAAGTAGGAGCCTGGCAGCGTCGAGGTTTATCGACATCATCCCGATGTGCCGCTGGATGAGCTGATGCTTCCCTATGAGCTTCCCATGTTGCACCCTCACCCCGGCGTACCTAACTGCCTCGTCGAGGCAGTCCTGTGCGACCCCAACGCAACCCGCGGCAACGCTCAGTCTACCGTTCGTGAGGCCAGAAAGGGCCACGCCCATCCCCTTCCCTTGTGGTCCCAGCATGTCCTCCTTCGAGACCTCGGCCCTGTCGAGATGGACTGTCGAAGTGTCGGCCGTGGGCAGCCCTAGCTTCCGGGGGGTGACTTCCCCCCTGTAACCTGGTGTCGTCGTGTCCATCACGAACCCGCACATCCCCTCCGTCTTCCCCTTTGGGTAGGCGAAGACCAGGATCTTGTTGGCAGAGGATCCGAGGGGGACCCACACCTCCCGCCCCGTAAGGTAGTACTTTCCTTTCTCCTCCTCGAAGTAGCTGGTCAGAGCTGCCGGATCGCTCCCCGCTCTTGGCACCGTCAGCCCGAAGGCAAGGATGCTGTCTCCCCTCGTCGCAGGTGGGAGGAACCTGGCCCTCTGCTCCTCGGTCCCCCAGCGCTGTATCGTCATTTGGCACAGATCGATGTGTGCCGAGAAGAAGATCCTCGGGCCAGTACCCTCCCTGCCGATCCTCTCGATGGCAAGGGCATAGGTCACCATGTCAGCGCCCTGTCCATCGCCGTACTCCCTCGAAACCGGGAGGCCGAGCAGATGGGCTCTGGCGAAGAATGGCCCGACCTGATCGTTAATCCTGTGTTCGAGATAGCACTTATCCTCGACTGGTCTGAACTCCTTGCAGGCCCTGTCGACCTGCTCGAGTATCATTCCCTGCTCTTCAGAAATGTCGAAATTCATCTTTTAGAGGTTCATGAACTCGTCCTGTTCCGCACGAGAGTCCGCTCCTTCCACCGCTCCTTGGCGACCCGGCTCTTCACGTGCCCGACGATCTCCTCGAAGGAGCTCCCCGGCCCGTAGAGGCCCGTAATTCCTAGCTTGAGGAGCTTTGGTTTGTCTTCTTCTGGGATAATCCCTCCACCGACGACCACGATGTCCTTTCCTCCCATCCTGTCAAGGAGCTTCTTGACTCTTGGGAATGCCGTCATGTGCGCCCCGTTGAGCAGAGACAGGGCGACCACGTCGACGTCCTCGTCTATGGCCATCTGGGCTACCTGCTCCGGTGAAGGAAGGAGCCCGCTATAGATCACCTCCATGCCTGCATCCCTGAATGCCCTTGCGAGTACGAGCACTCCTCTATCGTGGCCATCGAGGCCCGGCTTTGCGACTAGAATCCTGATTTTCTTCTGGACCGCGGCGATCTTCTTCGCCATGTCGGTCATTGCCGCGACTCGGAGGCATTCAAAACCTTTGCTGGCTGGCAGGGCATGGAATTTTGGTAGTTGCGCCTACAGGAGCACCGGCTCCTGGAAGCCACCGAACACTCTCCTCCCTTCGTCCACTATCTCCCCGAGAGTGGCGTATTGGGTGACCGCATCCAGCATCGGGTAGATTGAGTTTGCATCTTCGTTTTCAAACGCCCTCCCCATTTTCGCGAGCGCCTGCCTAACCTTCGCTTCGTTCCTCTCCCGCTTCACCGCCGCGAGTCGCTTCAGCTGCTTCCGCCAAGCCTTAAAATCGATTTTCAGGAACTCGAT
>Ga0187766_10001174_pt1 | contig 15267 bp, 16 predicted proteins | sample 0216_QUI02_MP05__4_FD_132971 | JGI IMG/M metagenome (GOLD analysis project Ga0187766, IMG submission 132971) | Tropical peat soil microbial communities from peatlands in Department of Meta, Colombia - 0216_QUI02_MP05_20_MG | ecosystem: Environmental > Terrestrial > Soil > Wetlands > Peat ... | reverse complement strand
GACGACATCTACGTCTCGCCCTCACAGATCCGGCGCTTCGATCTGCGCACCGGTGACACCATCTCCGGCCAGGTGCGCCCGCCCAAGGACAGCGAGCGCTACTTCGCGCTCCTCAAGGTCGAGGCGATCAACTTCGAGACGCCGGAGCAGGCGCGCGACAAGACGCTCTTCGACAACCTGACCCCGCTCTACCCGATGGAGCGGATCCGGCTCGAGCACGACTCGGACAACCTGACGACCCGCGCGATGGATCTGCTGTGTCCGATCGGCAAGGGTCAGCGCGGCCTCATCGTCGCGGCGCCGCGCACCGGCAAGACGGTGCTGCTGCAGAACCTCGCCAACGCCATCGCCAAGAACCACCCCGAGGTGTACCTGATCGTGCTGCTGATCGACGAGCGCCCGGAAGAGGTCACCGACATGCAGCGCTCGGTGAAGGGCGAGGTCATCTCCTCCACCTTCGACGAGCCGCCGCAGCGGCACGTGCAGGTGGCCGACATGGTGATCGAGAAGGCCAAGCGACTGGTGGAGCACAAGCGGGACGTCGTGATCCTGCTCGACTCCATCACCCGCTTCGCCCGCGCCCACAACGCGGTGATCCCGTCCTCCGGCAAGGTGCTCTCGGGCGGTCTCGACGCCAACGCGCTCCAGCGGCCGCGGCGCTTCTTCGCGGCGGCCCGGAACGTGGAGGAGGGCGGCTCGCTCACCATCATGGCGACCGCGCTGATCGACACCGGCTCCCGGATGGACGACGTGATCTTCGAGGAGTTCAAGGGCACCGGGAACATGGAGGTGCACCTGGACCGGCGCCTCATGGACAAGCGCATCTTCCCCACCATCAACATCGAGCAGACCGGCACCCGGAAGGAAGAGCTGCTGCTGGAGAAGGACGAGCTGCAGAAGGTGTGGCTGCTGCGTAAAGCCCTGTCGCAATTGAATCCGGTCGAGGCGATGGAGCTCTTGCTGGACAAGCTCAAGATGACCAAGTCCAACAAGGACTTCCTCAACCAGATGAACCAGCTGGCCTGAGGGCCGGCGGGCGGCGGACCTCCGGTTTTTGCCTTTTCCCACCCTGCCTGCTATCCTTTAGGACTCATTCAGGAGGTGCGCCGTGAAGGCTGGCATTCATCCGGACTACGTTGATACGACGATCACCTGCAACTGCGGGGAGGTCATCCAGACCCGCTCGACCGTGCCGGGCATCCGGGTGGAGGTCTGTTCCAAGTGCCACCCCTTCTTCACCGGGAAGCAGAAGCTCCTGGACACCGCGGGCCGGGTCGAGCGCTTCCAGCGGAAGTACAAGAGAAAGAGCTCGGAGGGGTAGCGACGGGCTCGGCGCCACGCCGCGCTCCGAGCCACTGACCCGGCAGCACCCGAATCTCGGTCGTCTCTCGCCGCGGCGGCGCCGCCTGAGTGCCTTCCCCTGAGGCGCCGGCATGTTCGACAAGCTCCGTCAGATCGAAGAACGGTACGGCGAGCTGAACCGCTCCCTGTCCGATCCCCAGGTGATCGGGCAGCCCGCGGTCTACGCCCGCACCGCCAAGGCCGCCTCCGAGCTGGCCGAGACCGTGCAGAAGTTCACCGAGTACAAGGGCTTGCTCGCCCGCCTCTCCGAGGCGCGCCACATCCTGGCCGAGGACACCGACCGCGAGATGCGGGAGCTGGCCCAAGCCGAGGTCGACGAGCTCTCCGCGCGTCAGACGAAGATCGAGGAGGAGCTGCGCGCCCTCCTCATCCCCCGCGATCCCAACGACGACAAGAACGTCTTCCTCGAGATCCGCGCGGGCGCCGGCGGAGACGAGGCGGGGTTGTTCGCGGCCGAGCTGTTCCGCATGTACACGAAGTACGCGGAGCGCCAGCGCTGGAAGTGGGAGGTCATCGACAGCCACCCGACCGGCGTGGGCGGCCTCAAGGAAGTGATCGCGCTCGTGCAGGGCCGCGGGGCGTGGAGCCGGCTCAAGTTCGAGCGGGGCGTGCACCGCGTGCAGCGGGTGCCCGCCACCGAGTCGAGCGGTCGCATCCACACCTCCACGGTGACGGTCGCGGTGCTGCCGGAGGCCGAGGACGTCGACGTCAAGGTGGACGAGAAGGACATCCAGGTCGACGTCTATCGCGCGTCCGGGCCCGGCGGCCAGGGAGTCAACACCACCGATTCCGCGGTGCGCCTCACCCACCTGCCGACCGGGCTCGTGGTGACCTGCCAGGACGAGCGCTCCCAGATCAAGAACCGCGCGAAGGCCCTCCGGGTGCTCAAGGCCCGCCTGCTCGAGCGCGCGCAGGAGGAGCAGGCCGCCGCCATCGCCGCCGATCGGCGGAGCCAGGTCGGGACCGGCGAGCGCAGCGAGCGCATTCGCACCTACAACTTCCCTCAGGGCCGCGTGACCGATCACCGCGTCAACGTCACGCTGCACCGGCTGCCCGCTGTGCTGGAGGGCGACCTGGACGAGCTGATCGACGCCTTGCGCGAGCGCGAGCAGAGCCAGAAGCTGGCGGAGAGCGTGTCGTGATCGGGCTCGCCACCGACCGCACGGTCTCCGCGCTGCTCGGACAGGGGCGCGCCGCGCTGGAGGCGGCCGGGATCGAGGCCGCGCGGCGCGAGGCCGAGTGGCTCCTCGCCGCGCGCCTCGGGGTCGACCGGTTCCGGCTCCACCTCGAGCCGACGCGCCGGCTCTCCGCCTCCGCCGCGGCTGCCTTCCTCGATCTGATCGAGCGCCGCGCCGCCCGCGAGCCGTTGCAGTACCTGATCGGGTGGGAGGAGTTCCACGGCGTGCGCCTGGCCCTGACCCCGGACGTGCTGGTGCCGCGGCCGGAGACCGAGGGCCTCGTCGCCTGGGCGATCGAGCTCCTGGCCGACCGACCGCAGCCGGTGGTGGCCGATCTCGGCACCGGGAGCGGGGCCATCGCGTGCGCGGTCGCGCGCGCGGTGCCGCGGGCCGAGGTGCTCGCGGTCGAGCTGTCGAGCGGCGCGCTCGCGGTCGCCTCGCGCAACGTGCGCGAGCTCGGCCTGTCCGGGCGCGTGCGGCTCTTGGCCGGCGACCTCTTCGCGCCGCTCGGCTCGCTGCTGGGCAGCCTCGACCTGGTGGTGTCCAACCCGCCCTACCTGCCGAGCGCGGTGATCCCCTCGCTGCCGCCCGAGGTCTCGCGTCACGAGCCGCGCGCCGCGCTCGACGGCGGGCCCGACGGCCTCGCGGTGATCCGCCGCCTCGTCCAGGGCGCCCCGGCGATGCTCCGGCCCCGAGGGTGGCTCTTGATGGAGATCGGCGAGGAGCAGGCGGGGCCGATCGCCTCGCTGATGGCCGCGGAGGGATTCGCGGGCATCCAGGCGCGCCGCGACCTGAACGGCGTGGAGCGCTACGTCGCGGGGAGCTGGGACGGCGCCGCGCCGGGCGTCTCGACCACGTGGGCCGCCTGCGCGTCCGGCGCGGTGCGACGGGAGGGGTGCTGATGGCGACTCGACTGGTGATCGAGGGCGGCCGGCCGCTCCGGGGCGAGGTCGCCGTGAGCGCGGCCAAGAACGCGGCCCTGCCGGACCTCTGCGCCGCGCTCCTGACCGGGCAGCCGATCGAGCTGGAGAACGTCCCCGACCTGGCCGACGTCACCACCACGCGCTCGCTGATCGAGCGGCTCGGCGGCTCGGTCTCGACCCAGCCCGACGGGAGCACCCGCGTGCACGTCCCCGAGGTGACCAGCAACGAGGCGCCCTACGAGCTGGTCTCGACGATGCGCGCCTCCGTGCTCGTGCTGGGCCCGCTGCTGGCGCGCACCGGCCTCGCCAAGGTCGCGCTGCCGGGAGGCTGCGCCATCGGGGTCCGGCCGATCGATCAGCACCTCAAGGGCTTCCAGAAGCTCGGCGCCGAGGTCTTCATCCGCAACGGCTACGTCGAGGCGCGGGCGAGCCGGCTCAAGGGCACGCGCATCACCACCGATCTGGTCACGGTCACCGGAACCGAGAATCTGATGATGGCCGCCACGCTGGCGGAGGGCACCACCGTGATCGAGAACGCAGCCCGTGAGCCCGAGGTGAGCGACCTCGCCCGGCTGCTGGTCGCGATGGGCGCGCGCATCGAGGGCGCGGGCACCGAGCGCATCGAGATCCACGGCGTGCCGGAGCTGGGCGGCGCCCGGCACCGGGTCATCCCGGATCGCATCGAGGCGGGCACGCTGCTGGTGGCCGCGGCGATCAGCGGCGGCGACGTCACGGTGGTGGGGGCGGCGCCGCGCCACATGACCGCGATGCTGGGCAAGCTCGAGGAGTGCGGCGCGCTCGTCAGCGTGACCGGCGATCGCATCCGCTGCCAGGGCCCCGCGCGGCCGAAGCCGGCGGACCTGATCACGAGCCCGTTCCCGGGCTTCCCCACCGACATGCAGGCCCAGTTCATGGCGATGCTCGGGCTGGCCGACGGGATCAGCAAGATCTCGGAGACCATCTTCGAGAACCGCTTCATGCACGCGGCCGAGCTCTGCCGCATGGGCGCCCGGATCGAGGCGGAGGGCTCGACCGCGGTCGTGCGCGGCGTGCGCTACTACCAGGGCGCGCCGGTGATGGCGACCGACCTGCGCGCCTCGGCCTCGCTCGTGCTGGCCGGCCTGGCCGCTCGCGGCCGCACCGAGGTCTCGCGCGTGTACCACCTGGATCGCGGCTACGAGCGCCTCGAGGTCAAGCTGCGCTCGCTGGGCGCGAGCATCGAGCGGGTGCGGTGACCCCACTGCTCACGCTCGCCCTGCCCAAGGGCCGCCTGCTCGATCCGGCCCTCGCCCTGCTGTCGGGCATGGGCATCTCGGGCGTCGAGGCCGACTCGCGCCGTCTGCTCATGACCAGCGAGGCGGCCGGGCTGCGCTTCATCCTGCTCAAGCCCGCCGACATCCCGACCTACGTCGAGTACGGCGCGGCGGACCTCGGCATCGTGGGCAAGGACATCCTGCTCGAGCAGCAGCCCGACGTGTACGAACCGGTGGATTTGGGCTTCGGCTTCTGCCGACTCGTGGTGGCCGAGCCGCGCGAGCTGTGGGAGCGCGACGATCCGGCCCGATGGTCGTGGGTGCGGGTGGCCACCAAGTATCCGCGCTTGACCGAGACGTACTTCTCGGACCGCGGCATCCAGGTCGAGATGGTGCGGCTCGACGGCTCCATCGAGCTGGCGCCGCTGGTGGGCCTCGCCGAGCGCATCGTCGACCTCGTGCAGTCGGGGGAGACGCTCCGGGCCAACGGGCTCGTCGAGGTGGCCGAGATCCTGACCTCGACCGCGCGGCTCATCGTCAACCGCGCCTCGCTCAAGACCGCCCACGGGCGGGTGAACGAGCTGCTCTCCGCGATGCGCCAGGCCGTCGCGGGGCGAGGGTCGGCCACTGGTGTGCCGAGCGGGTACCGCAATGATTCGAAGGCTTGAGACCGCGGCTCTGGGCGTGACCGGGATCGTCCGGGTGCTCGAGCGCCCGCCGGGTGCGGTCGATCCGGAGATCGCCCGCCGCGTGAGCGACATCGTCCGGGCCGTGCGCGAGCGGGGCGACGCCGCGCTGCTCGACTTCACCCGGCGGTTCGATCACGTCGCGCTGGGCGCGGCCGACCTGGCGGTGACCGACGCCGAGTACACGGCGGCCGAGCGCGCGGTGGGCGAGGACACGCTGCGCTCGCTCCGCTACGCCGCCGAGCGCATCGAGCGCTTCCACCGCGAATGCGCGCCCCGCTCCTGGCGCATGAAGGACGACAACGGCTCCCGCCTCGGCCAGGAAGTGCGGCCGCTCGACCGGGTCGCGGTCTACGTGCCGGGCGGGCGTGCCGCGTACCCCTCCACGGTGCTGATGACGGTGGTGCCCGCGCGGGTGGCCGGGGTCTCCGAGATCGTGCTGGTCTCGCCTCCCGCGGCCGACCGGTCGCTCAACCCGGCCGTGCTGGCCGCTGCGCGGATCGCCGGCGTCACCGAGGCCTACCGGGTGGGCGGGGCCCAGGCGGTGGCCGCGCTCGCCTACGGCACCGCGACGATCCGGAAGGTCGACAAGGTCGTGGGCCCCGGCAACATCTACGTGGCGCTTGCCAAGGCCCAGGTCTTCGGTGACGTCGGGATCGACATGGTGGCCGGGCCGAGCGAGGTGCTGGTGGTGGCCGACGAGAGCGCGGAGCCCGCGTTCGTGGCCGCGGACCTGCTGGCCCAGGCCGAGCACGACCCGATGGCCCGCGCCGTGCTGCTGACCCCCTCGCCCCGCCTGCGCGACGCGGTGGCGGCCGAGCTCGACCTCCAGCTCGCGGCACTCCCGCGACGGGAGATCGCGGCCGCGGCGCTGGCGAGTCACGGCGCGCTCGTGCTGACCGCGAGCCTCGCGGAGGCGGTCGAGCTGGCCAACCGGCTGGCGCCCGAGCACCTCGAGCTGCAGGTGCGCGAGCCGGAGGCCCTGCTCGCGAGCGTGCGGCGGGCGGGCGCCGTGTTCCTGGGCCGCCACACGCCCGAGGTGGTGGGGGACTACGTGGCGGGGCCCAACCACGTCCTGCCGACCGGCGGCACCGCCCGCTTCTCCTCCGCGCTCAGCACCGAGGACTTCGTGACCCGGCTGAGCGTGATCGACTACTCAGCGAAGGGACTGGCCGAGGCGGGACCGCACGTCGGGCTCCTGTCCCGGGTCGAGGGCCTCGACGGACACGGCGCGGCGGCCGCGGTGCGGATCGCTCGCGAGGGAGGAGCACGATGACGGGCTCACGGGGAACGACGGAGCCGGCGGTGCCGCGGCAGAGCCGGATCGAGCGCAGCACGAAGGAGACCCAGATCGTGCTGCGCCTGAACCTGGACGGCGCCGGCGCGGCCAAGGTCGAGACCGGCATCCCGTTCTTCAACCACATGCTGGAGGCGTGGGCGAAGCACGCCCTGATGGACCTCGAGGTGGACGCCAAGGGCGACCTCGACGTCGACCTCCACCACACGGTGGAGGACGTGGGCATCTGCCTCGGACGCGCGCTGCGCGAGGCGGTCGGCGACAAGAAGGGGATCGTCCGCTACGGCGCCTCGTTCCTGCCGATGGACGAGGCCCTGCTGCACGCGGCGGTGGACATCTCGGGGCGGCCCTACCTCGTCTTCAACGTGCCGCTGCAGCGGACCCGGATCGCCAACTTCGACCTGGACCTGCTCAAGGACTTCTTCCGCGCGGTGGCGGTCAACGCCGAGATCACGCTGCACCTGAACATGCACTACGGCGAGAACCTGCACCACATCGCCGAGGCCACCTTCAAGGCGGCCGGCCGCGCGCTGGCGGAGGCCACCCGGCTCAACCCGCGGATCGGCGGGATCCTGTCCACCAAAGGCAGCTTGTGATCGCGGTCGTCGACTACGGCCGGGGCAATCTCGGCAGCGTGGAGAAGGCCTTCGCGCGGGTCGGCGTGCCGGCGGTGGTCACCCAGGATCCGGCGGTCGTCGACGACGCGGAGGCCGTGGTCCTCCCGGGCGACGGCGCCTTCCACGACGCGATGGCCAACCTCCAAGCGCTCGGGCTGCTGGGTCCGGTGCGCGCGTGCCTGGACGACGGCCAGCGGCCCTTCCTGGGCATCTGCCTGGGCTACCAGCTCCTGTTCACCGAGAGCGAGGAGTTCGGCCAGGGCAAGGGGCTCGACGTGATCCCGGGCGTGGTCCGTCGCTTCCCCGCGCGCCTCCCCGCGCATCTGAAGGTGCCGCACATGGGCTGGAACCAGGTCGAGCACGACGGGCGGCTGCCGCTCTTCGACGGGATCCCGAGCGGGGCCAACTTCTACTTCGTGCACTCCTACTATCCGGAGACGCCCGATACCTCCCTGACGGTGGCGACCTGCACGTACGGGGTCACGTTCCCGGCCGCGGTGGCCCGGGGCGCGCTCTTCGCCACCCAGTTCCACCCGGAGAAGAGCCAGCGCTGGGGCATCCGCATGCTCGAGAACTTCGCCGAGCTGGTCCGCCAGGCGCGGTGAGCCGGGCCGGCTCGTGTTCGAGATCGTTCCGGCGGTGGATCTGAAAGCGGGGCGGTGCGTCCGCCTGCTCCAGGGCCGCGCCGACGCGGAGACCGTCTTCTCGGACGACCCGGTGGCGATGGCCCGCCGCTGGCAGGCGTCGGGCGCACGGCGGCTGCACGTGGTGGACCTCGACGGGGCCTTCGCGGGCCGTCCGGCCCAGACCGCGCTGGTGCGCGCGATGATCGAGGCGGTGACGATCCCGGTGCAGGTGGGCGGAGGCCTTCGCGAGCTGGGCCACGTCGAGACCGTGCTCGAGGCGGGCGCGCGCTGGGCGATCGTGGGCACGCGCGCCGCCCTCGATCCCGCGTTCCTGGGCGATGTCTGCGGGCGCTGGGGCGACCGGGTGATCGTCGGCATCGACGCCTCCGACGGCCGGGTCGCGGTCGACGGCTGGACCCGCGTGCTCGATCTCGAGGCCATGGCCCTGGCGCGCGACGCGGCCGCGGCCGGTGCCGCCGGCATCGTCTACACCGATATCGCGCGCGACGGCACCCAGGGCGGGCCGAACCTCTGGAGCACCGGGGCGGTGGCCCGGGCCGCGGGCATCCCGGTGTTCGCCTCGGGCGGGGTGGGCTCGCTCGACGACATCCGCCAGCTCGCTGGCGTGGCCGGGCTGGCCGGCGTGATCGTGGGGCGGGCGCTGTACAGCGGGGCGGTGGACCTGGCGTCCGCCGTCGCGCAGGTCCAGTAGGCGGTCATGCTCTGCAAGCGGCTCATCCCGTGCCTGGACGTCAAGGACGGCCGGGTCGTCAAGGGTGTCCGCTTCGTCGAGCTGCGGGACGCGGGCGATCCGGTGGCGGCCGCGCTCGCCTACGACGAGCAGGGGGCCGACGAGCTGGTGTTCCTCGACATCACCGCCTCGCACGAGGGGCGCGCGATCATGCTCGACGTGGTCCGGCGCACCGCCGAGGGTATCTACATGCCGCTCACGGTGGGCGGCGGCGTGCGGTCGCTCGAGGACATCCGCGCGCTCCTGCGCGCGGGAGCGGACAAGGTCTCGCTCAACACCGCGGCGCTCGAGCGGCCCGCGCTCGTGACCGAGGCGGCGCGCGCCTTCGGCAGCCAGTGCATCGTGGTGGCGATCGACGCGAAGGCGGTCGGCCCCGGCGACGGGGCGCCGGAACCCCGCTGGCAGGTCTACACCCACGGCGGCCGCCGCAACACCGGGCGCGACGCGATCGAGTGGGCGCGCGAGGTCGAGGCCCTGGGGGCCGGCGAGATCCTGCTCACGAGCATGGACCGGGACGGCACCGGGGACGGGTACGATCTGGCCCTGACCCAACGGGTGGCGGAGGCGGTGTCGGTGCCGGTCATCGCCTCGGGCGGTGTCGGCCGGCTCGAGCACCTGCGCGAGGGCGTGGTGGAGGGGCGCGCGGACGCGGCGCTCGTGGCCTCGCTGTTCCACTTCGGGCACCACACGGTGCCCGAGGCCAAGCGATACCTGCACGAGCACGGCGTGCCGGTGAGGCTCGAGCGATGAGCGTGCGCGACGAGCTCCAGTGGGACGCGCAGGGGCTCATCCCGGCGGTCGTGCAGGACACCGAGACCGGCCAGCTCCTGATGGTGGCTTGGATGAGCCGCGAGTCGCTCGAGGCCACCCTGCGATCGGGCCTCACCCACTTCTGGTCGCGCACGCGGCAGACGCTCTGGCGCAAGGGCGAGACCTCGGGTCACGCCCAGCACGTCGACGGCGTCTACGCCGACTGCGACCGCGACACGCTGCTGGTGCAGGTGCACCAGGACGGGGTGGCCTGCCACACGGGGGCGCGGAGCTGCTTCTTCACCCGCGTGGACGGCGAGGCGGGGGCGCCGGCCGCGATGAACACGGGGCCGGCGATGCTCGAGGTGCTGGAGCGCGTGCTCGAGTCGCGCAAGGTGGCGCCGCCGCCGGGCTCGTACGTGGCGAGCCTGCTCGCGAAGGGTGAGCCCCAGATCTGCCGCAAGATCGGTGAGGAGGCGGCGGAGGTGATGACCGCCGCTCTCGGCGGCGAGGGTGACGCGCGAGTGGTGTCCGAGATCGCGGACCTGTGGTTCCACACCATGGTGCTGCTGACCGCCCGGGGGATCCCGCTCCGTCGCGTCTTCCAGGAGCTGGCGGCGCGGCACGCCCCGCGCCCGTGAGGCCCGCGCGCGGGATGCCCGCGGTGGTCATGCTGCTCGCGATCGCCGGCTGCGCCACGGGAAGCCGCATCGACCAAGGCGTGTTCCATTCGGCGAAGGGCTATCGCGTGACGCTGCCCGCGACCGGCTGGACCGTGGAGTCGGGCTCGCGCGCGGACCTGGCGCTCCGGAACACGACGATGCCCGCCGGCATGCTCGTCGACGCGACGTGCCGCGGGCCCGAGACCGCCCGCCCGCTCGACGTGCTGACGCGGCACCTGACCTTCGGGCTCACTCATCGCGACGTGGTCGAGAGCGGGACCATGACGGTGGCCGGCCAGGAGGCCGCCCGCTCAGTGGTGCGCGGGCTCGCCGACGGCCGCGACGTCACGGTGGAGGCGGTGGTGCTGCGGACCGAGCCCTGCGTGCACGACTTCCTCTACGTGGCGCCGACCGGCGTGTTCGGCGCCGGGCGGCCCGCGTTCCGGGCGGTGGTCGAGAGCTTCGCGCCGGAGCCGCGCTGATGGAGACCCGCGGCCTGCGCGAGCACGTCCGGGAAACCGCGGTCTGGTACGGGGGCCTGGGCCTCCTCACGGTCCGGGTGTTCCGCAACCTCACGCTGCCCCCGTCCTACTTCTGGCTCGTGGCTCGCGAGATCGACATCATCGGGGTGCGCTCGCTGGTGGTCGCGCTCACCGCGGCCCTGTTCACCGGCATGGTGCTGGCGCTGCAGACCGCGGTGAACATGGCGCGCTTCGGAGCCGAGAACTACGTGGGGCCGGTGGTGGCGCTGTCGATCCTCCGCGAGCTCGGGCCCGTGCTGACCGCGATCCTGGTCGGTGGCAAGGTCGCCTCCGGGATCACCGCCGAGATCGGCTCGATGAAGGTCACCGAGCAGATCGACGCCCTCCGCGCGATCGGCGTGAACTACGTCAAGAAGCTGATCGTGCCCCGTCTCCTGGCCGCCCTACTCGTCTTCCCGCTCGTCACGATCCTCGCTGACGGAATGGGCCTGCTCGGGGGTATGCTGATCGCTGTGTTCGATCGCAACGTCGACGCGTATCTCTACTGGAACACGATCGCCTACTGGGTGGTCCTGAAGGACTTCCTGACCGGCATCGGCAAGAGCGTGGTCTTCGGCGCCCTGGTCACGCTGATCGGTTGCTACAACGGTCTCGGCACCGAGGGAGGCACCGAGGGCCTCGGGCGCTCCACGACCGCCACCGTGGTGCAGGTCGCGATGGGTGTGATCATCTCGGACTTCTTCATCACGAAGCTCTTCCTCATCCTGTTCTGGTGAGGCGATGACCGCGCCGACGCCGCTGGTCGAGCTCCGGAACGTCCACAAGACCTTCGACCGGAACCACGTCCTGCGCGGGGTGAGCCTCGGTCTGAACAAGGGCACGATCCTGGCGGTGATGGGCGGCAGCGGCACCGGCAAGACGGTGCTGCTCCGGATCGCCTCGGGCCTGCACCGGCCCGACTCGGGAGAGGTCTACCTCTTCGGCGTGCGCACCGACCGCAGGAGCGAGGAGGCGATGCTCCCACTGCGCCGACGCACCGGCTTCGTCTTCCAGGGCGCGGCCCTCTTCGATTCGCTCTCCGTCTTCGAGAACGTGGCCTACCCCCTACGCGAGCACACGCGGATGACGCTCGGGGAGATCACCGAGCGGGTGCATCGCTTCCTGTCGCTGGTCGGCCTGCCCGACACCGACGACCTGCTGCCCGCCGAGCTGAGCGGCGGGATGCGCAAGCGGGTGGGGATCGCGCGCGCGCTCGTGATGGAGCCAGAGGTGGTGTTCTTCGACGAGCCCACCGCCGGGCTCGATCCCACCAACGCGCGGCTGGTCGCGCAGCTCATCGCCCAGCTGCGCACCGGCGTCTGCGACACCGCGATCGTGGTGACCCACGACGTTGAGTTCGCCGAGATGGTCGCCGACCAGATGGCCATCCTGCTCCAGGGCCGGTTCGCGGACATCGGCACCCCGGCCGAGATCCACCGCTCGCCCAACCCCGACGTGCGCCGCTTCCTGGCCGGCGAGCTGCGGGAGATCTAGCCGTGGCCGAGCGCGGGCAGTTCGCCCTTCAGGTGCGGATCGGCGCCTTCATCCTGTCCGGCCTGCTCGTGTTCGTCGCGATCATCTACCTGCTCGGAGCCCAGGCCCGCTACTTCGAGCGCAAGTACGATCTGGTGGCCGAGTTCACCGAGGTAGGCGGCCTCATCGAGGGCGCCACCGTGCGGCTGGCCGGCGTGCAGATCGGCCGCGTCACCGCGGTCCGGCTGGGCGAGCACCCGGGGAGCAAGGTGCGCGTGACGCTCACGATCGCCCGCCGCTACTCGGAGCGGATCCGGCGCGACTCCGAGGTCCGCATCTCCACGCAGGGCCTGCTCGGCGACAAGATCGTGGAGATCTCGCTCGGCTCGTCGTCGGCGCCCCCGCTGCAGCCGGGCGAGATGCTGACGTCCGCCGAGCCGTTCGACATGGCGCAGATGTTCAAGGCGGGCACCGAGACGATGCAAACCGTGAAGGAGCTGGCCGCGAGCCTCAAGGGCACCGCGGCGCGCGTGGACCGCATCGCCAAGGAGGTCGAGACCGGCAAGGGACTCGTGCACGCGCTGGTGTACGACGAGCCCGAGGCCCTCACGCGGCTCAACGCGCTCCTGATCCGAACCCAGCAGCTGCTGGCCCGGGCCGAGCAGCCCGACAACGCGATCGGCGTGCTGCTCTCGCCGGAGAGCGGCAAGTCGGTGCGCGCGCTGCTCGCCGCCCTGGACGCGCTCGGCCCCGACGCGCCGAGGGCCGAGGGCCGCGAGAGCCTCGTCACCGCGCTGCTCTACGATCCCCAGTACAAGGCCACCGCGGATGATCTGCACACGATCGCCCACAATCTCCGCGACGTCTCCGAGCGGGTGGCCAAGGGGCAGGGCCTGCTCGGCCAGCTCACCCGCGACGGCGGCGACGGCGCGCCCGGCTCTCCCGGCGGCTCGCTCGGTGACGCCACCGCCGACTTCCGCGTGGCGATGGCGAACCTGCGCGCGGTGACCGAGCGGCTCAAGGCGGGTGAGGGCACGGTGGGCGGGCTGCTCGAGGACCCGACGGTCTACGAGAATCTCGTGCAGTTCCTCGAGGGCGCCCGTCGCAGCTTCCTCCTCCGGACGCTGATCCGCTCGACGATCGAGTCCGGTGCCCAGGCCCAGACCGCCGGCGGAGGCCAGTGATGGCACGCGACCGGTCGACCTACCGCTGCCAGGAGTGCGGGCTGGCCGCGCCCAAGCCCGGGACCTGCCCGGACTGCGCGCGGATCGGTACCTACGTGCAGCTGGTCGAGGAGCGGGTCACGCCGGCCCGCGGCGCGGCGCGAGGGGGGAGCATCGGCGCGAGCCGGCCGCAGCGTCTCGGCGAGATTTCCGTGGACGGGGGCGGGCAGCGGACATCGAGCGGCATGGCGGAGCTGGACCGGGTCCTGGGCGGCGGCGTGGTGACGGGCTCGCTCGTCCTCATCGGCGGCGATCCGGGCATCGGCAAGTCCACGCTGCTGCTACAGGTGAGCCGGCGGCTCGGTGAGCGGGCGGGACCCGTGCTCTACGTCTCCGGCGAGGAGTCGGCGGGGCAGGTCAAGCTGCGCGCCGACCGTCTGGGTGCCGCGCCCAAGGATCTCTATTTCGTGGCCGAGACCGACCTCCTGGCCGTGGAGGCGCACGTCGAGGCATTGAAGCCGCGGGTGCTGATCGTGGACTCGATCCAGACCGTGTATCTCCCCGGCCTCGAGTCGGCGCCCGGCAGCGTGAGCCAGGTCCGCGAGTGCGGGGCCCGGCTCATGACGCTCGCCAAGGGGCGCGGGCTCGCCACGTTCCTGGTGGGCCACGTGACCAAGGAGGGGGCCATCGCGGGGCCGAGAGTGCTCGAGCACCTCGTGGACACGGTCCTCTACTTCGAGGGCGAGCGTCATCATGCCTACCGGGTGCTCCGGGCCGTCAAGAACCGCTTCGGGTCGACCAACGAGATCGGTGTCTTCGAGATGGGCGAGCGGGGGCTCGCCGAGGTCCCGAACCCCTCCGGCTTCTTCCTTGCCGAGCGGCCCAAGGACGCCGCGGGCTCCGTGGTCGTGGCGAGCCTCGAGGGGACGCGCCCCCTGCTGGTCGAGATCCAGGCCCTGGTGAGCCCGGCCGGGTTCGGGACCCCGCGCCGGACTGTGCTGGGAGCCGACTACAATCGCGTATGCTTGCTCTTGGCGGTCCTCGAGAAGCGCGTGGGGTTTCCCCTGCAGTCGCAGGACGCCTTCGTCAACGTGGCCGGCGGCGCCCGAGCGTCCGAGCCGGCCGCCGACCTGGGGTTGGTGCTGGCCGCGGCGTCGAGCTACCTCGACCGGCCGCTCCGGGGGGATCTCGTCGTGGTGGGAGAGGTCGGACTGGCCGGGGAGGTGCGCGCGGTGACGGGGCTCGAGGCGAGGCTCAAGGAGGCGGCGGCGCTCGGCTTCACGGGGGCGGTCGTGCCGCAGGGCAGCCTGGCCGGCATGAGCGGCCGCGCCCTCGACGTGCAGGGCGTCGGATCGGTGGACGAAGCGGTCAAGGTCTTGCTCGGGCCATGAGGACGGCATGCAGATAGGCATTCTCATCGTCAGGGTCCTCGTCCTGATGGCGGCGACCGCCGCCGGACTCGCGCTGGCGCATGCCCTCGGCCTGCACTCGCCCAACAATCTCTTCCTGGGGGGCGCCGGCTTCCTGGCCGGCGTGCTCGCGGTGCTGCTCGAGTGGCAGGCGCGGCGCATCCCGGTGGACCGGCTCTTCTGGGGCGCAACCGGGGCGATGCTCGGCGTGGTCCTGGGTCTGGGCCTCGGCACCGCCCTCGAGGCGGTGGTGCCCGGCGCCGGCGCGCTCGGGCGGGGGCTCTTCGCGCTGCTCCTGGGCTACCTGGGCGCGATGGTGACGCTGGCCAAGCGGGACGAGCTCGAGGACATGTCGGTCAAGCTCTTCCCCAAGACGGCGGCGCGGCAGGAGGGCGACAAGATCCTCGACACCTCCGTGATCATCGACGGCCGCATCGTCGACGTCTGCCAGACCGGCTTCCTGGGTGGGACTCTGCTCGTCCCCCAGTTCGTGCTGCGCGAGCTGCAGCAGATCGCCGACTCCGGCGACGCGCTCAAGCGCAACCGCGGCAAGCGCGGCTTCGACGTGCTCCAGCGGCTGCAGCGGGTGCCGCGGG
>Ga0187766_10001172_pt1 | contig 15268 bp, 13 predicted proteins | sample 0216_QUI02_MP05__4_FD_132971 | JGI IMG/M metagenome (GOLD analysis project Ga0187766, IMG submission 132971) | Tropical peat soil microbial communities from peatlands in Department of Meta, Colombia - 0216_QUI02_MP05_20_MG | ecosystem: Environmental > Terrestrial > Soil > Wetlands > Peat ... | reverse complement strand
GTTCTTCAGCATCCTGCTAGACCAGGCCGAGCCATTTCCAGTAAGTCGCCCCGAACAGGAGGATCAGCAGATATGCGGCGATGGTCAGCGGGATGCCCGTGCGGATGAAGTCCTTGGCCTCGAAGGTGTCCGTCCCGTACGCCACCATGTTCTGGGGCGCGTTCACCGGCAGGATGAACCCGAAGCTCACCACGAACTGCAGGACCATGGTCAGCCCGATGGCATTGATCCCGGGCGTCTTCACGCCCTGCACGATGGAGATCACGATGGGGATCATGGCCGAGGCCAGCGCCGTGGCGCTGGCGAAGCCGAGGTGGATGATGATGAGAAACGCCCCCAGGACGGCCACGATGGCCAGCGCCCCCATATTGGCCAGGCCGAACCAGGCCACGATGTTCTTGGCCAGCCACGGGGCCGCCTGGGTCGAGAGGAGCACGCTCCCCAGGCTGATCCCCACGCCGAAGAGGACCACGGTGGCCCAGGAGATCCGGCCCTGGGCCTCCTTCCACGTCATGACCCCGATGCCCGGCAGCAGCATGATCGTGATGGCCGCGATGGTGGTGGTGGAGGTGTCGAAATCATGCACGATCTTCTCCGTGGCCCAGAAGAAGAGCAGGATGGCGGAAAGGGCCAGGAGCCGTTTCTCGCTCGCCTTCATCGGTCCCATCCCCGCGAGGGCCTTGGCGATGGCCTCCTGCCCCCCCGCGATCTCTGCCGTCTCGGGGGGCATCATCTTCATCAGCACGACGTAGAGCACCACCGACATGACGGCCGCGAAGGGGACGGCGGCGATGAACCACTCCGGCCAGGTGATATAGCGGCCCAGCATCTTCTCGATGAAGCCGACGGCCACCATGTTCTGGGCCGCGGCCGTCTTGATCCCCACATTCCAGATGCTGTCGGCCTGGGCCGTGGCGATCATCATCACGGCGGCAAACCGGCTCTTCCGGTCCACGCCGAAGGCCGCGATGATGCCCAGCACGATGGGCACCAGGCACGACACCCGCGCCGTGGTGCTGGGCACGAAGAAGCTCAGGATGAACCCCACCAGGATCACGCCGGCCAGCACCCGGTTGGTCTTGGCGCCGATCTTGGAGAGAACCAGCAGGGCGATGCGCTTGTCCAGCCCCGTTTGCATCATGGCGGCGGCCAGGAACAGGGCGGCGGCCACCAGCGCGAAGGCGGGGTTGCTGAACCCGCTCAGCGCCCCCTCCAGGGCCCTCGAAGTCCCCAGGACCGCCTTCGGATTGGCGGCATTCGGCGCGGTGCCCAGCAGGAAGGCCATCAACGCCATGATGATGCCCGCGCTGACCGCGTACGTGACCGCCTCCGTCATCCACACGATGACGGCGAAGGCCAGGATCCCCAGCATGCGCTGGCCGGCCACCGGGAGCCCGGCCGGCGTCGGCAGGGCCAGGATGGCCACCAGGGCAACGGCCCCGAGCACCAGCCCGTACCACTTCCCCGGGGTCACCTGCGGCAGGCGGGACGCCGCGGCCTGCGGGGCCGCCGCGAAGGCTTCCGTTGCGGAGTCCATGCTGCCGTCCTCCCTCCTCCGGTCTTCTCACGCGATCCCGCCCGACGGCGGGCGGTCAGCGGGCCGGCGCCCGCAGGGCGTAAGAGCGCAACACGCGCATGTAGTTGGCCCGCTCGAAGGCGGCCGGCTGCGCCACCTTCCGCTGGCTCATGCTGCCCTGCATCTGGCGGATGGACTCGTACTCGTGCTCCTCCATCCAGGCCAGCAACTCGGCCCGCACCTGGGTCAGGTGCCCGATGCCGTGCTTGAGCAGGGCTGACGTCATCATGGCCACCCGCGCCCCCGCCATCATGGCCTTCAACACGTCTTCGCCCGCGTGGACGCCGCCCGTGACGGCCAGGTCGGCCCGGACGTGTCCGTAGAGGATGGCCACCCAGTGCAGGCGCAGGAGCACCTCGTACGGGCTGCTCAGCGTCAGATTGGGCACCACCTCCAGGTTCTCCAGATCGAACCCCGGCTGGTAGAAGCGGTTGAACAACACCAGGGCGTCCGCGCCGGCGCCGTCCAGGCGCCGCGCCAGGTTGGCGAAGGCGCTGAAGAAATGGCCGAGCTTGACCGCCACCGGGATGCCCACGCTGGCCTTCACGTCCCGCACCAGGTCCACGTACATCTGCTCCACCTGGGCGCCCGTCATGGCGGGATCCGTGGGGATGAAGTAGACGTTCAGTTCCAGCGCATCCGCCCCGGCCATCTCGATGAGCCGGGCGTACCGGATCCAGCCGCCGGTGGAGACGCCGTTGAGGCTCCCGATCACGGGGATGCCCACCGCGGCCTTGGCCCGGCGGAGGTGTTCCAGGTAGCCGTCCGGCCCCAGGTTGTACGCGGTCATGTCCGGGAAGTAAGTCAGCGACTCGGCGAAGCTCTCCGTGCCGCGGGAGAGGTACCGGTCCAGGTCGTTGCTCTCCAGGTTGATCTGTTCCTCGAAGAGCGAGTGCAGCACCACGGCCGAGGCGCCGCTGTCCTCCATCCGCCGGATGTTCCCGATCTCCTCGCACAGGGGCGAGGCGGACACCACCAGGGGATTCTTGAGCGTGAGGCCCAGGTAGCTGGTGCTCAGGTCGATCATTGCGGCTTCTCCTGGGCCGCACCGTCCACCGGCATGGCGGCCCAATGCTCGTAGAGGCGCCAGCGTTTCCGCACGTCCTCCTGGGCCAGCGCCAGCAGGTCCCTGGCGGCGGCCGGATGGGTCTGGGCCAGCATCGTGTAGCGCGTCTCGTTGTAGGCGTACCGCTCCAGCGGGATGCTGGGCGCCTTGGAATCGAGTTTCAGGGGGTTCTTGCCCTCCTTCGCCAGGTCCGGGTTGTACCGGAAGAGCGGCCAGTAGCCCGAGAGGACCGCCGCCTTCTGTTGCTCCAACCCATGGACCATGTCGTACCCGTGGGCGATGCAGTGGCTGTAGGCGATGATGAGCGAGGGCCCGTCGAAGGCCTCCGCCTCCAGGAAGACGCGCACGGTGTGGGCGTCGTTGGCGCCCATGGCCACCCGGGCCACGTAGATGTTGCCGTAGGTCATGGCCAGGAGGGCCAGGTCCTTCTTGACCAGCGGCTTCCCGCCGGCGGCGAACTTGGCCACGGCCCCGCGCGGCGTCGCCTTGGACATCTGGCCCCCCGTGTTGGAGTACACCTCGGTGTCCAGCACCAGCACGTTCACGTTGCGGCCGGAGGCCAGCACGTGGTCCAGGCCGCCGTAGCCGATATCGTAGGCCCACCCATCCCCGCCCACGATCCAGACGCTCCGTTTGACCAAGGCGTCGGCCAGCGCCTCCAGGTCGCGCGCCTCGGGCTGCTTCAGCGCCCGCAGCTTCTCCCGCAGCGCCGCCACGCGCCCGCGCTGCGCCCGGATCCCCGCCTCGGTGGACTGGTCGGCCCCCAGGAGCCCCTCCACCAGCTCGTCCCCCAGGGCCGGCGCCAGCAGCCGCAGCAATCCCTCCGCCCGCTGCCGCTGCACCTCCAGGGCCAGCCGCATGCCCAGGCCGAACTCCGCGTTGTCCTCGAAGAGGGAGTTGGACCAGGCCGGGCCCCGCCCATCCCGGTTGAGGGTCCACGGCGTGGTGGGCAGGTTGCCCCCGTAGATGGAGGAGCACCCGGTGGCGTTGGCCACCAGGGCGCGGTCCCCGAAGAGCCGGGTCACCAGCTCGATGTAGGGGGTCTCGCCGCAACCCGCGCAGGCGCTGGAGAACTCGAACAGCGGCTGGAGCAGTTGGCTGTCTTTCACCTCGCGCACGTTCAGGGCTTCCCGGGCCATCTCGGGCAGCCGGCAGAAAAACTCCCAGTTCTCGCGTTCCTGCTCGCGGAGCGGGGGCTGGGGCATCATGTTGATGGCCTTGAGGCGCGTCTCCTTCTTGTTCTTGACGGGGCAGATCTCCACGCACAGGGTGCACCCGGTGCAGTCCTCGGGGGCCACCTGGAGGCTGTAGCGCTGGTCCTTGAACTCCCGCCAGCGGGCCGGCGCCGACTTGAACGTGGCCGGGGCGTTCGCCAGCGCCGCGGGGTCGTACACCTTGGCGCGGATCACCGCGTGGGGGCAGACCAGCACGCACTTGCCGCACTGGATGCAGATCTCCGTGTCCCAGACCGGGATCTCCAGGGCGATGTTGCGCTTCTCCCACTGGGTGGTGCCGCTGGGGTACGTCCCGTCGGCGGGGAGGGCGCTCACCGGCAGGCTGTCCCCCTCGCCCGCGAGGATGCGCGCCGTCACCTTCTGCACGAACTCGGGCGCCCCCGGCGGCACCGGCGGGCGCACGTCGAAGGTGGCGGTCACCCGGTCCGGGACCTTCACCTCGTGCAGGTGGGCCAGGGCGCCGTCCACCGCGGCGAAGTTCTTTCGCACCACGGCCTCGCCCCGCTTGCCGTAGGTCTTCTCGATGGACCGTTTGATGGCGGCGATGGCCTCGTCCTGCGGCAGCACGCCGCTGATGGCGAAGAAGCAGGGCTGCATGATGGTATTGATGCGCGCCCCCATGCCGATGTCGCGGGCCACCCCGTAGGCGTCGATGACGAAGAACCGCAACTTCTTGCCGATGATCTGCTCCTGGACCTTGCGGGGCAGGTGATCCCATATCTGGTCGGGCCCGTAGGGGCTGTTGAGGAGGAAGACCGCCCCGGGCTCGGCCCCCCTGAGCACATCGTAGCGCTCCAGGAAGGAGAACTGGTGGCAGGCCACGAAACTGGCCTGGCCGATCAGGTAGGTGGAGCGGATCGGCTTGGGCCCGAAGCGCAGGTGCGAGATGGTGATGGCCCCCGCCTTCCGGGAGTCGTACACGAAGTAGCCCTGGGCGTGGTTCTCCGTGTCCTCGCCGATGATCTTGATGGAGTTCTTGTTGGCCCCCACGGTCCCATCGGCGCCCAGGCCGTAGAAGAGGGCGCGCACCGTCTCGGGGGCCTCGGTGGAGAAGGCCGGATCGAAGTCCAGGCTGGTGTGGGTCACGTCGTCGTGGATGCCGATGGTGAAGTGGTTCCGGGGCCGCGCCTTCCCCATCTCGTCGAAGACGGCCTTCACCATGGCCGGGGTGAACTCCTTGGAGGAGAGGCCGTAGCGCCCGCCGACGACGCGCGGGGGCGTCCGGAACGGGGCGCCCCCGGCGGCGGCCGCCTCGGTCACGGCCGCCACCACGTCCAGGTAGAGCGGCTCGCCGGCGCTGCCCGGCTCCTTCGTCCGATCCAAGACGGCGAGGGTCTTGACGCCCGCCGGCAGCGCCGCCACGAACTGCTCCACGGCGAAGGGGCGGTACAGCCGGACCTTCAGCACGCCCACCTTCTCGCCCCGCTCGGCCAGGAACTCCGCCGCCTCCTCGGCCGCCTCGGCCCCGGAGCCCATCAGGACGATCACCCGTTCGGCATCCGGCGCGCCCACGTAGTCGAAGAGGCGGTACTGGCGCCCGGTGATCCGGGCGAACTTGTCCATGGCGTTCTGGACGATGGTGGGACAGGCGAGGTAGTAGGGGTTGACGGTCTCGCGGCCCTGGAAATACACATCGGGGTTCTGCGCGGTCCCGCGGATCACGGGATGCTCCGGCGAGAGCGCCCGGGCCCGGTGGGCCCGGATCAGCTCGTCGTCCATCATGGCCCGCAGGTCGTCCCGCGTGAGCTGCTCCACCCGCATGACCTCGTGGGAGGTGCGGAAGCCGTCGAAGAAGTGCAGGAAGGGCACCCGCGCCTCCAGGCTGGCGGCCTGGGCGATCAGGGCGAGATCTATCACCTCCTGCACCGAATTGGACGCCAGCAAGGCGAAGCCGGTGGCGCGGGTGGCCATCACGTCGCTGTGATCGCCGAAGATGGAGAGGGCCTGCGCCGCCACCGACCGGGCGGCAACGTGGAAGACGGTGGCCGTGAGCTCGCCGGCGATTTTGTACATGTTGGGGATCATCAGGAGGAGGCCCTGGGCCGAGGTGAAGGTGGTGGTGAGGGCCCCCGTCTGCAGCGCGCCGTGCACGGCCCCGGCGGCGCCGCCTTCGCTTTGCATCTCCACCACCAGCGGCACCGTCCCCCAGATGTTGGTCTTGCCCTCGGCCGACCACTGGTCCGCCCACTCCCCCATGGGGGACGATGGCGTGATCGGGTAGATGGCGATGACCTCGTTGATCTGATGGGCCACGGCGGCCGCGGCCTCGTTTCCGTCGATGGTCACCTTGGGTCTGATCATGCTCGGTCTCCCGCGGCCGTCCCGGCGCGGCCTGCGATCACTGCCCCTCGGGGATCTCCAGGGCGACATCCACGGGGATGCCGCCGCGGGCGCCCTGCGCAACGACGCAGAAATCCTCCAACAGGCCCACGCAACGTTTCACGCGCGGGCGATCCTCCGGCGCGACGCCCAGGGCGATCCGCACGGCCGCCCCGCCGATCCGGAGCCGCCCCGCCTCGTTGCGGGCCATGCGTGTCTGCAGGGTGTAGCGCATCTCCTTCCCCAGTACCCGGGCCCTGCCCTCTCTTTTCCTCCGGTCGAAGTGCACCGGGAATCGATGGCCATTCTGGAGTTTCATCGTCGTGGCGATCGGCTGCTCGTCCATGAAATCCACCCGCCGTCCGGCCCCACGACCCCGGCCCGCCCCTGTGGTGCGACGGCACACCTCGCCGGGCCCGAAGGGAACGCAATCACGGTGCCAGCGGGCGGGCCGGTGCGCGCCGCCGAGGCCTGGGCGCTACCCCGGCATTTCCAGGGAGTTAGCCCACCACCATATTTCACGGAAATGATGGGATCTGGGGGGGCGGGGCACCCGTGTCTCAACGGTGGGGCGGCAGGGCCGCAACGACAAGGGGTTACAAAGCTGAAGGTTTGGGACCGTCGGGTCCCGGTTTCGGCGCGCCGCCAGACTCTTCCGCCGCTTGCCCCGGTGCGGGCGGATGGCGAACCTCCGCCGCCGGCTGTGAACTCGGGCGCGCCTGCAGGGGCAGGATGAGGCGCACGGCGCGTTCGTAGAAGAGGTAGTCCCAGGCCCAGTTGATCATGACCAGGAGGCGGTTCCGGAAGCCGATGAGCTTGAAGATGTGAACGCTCAGCCAGACGATCCAGGCCGGGAAGCCGCTGAAGCGGCGGCGGCCCAGGCAGGCCACCGCGGCGTTCCGCCCGATGGCCACCATCGTGCCACGGTCCCGGTAGCGGAACGGCTGGGGGTCCGCGCCGCGCACCTGCCGCAGGATGTTGCGCGCGGCGGCCACCCCCTGCTGGATGGCCACGGGCGCGACCATCGGCAGCGGGCGGCCGCCCTCTTCCACGCAGGCCAGGTCGCCGACGACGTACACCTCGGGGTGGTTGGGCACCTGGAGCGTGGGCAGCACCTTCACCCGGCCATCCGCGGCCGTGGGCAGCCCCCACACCCGGGCCGAGGGGTCCCCGCGCACGCCCGCCGTCCACACCACCGTCTCCGTCGGGATCACCGTGCCGTCCCGCAGATGCACGGCGTGGGGCGTGACCTCGGCCACCACGGCCCGCACGCGCACCTCCACCCCCATGCGGCGCAGGCGCCCCTCGGTGTAGGCGCGCAGGCCCTCCGGCAGTCCGGGGGGAATGCCCTCCCTGGCCTCCAACAGCACCACGCACACCTCCCGCGGGTCCAGGCCGGGAAAATCCCTCAGCAGGGGCCCGCGGATGAGCTCGGCCAGCGCGCCGGCGAATTCCACGCCCGTGGGTCCGCCCCCCACGATGGCGAACGTCAATGCGCGCCGGCGGCCTTCGGCCGAGGGCTCGTGCGCCGCCCGCTCGAAGCAACCCAGGATATGGTTCCGCAGCCCGATCCCCTGCTCCATCGTCTTGAGGGGGAAAGCGTACCGCGCGGCGCCGGGGACGCCGAAGAAGTGCGACACGCTGCCCGTGGCCAGGATCAGGAAATCGTACGGGATCGAACGCTCCGTGGCCTTCACGACGCGGCCCGCAAGGTCGATGGCTTCCACATCGGCGAGCGCGAAGCGGGCGTGACGGAGCGTTCGCAGGATGCTCCGCACCGGGTAGGCGATGTCCTCCGGCTCCAGCTCGGCGGCCGCCACCTGGTAGAGCAGCGGCAGGAACGCGTGGTAGTTGTTCCGGTCCACCAGCAGGGCGTCCACGGGCGTCTGGGCCAGCGCGCGCGCGGCCCACAGGCCGCCGAACCCCGCCCCCACGATCACCACCCGGGGCCGTGGCGGAGAGCTCACTGCGCCCGCACCCTACCCGGCGGGCACGACCGGCTCCTTGGCCCTGGCATAAACAAACTCCCCGCGAGCCTCGTCGAGGTCCAGGATCTTGGGCGGCAGCGCGGCGCGGCAGGACTCACACCCGCGGCCGCAGTGCGCCTCGAACTCCGCCCGGAAGTTCGGGACGATGCTCGGGATCATGAGCGCGCGCTCAACGGGCAGGCAGCAGCGGTTGGCGTGGTCCATGGGATATGCCCTCGGCTCCGTGCCCCCGCAATTCTAACAGGCTGATGAAAAACTCGCTCTTCGCCAGGCTGCTCAAAAAGGCCTAGATGCAAGGCGGCGCGCGATGCGAGGTGCGAGGCGTACTCGGTCCGTACGTCGCAGCGCCGCGCGAGCGCGCCAACGCCGCAGATGGGCCTTTTTCAGCAGCCTGTAAGGCACCTCCCACCATAAGACGCGCCGGCACGAGGGTCAACAGGTCCACCAGGGCCAACACCAGCAGGGGCACGGCGCTCACAGCGATGGACGCGGGGATGGCACCGATGCCGGGCACGCCCGGACGAGTATGGGGCGCGACTGCGCTTTCACCAAGACGAGGAATGGCTGGTGGAATATACAGGGGGCGGAAACGACCGAGGCTCGGCCGCCTCAGTGCAGGAGTTGCACGAGAGGGCCTACGACCGGCGGGCCGGCCCGCGGAGGGCACGAGCCCATGTGAAGACAAAGCCGCAAGCCGTGGGGCGGGAGGCAGTCCGGAGTGGCAGGTTGAACCACAGGCGATAAGAAGGGGGGATCAGACGGGTCGGGGGAAGGAAGCCTCGGTCCTGGATGCGTTGGCGAAGTTAGCTGACCTGGGCGCGAAGAGCACAGCCTGCGGCTGCGATCGCTGCGTCCTCGGGGGCGCCGCCGGGCAACGCCATCGGCAGCAATTTGCCTGCGGCGGCGCCCACTTCCGCGCGCTTAGCAGGGTGCTGAAAAACTCTCTTTCGCCCAGGCTGCTCAAAAAGGTCCAGATGCAAGGCGGCGCACACAGCGAGGCCCGAGGCGTACTTGCTCCGTACGTCGCAGCGCCGCGCGAGCGCGCCAACGCCCCACCCGCCGCCGTTCCGTCGACAGCGGGGAGAGCTGTTAGGCCTCTTTCAGCAGCCTGTTAGTGGCCTTCGTCTGCGATTCAGGCGGCCTTCGGGAGGGCCGCGGCAGCATCCTCGTCGAGACGAGAAAGCCGGGCACGAGCATCCCTTGCGGTGGGCCCGCCGACCCGGATCTCGCTGTCAGCGATCGCCTCCACCCCGAGGATCCGAACCCGGCCGTCTCTGGCCAAGTTTGTCAGCCAGTACACGGCCGAATCCTCCGACACGCCGAGCCGAAGCGCCAGTTCGGCGGGCGTGGCCTTGCCTCCCTCCCTCAGGACCTCCAGGTATTCAGCCTCCAGCTCTTCCTTCCATCCCGGGATCATCGCACGCCCTCCTTCCGGCCACGAGATACAGGGACGCTCCCCCTTGGCCCCGCGTCTTCTTAAGTCAACATCGCAGGTCAAAGGGGAGTCTGGCAGGATTTGTCGCCACAATACCCGGGGCATCCCCGCCGGGCCCGGCCGGCTTGCCCCCGAAACCACACACGGCGGCCGTACACCGCTGGTCGGCCGGGCCGGGTGTAGCCCGCCCGGTCCGAAACCAAGCCGCCTAACCCGAAGATTTTACCGATGAACCCTGCGGATGCGTTGCGTCAGTGCCGTGTACCGGCACGCCCTGCGACTTACTCGCTCACACAATATAGGTCACGATGTCTCTGGCATCCACATCATTTGCCGCCGCAAGCCACCCGGCCGTCGCCCACCCGGCCTCCCGGCCGCCGCCGTGGGCCGGGCCGCGGGCACCACCCCGGCGACCCCCCACGGAGCCCGGCGCGCGGATTTCCCGCAGCGGGCGCTTCAGAACAGGTTCGATCAACTCTCGTTGCGTTCACGCGAAATCGGAATCTAGAACACCGGCGTCGGCACGTTCGCCCAGGCGGTCTGTTTCGGGAGGTCCTTCAGGCTCAGGACGCTCAGGGTGTGAACGTTTACGTCCAGCATGAATTGCGGGGATCGCTCGGCCCCGATGGCGAAGACACCGAAGGGCGCTTGGCCTGTGGTCCCCGACACCTTCACGAACACGAGCCGCCGCTCCATGCCTTGGGCCATGGCATGCGCGGGAGGCCCCGCCGTGGGATGCATGGCGTGTCCCTCGGTCAGATGGCCGAAAGGGTGGAGGATCCAGTCGGTGATCATGGACAGGGTGTGATGTTGCTTGTAGAGCCGCCACTCCCCCCCGGTATCGGCGATGAGGCCCTGCATGATGTAATCGGCGGGCAGGAAATACACCAGATACTGCTGGCCGCCGGCCAGGCGATCCCGCACCTCGGGCAGGCGCAGCACTTCCGGCAACCGGTAGTCCATCATCCCGGCATCGTTCGGGTTCACCGCGAGGGCGACGACGTTGGCATCCGCCCACAGGGCGAGATGCCGCACGGTGTAGTCCCGCAGGGCGAAGGCCCCGCCGAGGACCAACACCGCAATCAGGACGAACGCCACCCCCCTCCCCGCCGCGCTGCCAGGGAGCACTCGCCGCTCGACGCGCCTGGGCAGGAACATCCCGGTCTTTTCCATGTAGGCCGCGTAGGTCTCCGGATAGGCGCGCAGCATGCGCCGCTCCTCGTCCGTGGCGAGGAGATAGTAGAGGAGGATCATCACGAGCCAGAGCACGGCCACGAGGAAGCGCGGCCAGAGGATGGCGAGGCCGAGGCCGGCCACCCCCAGGCCCAGATACTGCGGGTGCCTGATGACGGCATAGAGGCCGCGCAAGGCCGCCCCCTTCCTCAGGAGCTTGTGGGCGTACACCTGCAGCGCGCAGAGGAGAAAGGCCGCCATGCCGGCGACGAGCAGGACCGAGCCCATGACCCGGATGACTTTCAAGAACCCATCCGGCGGTACGACCATGTGCGGAAGGAAGAAGGCGCTCAGCCACCGGGTAGCCCGATACTCTCCTACAGCGATGAGCAGGGGATTGAACACCGCGTAGAAGAACCCGGCGAACGGACTGATCATGATCAGGAACTCGAGCGCAATGATGAAGTAGAGCACGATGGCGCTGTTGAAAAGCGCCTTTGACTTTTTCATGTGCCGCCTCCGGCAGGAACGCGAGAGGGCGTGTCCTTCAGGGGGCCCCGGGCGACGGGACGGGTCCACCTTCCCCCCGTCGGGCCGCCGTCGCTGCAAAAAAAGGGGGGGCAACGCGGCGTCGCCCCCTCGTGATCGAATCCGCACTTCTCGGTTGCGCCCTACGCGAGCTGCTTGAGGCGCTCCTTGGACTGTTCCAGCACGGCCGCGTGCAGGCTGTTGCCGTGGGCGTCCATGGTGACCACGGCGGGGAAGTCCTTCACGCGGAAGGCCCAGATGGCCTCGGGGCTCCCAAACTCTTCCAGGTGTACCCCGAGGACCTCGGTCACGCACTCCGCCAGCACCTGCGCGGCGCCGCCGATGGCGTGCAGGTAGACGCAGCCCACCTTCTTGCAGGCCTCCAGCGTCTTCGACCCCATCCCGCCCTTGCCGATCACCGCCCGGAGGGTGAACTGCTCGATGATGTGGCCCTGGTACGGCTCCTCCCGGATCGAGGTGGTGGGGCCGGCGGCCTTCACCACCCACCTGCCCTTCTCTTTGATCACCACCGGACCGCAGTGGTAGATGATCTGGTTTTGCAGGTCCACGGGGGGCTTGCCCCCCTCGTGCAGAAACTTGTGGACCGCGTCACGGCCGGTGTACACGAGGCCGGACAGATGCACCATGTCCCCCATCTTCAGCGCGCGGATCTTGTCCTCGGTGTAGGGTTCGCCGAGCTGGATCATCGCCACCCCCGTGGACCCCCGGCCTCGGCCGGTTCGTCCGGATGATTCACGAAGACATTCGTGAACTATTTGGAAATCCCCCCTCCGCCCCCCTTTGGCAAAGGGGGGAACGGGGGGATTTGGTCCGGCTGACGGCTCAAGTGAACAGCATTGAGGCTAGTAGAGCCACTCCACGATCTTGCCGCCCCCGCCCAGCACGAAGCCCTGGCGCCGGTAGGCCCAGCACATGTACGAGATGGACACGAAGTAGCTCGCCGGCAGCCGGTTCAGGGCGCCGATCTTGCAGCCCAGAAGCGTCGTCGCCCCGCCGAAGCCCATGGGCCCGATGCCCAGCTTGTTGGCGCTGATGACGATGTCTTTCTCCAGGGCGGCCAGCGCCGGATCGGGGCTCGCGTCGTCCATGGTGCGGAGGAGCTGCTCCTTGGAATGGAGGTAGCCGGTCGCCCGGTCGCCGCCGATGCAGACGCCCAGGATGCCCGGACCGCATCCCTTCCCCTGGGCCTGGACCACGGCATCCAGGATGACCTTCCGCACGCCGTCCAGGTCGCGGTTCGCGTTCACGCGCGTGTCCGGGAGGGAGTACTGCGCCCCCACGTTCTCGCACCCACCCCCCTTCAGGATCAGGCGCACGTCCAGCCGCGCCCCGCGGTGCTGGTGGAAGTGGAAGGAGGGGCTCCCGGGACCCAGGTTGTTTCCCGTGTTCTTCCCGCTGACGGAGTCCACCGAGTTCTGGCGGAGGTAGCCTTTCGCGGTGGCCTCGGCCACGGCGGCCGCGGCCGCCTTCTCGAAGGCCAGTTGGTCGAAGCCTTTGGGTGCCTTGACGAAGAACAGGATGCTGCCGGTGTCCTGGCAGAGCGGCGCGGATTTCCGCTTGGCCATGTCGATATTGTCCGCGATGATGTTCATGGCCCACTGGCCGCTGGTGCCGTCCTGCTCCTGCCGGGCCGCACGGGCGATGGTGTGCACCACGTCGTCGGGCAGCTCCGCCGAGGTGCGCCGGACCAGCTCGAGCAGGTTGGCTTTGAGATTCCGCATCGGTACGCTCCCTTCTGGCAAGTGGTAACTTCACCCAAGCGTCTCACCCGCGCTAGCCCCAATGCTGTTCAGTCTAGCAATCACCCAGGCGAAATTCTCACCTCGCCCCTTTGGGAAATCCCCCCTCCGCCCCCCTTTGGCAAAGGGGGGGATGGGGGGATTTGCTCGACGGCCGAGGTCGTGTCCCGCCCTAAGTGAAGAGCACTGGCGCTAGCCTCGCGCCGGGGCCCCGGACCTGCGGGCCGTATAGAAGGTGGCCTGCGTGTAGGGCGAGGTCCGATACTCCCCCGTCCCCGCGCAGCGGCCTTCAATGAACCCGGCCCCTTCGAGCATCACGAGGAAGACCTTCCTCGCCACGGCGCCCGCGATTCAGTCGGACCAGGGGGCCCCCTCCGGGATAACCGCGTCATCGGTCAGCGCCATGTCGCAGATCTGGAGCCGCCCCCCAGGGCGCAGGACGCGGTGGACCTCCCGGAGGACGGCCGGCTTCTCCGGCACCAGACTGATCACCCCGTTGCTCAAAGCCACATCGAAGGACGCATCGGGGTAGGGAAGCGCCTCCGCTCCCCCCTCCCGGAATTCGAGGTGGGCGATCCCCGCCTCCCCTCGCTCGATCTCGGCCACGGCGACCATTTCCGGCGACAGGTCGATCCCCGCCACGCGGCCGGCGGTCCCCACCAGCGCAGCGGCGATAAAGGCATCGAAACCGGCGCCGCACCCCAGGTCCAGGACCGCCTCGCCGGGCCCGATGGGGCCGAGGGCGAAGGGGTTGCCCACGCCGACGAAGCGCTCGCGGACCATCGGGGGAACGGCGGCCACGAGGGCGGCCGGATATGCCAGCGCCAGCGCGCTCTCCCCCCCGGTCGGATAGCGGAACAGTCCCTCGGCGGAGACGGCGACCTTGCGGTATTTCTCCGCGACGCCGCGGCGTATGGCTGCCGTCTCCCCTGGGCTCACCCCGCCCCTCCCGGTGTCTCACGTTCGTGGATCGCCGGCGCGCGGCCGGTGACGCCGCGGCGCATCTCGCCGCGGCGTCACCTTATACTCATCAAGTTACTGAAACACCCTGCCCTTCGCAGGCTGCTCAAAAAGGTCCAGATGCAAGGCGGCGTGTGATGCGCCGAGCGAGGCGTACTCCGGATACGCCGCAGCGAGTGCGCGAGCGCGCCAACGCCGCAGATGGGCCTTTTTCAGCAGCCTGTTAGGGTCACAGGCCGCGCGCCGGGCGGGCCGCTAGAAGATCGGCGGCGCCGGCTCGATCAGTAGGTTCTTGATCATCACGACCAGGTTGTGCTCTACCTCCCCCTGGTCCTTGACGTGATTGTAGAAGACGGCCTCCCGCTCGAACCCCAGGTGCCGGAAGGCGGCGATGGCCATCTTCTGATTGTCCATCACCTCGGCGACCAGGAGTTCCAGGCCCGCCTTCTTCGCGATGTCGATCAGTTCCTCCACGAGGCGCGTCCCCAGACCCAAGTGGCGAAACTCCTGGTCCACGACGACGCGCACCTTGCCCACGTGGCTCGTCCAGCCGGTCTTGCGGCGGTGCAATGTGGCATCGCCGACGATGGCGTCCCCGACCTCAGCCACCAGCGGGAACACCCGCTCGTAGTCGAGCTCACGGCACCAGGCATCGATCACATCCCGCCTGGTCACATCGTCGCGGAGGAACAGGCGGTCCTCGGCCGGCACCCTGCCGAAGAACGCGAAGAGCTTGCCCTCATCCTCCTTGACCATCGGCCGGATGGTCACCTTGGTGCCACGCTGGAGGACCACCGCTTTCGGATATCCCGGTAGCATAATACATCCTCCCCTCGCACGACGTCACGCAAACCGACCTCCCGTCGCATCGAGGCCCTACCCGCCCCACAATCACCGCCCGGTCTCGTGGGGACTCAACCTTTCCGTCTCTCACCTCGCTTTCCCTCGCCAGCCCCGGCCCCGACCGCGGCCGGGGTTCTCGCATAAGGACCTTCCCAGGTCGTCGCGGACGCTTCCTCGCCGTCGCCTCCCGTAATCACAGAGCCGCTACCAGGCTCTCTGACCCCCAGGCCCGCTAGCAACTTGCTGCAGAAGCCCTCGTTCGTCCAGGCTGCTCAAAAAGGTCCAGATGCAAGGCGGCGTGCGATGCGCCGAGTGAGGCGTACTCCGGGTACGCCGCAGCGAGCGCGCGAGCGCGCCAACGCCGCAGATGGGCCTTTTTCAGCAG
>Ga0187766_10001171_pt1 | contig 15270 bp, 14 predicted proteins | sample 0216_QUI02_MP05__4_FD_132971 | JGI IMG/M metagenome (GOLD analysis project Ga0187766, IMG submission 132971) | Tropical peat soil microbial communities from peatlands in Department of Meta, Colombia - 0216_QUI02_MP05_20_MG | ecosystem: Environmental > Terrestrial > Soil > Wetlands > Peat ... | reverse complement strand
GGGCTCGCTGCTCTTCGGCCTCAGCAACGCGCTCAAGGAGCGCGGCACGGTTGCCAACGGCCAGCTCGTCCAGAGCAACTTCCACGACTACCAGGTCCTTCGCATGAACGAGATCCCCGACGTGGTCGAGGTCCACGTCGTGCCGAGCACCGAGTTCCCGACCGGGGTGGGCGAGCCCGGCGTCACCACGATCGCCCCCGCGCTCAGCAACGCGGTCTTCGCGGCGACCGGCGCGCGCCTGCGCAAGCTGCCGTTCCTTCCCGACCGCGTCATGGAGGCGATGCGCCAGAAGGCCTGATCGGCCGGCCGGCTTCGCGGGGGCGGGACGCTCGACGGCGCCCCGCTTCCGCGAGGCGCTCCGACCCCTACCCGAGCCGCACGACGTGCGGGAGGTTCCGGAACCGCTCGTCCTTGTCGAGCCCGTAGCCGACCACGAACACGTCCGGGATCTCGCGCCCCACGTAGTCGAGCGTCAGCTCGGGGGCGCGCGCGCACTGCTTGGCGAGCAGGGCGCAGACGCGGATCGAGCCGGGGTTGCGCGTGTGGAAGTTGCGGAGGAGGTAGGCGAGGGTCCGGCCGCTGGCGCAGATGCCCTCGACCACCACCACGTCGCGCCCCTCGATCGGCTCGTCGAGATCCTTGCGGATGCGGACGACCCCCGACGAGCTGACCGGGCCCTGACCGTAGGCGCCGACCGAGATGAAGTCGACCGTGACCGGTACGGTGAGCGCCCGCATCAGATCGGAGAGGAAGACCGTCGAGCCCTTCAGCACGCCGATCAGGTGCACGGGCCGGCCTTGGTAGTCGGCGGAGATCCGCCCGGCCAGGCGGGCCACGTCCGAGCGGATGGCGTCCCGCTCGACGAGGATCTCGCCCAGGACGTCGCCGCCGGCCGGCATCAGGCGAACCGGCTCGTCTCGAGGAACTCGCGCGAGCGGCGGACGAGCTCGGCGGGAGCCAGGCCGCTCCGCTCGCCCGCGTCGAAGCACTGGGAGATGGTCAGCACCGCGTGGAGCGCGTAGCCGCGACGGGCCAGCAGCTCGCGGCCGCCCTGCTCGCGATCGACCAGCACGACCAGATCCTTCACCACGAGCCCGGCCTCCTCCAGGGGCGCGATCGCCTCGAGCTTGCTCGCCCCGTCCGTGATGATGTCGTCGATCAGCACCACCCGGTCGCCGGGCTTGAACTGCCCCTCGATGCGGCGGCGGGTGCCGTAGCCCTTCTCCTCGCGCCGCGGGTAGACCAGCGGCAGGCGGCCGGCCAGGCTCGCGGCCACCGCGAGCGGCAGGCCCGCGTACGGGATGCCGCCGATGCGATCGCCGCCGCAGCGCGCCACCTCCGCGGCCATCAGGGCGCCGATCTGCTCGAGCACGTCGGGGAACGAGATGACCACGCGGAGGTCGATGTAGAAGGGCGAGACGATGCCGGACTTGAGGGTGAACTCGCCGAACCGGATCGCGCCGATCTCGAACAGGCGGCGGATCAGCGCGGCGATCTCGCCGGTCACCCGGCCATCTCCGCGAGCACCGCCTCGGCGGCCCGGGCCGGGTCCGGGGCCGCGGTGATCGGCCGCCCGACCACCAGGTAGTGGGCGCCGGCCCGCGCGGCCGCGCCGGGCGTCGCGATGCGCGACTGGTCGCCGAGCGCGCTGCCCGCCGGGCGCACGCCCGGCGTGACGATGATCCAGCCGGCGCCGCGGTTGGTCCGGAGCGCGGCGATCTCGTTGGGCGAGGCCACGCAGCCGTCGAGCCCCGCCGCGGCCGCGAGCCCGGCGAGGTGCAGCACGTGGCCCTCGACGGACCCGGCCACCGCCAGCTCGCGGCCGAGCGCGGCCCGGTCGAGACTGGTCAGCACGGTCACCGCGAGCACGAGCGGGCGCCGGCTGCCCGTGGCCTTCGCGGCGCCGGCCGCCCCCTCCGCGGCCGCCGCCATCATGGCGCGCCCGCCCGAGGCGTGCACGTTGAACATCAGCACGCTCATGCGCGTCGCCTCCCGCGCCGCACCCGCCACCGTGTTCGGGATGTCATGGAACTTGAGGTCGAGGAAGACCTCGGCGCCGCGTTTCTGGACCGACTCGACCGCGGCCGGGCCCGCAGCGGTGAAGAGCTGCGAGCCGATCTTGAAGCGCGTGACCAGCCCCTGCAGGCGGTCGACGAGGCCCTCGGCGTCGGTCAGGCTGTCCACGTCGAGCGCGACGATCAGACGATCGCGGTCCATGCTGTCCTCTAGCCCACCCGTCCCGGCGGAGGCGGGGGCGGCGGGTTGTAGTACTCCTGGAGCGGCTTGACGGAGATCTCGCCCTTGAGCAGGGCCTCGATCCCGCCGATGGCGGCCTGGGCGCCGTCCACCGTCGTGTAGTAGGGGATGTTCTGGGTCACCGCGGTCCGCCGGATCAGGTAGGAGTCGCGACGCGCGCGACCATCCTCCGGCGTGTTGAACACGAGCGCGATCTCGTCGCGCTTCATGAGATCGACGATGTTGGGCCGGTAGTTTTCGTTGACCTTGTGCACGACCTCCACGGTCATGCCCTGCCGCTGCAGCAGCTTGGCGGTTCCCGCGGTCGCGACCAGGCTGAAGCCCATCTCGGCGAGGCGCTTGGCGACCTGCAGCACCGCGCGCTTGTCGCGATTCTTGACCGAGAGGAAGACCTTGCCCGAGGTGGGCAGGGGCGAGCCGGCGGAGAGCTGCGACTTCACGTACGCCTTCCGGAAGTCGTGATCGATCCCCATCACCTCGCCGGTCGACTTCATCTCGGGGCCGAGGATGGTGTCGACGCCCGGGAACTTGATGAACGGGAAGACCGCTTCCTTCACCGCGATGTGGCGGATCTCCCGCTCCTCCGGCATGCCCAGCGCGGCGAGCGTCGAGCCGAGCATGACCCGCGTGGCCAGCTTGGCCAGCGGCACCCCGATGGCCTTGGACACGAACGGCACGGTTCGGGAGGCGCGCGGGTTCACCTCGAGCACGAAGATCTGCTCGTTCTTGATCGCGAACTGGATGTTGAGGAGCCCGATCACCCCAAGCTCCCGGGCCAGCGCGCGCGCCTGCGTCTTGATCCGCTCGACCTGATCGTCGCCCAGCGAGTAGGGCGGCAGCGCGCACGCGGAGTCGCCCGAGTGGACCCCCGCCTTCTCCACGTGCTCCATCACCCCGCCGACCACGACCCGCTCGCCGTCGGCGAGCGCGTCGACGTCGATCTCGAGCGCGTCCTCCAGGAACTTGTCGACGAGGATCGGGTGCTCCGGGCTCACCCGGACCGCCTCGCTCATGTAGGCCTGGAGATCGGCCTCGTCGTAGACGATCTGCATCGCGCGGCCGCCCAGCACGTAGGAGGGGCGCACCAGCACCGGGTAGCCGATCTGCGCGGCGATCTTCGCGGCCTCGGCGTAGGAGCGCGCGGTGGCCCCCGGGGCCTGCGCCAGCCCCAGCCCGTCGAGCAGCTCGGCGAAACGACGGCGGTCCTCCGCGCGGTCGATCGCGTCGGGGGGCGTCCCCAGGATCGGCACGCCCGCGCGCTCGAGCGGCACCACCAGCTTGAGCGGGGTCTGGCCGCCGAACTGAACGATCACTCCTCGCGGCCGCTCGCGCTCCACGATGTTCATCACGTCCTCGAACGTGAGCGGCTCGAAGTAGAGGCGGTCGGAGGTGTCGTAGTCGGTCGACACCGTCTCCGGGTTGCAGTTGACCATGATCGCTTCCACGCCCGCGTCGCGGAGCGCGAAGGCGGCGTGGACGCACGCGTAGTCGAACTCGATGCCCTGGCCGATCCGGTTCGGGCCGCTGCCGAGGATGACCACCTTCTCCCGGGGGGTGGGTGGGGCCTCGTCCTCCTCCTCGTAGGTCGAGTAGAGGTACGGCGTGTGGGCGACGAACTCGGCCGCGCAGGTGTCGACCATCTTGTAGACGGGCTTGATGCCGGCTTCGACCCGGGCGTGTCGGACCTGACCCTCCGTGGTGCCGGTCAGCTGGGCGAGGCGCACGTCGGAGAAGCCCATCTGCTTGGCGCGCCGGAGGACGGCCGGATCGCCCAGCCCCGCGCCCGCGATCGCCGACTCGTACTCGACGATCTGGCGGATGTTGTCGAGGAACCACGGGTCGATCGACGACAGCTCGTGAAGCTCGCGGGTCGAGAGCCCGCGCCGGTACGCCTCGCCGATGGCGAAGCAGCGGTCCGCGTTGGGGATGCGGATCTTCTGGCGCAGCTCGTCGAGATCTCCGACCGGCCGGTCGAGGGTGAGCCCCCAGCGGTCCTGCTCGAGCGAGCGCACCGCCTTCTGCAAGGCCTCCTTGAACGTACGCCCGATCGCCATGACCTCGCCCACCGACTTCATCTGGGTGGTGAGGGTCTGGTCCGCCTCCGGGAACTTCTCGAAGGCCCAGCGCGGGAACTTCACGACGCAGTAGTCGATCGCGGGCTCGAAGGAGGCGGGCGTCTCGCGCGTGATGTCGTTGCGCAGCTCGTCGAGCGTGTAGCCGACCGCCAGCTTGGCCGCGATCTTGGCGATGGGGAAGCCGGTGGCCTTCGAGGCGAGCGCGGACGACCGCGAGACGCGCGGGTTCATCTCGATCACGACCATGCGCCCGTCGGCGGGGTTGATCCCGAACTGGATGTTGGAGCCGCCGGTCTCGACGCCGATCTCGCGGATGATCGCGAGCGAGGCGTCGCGCATCAGCTGGTACTCCTTGTCGGTCAGGGTCTGGGCCGGGGCCACCGTGATCGAGTCCCCGGTGTGCACGCCCATCGGGTCGAAGTTCTCGATCGAGCAGATGATGACGACGTTGTCCTTCAGGTCGCGCATCACCTCGAGCTCGAACTCCTTCCAGCCGATGACCGACTCCTCCACCAGGACCTGCTGCACCGGGCTTTGCTGGAGCCCCCACTTGATCGCGGCCTCCAGCTCCTCCGGGTGGTACGCGATCGATCCCCCGGTGCCGCCCAGCGTGAAGGACGGCCGGATGATCAGCGGGAACTGCATCCGGCGCTGCCGCATCCCGGCCAGCGCGTCCTCCGGGCTCCGCGCGTAGAAGCCCTTGGGCATCGCGAGCCCGATGCGCTCCATCGCCGCGCCGAAGAGATTGCGATCCTCCGCGGTCCGGATCGCGGGGAGCTTGGCCCCGATCAGCTCCACCCCGTAGCGATCGAGCGTGCCGTCCTCGGAGAGCGCCACCGCCAGGTTGAGCCCGGTCTGCCCGCCCACCGTGGGCAGCATCGCGTCGGGCCGCTCGCGCTCGATGACCTTGGCCACGAACTCCGGGGTGAGCGGCTCGACGTAGGTGCGGTCGGCCATCTCCGGGTCGGTCATGATCGTGGCCGGATTGGAGTTCACCAGCACGACCTCGAAGCCCTCCTCGCGCAGCGCCTTGCACGCCTGCGTGCCCGAGTAGTCGAACTCGCACGCCTGGCCGATGACGATCGGCCCGGAGCCGATGAGGAGGATCTTGCGGAGATCGGAGCGTCTGGGCACGCGGCGTCCTAGGCGTCGACCGATCCGTAGACGATCGAGGTCTCCGGCGTGGCCTCGTCGCGCCGGTAGAGAACGTCGTCCAGCCGGCCGTTGCCGATCCAGACCACCTCGCCGTTGCCCCAGAGCTTCTCGCCGAGCACGCTCATGCGCTTGTCGACGCGCTCGCGGACCGCGTGCGCCTCCAGGCTCAGGTCGCTGTCGGTGGTGAAGACCGCCCACTCCGGCTTCTGGCCCGATTCCTCGGTCTTGCGATAGGCGATCAGGTACTTTGGCATCGGATCACCCTCCCTTCGTCATGAGGTCAGCGAAGCGACGGAACAGGTAGTGCGCGTCGTGCGGGCCCGGAGAGGCCTCCGGGTGGTACTGCACCGAGAAGATGGGCAGCTCGCGATGCCGCATCCCCTCCGAGGTGGAGTCGTTGAGGTTGACGTGCGTCTCCTCGAGGCCGAACTTCTCGACCGAACGTGGATCGACCGCGAAGCCGTGATTCTGGGCGGTGATCTCGACGCGTCCCGTGGCCAGGTCCTTCACCGGGTGGTTGCCGCCGTGATGACCGAAGGGGAGCTTGTAGGTGCTGCCCCCGAACGCGAGCCCGAGGATCTGGTTGCCGAGGCAGATCCCGAAGATGGGCGCCCGGCCGATCAGCCCGCGCACCGTCTCGATGAGGTACGGCACCGCCTCAGGGTCCCCCGGCCCGTTGGAGAGGAAGATGCCGTCGGGCTTGCGCTCGAGCACGGCGGCGGCGGGCGTGTCCGCGGGCACCACGGTGACCTCGCAGCCGAGCCCGGCGAGGCAGCGCAGGATGTTCTGCTTGATCCCGGAGTCGAAGGCCACGACGCGGAACCGGGCGGCCGGCGGGGTCGTGTAGCCGCGGAGCAGGTCCCACGGGCCCCCGGTCCAGCCGTGCGGGGCCTCCACGCTCACCTCGGTGACCAGGTCACGCCCGAGGAGGCCGGGCAGGGCGCCGGCCCGCCGGGCGAGGCGCTCGCCGTCCAGCTCCTCGGTGGAGATGATGCCCTCCTGGGCGCCGTGGTCCCGAAGGTGGCGCGTCAGCGCGCGCGTGTCGATGCCCTGGATGCCGACGATGCCGTGCTCGCGCAGGTAGTCGTCGAGCGGGATCCGCGCCCGCCAGCTCGACGGGAAGGGACAGGCTTCCTTGACGATGAAGCCGTTCACCCAGGGCCGCCGCGACTCGACGTCCTCGGGATTCAGCCCGTAGTTGCCGATGAGCGGGTAGGTCATGCAGACCATCTGGCCGCGATACGACGGGTCGGTCAGGATCTCCTGGTAGCCGGACATCGACGTGTTGAAGACCACCTCGCCGTGGCCTTCCCCGGATGCGCCCAGGGCCTCCCCGTGGAAGACGCGGCCGTCGGCCAGCGCGAGCAGGGCCTCGTGCGTCACGGCGTCACCGCGACGCCGGCCACTAGCGTCATCCAGGGCGCGCCGGTGCCCGTGAACCCGGCGAACGGCGTATTGCGGCTCCGGGAGCGGAAGGTGCCCGGATCGATCGTCCAGGGTCGCTCGAGATCGAGGATCGTGACGTCGGCGGCGGCGCCCGAGGCGAGGCTGCCGCCCGGCAGGTTCAGAAGCCGCGCGGGCGCGGTGCTGAGCCGCGTGACCAGCGTGGGCAGATCGATCACGCCGGGGCGCACCAGCCGGTCCAGGAGCAGCGGGACCGCGGTCTCGAGCCCCACGACGCCGTTGGCCGCCTCCGTGAACTCGTCCTCCTTCTCGGAGAGCGCGTGCGGGGCGTGGTCGGTGGCGACGCAGTCGATGGTGCCGTCGGCGAGCGCCTCCAGGCACGCTTCGACGTCGCGCTTGGTGCGCAAGGGCGGCGCCATCTTCGTGTTCGGATCGTAGCCGCGCACCGCCTCGTCGGTGAGCACGAGGTGGTGCGGCGTCACCTCGGTGGTCACCCGCACCCCGCGTGCCTTGGCCTCGCGGACGAGGCGCACGGCGCCCGCAGTCGAGATGTGCGCGACGTGGAGATGGGCGCCGGTCAGCTCGGCGAGCACGATGTCGCGAGCCACCATGACCTCCTCGGCCGCCGACGGCTGGCCGGAGAGGCCCAGCTCGGTGGAGACGAAGCCCTCGTGCATCGCGCGGCCGCGGGCCAGGTCGCAGTCCTCCGCGTGGCTGATGATCGGGGTGCCGAAGGGCAGCGCGTACTCCATCGCCCGCCGGTACAGCTCCGCGTTCATCACGCACTGGCCGTCGTCGGAGAAGGCCACGCAGCCGGCCTCGGCCTGCTCGGCCAGCTCCGCGAGCTGCTGGCCCTCCAGGTTGCGGGTGACCGCGCCGATCGGGTACACCCGCACGACGCCTTCGACCTTCGCGCGGGCCAGGATGTAGTCGGTGACCGCGCGGTTGTCGTTGACCGGGAAGGTATTGGCCATGCAGGCCACCGCGGTGAAGCCGCCCGCCGCGGCGGCGCGGGTGCCGCTCGCGATCGTCTCCTTGTACTCGAAGCCGGGCTCGCGCAGGTGCACGTGCATGTCGATGAAGCCCGGGCACACCACCTTGCCGGTGGCGTCGATCGTCTCGGTCCCCGCCGGGGCCTTGAGGCCGCGGCCCACCCGGTGGATGCGTCCCTCGGTGATCCAGACGTCCTGCACGGCGTCGACGCCGCCGGCCGGGTCGACCACGCGGCCGTTCCGGATCAGCAGGCTCATGCGCCCTTGCTCCCCGCGAGCAGGTAGAGCACCGCCATCCGCACCGCCACCCCGTTGCTGACCTGCTCGAGGATCACCGAGTACTTGCTGTCGGCCACCTCGGGGGAGAGCTCGACGCCGCGGTTGACCGGGCCCGGGTGCATGATCAGCACGTCGGGCCGGCAGTGCGAAAGCCGCGCCAGCGTGAGGCCCCACACCCGCGAGTACTCGCGGATGGAGGGGATGAAGCCGCCCTGCATCCGCTCGTGCTGCAGGCGCAGCATCATGATCACGTCGGCGTGGGCGATGGCCTCCTCGAGGCGGTGGCTGACCTTCACGCCCAGCTCCTGGCACTGGGACGGGATCAGGGTCGGGGGCCCCGCCACCGTGACCGTGATGCCCATCTTCCGCATGCCGTGGATGTCGGAGCGCGCGACCCGGCTGTGGGTGATGTCGCCCACGATCGCGACGTTCAGCCCTTCCAGGTGCCCCTTCTTCTCCCGGATCGTCATCAGGTCGAGCAGGGCCTGGGTGGGATGCTCGTGGAGCCCGTCGCCCGCGTTGACCACGCCGCAGCGGAGGTGGCGGGCCAGCAGCGCCGGCGCGCCCGCCGCCTTGTGGCGGACCACCACCACGTCGGGGCTCATCGCCTCGATGTTCTTGGCGGTGTCGAGCAGGCTCTCGCCCTTCTCGGCGCTCGAGCCGGAAGCCGAGAAGTTGATCACGTCGGCGGAGAGCCACTTGCCCGCGATCTCGAACGAGGTGCGGGTTCGGGTGGAGGCCTCGTAGAAAAGGTTGACCACCGTCTTGCCGCGGAGGGTCGGCACCTTCTTGATCTCGCGGCTCGCGATCTCCTTCATGGAGACGGCGGTGTCGAGCACGTCGGTGATCTCGGCGGTCTCGAGATCCTGCATGCCGAGCAGATCCTTGCGCTTCCAGCCCATGTGGCTCAATCCTCCTGGATGACCACGCGGTCCACGCCGTCGTGCTCGCGAAGCAGCACCGACACCCTCTCGCGACGGCTCGTCGGAAGGTTCTTGCCGATGTAGTCGGGACGGATGGGCAGCTCGCGGTGGCCGCGGTCCACCAGCACGGCCAGGCGGATGATGCGCGGCCTTCCCAGATCCATCAGCGCGTCCATCGCCGCGCGGATCGTCCGGCCGGTGAAGAGCACGTCGTCCACCAGCACCACCGTCCGTCCCTTGATCGGGAACGTGATCTCGGTGCTGCGGACCACCGGCTGCTCGGCCCGGAGGCGCAGGTCGTCTCGGTAGAGCGTGATGTCGAGGGCGCCCACCGACGGCTTGGTGCCCTCGATCGCTGCGATCTTCGCGCCGATGCGCTCGGCGAGCGTCACCCCGCGGGTCTTGATGCCGACGAGGGCCACGTCCTCGCCGCCGCCCGCCTGCTCGACGATCTCGTGAGCGATCCGGGTCAGCGCGCGATCGAGGCCGGTCTCGTCGAGGACCTGGGCTTTCTCCCGGGCGCTCACGCGGGTCCCGGGCAAAAAAAATGCCCCTCACGGGGCGCGGGGCTACCAGTGTTGCCGTTTCTCATCGCCTCTCCTTGCCGGCCTCGCAGGGCCCGCTTAAAGGAGTGAATCGTGATGTGTTCGTACTCTACGACGGCGCTTGCGAATTGTCAAGGCGCGGCGCGCGTTCACGCCGCCGACGCGGCCGCTCGCCGACCACGATGAGGCGACGGGTGGAGACTGCTCGGTACGGCCGCCCGTCATAACCCGAGTAGGCCGCGAGGAGCCGGAGGCCCGCGGTCCGGAACAGGCGGCGCCACTGCGGCAGCGAGAACTCCTGCAGCCGGAGCCGCCGCTGGATCACCCATCGCCGCCCCACGGTCAGCACGAGCTGGTTGCTCTCGGTGATGTTGGTGCGGCGGTCGAAGGTCCGCTCCTCCAGGATGAAGCGCCGGGGCCCGGCCCGGTACCAGAGCCGGCGTGGCAGCGAGGCGTCGAGCGCCGGGTCGCGATGATCGATCAGGATCCGGCCGCCCGGCCGGAGCGCGGCGGCCAGCCGCCGGAGGGCGATCCGGTTCTGGGCCGGGGTGAAGTATCCGAAGCTCGTGTAGAGGTTCACGACCGCGTCGAACTCGGCGCGGAACGTGATGCGCCGCATGTCCCGCCTGACGAACCGGAGCCGCGGGATCGGTCGCCCACGGCGCGCCCGGGCGATCATGGCCGCCGAGAGATCTACGCCCACCACCGCGAAGCCGCGCCGAGCCAGCTCGCGCGCGTGGCGGCCGTATCCGCACGGGATGTCGAGGATCCGGGCGCGGGGTGGCAGGCTGAGCGTCCGGAGGACGAATTCGACTTCGGAGCGCGTTTGCCGGAGCGGCTTTTCTTCCCGCAGCTGCTCGACGTATGCGGCGTCGAAGTAGCGCGTGAACCACTCCTGGCCGCGGCGCATCGCCTCAGACCGAGCCCATCGGCGCGTAGTATACTCCGCCCTTGTGATGAACCGGCTCCACGACGCAGCGCACGCCCCCGCCCGCGGCATCGAGGTGTCCGTCATCCTGTCGACGGCGCTGCGGCGACGACTGCCCGGGATCGCCGATGGCCCCCACCGGCTGACCCTGGCCGCCGGCGCCACCCTGGCCGATTTGCTCGCCGCGGTGGGCCTGGACCCCACCACCGACCTCACCGCTGCTGTGGACGGCGAGCTGGCCGAGCCCACCACCCCCCTCCGCGACGGCTCCGAGATAATGCTGCTGGCGGCAATGGAAGGAGGAGCCGCAGCCGAAGGCGGAAGGGGGAGCCGCAGCCGAAGGCGAGGCGACCATAAGAAATGCAGTGAAAGGCAGCTGCAGTCAACGACAGCAGCACGAGCAGTAAACGACAACACCACGAGCAGTAAACCCCAGCAGCACGAGCAGCACACGACAACCGGGCGAGCAGTTAACGAAGGCCGTACAACCCCTCACCGAAGCGAGGACGACATGGCTCAGCTGACGATCCCCCTCGACGCGAAGCGCTTTGCCACCGGGATGACCTGGAAGGACTACATGGCCCAGATGGGCGACACCCGGGCCCGCACCGAGCACAACTACTCCGCCTCGAACCTGACCGACGAGGAGCGCAAGTTCTTCAGCGGCGTGGGCGGGGTCAAGTACGTCATGATGCTCGCCGAGAACTGGTGCGGCGACGTGCACCGCAACTCTCCGCTGATCGCCCACATCGTCGACGCGATCCCCGGCGCCGAGCTGCGCGTGTTCCTGCGCGACCAGGTGCCGGACCTCCGCGACACCTTCCTCAACAACGGCTACCAGTCGATCCCGGTGGTGGTGTTCTTCGACAAGGACTGGAACGAGATCGGCCGCTGGCTGGAGCGGGCTCACGGCGCCACCTCGGCCGCGACCGGCATCCGGGCCAAGACCCTCGGCGCGGTGCCGCAGGGCGCGTCCAAGGAGCAGCAGGACGCGGCGATGAACGAGTTTCGCAAGCAGGTGCAGGCCGAGTACGAGAAGCCGGGTGGGGCCCTCTGGCGGGCCGCCGCGGCCGAGGTGAAGCTCCTGCTGGAAGCGCGCGCCGGCAAGAAGTAGCGGCCGGCGACGGCGTCGTGCGCCCGCGGAGGCCTCGATGACGGTCGAGCTCGGCATGTTCACCATGCCGTTCCATCACCCGGATCGCGAGTACACCGCGATCCTCGAGGAGGACCAGGAGGCGATCGTCCTGGCCGACCGGCTCGGCTTCACCGAGGCCTTCGTGGGCGAGCATTTCTCGTCGTGGAGCGAGCGCATCACCTCGCCCCTCATCTTCTTCGCCTCCCTGATCCCCCGTACCAGCCGCATCCGCTTCGGCACCGGGGTCATCAACCTGCCCCAGCTCCACCCCGCGACGGTGGCCGCGCACGCGGCCATGTTCGACCAACTCTGCCGCGGGCGCTTCATCATGGGCATCGGCCCGGGCGGCCTGGTCAGCGACCTCGAGATGTTCGACGTGGGACAGGCCGAGCTGCGGCCGCAGATGGTCATCGAGTCGATCGAGACCGTGCTGAAGTTGTGGGCCCAGGATCCGCCCTACGAGATCGACGGACGGTTCTGGAAGATCCGGCTCACCAATGGCGTCTGGCCCGAGTTCAAGGTGGGCTACGTCCCGCGCCCCTATCAGAAGCCCCATCCCCCGATCGCGCTCTCGATTCTCACGCCAAGCTCGAGCAGCGCGGCCACCGCGGGCGAGCGCGGGTGGATTCCGGTCTCCGGCCAGTTCTTCCACCGCCGCTACCTGCGCGGGCACTGGGAGAAGTACGTCGAGGGCTGCGAGCGCGTCGGCCGTCGGCCGGACCCGAGCGTCTGGCGCGTGTGCCGGAGCGTGCTGGTCACCGAGAGCGACGCGCAGGCGGAAGACTACCTGGCCGATCCGGACAACGGGCTCTCGTTCTACTACCGGTTCTTCCACCACAGCTTCTCGAAGGGGCGCAAGGCGCTCTTCATGCTGAAGCCGGATCTGCTGATCCCCGACGAGGACGTCACGATGGACATGGTGAAGCGCGCGCTCGTCATCGCGGGGAGCCCCGCGCGCGTGCTCGAGCAGCTCGTGGCCCTGCGCGAGGAGACCGGCCACTTCGGCACCCTGCTGATGGGCGGGCACGACTGGGACCAGCCCGCCCTCTGGCGCCGCTCGATGGAGCTGCTGGCCACCCAGGTCATGCCGAAGTTCTCGCGCCACGCGGAGGCGCCCCGGGTGTGAAGGTCGCGACCTGGCGGGGAGGGAGCCGCTTCACCCTCGACGAGGCGCCGGATCCGGTCGCGGGCCCGGGGCAGGTGGTCGTGGACGTGGCCGCCGCCGGCATCTGCGGTACCGACGTGCACGCCACCCAGGGACTCTTTCCGTGGACGCCGCCGATGGTGCTGGGGCACGAGTACTCGGGCGTGGTGCGCGAGGTCGGCCGCGGCGTCAGCCGCAAGCTGATCGGACGCGCGGTCGCCTGCGAACCCTCCTACGGCTGCGGCGCGTGCCTGCACTGCAAGCACGGCCGCGTCAGCCAGTGCGCCCGGGCCACGCGGGTGGGGGGCTTCGCCGAGCGTGCGGCGCTGCCGGTGGCCTGCGTGCACCCGCTGCCGAAGGGGCTCGACCCGGTCACCGCCGCCCTCGCCGAGCCGGCCTCCTGCTGTCTCTCCGGGCTCGAGATGTTCTCCATGCCGCGGAACGCAACGGTGGTGGTCATGGGCGGCGGGATCATGGGTCTGCTCACCATGGTCCTGGCGCGGAGGCGAGGCGCCGCGCGCCTGATCCTGTCCGACCCGCTCGCCGAGCGGCGGGAGATCGCTCGCAAGCTGGGCGCGCGCGTCGTCGTAGACCCCACGCGCGAGAACCTGGGCGAGCGCGTGATGGCGCTGACCGACGGGCGGGGCGCCGAGGTCGTCTGCGAGGCGGTGGGCAAGCCGGAGCTGGTGGCGGAGGCATTCGCCATGGTGAAGCCGACCGGGGTGCTCCAGCTCGTTGGCGTGAATCCGAAGGGCAGCCGAATCCCGGTCGACCTCTTCGACGTCCACTTCCGCGAGGTCCGCATCCACGGCGCCTACGGGCGCGGGACCGCCTTCCGCCGCGCGCTCGCGCTGCTCCCGAAGCTCGGCGTCAAGCGCCTGGTCGGCGCGACCTTCCCGCTGGCCCGCATCGAGGAAGCCTTCGCCTACGCCACCGCCGGCCGCGGCCCCAAGACCCTCATCACCCCTTGATGGGGTCAGGTCTTGCATTATGACGTTGCCGTAATGCAAGACCTGACCCCGGTCAGCGCCAGGGCTCGGTGAGGGTGTGGGTGTGCTCGACGGTGACGCGGCCGGCCTTGATCACCAGGCGGCACGCGGCGAGGCCGCTCACCACGCGCTCCGCGCGGTCGGTTTCCCAGAGCACGAGATCGGCGCGCCCGCCCACGGTCAGCCCGTAGTCGGGCAGCCGCAGGATCCGCGCCGGGTGCACGGTCAGCATGTCGAGCACCTGCCGGATCTCCGCGTCGGTGCCCATGTGAGCGCCGACCGTCATCAGGAAACCCATCAGCGGGAGCCCCGCGGTCCCCACCGGCGTGAAGGCGTTGTGCACGTTGTTGGTGGCGACCGCCACCGTGACCCCGCCCGCCAGCAGCCGCCGCGCGGGAGCCAGGCCCCGGCGCGGGCTCCGCACGTCCTTCCGTCCCATCAGGTAGAGATCGGTGGCGGGCAGGACGATCACCGCCACGCCGGCATCGCGGAGCAGCCGCACCAGCTGCTCCTGCTCGTCCGGCGGTAGCGCGGCCATCTCGCTCACGTGCCCGAGGGCCACGCGCCCCTGCATCCCGCGCCGCACCGTCTGCTCCGCGATGTAGCGGGCGTGCAGGTGCTGGGGCTCGTCGAAGAAGTCGGCGTGGAAGTCGGCGTCGACGCCGAACTCGACCGCGAGGTCGAGCACGACGTCCACGTGGCGTCGCGCGTCGGGATCGACGTACGGAACGCCGCCCACCAGATCCGCGCCGGCCCGTAGCGCCTCGCGGAGCAGCGCCTCCGTCCCGGGTGATCGCAGGATGCCCTCCTGCGCGAAAGCGCAGAGCTGCAGGTCGATAGCGGGCGCGTACTCGCGCTTGAGATCGGCCAGCGCCTCGAACCCGGCGAGTCCCACGATCGGATCGACCTCGGAGTGACTGCGCATCGCGGTCGTGCCCTGGCGGACCGCCAGGTCGAGCACCCGCCGCGCCCGCGCCCGGATGTCGTCGCGCGTGAACCCGCGCTTGGCCTCCGCGGTCACGCGCAGCGCCTCGGCGAGCGAGCCCTCGCGGCTCGGCGCCCGATCGCCGAGGAACGCCTTGTCGAGGTGGATGTGGGCGTCCACCAGCCCCGGCGTGAGCGTCCGTCCCTCGGCCGCGATCTCGCGCCCCGCCGCGCGGCCCGCGAGCCTCCCGATCTCGACGATCCGGCCCGCCTGGCAGCCCACGTCGGCCGTGCGGCCGTCGGGCAGCCGGCACTCGCGCAGCAGCAGGTCGAGGGCGGCGGTCATGCCGGCGTGTGCCCCGTCCCGCGCCGCTCCCGGGGGGCTACTTCGGCGGGGTGATGCCGTAGGCCTTCAGCTTGCGGTAGAGGTGGCTCCGCTCGATGCCGAGCTTCTCGGCGGTGCGGGTCATGTTCCACTCGTTGGCCCGCAGCTCGCTCAGGATGAAGGCGCGCTCGAAGGT
>Ga0187766_10001170_pt1 | contig 15279 bp, 11 predicted proteins | sample 0216_QUI02_MP05__4_FD_132971 | JGI IMG/M metagenome (GOLD analysis project Ga0187766, IMG submission 132971) | Tropical peat soil microbial communities from peatlands in Department of Meta, Colombia - 0216_QUI02_MP05_20_MG | ecosystem: Environmental > Terrestrial > Soil > Wetlands > Peat ... | reverse complement strand
CTGTGGGACGGCCAGGCCGGCCCGCGGATCGGCAGGATCATCGCGGCGTGGCTGGATCCGGAGGGTCGCGCATGAGCACGGTCACCGGCGAGACCGGCGAGCCGGACCCCGCCCCGGCGGGTGGCGCGGCCCCGGCGGGTGGCGCGGCCCCGGCGGGTGGCGCAGCCCCGGCGGGTGGCGCCGGCCTGACCGCGGAGCCGGCCTCTGCGGGCGATCCCGGCCTGGCCGCCGAGCGCGACCGGCTGGCGCGGACGCTGCGCGACACCAGGCTGCAGCTGGCCATGACGCAGGCGCGGCTGGCTGCCCTGGAGGACTCGGCCACGATGGAACTCGGGCGCACGCTGGTCCGCGCCGCGCGGCGGCCGTGGTCGCGTGGCGTCCAGCTACCGATGGACCTGATCCGGCTGTGGCGGGAACGCGGCGGCCCGGGCGGGCCGGGCGCGGCCGCGCTGGCGCTGGCCTCTGCGCAGCTCGGCGACCTGGCGGGCGGCGGGGAGCGCTTCCTGTCCGCGCTGACCGCGCCGGGCCTGGGCGCGCCGGGCGCCGCCTCGGCCGCATTCACCCCGCCGGGGATCGTGGTCACCGGCGTGCTGACCGCGCAGGCCTGCGCGGCGCTCGCCCCGGACGCGGCGGTGTACCCGCTGCTGCCGCACGACGCGGATGTGATCCTGGAGAGCGCGGGCGCCGACGTGGTCCTCATCGAAGCCGCGGCCATGCTGGCCGGCTCGGCCTGGGCGTACGCGGGTGATCCGGCCGCCGCGGACCGCGGCAGGCGGCTCGGGCGGCTGATCGCGGCGGCCCGCGCGCTGGGCAAGCCGGTGATCTTCGTCCGCAACATCCCGGCGCACCTGGCGCCGGGCCTGGACTGGGTGGCGGCCAGCTGTGACGCGGTATCCGATGAAGGCTTCGGCGTCCAGCTGGCCCGGTTCAACCCGATCGGGCTGTCGGCCGATCGCCCGTGCGACCCGGTCTACGCCGGGGCGCGGGATCCCCGCGAGCCACCCGCCGTGCTGGCCCTGCTCGACTCGGTGGCCGGATCGTTGCGGCTCACCGGCGAGGTCGCGTGGCGAGAGCGGCCCGCCCTGTACCGGGACCACGGCGTGTTCGTCAGCGTGTCCGCGGATCAGGCGCGTGAGCAGCTCGCCTGCGGCGCGCGCGTGATCATCATCACCGGCGAGCAGGTCGCCGGGGCGCAGGCCAGCCCCCACGGCGGCTGGACCCCGGCCCTCCTGCGGGAGCTGATCGGGTCGGCCCGGGCCGAGCGGCCGCTGGCCGCGCCCGAGGTCCGGCCGGTGCTGCGGGAGATCTTCGCCGGGCACGCCACCCCGGTCAGGCTGGCCGGACTGGCCCGCCTGGCCGGACTGCCTGGCGGGATGGTCGCCGGGCGGCAGATCGCGGCGCTGGCCCGCGTGGAGGATGCGGCCGGAGCTTCCGCCCTCTCCGCCAGCCTGCGCGAGCAGCGGATGATGCCCGCGGAGGTCGTGGTGGCGGTGGGGACGCCGGACGCGGGGAGCGCCGAGCAGCCGTGCCGTGCCGTCACCGCGGCGCTGGGCGACGTGGCTGACCTGGGCGTGACGATCACGGTGATCCCAGAGGATCCCGCCGGGCCGGACGCGGCCCGCGCCGCGGGGGTAGCGCCGTGGGTGCCGTCCGCGGCCATACGGGCCCGCTCGCCATGGGTCGCGCCGTGGCAGGCCGGGCGCCAGCACGACGAGTACCACCTGCTCGACCTGGCCTGCGCACGGGAGTGCGCGCAGGCGGACGTGGTCGGGCGCGCCGGTCTGGCCTACGCTTATGTGACCTCGCTCGAGCCTGCGCTGGCCCGCCGGGAGTTCTTCGGGTCGGACGGCTCCGATCACGGGCTACGGTTCTTCTCTCTCAGCTAAGGAGCATCCGCGTTGACCACGCGCGCGCTTGTCTACGGTGACGTCGACCTGAACCTGATCGATGGTTCGGCCATCTGGCTGCAGTCGGTCACGCAGGCGCTCGCGGGGGCAGGCTGCGCAGTGACCCTGGTGCTCAAGGCTCCGGTCCAGACGAACCGCCTGATCGCCCCGCTGCTGGCCGAGCCGGGAGTCACCGTGCGCAGGCCTTTCGAGGAACATCTGCTGGACGGACCGGGGCCGGTCCCTGTGGCCGCGGTCCCGGGGCTGCTGGCCCGGCTGGACGAGGAAGGGCCGCATGACCTGGTGGTGCTGCGCGGCCGGGCGGTAACCGCCGCGACCGCGAAGGCCGGGATGTTCGCCGGGCGGCTGTGGCCGTACCTGACCGATGTCCCGCAGTCGGTCCCCGGGCTCACGCCTGCTGCGGCCGAGGAACTCGGCATGATCGCCTCCGCCGCCCGCTACCTGCTGTGCCAGACCGAAGAGCTGCGGTGCTTCCTTGAGGGCAGCATTCCCGCGGCGTGCGGCAAGTGCGTGCTGCTGCCGCCGATCCTGGCTGAGATCCCCGCCGCCCGCGGCACCGACGCGGCCAGGAGCCCGCTGCGGCTGGTGTACTCCGGCAAGTTCGCGCCACGCTGGAACACGCTGGAGATGACCGAACTGCCGGGGCTGCTGGCCGACCGGGACGTAGCCGCCGAACTGCACATGGTCGGAGACAAGATCCACAACAGCCCGGCCGGCTATCAGCAGCGGATGCGCGCCGCCCTTGACACGGAGGGCGTGACGTGGCACGGAGGACACTCGCGGGAGGAGGCGTTGCGCCTCGCGGCGTCCTGCGACATCGGGCTGAGCTGGCGTCACCCGGACCTGGACGCGAGCCTGGAACTGTCCACCAAGGTGCTGGAGTTCGGCGCCGTCGGGCTCCCGGTGATCCTCAACCGGACCCCGATGCACGAGGATCTCCTCGGCACCGATTACCCGCTGTTCGCGGCGAGCCTGGGCGACGTCGCCGCCGCCGCGGCCGCCGCCGCGACCGATCCCGCGCTGTACCGGCTGGCGGCCGGCCGGACGGGCCGTGCCGCGCAGCAGTTCACCCTGGGGCGCGCCGCCGAGCGCCTGCGCGGATACCTGGCCGGGGGGGTCGGGGGGGTACGGGGGGGCGGACAGCCCCCCCGTGAGCGGGGGGTTCCGGGGGGTCGTCCCCCCGGGCCAACACCGCTACGGGTGGTGGTGGCCGGTCACGACCTCAAGTTCTTCACCCCGCTGCTGGACTACCTGAGGATGCAGCCGGACCTGGAGGTGAGGCTGGATCAGTGGGCCGCGCTCGGCCGGCACGACCCGGCCGCCAGCCGGGAGCTGGCGTCCTGGGCCGACGTCGTGATCTGCGAATGGTGCGGGCCGAACGCCGTCTGGTACAGCAAGCACAAGCGGCGGGGGTCACGGCTGCTGATCCGGCTGCACAGGTTCGAGCTGGAGTCGCACTACCCCGCCCAGGTCAGGATCGGGGCCGTGAACCAGGTGATCTGCGTGAGCAGGCACTACGCGCGGCTGTGCCGGAAGCGCACCGGCTGGCCGGAGGCGAAAGTCGCGACCGTGCCCAACGCGATCGACATCACCCAGATGGACCGGCCGAAGCTCGACGGCGCCCGGTTCCACCTCGGCATGATCGGCATCGTGCCCTCCCGCAAGCGTCTGGACCTGGCCCTGGACGTGCTCGAGGAGCTGCGCCGCACGGACGACAGGTACCTGCTGTTCATCAAGTCGGGGATGCCCTGGGAGCACTGGTGGGTGTGGCAGAACGTGGCCGAGCGCGAGCACTACGCGGCCGCCATGCGCCGGGTGCAGCGGTCCCCGCTGCTGCGCGGCGCCGTGGTGTTCGACGACGCCGGACCGGACGTCGCGGCCTGGCTGCGCCGCGTCGGCTTCGTGCTGTCCACCAGCGACGACGAGAGCTTTCACGTCGCTCCGGCCGAGGGGATGGCGTCACGGGCGGTGCCGGTGCTGCGGCACTGGCCCGGTGCCGAGACCATCTACGACATGCGCTGGATTCATGACGGGCCTGCCGACATGGCCGCCGCCATCGCCGCGCTCGGCCAGGACGACTGGCGGCTGGCGGGCGACGCGGCGCACGCGCAGGCGGCGGCCGCCTTCAGCCTGCCGCGCGTGCGCGAGGCCTGGCACAGGCTGCTCAGGGAAGACCTCGACCCGTCGGTGCCCGGACCGGACCCCGGGACTCTCGAGCTGCTGGGGTCCCGCTGACCGGCATGTATTTCACGCTCGCGATCAGCGCGGCCACTCGCCAGGCGTGCACCGCGCTGGTCACGGCGGCCAGCGGCACCGATCCGAGAGTCATGCCTCTCCCGGGGCCGCCCCTCGTCGCGTGGCGGTCGCCCGACGAGCGCGCCGCCGTCTTGTGCTGGGGTGCGCAGGCCAGCGCCGGGCCCCCGGTCGCCTCGCACGCGGGGACGATCTGGGCCGACGCGGGTACGCTGCGGGCGCGTACCGGGCTGGCGCGTGTCGACCCGGTCTACGTGGCCGAGGTCCCCGGCGCGGTGGTGGTGAGCGATCGCGCCTCCTGGGCGGCTGCCGTCAGCGGCCGACTCGGCGAGCCCGATCCCGCCATGGTCGGCGCCTTCCTCGCCCTCGGGTACCCGGTCGGCGCCGCCACCGCGTTCCGGCGAGTCCGGGCCCTGGGCTGCGGGCAGATGCTGACGGTGGCCGGCGACCGGCTGACGGTGGCCACCGCCGAGGATGCAGGCGCGGCCCCGATTAGGGCCGCGACGGACGGCGGCGGAGGGTACGGCGCGGTCGCCGCCGCGCTGGTCGAGGCGGCCGGCCCGCCGCCGGACCCGGGCGGCCTGGTCGAGCTGTCCCTGACCGGGGGTAAAGACAGCAGGCTGATCGCGGCCGCGCTGGCCGCGGCGAAGGTGCCGTTCCGCGCCCGTACGCACGGCGTGGCCAGTCACCCCGACGTGGTGGTGGCGGCCATGATCGCCGGGCGGCTCGGCATCGACCACATCGTCACCGAGCCGAAGCCGCCCGGGGCCGGGCAGGCGCTGGATGCGGCGGCCGTGCTCGGCAGGATCCGCTCGGCCGTGCTCGTCTCGGACGGCATGCTGTCGGCGTACGAGAACATCGGCACGCCAGACCCGCGTTTCGCCGCCGAGCCGGTGCAGGCCGGCGGCCACGGCGGCGAGCTGCTACGCGGCGGCTACGCCACGGCCGCCTGGAGCGGCCGCCGGCCCGCACGGGCCTGGAGCGAGGCGCGCGGAACCGAGCTGTTCCGCCGGATGACCACCCGCCGGCTGAGCCTGCTGCGCCCGGCCGCCGCCGGGGATTACCTCGCCAGCCTGACCCCGTACGCGGCGGCCCTGCCCCGCGGGCCGCTCCGTGCGCTCGACGACTTCTACCTGGTGAATCGCGCAGGCCGGTGGTCTGCCACGGCCCGCCAGGCCTACCTGATGCGTTCGCCGCTGCTCCAGCCGTTCTTCAGCGACCGCGTGATCCGGGCGACCCGGGCCGTTCCGCTGCCGGACCGGATCACCGATCGGCTGCACCGTGAGGTGCTCGCGGTGCTGTGCCCGGATCTGCTCGAACTGCCCCTGGCGGGCAGCGGCTGGAAAAGCGGTCCGCGCAACGCGCTGGCGACCGGACCGGGCTCCTCCGGCCCGGCATCGGCCGCCGGCCCGGGATCGGCCGCCGGCCCGGGATCGGCCGCCGGCCCGGGGCCGGCCGGGGGGCGGGGATCGGTCACCGGGCCGGGATCGGCCGGCGGGTCTGACTGGCGGCGGCGCTACCCACCGGAGATGGGCCGGCTCCTGCGCGACTACACGCTCGACCTCGGTGGTTCGAGCCAGCTGTTCGATATCGTCCGCAGGCAGGCCGCGGAGCGCCTGCTGCGTCTTCCGCACGCCGACCCGGACGCGGTCTGGGCGCTGGCCACCCTGGCCGCGCTGCTGTCCGGCGACTGGCTGAACGCCCGCGAGCCGAAGGGCCGGCCAGGCGTACCGACCCCGGGCCGCGAGGACGCCGACCGCACGACCGGGTAGCGGTCTTACCGGTTCAGCCGCGGCCGTACCGCGTCTCGGCCTGCCAGAAGTACACCGCGCCGACCACCAGGGTGACGATGGCCCAGCCGATCCCGGCCATCCATAGCTCGCTGATCGAGGTGGTCGGATGGCAGTAGGCCTGCAGCGAGGGGATCTTCTTCGCATTGAACAGGGCACACTTCGCGGCGTTGTACGGCTGCGCGCCCGGCGCGTCGGTGCGCTGGGTTTCCATGATCGCGTACCTGGTCAGCGAGATGTAGACCGCCGCTGGATTCAGGGAGATGAGGTCTTTGGCCCACAGCGGCAACGTGGCGTAAGACGGAAGCGCGGTGACGCTGTACATGACCCCGCAGAAGTACCGCCAGACCCGGGTCAGGAACGGGATCAGCTGGCTGAAGTCCTGCGCCCCGGCGCCCAGCCGGGCCATGAGCAGCGCGGCGCCCACGTTGAACATTCCCTGCAGCAGCAGCACCGGTACCGCCAGCAGCCAGTACCAGGTCAGCGGTTCCCCCGTGCCCAGCACGATGGCGAACACCACCAGCAAGGACACCAGCAGCTGCTGGAACTCGACCAGCACGTAGGCCAGCGGCAGGCAGGCACGCGGGAAGTACAGCGCGCGGATCAGCGCGATGTTCGCCCGCATCACGGTAGAGCCGACCACGATCGACCGCTCGGTGAAGGAGAAGATGAACACCCCGGTGACCAGGAATGCGGTGTAGTTGCTGATGCCGCGATTGGCCTGGAAGATGATCCCGAAGATCACGTAGTAGACGGCCGAGTTGAGTAGCGGCGTCAGCACCTGCCAGAGCTGGCCGAGCCGGGCCTCGGTGTACATGGAAACGTTGCGGGCGGTGGCGTAGGCGACGATGAAGTGCCGCCGCTGCCAGACCAGACCCAGATAGGAGACCAGGCTGGGCCGCGCCGAGCTCGGGCGCAGGCCGTGCTGGGCGGCCAGCTCGGCCAGGCTGTCACTTCCCGCGGGCAGCTGACCGGTGTCCTCGCCCTCGGGCGCGAGCACCGCTCCGCTCAACAGGCTGCCTGGAGCGGTCAGCCGCCCGCTATCCCTCATGACTGAGGATTTTATTCATCAGCCAGGTGGCCGGTGTCATTGAACGACCGCAACACGGCGGGACCGTCGGCGTACCAGTCGATCCGGGACAGCGCCGCGACGTCCAGGTGCATCCGGTACAGGGCGGCCGGCGGGGCGAGCAGAGCCGCGGTCACCAGCGTCTTGATCGGCGTGACGTGACTGACGATGAGCACGGTCCGCGGTTCCCGGGCGGAAAGGACCCGGTGCAACGCATCGGTCACCCTCTCGCTGACCTCCGCGAAGCTCTCCCCGCCGGGCGGTGCCACCGCCGGATCGGCCAGCCAGCTGGTCAGCTCGGCCGGCCAGCGCTCCCGGACCTCCGAGAATGTCAGGCCCTCCCACGCGCCGAAGTCGGTTTCCCGGAAGCCCGCGTCGGTGACCACCGGCGCACCGGTGGCCACGGCCACCTCCTCGGCGGTCTGGACGGCCCGCCGCAGCGGCGATGCCACGATCGCGTCGAGGCCGACCGACGCCAGCCGCTTGGCGGCAGCGACGGCCTGCTGCACGCCGAGGTCGGTGAGCGGCACGTCCGAGCGGCCCGCGTACCGCTTCTGCACCGACATCGACGTCTGGCCGTGCCGCAGCAGCAGGGTGACAGTGGGCTCGCCCCGGGCGGGCATCCAGAACGGGCCGGTGCGCACCTAAAGACCAGACTCAGGTGTGCGGACGAGGATCCGCCTGCACTCCTCGCACCTGAGCACCTCGTCCGGAGCCGACGCCCTGATCTGGTTCAGGTCCACCGTGTTGAGGGTCAGGTGGCATCCTTCGCAGCGGCCGGCGCGCAATGCGGCGGCGCCGACGCCTCGGGAATCACGGATCCGCTCGTACAGCGCCAGCAGGTCCGGGGGCACGTCGGCGGCGACGCCGCTGCGCTGGTCGGATGCGACGGTCGTCTGCTCGTCGATTTCCTTGGCCGCCGCGTCACGCCGGGCCGTCAGCTCGGCTATCTCGACGCCCAGACGGTCACGCTCGGCGCTGAGCTCGTCCTGCCTGCTGACCAGCTCCTCCCTGCGTTCCATCAACTCGAGCACGATTTCCTCGAGATCGCCTTGCCTGCGGCGCAATGACTCGATCTCGGACTGCAGGCTGGCCAGCTCGCGGGCGGCGGAAACCTGGCCTGCGTCCAGCCTGGCCCGGTCCCGGTCGATCCTGGTGCGGACCTGGTCGACGTCGCGCTCGGCGCGGGCTTGTTCCCTGGTCAGGTCGCCGAGCTCGGTCTCGGTCACGACCAGGGAGTCCTTCAGCTCACTGGCCCTGGTCTCCAGGCGGTCCAGCTCGGCGGCTTCCGGCAGGTTGCGCCTGCGATGGTCGAGGCGGCCGAGTTCGGCGTCCAGGTCGGCCAGCTCGAGCAGGCGGAGCTGGCTCTGCGGTGATGCCTTCACGGGTCCCAACGTTAGTCGCTCCCAAGGGGGGATGGGTCCCCCAGGCGCGGAGGGTTTCGGGGGGTCGCCCCCCCGAACCAGCACAGCATGGTAGACCAGCGCCATGGAGATCCCTCGGGTTAGCCGACCTTACATGCCGGGGTACGGCATCTCCGGGCCAGCGGAAGGAAGCGGGCTCCTGCACTGGTCCTGGGCCGCGGAGAGGCTGACGGCGGCGCGAAACTACTGGGTCGTCACGGTCTGGCCGGACGGACGGCCGCATGTCATGCCGGTCTGGGGCATGTGGGACGACAGCACGTTGTGGTTCACGAGCAGCGCGGGCTCCCGCAAGGTGCGTAACCTGACCGGGGACCCGCGCTGTTGCGTCACCACCGAGGACGCCTCGAATCCGGTGATCATCGAGGGCATCGCGCGGATCGCGACCGAGGAGGCCGTGCTGCGGCGGGTGCTCGACTTGATGAACGAGAAGTACCGGACGGACTACGGGCTGGACTTCGTCGACCCGGTCACGACCGCGACCGTCGGCGTCCGGCCGCGCCGCGTGTTCAGCATGCGGGCCGGCGACTTCACCGGCTCCCCCACACGCTGGGTCTTCGAGGACTGAGCCAGGCGCAGTCAGCGTTAGGCAAACCGGCTCGTGAGTGCAGGCCTTGGGGGCCTGCGCGAACGATCAGTGCAGGTGAGCGACCTGCAACCACAGCGGCTTCTTGCATAACGCGAACTCTTGCATAAAACACGGTGGTTATCAGAGCGAAACAATTGCGCGGCCGGCGACGCCGGTCCGGCGGGTAGCGTAGAGGCAGCGTCTACCCGCGAGCCCCCGCCATGACAGAACCGCCCGCCGTCACCGGCGACCAGCCTCGGCGTCCCAGCGCGCTCGCCGGGGCCGTGGCCGGCGTGCTCACGGCGGCGGTCGCGATGGGCACCGCCCAGCTCGCCGCCGGCCTCACCGTCCCGCAAAGCTCGCCGGTGCTCGCGGTCGGCCAGGCCGCCATCGATCTCACGCCGCCCGCGGTCAAGGACTTCGCCATCTCGACGTTCGGCGCCGACGACAAGAACGCGCTGCTGATCGGGATCCTGGTGGTCCTGGCCGCGTTCGCGGCGGTGATCGGGATGCTGGCGGTACGCCGGCTCGCCTTCGGCTTGTGGGGCCTCGCGGTGTTCGCCGCGATCGGGCTGGCAGCGGCGCTGACCAGGCCCACGGCAACGGCAGGTTACGTGGTACCCACCCTGGTCGGCGCCGCGGCCGGGGCCTACGCGCTGACCCGCCTGGTCCGTGCGGCCCACGGGCTCGACTCCCCCGCGAGCAGCACCCGCCGCCACGAATCCGCCGCCGGGCCCCCCCTCCCCGGGCCCGGGCCCGCTGACGCTGGCTCGTTCCGCCCCCCCGTCGGGTCGCTCGCGCCGCCCGATCTTCCCGCGCTGGCCGAGGCCGACGAGCCCGAGCTCGGCGCGGGCCGTGAACCGGCCGGTTCCTCGTTCACGTTCCTGCCCAACCCGGACGATCCCGGCCCGCCCCGGGGGCCCGCGCGGCGGCGGTTCCTGGCCGTCAGCGGGATCGCCGCAGCGACCGCGGCCGCGGGGGCGCTCGTCGGGCGCGAGCTGATCACCCGGAAGAACGTCAGCCAGGCGCGGTCCGCGGTCCGGTTCCCGAGGCCGACCGCGCCCGCGCCGCCGCTGCCGCCAGGCAGCGACCTCAACATCCCCGGCCTCAGCTCGTTCATCACCCCGGACGGCAGCTTCTACCGCGTGGACACCGCCTTGCTCCTGCCCCAGGTAGACCCGGCGAACTGGCAGCTGCGGATCCACGGGATGGTGCAGCGGGAGATGACGCTGACCTTCGATGAGCTGCTGCGGCAACCACTCGTCGAGGACTACGTGACGCTCACCTGCGTATCCAACCCGGTCGGGGGCCCCTACGTGGGCAACGCCAAATGGCTTGGCGCGCGCCTGGCCGACCTGATCCGCCAGACCCGGCCGCTCGCGGGAGCCAGCCAACTGCTGTGCACCTCGGTCGACGGGTTCACGTCGGGCACCCCCTTGCAGGTCGTGCTCGACGGCCGGGACGCGTTGCTGGCGGTGGCGATGAACGGCGAGCCGCTGCCGGTCGCGCACGGGTTCCCGGCCCGGCTGGTGGTGCCCGGGTTGTACGGGTATGTGTCCGCGACCAAGTGGGTCACCGACATCGAGGTCACCACGTTCGGGGCGGCCAGCGCGTACTGGGTACAGCGCGGCTGGTCGCAGCAGGCGCCGATCAAGACGGAATCCAGGATCGACGTGCCGGCGGGCGGCGCGACCCTGGCCGCGGGGCGGACGCCGGTGGCCGGGGTGGCCTGGGCGCAGCACAAGGGCGTGGCCGCCGTCGAGGTGCGGGTGGACGGCGGCCCCTGGCAGGAAGCACGGCTGGCCGCGGTGCCCGACATCGACACGTGGCGGCAGTGGGTGTGGCAATGGGAGGCGACCCCGGGCAATCACCTGCTCGAGGCCCGGGCCACCGATGCGACCGGCTACACCCAGACCGCCGTGACCGCCCCGCCGCCGCCGAACGGCGCCAGCGGCTACCCGTCGGCGGCCGTCACCGTGCGCAGTTCCTGACCGCGGGGTACCTGGGCGAGCGCGCCTTCGAGGTTGCCGGCCATCTGGTCCAGGGCCCGGTCGAAAGCGGCGAGCCTGGCTGCCGGGATGCCCCGGGTGGCGCCCACGGCGGTGTTACGGTTACGCAGGCCAGACCGGCGGATAGGAGGCTCGATGGACGGCGACGCCGATCGTGAGTTCGTGAGGCTCGCGAGCGATTATCTGGATGACCGGGCCGAACGGCACCCGGACCTCGCCACCGGCCTCGGCGACCACAGGTTCGACGGGCACCTGCCCGACCCCTCAGAGGCGTCCCTGGCCAGTGAACGGCGCGCGCTGGATGGCTGGGCCGCCCGGCTGAGCGCGCTGGACTCCGGCGCGCTGTCGGCCGAGCACCGGGCCGACGCCGCGATGATGGCGGACAGCGTGGCCCGCAGGGTGTTCGAGATCGACGAGCTGGCCGAGCACACCTGGAATCCGCTGCTCGCCAACCCCGGCAAGGCCATCTACCAGTTGCTGGCCAGGGATTTCGTTCCGTTGGCCGACCGGCTGGCCTCCTTGGCCGGACGGCTGACCGAGGTCCCCGCCGCGCTGGCCGAATCCCGCAGGCAGCTCGGCCGGATGCCCAGGGTGCACCTGGAGACCGCCATCGGGCAGTTCGGCGGCACGATCACGCTGGTCAGCAAGGAGGTCGACGCCGCGCTGGAGGCCGCGCCCGGCAGCGCCCCGCGGGTCGGCCAGGTACGCCCCGCCGCGCTGGAAGCGCTAGCCGAGCACCGCGCGTGGCTGTCGGCGCGCCTGACCGAGGCGGCGCCTGGTCCCGACGGCGACCGGGACCCGCGGATCGGGCCCGGACGGTTTGCCCGCAAGCTCTCGCTCACCGTGAGCGCTGCCACCGATGCGGACGCCATCCTGGCCCGGGCCCAGGCCGACCTGGACCGGGTCAGCAAGCAGATATCCGAACTGGCCGCGCAAATCGACGGGTCGGCCGAGCCCGGCCCCGCCACCGTCCGGCGGGTGCTCGACCGGCTCGCGGGCCACGTGCCCGACGACACGACCATCCTCGGTTTCTGCCGGGACGCGCTCGCCGCCCAGACCGCGTTCGTGACCGATCGCCGCCTGGTCACGGTCTATGACGACCCGATCGACGTGATCCCCATGCCGGAGATCGACCGCGGCGTCGCCATCGCCTACTGCGACTCGCCTGGGCCGCTCGAGCCGGCGCCTCTCCCCACGTTCATCGCGGTCTCGCCCACGCCGCCCGACTGGCCGCCGGAGCGGGTCGCCTCGTTCTACCGCGAGTACAACCGGCACATGGTGCACGACCTGATGGTGCACGAGGCGATGCCCGGCCACTACCTGCAGCTGCAGCACTCCCGTCGCTTCAGGGGGTCCGGGACGGCGATCCGGGCCGCGCTGCGGTCCGCGCCGTTCGCGGAGGGCTGGGCGATCTACGCCGAGCGCATCATGGCCGAACAGGGCTACCCGGGTGACGGAGATCCCCGCGCGGTCCGCATGCAGCAGCTCAAGATGCAGCTGCGCATGATCATCAACGCCATCCTGGACGTGCGCATCCATGGGCACGGCATGACCGAGACCGAGGCGATGACGCTGATGGCCGGCCGCGGCTATCAGGAAGAGGGCGAGGCGGCAGGCAAGTGGCGGAGGGCGCTGCTCACCTCCGCCCAGCTGTCCACCTACTACGTCGGGTACACCGAAGTCGCCGACCTCGCGCGCGACCTGCGGGCAGCCGACCCCGACCTGGTTGACCGCGACATCCACGACCGCATGCTGGCTCACGGCTCGCCGCCCGTCCGCCTGCTGCGCACCCTGATCGCGCGCTCCTCTGCCTGACCAGCGCCTCGCCAGCGGAGACATCCGGTGGACCACGCCCTCGGGGCGGCAGTACACCACCGAGCCGACCCGGCACCCCATCTGACGGGCAGTCTGATGTACCCACTGACCGCCTCAGGGCGGCGCGAACGCCGCGGTCGGCTTGGTCAGGTCCGGGAGTATCCAGACGAGGGGACCTGGTGCGTTGGGTTCAGCGCTCCGTACTTCCGGCCCGCAGCCTTGAATCGCAGGTAGAGCCTGCGCTCGACGAGGGACCAGCCGGTCGAGACGAGCAGGTAAATCCCGGCGGCAAGCGGCGCGAACGCGGCGATTACGACGGTTAGGTACGGCAGCACCTTGATCAGCGCCCCGCCCGGTACCGGCGCGGCCTGCGCCGCAGCACCGGACGCCGCCTTCGCCGCAGTACCCGACGCCGCCTTCGCCGCAGCACCCGACGCGGGCCGCGCCACAGTACCGGACGTGGCCTTCGCCGCCGTTCGCGGCGCGGCCGGAACAGCCGTGGCCAGGGCGGTCATCAGCTGGCCCAGGCGGACGGACAGCCAGACCAGACCGGCCAGTAGCGCGAACACGCCGAGGAACACCAGGCCTGGCCCGCTGACCACGCCGGCTCCGCTCAGCCAGTGGCTGCCGAGCGGCACCCCGAGCAGGTCATGGGTAAGCAGCGTGTTCGGCTTCCCGCCGACCTGCGCGGACCGGAACAGCAGGTACATGACGGACAGCAGGGGCCACTGGAGCAGGAACGGCGTGATGCTGGCGAACATGCTCGTGCCTTCCCGCTTGTACAGCGCGGCCATCTCGCGCTGCAGCCGCTCCGGCTGGCGGGCGTAGCGCTGGCGCAGGGCCTGCAGCTGCGGCGCCAGCCTGGCCGCGGCCGCCTGCCCGCGGAAGGCCCGGAAGCTGAGCGGCATGAGGATGATCCGAACGGCCACGGTCATCGCGATGATCGCGGCTACGGCGGCCAGCCCGCCGACAACCGGGGTGAGAATGCCGGTGAATCCGGACACGAGGTGGTACGCGGCGTCTACCGGGACGCCAAAGATAGTGGGCATGGGAAACGGCCTTCCAGCTGGGACGGATGAGTTGCTGGAAGCGGCCGCGGAATCCGCGGGTCAGCGAGACGTGGCGGCCGCTGGGGCCGCCGATGGCGCTCTGGGTCTGGTCCGTCCCGCGGCGTCGGGATCGCGCTGGCGCAAGAACGCCGCTCGCCAGGACTTCTCCCGCAAGGCGGAGGCGCGGCTGATCAGCGGGATGGCCGCAGCCGGGCCGGACGCGCTGGCTACCGAGGCGAGCAGGGCCAGGGCCGCCGCGAGCATGGCACCGGCCAGGACGGCCGCGGCCAGGACGGACAGCCCCGACGGGCTAACCGCGAGCTGCGTCAGGTCGCGCAGCAGCCCGGCCAGCATGGCCAGCAGGCCGCCGAGCGCCGTCATCGCCATCGACCCCAAAACCCCGAATACCTCAAACCGCAGGAGTCCTACGCCGACGCACTCCCTCCGTCTCGCGGGGGAGCACTAACTGTCAGCCTACGCCGTCTTGCGCCAGTTCAGCGACCGCGCCCAGCAGCCGGTCCACCTCGGCCTGGTCGTTGTAGTGGACGAGCCCGGCGCGGACCCCGCCGCCGGATTCGCGCAGGCCGAGCGCTCCGGTCAGCTCCCACGCGTAGTTGTCGCCGTTCCACACGTTGACCTTGCGGGACGCCAGCCTCTCCGCGACCTGGCGGGGCGTGTACCCGGCCACGGTGAAGAAGGCGGTCGGCGTGCGCCGGGCCGCCTGGCCGTAGAGGGTCACGTGCCGCATCGAGGCCAGCCCGCCGAGCAAGCGCGCGAACAGCTGCCCTTCGTACCGTTCCACCGCGGCCATGGAGGCCAGTACCTGGTCGCGTCGGCTGCCGGCGGCAGCGGGGTCCAGCCCGGCCAGGTGGTCGACGGCCGCGACCACCCCGGCCAGGTCGGCGAACGCCGCGGTGCCCCGCTCGAACCGGCCGGGCACCCCGGCCGGAGCCGGCGCGAGCTTGTCCGGGTGCAGGGTCTCGAGCAGGGCCGGATCGGCCACCACGGTGCCGATGTGCGGTCCGGACCACTTGTAGGCGCTGGTGGCGTAGAAGTCCGCGCCGACCGACCGTACGTCCACCGGCACGTGCGCGGTGGCGTGCACGCCGTCCACGTAACACAGCGCGCCGACCGAGTGCGCTGCCGCGGCGATGGCTATCAGGTCCGGCCTGGTGCCGACGATGTTGCTCGCCGCGGTGACCGCGACCAGGCGGGTGCGGTCGGTCAGCAGGCCGGCGTATTGCTCAGCCGGCAGCCCAGTTGTCGATATATCGACTTCGGCCCACCGCACGCTGGCCCCGCTCCGCGCGGCGGCCTGCACCCAGGGCCTGACGTTCGCGTCGTGGTCGAGCCTGGACACGACCACCTCGTCCCCGGGCTGCCACCGGCGGGACAGCG
>Ga0187766_10001169_pt1 | contig 15284 bp, 16 predicted proteins | sample 0216_QUI02_MP05__4_FD_132971 | JGI IMG/M metagenome (GOLD analysis project Ga0187766, IMG submission 132971) | Tropical peat soil microbial communities from peatlands in Department of Meta, Colombia - 0216_QUI02_MP05_20_MG | ecosystem: Environmental > Terrestrial > Soil > Wetlands > Peat ... | reverse complement strand
GCTCACCTGGCCGGGGTTCCACTTCGACTGTAGCCCGGAGGAGTCCAAAAAGATCAACGATTCGCGCTTCCCCGTGATCATCGTCTCTTCCAGCGGCATGGCCAACGGCGGACGCGTCCTGCATCACCTGATGCTGCGCCTGCCCGATCCCCGCAACCTCGTGCTGTTCATCGGATTCCAGGCGCAAGGCACGCGCGGCGCCAGCCTCAAGAGCGGCGCGCCGACGGTGAAGATTTTCGGGCAAACTGTGCCCGTACGGGCGCAGGTGGCTGCGCTGGAACAGTTCTCCGACCACGCCGACACCCCTGAGCTGTTGGAATGGCTGCGAACGTTCAAGAAGCAGCCGCGGGTCACGTATCTGGTGCACGGCGATCCCGACGCGTCTGCACAATTGCGGGCTACCATGCAAAGAGAGCTGACGTGGGACGTACAGGTAGCGCAATGGCTGCAGAAGGTGCCGGTGAGCTAGGAGCGCGGAAAAGCCTTATGGAGAGCCAGCAGGTATCGTCGAAAGCGGCTTCGTCGTGGATCCAATGTCTTTTCATATTGTCCACGGTTCTCAATTTGCTGATGCCACTCGCCACAGCGCAGCAGACGAGCCAGGCGCCCGACAAGGAGAAGGCCCCCCCCGGCATTAAGATGAAACAGTCGGAGCCGGCCAAACTGGCCCGGATGCCGATCGAATGGCTCATTGGACCGTATATCCCAGTCCAAGGACCGTTTCAGCCCCTCACCAACGAGCAACGGGCGGACGTTTATGCGCGGCAGACCTTTCTTACCGCCGGCTCGTACGTGGCGCGAGTATTCTCGGCGGGATTTGATCAGGCGCGCGGAGAACCCTACCAGTGGGGCGGAGGCATGTCTGGCTATGGCAAGCGTTTTGCGGCACGATATGGAGAATTTGTGATCCGGAACAGCCTGACCGCTGCCGGCGATGCGGTGCTGGGATACGAGCCGCGCTACCACTATTGTCGCTGCAGCGGCTTCTGGCCCCGTACCCGTCACGCCCTATCAAGAAACTTCGTGGCCTACAACCGGACCGAACGCGAACTGCGTCCGCAGGTCCCGTTGTATGCCGGGGCGTTCACGGCCGGCGTGCTGTACGGCTCCTGGCTTCCCGGGAATCACAACATGTGGGCGAGCGGCGGTCTCGCCATCCTGGGCCAGGGCGCGAATTTCGTGCGGGAGTTTGCCCTCGACATTCAGCGCAAGTTCGGAAGTAAGGAATGATGTGGGCCCTCAAGAATGCGGTCCATGCGCATTGCTGAACCGCACCAGCGCTTCCAGCTTATCCGCTGCGGCGCCGGAATCGAGCGAGCCGGCCACCAGCGGAATGCCCTCGCCGATGCTGTCCGCCTTGGCCGCGGCCACCAGCGTAGCGGCCGCATTCAGCAGCACCACATCGCGGCGCGCTGATTTTTCCCCGCGCAGGATCTCGCGGATCATTCCCGCGTTGGTGGCCGCGTCGCCGCCGGAGATCGCCTCCAGAGGCGCGCGCGCGATCCCGAATTCCTCCGGCGTGACTTCATAAGTCCGGACTTGCCCGTCGCGGACCTCGGCCACGCGGGTTGGCCCAGTGATGGTGATCTCGTCGAGACCGTCAGCGCCGTGCACTACCAGTGCCCGCCGCAAGCCCAGCAGGGCCAGGGCCTCGGCCAGCTTTTCCACGAGATCGTCGGAATAGACCCCTACCACCTGCGCCGAGGTGTGCGCCGGATTCGTGAGCGGCCCCAGCAGGTTGAAGACGGTGCGCAGGCGCAGCTCGCGGCGAGCGGGTTGCACGTACTTGGTGGCCGAGTGCATCAACGGGGCGAACAGGAAGGCGATGCCGACCTCATCCAGGCAGGCTGCGACACGCGCCGGCGGCAGGTTGATGTTGACCCCAAGCGATTCCATCACGTCCGCCGAGCCACACCTGGAACTCACGCCGCGGTTGCCGTGCTTGGCGACGCGCACGCCGGCGCCCGCCACTGTCAGTGCAGTTGCGGTGGAGATGTTGAAGGTGCCGCTGGCATCGCCGCCGGTGCCGCACGTATCAACCAGCGCTTCGCGGCCGGTACCGCTCACGTCCACCAGGCTGTCGCGCGGGATCGGTAACGGCGTGGCTGCAGCGCGGATGGCCTCGGCAAACCCTACGATCTCCTCGACCGTCTCGCCCTTCATGTGCAGTCCGACCAGCAGCGCCGCGATCTGCGCATCCGTAGTATCGCCGCGCAACACTTCTTCCATCACTGCCCGCGCTTCTTCCCGCGAAAGTGACTGGCGATGGTTCGCGATCTTGTGCAGGGCCTCGAGGATCATGAAGCGCTCATTGTGCCACATCAGGGAATCGGGTCATCGGGAGATCGGTTCATCGGGTCATTGAAAAAGTCCGGATGGTGGTCGCGAGAAGCCAAAAGCTAAAAGCCAATTGCCCACAGCGCTGCTGTTTTGTAGAATCGCACGTTTGCCGTTACTAAGTTGAAGCTTGGCGAGCAGACAAGGCTGTCCTGATACCACGATCATGAAAATCCACGAATACCAAGCGAAGGCAATCCTGGCGAAGTATGGCGTCGCGGTCCCGCGCGGCGAGATGGTGACCACCCGCGAAGCGGCCGAGAACGCTGCCAAGAACCTGCTCGCCGCCGGCGCCCAGGCGGTGGTGGTGAAGGCGCAGATCCACGCCGGCGGGCGCGGCAAGGGCGGCGGGGTGAAGATCGCCAATTCCGCGGAAGAAGCCGGCGAGATCGCTGGCCGCATGCTGGGCATGAAGCTGGTCACGCACCAGACCGGTCCGGAAGGCAAGGAAGTGCATCGCGTGCTGGTCGAGGAGACGCTGCCCATCGATCGCGAGCTCTACCTGGGCATCGTGATCGACCGTACCGAAGCGCGTCCCGTCTTTATGGCCTCGGCCTCGGGCGGCATGGAGATCGAGCAGGTCGCAGCCCAGAATCCGGAAGCGATCTTGAAAGAGTACATCGTTCCGGGAATGGGTCTCGAGTCCTTTCAGGCGCGCAAGCTGGCGTTCGGACTGGGGCTCGCGCCCGCGCAGATCAACCAGGCGGTCGAGTTCATGACCGCGCTTTACGTCGCCTTCGAGGTGACGGACTCGTCGCTGGCCGAGATTAATCCCTTCATCACCACCAAAGACGGCCGCCTGTTCGCGCTCGATGCCAAGATCAACTTCGACGACAACGGCCTGTTCCGCCACAAGGACCTGGTGGAATTGCGCGACATCAGCGAAGAGGACCCACTCGAGGTCGAGGCCTCGAAGTACGGGCTGAACTACATCAAGCTGGACGGCAATGTTGGCTGCATGGTGAACGGCGCCGGCCTGGCCATGTCCACCATGGATATCATCAAGTACGCTGGCGGCGCGCCCGCCAACTTCCTCGACGTGGGAGGCGGCGCCAATGCCGAGCAGGTCACCCGCGCCTTCGAGATCCTGCTCAGCGACAAGCACGTGCGCGCCGTGCTGATCAACATCTTCGGCGGCATCCTGCGCGTGGACACGCTGGCCCAGGGTGTGGTGGAGGCCGCGAAGAAGACCAACATCAACCTGCCCATCGTGCTGCGACTGGAAGGCACGAACGTGGAGCAGGGGCGGGAGATTTTGCAAAAGTCGGGGCTGAATTTCATCGTCGCCGAAACCATGAAGGACGCAGCGGAAAAAGTGGTGGCGGCGGCGGGACGGTAAGCGAGTCGTCGTTGGCTGTTGGTCGTTAGTCGTTGGCTACGGATTGCCAGCGACGATGACCAACGACCAACAACTAGCAACTAACGACGAGGTTTCATGAGCGTACTCATCGATAAATCCACGCGCGTGATCGTGCAGGGGCTGACCGGACGCGAAGGCACGTTCCACGCCAATGCCTGCGCGGAATACGGAACGAAGATCGTTGGTGGAGTGACCCCGGGCAAGGGAGGCACCACGCACCAGGGCTGGCCGATCTTCAATACAGTGCAGGAAGCGGTGGACAAGACGCTGGCCGACGCCAGTGTGATCTTCGTGCCGCCGGCGTTCGCGGCCGACGCCATCATGGAGGCGGCCGATGCCGAGGTGGACCTCATCGTCTGCATAACCGAGGGCATCCCGACGCTCGACATGGTGCGGGTGTGGGAGTTCCTGCAGACGCGCCGCTCGCGTTTGATCGGCCCCAACTGCCCGGGCATCATCTCGCCTGGCAAGTGCAAGATCGGCATCATGCCGGGGCACATCCACCGTGAAGGCCCGGTGGGCATCGTCTCGCGCTCGGGCACGCTGACCTATGAGGCGGTGCATCAGTTAACGCTGCGCGGCGTCGGGCAGTCGACCGCCATCGGCATCGGCGGCGATCCCATCATCGGAACGAATTTCGTCGACGCGCTGGAGCTGTTCGAGAAAGACCCGCAGACCGAGGCTATCGTGATGATCGGCGAGATCGGCGGCAACGCCGAAGAAACGGCGGCGGAGTACATCCGCAAGCACGTCTCAAAGCCGGTGGTGGCGTTCGTCGCCGGGCAGACGGCGCCTCCGGGACGCCGCATGGGCCACGCCGGGGCCATCATCTCCGGCGGACATGGCACGGCGGCGGAAAAAATCAGCGCGCTTGAGGCGGCGGGCATCCGCGTAGCCAAGTCGCCGGCCGTGATCGGTGAGACCGTGGTAGCGGCCATGGGAGCGCATGCAAAGGCGTAGTTGTCAGTTGCCAGTTGTCAGTTGTTAGAGAACTCCGCAGACTTGTAACTAACAACTGGAAACTGGCAACTGACAACTGAGAACTTTCTCATGAAGACACTCGAACGCACTCTTTCCATCATTAAGCCGGACGCCGTGAAGAAACCGGGCGCCACCGGCGACATCATTTCCATGCTGGAGAAAAACGGTTTCCGCGTCCTCGGCGCCAAGATGCTGGAAATCAACAAGGCGCAGGCCGAGGGCTTTTATGCCGTGCATGCCGGCAAACCGTTCTTCGATTCCCTGACCAACTTCATGTCGAGCGGGCCGATCCTGGTCATGGCGCTGGAGAAGGTGAACGCCATCGCCGACCTGCGCGAACTGATGGGCGCCACCAATCCAGCCAACGCCAAGGAAGGCACCATCCGCAAGAAGTGGGCCGCCAACATCGAGAAGAACGCAATCCACGGCTCGGACGCGGAGGACACCGCCCGCTTCGAGCTGAGTTATTTCTTTGCCGGATACGAATTAGCGAGATAGGAGCGGCTCTTAGCTGTTGGCTGTTGGCTGTTGGCTCTTAGCTGGTGTCGGCCACGGCGAAGACATCAAGCTAAGAGCTAACAGCTAAGAGCCAAAAGCGACTTTATGCCACACGTCCAAATCACCATGCTGAAAGGCCGCACGCTGGAACAGAAGCGCAAGCTGGCCACGCGCGTCACCGATGCCCTGGTCGAGGAGTGCGCAGCCAGGCGCGAGGCGATCTCCATCGCCATCGTCGAGGTCTCCAAGGAAGACTTCGCGTCGGCGGGGACGCTGGTTGTCGATAAAAAGTGACGCCGCGTTCAAGTAAAGTCAGAATCCGGGCGAGCGCCTTCGGCCCAGGAACTCCGCGCAGGAGAGACCAATGGAATTCGTACAGCTTTGCACGCGTGAAGGGATCGCACAGGTCACTTATTCCAGGGGGAAAGTAAACGCCCTCAATGAACCTGCGGTAGAGGAGCTCACTGCCTGCTTTCAGAAGCTGGCAGCCGATCCGGAAGTGAAGGCGATCATCCTCACCGGCCAGGGAAAATTCTTTTCCTTCGGCTTCGACATTCCCGAGTTCCTCAGCTACTCCAAGGAAAATTTCACCGGCTATCTGATCAAGTTCACCAACCTGTATTCTTACTTGTTTATGTACCCCAAGCCGGTGGTGGCTGCCTTGAACGGTCACACGGTCGCCGGTGGCTGCATGTTGGCCCTGGCCTGCGATTGCCGAGTGATGGTCTCGGGCAAGGCCAGAATTTCCCTCAACGAGATTACCTTTGGCTCTTCGCTATTTGCCGGCAGCATCCGTATGTTGAAGTTCGTGATCGGGGAGAGGGACGCTCAGTCCGTGGCCTACAGCGGCGCCATGTACACCGCCGAAGAGGCGCTGCAACGGGGACTGGTGGATCAGGTTTCGCCGGAAAACAAGCTGATGGAAGATGCCTGGGAAGTGGCGCATCGCTTTGCCGCCAAGGACGGCGGCGCCTTTCGCAGCATCAAGGGACTGCTGCGGCGGCCCGCGTCGGAAGAGATGAAGCTATCGGAAGAACGTTCCGTCCGCGAGTTCGTAAATATCTGGTACTCGGAAGGCACGTGGAAAAACCTCCAGGCAATCAAGATACATTCCTGAGCTTGGGGTTGGAGGTGTCATCCTGAGGCGGAGCCGGCACGAGGTTATCTCCATCACGATCGTCGAGGTCATCCAAGGAAGACTTCGCGTCGGCGGGAACATTGGTTGTCGATAAGAAGTAGGGAGGGCTCTTGGCTGTTAGCTCTTGGCTTTTGGCTTACGGCCGGCTGACGGGGAAGCCAAGAGCCAACGGCCAATAGCTAAGAGCCGCGTTCACACCGGCTCGAACAGCCTGGCCTGCCGTGCCTCCGCCAGCGGCGTCAGGCCGTTGGTGACGTACTCAGCGAAGTAGGACGAGGCGCGGTGCGCGTCGAGCGCGGCCTGGTCGTCATACTGCTCGTAGAAGCAGAACAGGAGCGGGTCCTCGAGCGACTGGTGGCCGACGTACAGACGGCAACCTGGTTCCTTGCGCGTGTTCTGCTGCATCTTGCGGATATATTCCTTCGCCAGCTCTTCCGTCCCAGGTTTCATGCGGTAGTTCACCACCAGTACGATCATCGGTCACGCCCTCGCTTTCACTCGGTTCGCCATTTTCTCCAGGCCCAGTTGTGCCGTGAACTCTTTGAGAAACAAGGTCTGCTCGCGGTCGGGCCCGGTGGAGACCATGCCGATCCCGGCGCCGCTCTCCTTCTCCAGGAACTGCAGATAGGCGCGGGCTTCGGGCGGCAACTTTTCGAGACTGGTGATGCCGGAGGTGGATTTCCGCCAGCCCGGCAGCTTCTGGTAGACGGGTTCGATGCGTTCGTAGCCACTGGCGCCCGCCGGAATCTCGGCCGTCTTTTTCCCGCCAACCTTATAGGACACGCAGACGGGAATTTCCGTGAGCTCGTCCAGCACGTCCAGCTTGGTCACCACGAGCCACGATATGCCATTGATCATGCGGGCATAGCGTAGCAGCGGCAGGTCGAGCCAGCCGCAGCGCCGCGGACGTCCCGTGACCGCGCCGAATTCGTTGCCGCGCTTGCGCAGCTCATCGCCGACCGGCCCTGCGACTTCGGTGGGAAACGGACCTTCACCCACGCGCGTGCAGTAGGCCTTGGTGATGCCGATGACGGACTGGATGGCGGTAGGACCGACTCCGGTGCCGGTTACTGCGCCTCCGGCGGTGGCGCTCGACGAGGTGACGAACGGATACGTGCCATGGTCAATGTCGAGCATGGTGCCCTGCGCGCCCTCGAACAGCACCGATTCTCCGTCGGCGAGAGCCTTGTTCAACAGCGCCGCCGTGTCGCAGACAAACGGCGCCACCTGCTCGGCCGCACGCGCGTACTCCGCGTACATGGCGTCGGAGTCGAGCGGCTCGGTATTGAACAGCGCGTGCGCGATCATGTTCTTCTCGGCGCAGGCGTTCTCGATGTGCTTACGCAGCAGCGCCGGATCGAGCAGGTCGGCGACACGCAACCCGCGGCGCCCCATCTTGTCCTCGTATGCCGGCCCGATGCCGCGCGAGGTGGTGCCGATCTTGACGCGTCCGGGTGCGTTCTCCGCCGCCAGCTCGATCATGCGGTGATAGGGCAGGATCAGGTGGGCGCGGTTGCTGATGAAAAGGTTGGGCTGTGCTGGATCCGAGGAAGAACCGCCCGGCCCTTTGACGGGCACACCGGCTCCGCGCAGCGTGGCGACCTCCTTCAGCAGCGCCATCGGGTCTAGCACGACGCCGCTGCCGATGACAGCGCTGCACCCGGGGCGCAGGATGCCGCAGGGGATCAATTGCAGGATAAATTTCTTGCCGCCGCGGATGACGGTATGGCCGGCGTTGTGGCCTCCGGCATAGCGAGCCACCATGGAAAAGTTCTCCGAGAGGACATCGACGATTTTGCCTTTGCCCTCGTCGCCCCACTGGGCGCCCACAACGACGGCGGTGCTGCCGGATTTCATAGCGTCCTTCACCTTGCTTGTGCGCACTTCTCGCCGCTACGTCGTTCATGAACAGGAGTGCGTAGGAAATCCGGCGGGAAGAGTACACCGCATCATAGCAGCCGCTGGCGCTCCATCGCCAGCAATCGCGGTCTGGTATAAAAGCTAACAGCCAAGAGCCGCCCTTCATGCCCGAACTTCCTGAAGTCGAGACCATCGCCCGCGGGCTGGCGCAGAACCTGACCGGCGACGTGATCGAGTCGGTATGGCTGGGCAGCAAGCCAGAGCCGCTGAAGTCGCCCGCCGCAGAGATCGTCAGCACGCTTGAGCAGGCGCGCATCGCGGGCGTGCGCCGCGTGGGCAAACACATCGTCGTGGATCTCAGTCGCCGGTCGCTGGTCGCCAGCCGCCCGAAGAAACAAAAGCAGATTCCTCGCTTTGCTCGGAATGACAAGGGGGGAGGGGTGGCGGGACGAGACGCGCAATGGATCGTTCACTTGGGAATGACCGGGCTCTTGCTGATCGCGAAGCCGGAGCAGGAGCTTCCCAAGCACACTCATGCTGTGCTGCGGCTCCGGTCAGGCCGGGAGCTGCGCTTCGTGGATCCGCGTCGCTTCGGACGGCTCGCGGTTGTGCGACACGGCTTTCAGGCGCCCGGCTCGGAGCCGCTGGACGTCGGCTTCGAGTCGTTTGCCAACTTGTTTCGCAAGCGCAAGACGCCGGTCAAGAGCGCGCTGCTCAACCAGGGCCTGCTGAGCGGCATCGGCAACATCTATGCCGATGAGTCGCTGTTCCGCGCCGGCATCCGTCCACGGCGCCGAGCCGCCTCGCTCACTCGCGCCGAACTGCGCCGCCTCTACGATGCCATACGCGAAGTACTGAACGAGGCCATCGCCGCCGGAGGCTCGTCGGTCTCTGATTATGTTGACTCGAACGGCGATGCCGGCTTCTTCCAGTTTCAGCACCGCGTCTACGGTCGCGAAGGCGAGCCCTGCCTGATTTGCCGCACGCCCATCAAGCGGGTCGTCATCGCCGGCAGGAGCGCGCATTATTGCCCGAAGTGCCAGAAGTAGTTTCTGGTTTCTCGTTTCTAGTTTCTCGAAAGAACCAGCCTCACAGACTTACAAGGCTTCTGCCGAGAAACGAGAAACAAGAAACTCGAAACTCCCCCGAAATGATCTAAACTCATACGCCATGTCCACCTTCGCCATCGGGGTCGATCTGGGCGGCACCAACCTGCGCATTGCCGCGGTGGATGAACGCGGCACGGTGCTGGAGAAGACTGCGCTCGACACGCAGGCATCGCGCGGGCGGGATTTCGTCATCACGGAGATGTGCGAGGCGATCCGCGCCACGGTGAGCAAGATTCCGTCGGCAACGCTGGCGGGCATCGGCATCGGCGTCCCCGGGATCATCGACATGGACACCGGCATGCTGCGCGAGTCGCCCAACCTGCCCGGCTGGCACGATTATCCGGTGCGCGACGACATCGAGCGGCGGCTGGGCGCCAAGGTGGTCCTGGAAAACGACGCCAACGCGGCGGCCCTGGGCGAAAAATGGCTGGGGGCCGCGCGCGATCACGAAGACATGCTCATGCTCACGCTCGGCACCGGCGTGGGGGGCGGCGTCGTGCTCGGAGGACACATCTGGCACGGCATGCGCGGCATGGCCGGCGAGCCCGGGCACATCACCATCCACCCTTATGGCCCGCCCTGTCCCTGCGGCAACCACGGGTGCCTGGAGCAATTCGCCTCCGCCACCGCCGTGGTGCGCATGGCGCGGGAAGCCATGGCCAACGACGCTTCGTCCGCGCTGGCGCACGCTGCCCAGGGGGGCCTTCCGTTAACGGCCAAGAGCGTATACCAGTTGGCGATGCAAGGTGACAGCGCTGCCCAGCAGGTCTACCGGCGCGTGGGATGGGCGCTCGGCATCGGCCTGGCCGGACTGATCAACCTGCTCAATCTGCCAATTTACGTAATCGGAGGCGGCGTGGCCGCTGGCTGGGACGCTTTTCTGCCCGCGCTGCTGGAGGAGGTACGCTGGCGTTCGTTCGTCTATCGCGCCACGACCGGGCCCGGCAGGAAGACCATCATCACTCGCGCGCTGCTCGGCGGCGATGCCGGACTCCTGGGCGCGGCACGGCTGCCATTGCTGGTTTCCGAAGCGGCACTCCACCAAAGTACGCTCAAGAGGGCGTGAGCCGCCCAACACCGACCTACCGCACCCCGGCCTTCTCGCTCGCCTTGGCCAGCGCGGCGATGAACATCTCATTCTGCTCCGGAGTACCAACGGTCACTCGAATGCCGGTAGGAATGCCCCAGGGGCCGAGCGGTCGCACGATAACGCCTTCGCCCTGGATGCGCTTGCTGAGCGCGGCCGCGTCCTCGCCCGCGTCGAAGAAGACGAAATTGGCGAAAGTGGGAATGGGCCGGTAGCCCATTTTCGAGAGCTTGCTCATCAGGAATTCAGCGCCGCTGCGATTGTTGGCGATCGTCTTGTGAGAATGTTCCCGGTCATCGAGCGCGGCCAGCGCCGTGGCTTCCGCGAGCGCCGACACCGAAAAGGTCGTGCGCATGCGGTTGAAGTACTGCATCAGCACGGCCGGCCCAAGACCGTATCCCACGCGCATTCCCGCCAGGCCGTGGGCTTTCGAGAACGTCCGCAGCACCACCAGGTTGCGTTCTTCGCGGACATAGTCGAGCGAATGCGAGTACTCGAGGCCGCGCGCGGCAGCAAAGTCGGTGGCGAAATCGCAGTAAGCCTCGTCCAGCACCACGATCACATGCTCCGGCACCTTGAGCAGGAACGCGTCCAGCCGGGGCGCATCGATCATGGTGCCGGTCGGGTTGTTGGGATTGGCGATGAAGACGATGCGCGTGTCGCTGTCGATGGCGGCGGCGACGGCATCCAGGTCGTAGCCGTCATTCTGCATCGGCGTCGTGATGAGTTTGCCGCCGGCTGCCTTGGTCGCGATGGGATAGATGATGAACGACCGTTCGCTGGTGATGGCGTTCAGTCCGGGCCGCAGCAGCGTGCGCGAGATGACTCCGAGCAGCGCGGTCGAGCCGTTGTCCACCACGGTCTGCTCCGGACGCACGCCGTGCAGCTCCGCCAGCCGCAGCCGCAGTTGCGACACGTCGTTGTCGGGGTAAAGATGCACCTGCGCCATCGCCGTCCGCATCGCTGCCAGCGCCTTGGGCGACGGCCCAAAAGGATTTTCGTTCGATGCCATCTTGATCATGCGGACGCCGCTTTCCCGCTCGGCCTGGCGCAACGGCTTTCCTGGCGTGTACGCCCCGAGCGCGCGAACGTGTTCGGGCACCAAGTCCTCAAACCTGCTCATCACCTTCCTTTGTACCACGAGCCGGTCTGGGCCCGCGTCGTGCCTTGGCTGAAGCCATGCTCTTCAGGCGCTGCACCTCGGAGGCGGTCAAGGCGCGCCACTTGCCCGGCTCGACGTCCAGCTCCAGGGTGCCAAAACGCACGCGCTTGATTTTTTCAACGTGACGCCCGACCTGCTCGAACATGCGGCGGATCTGCCGGTTGCGACCCTCGATCAGCGTGACCTCGTACCATGGGTTGGGCGCGTCGCGCGCCAGTTGGATACGCGCCGGCGCTGTCTTCACCACCCGCCTGCGTCCGTGCTTGCCTTCGAGCGCGATGCTGACCCCCGAGCGCAGCTTGGCGAGCGCTTCCGCGTCGGGCTTACCTGCAACCTTTACCAGGTAGGTCTTGGGAACGTGCGAGGAGGCGTGCATCAGCTTCTGCGCCAGATCGCCGTCGTTGGTTAGCAGGACCAGGCCTTCGCTGGCGTAGTCCAGACGGCCCACAGGATAAACGCGCGCGCCCACGCCGCGCACCAGGTCCATGATGGTGGGCCGGCCTTCCGGATCGCTAACACTGGTCACGTAGCCGCGCGGCTTGTTGACGACGAGATAAACATGGCGCTCGGGCGCTCGTAGCAGCCTTCCACCCACTCGAATGTGGTCGCGCGCGGGGTCAGCTTTGGCGCCCAGCTGCGTGACCGTTTGTCCGTTGACGGAAACAAGCCCGGAAGTGATCAGCTCCTCGGCCTTGCGGCGCGAGGTAATCCCGGCGGCGGCGATGATTTTCTGCAGGCGTTCCTCAGGCATGGCGGTGATTGGATGCCGACGGCGGCTTAACGTAGCGCCGGCCTCTGGCCGGCTGTCGCGAGAGCCCGCCCTGAGCGAAGCCGAAGGGGCATCTTGCCCTCGTCCACCGCGGGCGAGACGCCCGCGGGACAGCCGCCGAGACGGCGGCGCTACATGGAATGCGGCTCGGCCACGGCAAGCGGGTCTGCTTCGGCCGTCGGTTCAGCGGCGGCGGTTGTCTCCGGTGCGACGTCAGGCACGCCGGTAGCGTCCGCGACGGGGGTTCCCGGTTCGAACATGTCGACCTGCAAAGACGCGGCGGCCAGCTTCTCGAACTCTTCCACGCTGGGCAATTCGCCGATGTCGCCCAGCCCGAAGCGCAGCAGGAAATCCTTGGTGGTGCGATAGAGGATGGGCCTCCCGATTACCTGCTTGCGTCCGGCGGTGGTGATGAGCTTGCGGTCGAGCAGGGTGGCGATGACGCCGCCGGAATCAACGCCGCGAATCTCACTGATCTCGGGGACGGTAACGGGCTGCTTGTAGGCGATGACCGCCAGCGTCTCCAGCGCAGGCAGCGACAGCCGCACCGGAGGCTTCAGGTTGCGCGCGAAGCTGCGTACTACGTCGTGGTGCTCAGGCTTGGTGGACATGCGATATCCGCCCGCGACCTGGCGGATCTCCATGCCACGATCGCCGGCCGCGTAGTCCGTGACCAGCTCGTCCAGGGCCGTGCGCAGCGTGACTTTCATCTGCGCGGCATCGGGCTCGGCGCCGTTCTCGCTGGATTGCGCTGCCGCTCGAAGATCGTCCTTGAGCACGGTTAGCATCTGCTCCAGTGTGACCGGGTCTTCCGCCGCATAAATGATGGCTTCGATTTGTGACTTCAGACTCATAGGCTATTTAATTCTGTCATTCCGAGAGGCTTAAGCCTCGAGGAATCCTGGTGTTCTCTAAAACCAAGGTCCCTCGCTTCGCTCGGGATGACAATTGCATACAGTACTACTTCCAGTCGTCGCGCACTGCCGCTTCGCCGACGACAGCGTCAAAATTCTCGTTCTTCTTCACCAGGATGTCGCCGAACACGCGGTCCTGACGCAGCAGGATGGCCTGCAGCCGCACCAGCTCGAGCAGCGCCAGGAAGGCGCAGATCAGCGCGTTGCGTGAGCGCGTGTATTGCAAGAGCGACTTCAGCCGTACCGGCCCGTCTTCGAGCATCAGGCGCCGCCGGATGTAGTCGATCATCTGCGCCACCGTCACCGTCTCTTCATCCACCTGCAGCACCGGACGCGCCTTGGCCCGCTCGAGAATCTGCCGGAACGAGCGCACCAGGTCGACCACGTCGGCGGCCAGCTCCGGCTCGGCGCCTTCGTCGTCCTTGAATTCCTTGAGCGCCGGGTTGGACCAGGTAGCATCCTCGATCTGCTGCTTCTGCAAAAGCATCTGGGCGGCGTTGCGGAATTTCTCGTGCTCCAGAAGCCGCTGTACCAGATCAATGCGCGGATCTTCCTGCTGTTCGGCCGGAGCGGTGGGATCGCGCGGCAAAAGCATCCGCGACTTGATCTGGATCAGCACCGCCGCCATGTAGATGAACTCGGCCGCCAGGTTCACATCCAACTGCTTCATGCGCTCGACATAGGCCAGGTACTGGGCCGTGATCTGCGCGATGGGGATGTCGTAGATGTTGATGTCCTGCTTGCGGATGAGGTCGAGCAGCAGGTCGAGCGGACCGTCGTAAACTTCGCCGACGGTGATGGCGAAGGGAAAATCGCTGGCAGCGTCGGCGCCGCGGTTCAGCGTGTTAGTTACTTCCGGCATTCCGAAACTAATTTCCCCCCGCGCTCTCCACCCCATCACGCCAAAACCGGGCGTGACGGGGACCCCGGCTCTCCACCCCATCACGCCAAAACCGGGCGCGATGGGGACCCCGGCTGGCCAGGCGGCTGTTTTGACATGTGCATCGCCTCGCGCACCTCGTTCATGGTGGCTTCGGCGACGCTCCCTGCCCGAGCGGAGCCTGCTTCGAGGATATCCCAGACTTGCTTCGGATTATCCTCATATTTTTTTCGCCGCTGCCGGATGGGCGCCAGCCGGGTCACCATGGCGTCGGCCACCCAGCCTTTGCACTCGATACAGCCGATGCCGGCGCTGCGGCAGCCGGCATCCACCTTGGCCAGGGTCTCCTGATTGCTGAAGATCTTGTGCAAATCGCCCACCGGGCAGACGTCCGGATTGCCGGGATCGCTGCGCCGCACCCGCGCCGGATCGGTGACCATGGTCTTGAGCTTCTGCCGCATGCTGGCCTCGGGCTCGCTCAACAGGATGGTGTTGTTGTAGGACTTCGACATCTTGCGACCGTCGGTGCCGGGGACTTTGGCGGCGGGCGTGAGCAGCGGTTGCGGCTCGGGGAAGACATCGCGCCCGCGGTACTGATAGAAGCCGTTGAAGCGGCGGGCGATCTCGCGCGTGATCTCGACGTGCGGCACCTGATCTTCGCCCACCGGCACGTAGTCCGCCCTGTAGATCATGATGTCGGCCGACTGCAGCACGGGATAGCCGAGAAAGCCGTAGGTCCCGAGGTCTTTGTCCTTGATGTTCTCGCGTTGCTCCTTGTAGGTAGGGACGCGCTCCAGCCAGCCCAGCGGCGTGATCAGCGAGAGCAGCAGGTGCAGCTCGGCGTGCTGCGGCACGTGCGACTGGATGAAGATGGTCGAGCGCTCCGGGTCAAGCCCCGCCGCCAGGTAGTCGAGCATGACCTCGATCGAATTCTGCTTCACCGCCGAGGTGTCGGCATAGTCGGTGGTCAGCGCGTGCCAGTCGGCAATAAAGAAGAAGCAGTCGTACCTGTCCTGTAAGCCGACCCAGTTCGCCAGCGCGCCCAGATAGTTGCCCAGGTGCAGCTTGCCAGTAGGGCGCATGCCGCTCAGCACGCGCGGCTTGGCCGTCATACCAATACCCTTAGCAGAAAGCTGAAAAAACTCAGGAAAGGCGCCATCAGAACGCGCAGCACGCTTCCACCGACCAG
>Ga0187766_10001168_pt1 | contig 15289 bp, 14 predicted proteins | sample 0216_QUI02_MP05__4_FD_132971 | JGI IMG/M metagenome (GOLD analysis project Ga0187766, IMG submission 132971) | Tropical peat soil microbial communities from peatlands in Department of Meta, Colombia - 0216_QUI02_MP05_20_MG | ecosystem: Environmental > Terrestrial > Soil > Wetlands > Peat ... | reverse complement strand
TTCGGGACAGAGCACCGCTACGCCTGGCACCGGCCGGAGTTCGTCGACTGGCTCGTGCGATCGCTCGTCCAGGGAAGCGCCAGGCGCGCCGACATCTCGGCCTGGCTCATGGCGCGATATCCCGGCTGGCAGCTCTTCCTCACCGTCATGTCGGAGTCCCACTCGGCCGGGGAGAACCTCGGCTACGTCCTCGACGCCGGGCATCCGATGGCGCGCCTCGGCATGGCGGGGCGACACCGGGCGGGGCTCGGCGAGGTCTACCGCGCGATGGACGCCGCCGTCGGCCGCATCGCCGACGGCCTGCCCGGGGACGCCGTGCTCGTCGTGTTCTCGATCCTCGGCACCGGCGCCAACGACGCCGAGCTCTCCTCCACCGCACTCTTGCCCGAGCTCCTCCACCGCCTCCACTTCCAGCGGCCGTTTCTCCAGGATCCCGGCGAGGACGCGCGGCGACGCGATGCCCTTCCCGTCGTGCTCGGCGACGGCGACTCGTGGGACGAGTACATGCGGGCTCGCTCGGAGAGGCCGGCGGCGGGTCTGCGCCAGCGCGTGCGCTGGCTGCTCCCCGACCGCCTGTTCGACGCCGGACGCGCCATGGTCGGGCGCCTCCCCGCGCTGTCCTCGGCGCTGGCGGGCCGTCTCTCGGAAAACGGTGCTGGATCGTCGCTCGATTGGCAGCTCCCGAGCTGGTATCGAGCGCACTGGCCGAGCATGAAGGCGTTCGCGCTGCCGACCTTCGGCGACGCGCGCATCCGCCTCAACCTCAAGGGCCGCGAGCGCGACGGCGTCGTCGACCCCGCCCAGTACCAGGCGGCGTGCCAGGAGGTGGAGGACTCGATCCGCGCCTGTCGCGATCCGCGAACGGGCCGCCCGGTCGTGGCGAGAACGTGGCGGCCGCGCGCGGGCGCGCCCATGGAGCCGGCGGGGTGCGACGCCGACATCGTGCTGCAGTGGTCGCACGCCTTCGACTCCTTCGAGCACCCCCGCGTCGGCCTCATCGGCCCCTTTCCGTTCCGGCGCACGGGCGGCCACACCGATCGCGGCTTTGCCTTCTTCTCGGGCGCGGGCATCGCGCCGGGCGACCTGGGCGAATGGCGCGCCATCGACCTGCCCGCCACGCTCTTGGCGCTCCTCGACCGCCAGCCGGAACGCGCAATGGACGGCCGGGCGATCGCGGGGCTGTGTGCCGGCGCCCGATAGCCCGGCCGTCGGCCGAGTGCCCGCGCTCGACATCTCCGTCATCGTTCCCTTCGCCGATGCCGCCCGCTACATCGCGCGCACCATCGAGGCGCTGCTCGCCCAGCGCTATCCGCGCGACCGCTACGAGATCATCCTGGTCGACAACAATTCCGGGGACGGATCGGCGGCGATCGCGCGGCGGTATCCAGGAGTCGCGCTCCTGTCGGAATCCCGGCGCGGGGCCTACGCCGCCAGGAACCGCGGGCTGGCCGCGGCGGCCGGAGCCGTCATCGCCTTCACCGACGCGGACTGCGCGCCGGCGCCGGCCTGGCTCGAGACCATGGCCGGCGTCCTCGGGCACCCGGGAGTGGGCCTCGCCCTCGGTCGCATGGTCAGCCCGCCGTCCGCCTCGCTCGCGCTGCTCTCCGCCTACGAGCACCAGCGCGCGCTCTACATCTTCGGCGGCCGCGTCCGCGAGCTGTACTACGGCTACACCAACAACATGGCGGTGGCGCGGGCGCTGTTCGATTCCATCGGCGTTTTCGCAGAGGTGGACCGGGGCGCCGACGTGGTCTTCGTGCGACGGGCCTGCCAGGCCCTGGGCCCCGACGCCATTCGCTACGTGCCCGAGGCGGTGGTCGAGCACCTCGAGATGACCGGCGCGCGGGTGTGGCTGCGGAAGATGTTCGTCTACGGGCGGAGCTCGCGCTATTACCGCGCCACGCCGGCCACCCGGACGCTGACCGGCGCCGAGCGCCTCGACCTCTTCCGCCGGACGGTTCGTGGCGAGGGCTGCGCTCTCGCCGAATGCGCCCGGCTGTTCGCCCTGCTCGCCGCCGGCGTCGCGCTGCACCTGCTCGGGCGCTGGAGTGCCACCGGGCCGCGGGGCGCATGAGGGTTCTCGTGGTCACGCCGTATCCGATCGCCCCGACCACCCATGGCGGCCGGATGCGTACCTCTCGCCTGGCCGCGGCCCTCGCCCGGGCGGGGGCCCAGGTGGCCGTGCTCTGCCCGTGGGGACCGGGAATGCCGTGGAGACCCTTTCGCCGCGACGGTGTCACGTGCCACCCGCACGCCTTCGCCACCAACGTGCTGCCCGCGGTGCTCGACAGCCGCCTCGTGCCCGCCCTGGTGGCCCTCTCGTGGCACCCGTTCCGGTGGGGTCCGGCGCAGAGACTCCGCCGCATCGGGTCGTGCGACATCATCCAGTTCGACTTCTGTGCCCACGCCGCATGGATGGAGCGCGTGCGAGGGCCGGCCCGTGTCGTCTATTCCGCGCACAACGTGGAGTACGACTTCGCGCGGGCGCGGACGAGGAGATCGATCGTGCGCGGCCCGGCCCTGCGCCGGCTCGCCGAGCTGGAGCGCCGCGCGGTGACCGCGAGCGCTCTGGTGGTGACGTGCACGGCGGCGGACGCGGCCCGGATGGGCGAGCTGTACGGAGGCGGCGCGCGCTTCGAGGTGGTTCCCAACGGCTTCGACGAAGCCCTCGTGGACGGAGACCGCCGCGGCGAGCGGGAGCGGGCCCGCGCCGCCCTGGGCATCGCGGCCGACGAGTCGGTGATCGTCTTCGTGGGCGGGCCCGCCCAGCACAACCGGGAGGCCGCGCGCTTTCTCGAGCTCGAGGTCATGCCCCGGCTGGGCGAGCGGGCGCGGCTGCTCATCGCCGGCCAGTGCGGCGAGCCGCGCGGCGGCGGCGGCGCGGTACGGCGGCTCGGCTACGTCGAGGATCTGAGGGGTCTCTACGCGGCGGCCGACATCGCGGTCAACCCGGTGGCCTATGGATCGGGATCGAGCGTGAAGATCGCCGAGTACCTGGGCGCGGGGCTCCCCATCGTGACGACGCCGGCGGGCGCGCGCGGATACGAGCACCTGGGCGCGCGGCTGTGCGTGGCTCCACTCGGCGAGTTCGCCGCCGCCGTCGAGAAGCTCCGTCCCCCGAGCCCGGGAGAGCGGTCCGCGGCGCGGGAGCCGACGTGGACTGAGCTCGGCCGCCGGCTGCACGCCGCCTACACGCGACTCCTCGAAAACGCCGCGCCGGAGAGCGCGACTCGCGCTCCAGCGCCGTGAACCTCGACCACCTCGAGTCTGGTGGGAACACTGGGCGGCGCCGCGACGTCTCCTACAGAACCGTCCTGCTCGCGGCCATCGACGTGGCCTGACCGGGCTGCCGATGCGCTGGCTCCGCCGGATCCTGGCGATCGCGGTCGTGCTCGCGGTGGGCGGCCTCGGCCTCGTGATGGCCGCCTCCGAGCTCGGCGGCGAGGTCGTCACCCTCCACACCCACGAGGGAGATGGGGAGAAGAGGACACATCTCTGGGTCGTCGATGATGGCGGATCCGCCTGGTTGCGCGCGGGCAGGCCCGGCTCGGGCTGGCTCGCGCGCATCGAGAAGGATCCCGACGTGGTGGTCGAGCGCGGCGGGCGACCGGGCCGCTTCCAGGCCACGCCGGTGCGCGAGCCTCAGGTCCGCGATCGGATCCACCAGCTGATGCGCGAGAAGTACGGAATCGCCGACTGGCTGGTGAGCGTGGGCCGCGATCCCGCTCGATCCGTTCCCGTCCGCCTCGAGCCAGCGGCGCCGGAAGGCCGTCAGTGAGTCTCACGGGCGCCCGCGAAGGCGGCGGCGCGAGCCTCGCGCGGCGGCATCGCCGGAGCGCCGACCGCCTCCTCCACCAGACCCCCTCGGCCGCGGAACAACCGAGCACCAGCCAGCGCCCTTGCGCCGGCCGCGCCCGGGTCGGGGCCGGCGGGAAGCGCTCGGCTTCGACCGATCAGTAGCCCAGGCCCGGGCTCGAGCCCGAGCCCGATTGGCGGCGTCCCTTGCCGGAGCCTCCGGTTCCACTCCCGCCCGGGACGCCGCCGCCTCCGCCCTGGTTCCCGTGACCCGACGAGGGGCTGGTCTCGAGGTTCGGCGACCTGTCCTCCTCGCGCCCTTCGACGATCTCCTGCGATCGCTGCACATCACCGGCGAGCTTGCTCAGGTCCACGCCGTGATCGCGGGCGATGGTCTCCCAGCTCTTGCCGCCCTTGAACTCGACAACGGCCTCGTCGAAGGCGAGCCCCTTCGCCTCGCCGAGCCGGTGGGCGATCAGGAGCTCGCCCCAGTTGAGCCCGGTCTGCGTCCGCTGTGCGCGCAGCGTGTCGCTGGGGATGTGCAGCTTGCGCGACAGGTGGCCGAGCACCACGCGGGTGCCATCGGGTTCGGTGGAGACGTGCTCGATGGCCGTCGCGCGCTCCTCCAGCGTGGATGGATCAGCGCCCCAGGCCCGCCCGCCGCCCAGCCCGAGCGAGCAGGCAATCAAGACCCAAGCGGCCTTCGACGACATCGCGCCCACAGTCTACTCTCTGCTGTCAAGGCCGCGCACCCCTTGGCCGCTCACTCGACGCTCGCCCCACCGGGCGGGAACGGGTCGCGCGCGCGGATCGGCCGAGCTCGTCTCCCTGAACGGCGGGCAGATGTTGTGCAGTCCGCCGGTGAGTTTCCGCGGGAAGTGGTATGGCAGCGCGCCCGTGGCCGTCGGCGACAAGTCGCCGGCGGCTCCACCCAACGCCAATCCGAGCTCCCGATGCCGCGCGAGGCGAAGCAGCCGGGCCTCTCACCCGCTGCTCCGCGGGTCGGGAATTTCGGACTGGAGCTAGTCCGTGATGGCGATGGCCCGCACGGGCGATCCGTCCGCCCCTTCCAGAGCAAAGGGGGAGGGCCACGAACCGGCATCGCGCCGCGCCGATCCGGTCCAGATTGGTCAGGTACTCGATGACGGTGATACCCGCGGGAAAGAAGATCGCGTGGGTCGTATACTCCTCGCGGCCGGGCCGGCGGCGCGGGGGGGCGATCGTCTCGCGGATGCAGTGATCGGGCGGGTAGTCGTAGCCGACGGCCTTCGCCCCGCGGGCCACCAGCCAATCGCAGCCGGTCTTGCCCGTGAACGGCCCGTCGTGCCAGAACCGCGCCGTGTCGACGCTCGTCCGACGTGGCCAGTCGGTCCGGAGCAGGACGATGTCGCCGCGCCGGACGTGGGCACCGTGGCGCTCGAGCTGTTCGGCAGTCACCTCCCCGTTGGCGCCGAGGTGACACAGATCGACGACCGACGCCTCGCCCATCCACTGGTCGACGGGCATCGCCGCCATGTCCCGCCCGTCCGGCAGGAAGTGCAGCGGCGCGTCCACGTGCGTGTAGGCGTGGCAGCTGATCGTCACCACCGTGCTCTGGAGCGGATCGCCGTTCGCGTGGGTCGCCACTCGCTCCGGCGCGACCTTCCACCGGAAGTGGGGCCGGATGGGGAAGCTCAGATCGACGATGGCCATGAGTGGCTCAGCTGGCGGGAATCGTGAGCGCCGGGGCCGGCGCTTTCTCCGGGGTATCGGCCCGCATCATGAGGAGACCGCCGAGACTTCGATCTTGACCTCGGTCGCGCCCGCGACCGTGCGGTAGAGTGGTCAGCGGTTGCGGTAGGTCGCGACGAGCTCCTCGGCCTGAGCCTGGCTCACCCCGCGGAGCGCGAAGCGCATGGTGACCGAGGCGAAGCGGTTCGGCTCCTCGGCGGTGCGCATGCCCTCGATGACGACGTCCATGTGCGCGAGCGGCACCGCCGTCTCCTTCGCGTGCATCTCGATCAGGGTGACGCCGCACGAGGCGACGCCGGCGAGGAAGGCCTCGCTGTTGGTGAGAGTGTCGAGCTGGGGCCGCGAGGACGAGTCGAGCACGAGGCGAGCGTTCCTCGCCTGGCTGACCGCGCGGCCGATGGTGCCGCTGCTGGACGATCGCACGCTGTCGACCTTCAGGTTGCTCATGACCCCTCCTTGCGATGCGGATCTGGCTTCGGCGCGAACCGCGGCGAGGCTGGCCCGATGATGGCCTCGGCGCGCGGCGCCGTCAAGCCGCCCCGCCGGGAATGTCGCGTGGGGGCTGCGGGGCCGTCGCGCGGTGATGGAAGTGGCGAGGGCGTCTCGGAGACGGGAAGGAGCCGCTTGACGCGGCTGACCTCCTCCTCCATCGTCATGCCGGAGCAAATCCAGCATGAAGGCGCTCACGGGTCTCAGGGAATCCGGCGGCATGGCTGGCCCCGAGGGCCGGCTGACCGGTGCCTCCGGGTTCCGCGACGACGGTGACAATCCGGAGCGCTCCACCTGCTGCGCCTGCCGGGGGCACCGCCGTCTCCCGGTGCCCGAGAGTCCTCGCCGGCTGCTGAAAAAGACCCATCCGCTTCGCCGGCGCCCTCGGATCCGCCCTCGACGTACGGCTTGTCTCTTCGCGCAGCGCTCGGACGCCGCCCCACCGCTGGATCCCTTCCCGCAGCCCGAGAGAGCTCTTCAGGATCCGGCTAGGCCGGGCGGAGACCCCCCGTGAGCCTTCCCCTTCGACTGGGCGTCGTGTATGACTTCCGCAATCCGCCCGACTCCGGGATCCCGACGCCGCGCCTGTACGCGGAGATCCTGGACCAGGTCGCGTGGCTCGACACCCTCGGCCTCGACCTCGTCTGGTTCACCGAGCACCACTTCGTGGACGACGGGTACCTGCCGTCGTGGACGCCGGTGGCGGGCGCCATGGCGGCCCGCACATCGCGGGTGCGCTTCTCGTCGGACATCTGCCTGCTGCCGTTCCAGAACCCCGTCCGGCTCGCCGAGGATCTCGCCGTGCTCGACAACCTGAGCGACGGGCGCATCGAGATCGGCGTGGGCATGGGCTACGCGCCCCACGAGTTCCGGGGCTTCGGCATCGCGCTGCCGCAGCGCCTGTCGCGGATGGAGGAGGGACTCCAGGTGCTCACGCGCGCCTTCACCGGCGAGCGGTTCAGCTTCCACGGCAAGCGCCACGACTTCGACGACGTCGCGATCCGCCCGCGCTACGTGCAGCCGGGCGGCCCACCGCTGTGGATCGCCGCTATGTCGGCGAGCGGAGCCGTGCGGGCGGCCCGATTCGACGCTCACCTCCTCCCCCAGGGAGAGCGCGCCCAGGTCCTCGACCCCTGGCGCGAGGCCGTGCGGGCCCAGGGACGCTCACCGGACGCGCGGCGCGTCGGCATCATTCGCTCGTGCTTCGTCACCGACGATCCGGAGCGCGACTGGCCGCCCATCCGCGCCGCCGAGCGCTACCGCGGCGAGCTCTACAACCGCTTCTTCGCCGAGTCGGGCCAGGAGCGGTCGTGGTATCGCGCCGGCCCGCGGATCCCCCAGACCTGGGTGGTGGGCGATGCCGATCGCTGCGTGCGGGAACTGTCGGCGTTCATCGCGGAGCACGGGATCACCGATCTGGTGACGTGGGCGGTGCCGCCGGGATTGAGGCCGGAGCAGATGAACCACAGCCTCGAGCGCTTCGCGCGCGAGGTCGCGCCACGCCTCAGGCAGATGGCCTGATCGACGCCCTTCCGCCGCCCGCGGCGCGAGGTGGCGGGACCGCCGCCGGCGCGCCTAACTGGACCACCGCGGGAAGAGCCCACCCGCTGCGCGCCTTCCACGCGGCGAAGTCCGGGTACCGGGAGAGGCTCCGCACCTGGCGGAGCATGAACGGGATCCAGACCGTCGCGACGACGACCAGCACCACCACCGCCGCGAGCCAGCGCTGGACGAGCAGGGCGACCGTAGATCAGGAGCTCGCCGAGGTGGTTGGGGTTGCGGGAGCGCGCTTCATTCTGTCTTTCGTAGACCATCCTCTGCGGACCGTAGCCCGGTCTCCCACGACCCGGTCCAAACCCTCCAGAAAGACTGGACGTGCCTCACTGGCACCGCGTTTGCGTTGCGATCTGTGCGATGGTCGACCTCGTCCGCTTTCTCCTGGCCCTCGTGATCGTGCTCGCTCTCTTGGCGGCGGCCTGGCGTCTTCCTGGAGGGCCCTCGGGCCGGTCAATTGGATCCGGGCTCTGATGCCTCGGGCGCAGGCGTAGATCGAGTCCTCCGGCGATGTCGCGATCGGGCCGGCCGCCAGAGCGCTCGACGCGATCAGGCCCGTGCTCGCACATGGCCCAGGCCATGGGCGCTGACGGTAGCACACACCCGTGCGTGGTCAGTCGTCGCGGCGCCTCGCGAATTCTCTGGTCGCGCTCCCCTGCATCGCGCGGCCGGAATGAGGGCAAGGACGGCTCACCCTCCCTTCTCCGCCCTCGGCACATCCTGACGACGCCGGGCCCAGCGCCGGAGCGCCAGGCCCATGACCGCCCCCACTGCCATGACCATCCATCCGGCAGCGATGAAGCTGAGCCACAAGACCAGCGCGGCCAACCCGGCCAAGCTGGTCCATCCCGGCTCGGCGAGCTTGCTCACCACCGCGAACATCGGCGCGAAGAGCACCAGCGCGACAATCCCGATCGCCGCCCCGCGGCACGCCGCCCACCAGCCGCTCCGGGGAGCCGCCGCGACCACAAGCGGTGGGCCCAGGAGTGCGCCGGCCGCCGCGGCCGCCAGGGCGGGCACTCCCAGGAAGAGCAAGAAAGAGACCGGGGAGTGGCTCCGGACTAACACGGGCAGAAACCAGGCGCTCGACACCAGCAATCCCGCGAGCCCGAAGGCCAGCGCCGGCAGCAGCCGCGTCCGGCTCACCTCACTCGGGTCCGGGCCAGGACCGCGTGGCATCGAAGGTGTCGTCGTTCGTCCTCCCGGGACCGCTTCGCACACCCGCCGGCCTTGGGAACGGACTCGTCATGCACGCGTTCCGAAAGAGAGACGCACGCGGCCGGCGGCGCGCCGGCGACGAGCGGGAGTCACCACACACATGGCGACCAGTCAGGCAGCGGAAAGGAGACCGGCGATGAGCGACTCGAACGCGGCCATCATCCGCAAGGGGTACGAGGACTTTGCCCGGGGCAACATTCCGGCGGTGTTCGCCGCATTCGACCCCGGCATTACCTGGCATGTTCCCGGTCACAGCCCGCTCTCCGGCGACTTCACAGGTCACGATCAGATCGGCGACTTCTTCCGCCGCACCATGGAGCTGTCCGGGGGCGAGTTCGGCATCGACGTGCATCACGTCCTCGCGGACGGCGATGTGGTGGTCGCCCTGGTCACCGTCAACGCACGGCGCCGCGGCGCGTCGGCGTCGTTTTCGGAAGTGCACGTCTGGCGAATGAGGAACGGAAAGGCCGTCGCGTTCCGCGAGTATCAGGGCGACGAGCAGCGCGAGGATCGCTTCTGGTCGTAGCCCGCAGCCGAAAAGGGTCTACGGACGGCGGTCGGCGGCAGCCGGCTCGGGTCGGCGCCCGCCCCCGCCGCTCGCTCGCTGGTGGCGCCGCGCCGCCATGAAGCGAAGGAACTGCGCGCCCTCGCCGAGTCGGCGCCGCATGAGCGAATAGCTGCCGAGCATCTCCACGCCCATCGCGAACATCTTGCGCGGGCGGAAATAGAAGCGCCGGTAGAACTCCTCCATGGAGCGGGCGATCACGGCGCTCGGCAGGTGCGGATAGGAGAGGGCGGCCACCTGGGCGCCGCTGTCGTCGACGAGCCGATCGTCGACGAGCCAGCCCTGCTCCAGGGCCTGCCGATGCAGCGCGGTGCCCGGGTACGGCGCGGCGATCGACACCTGGATCGTATCGGGGTCGATCTCCTGGGCGAATTGGATCGTCTCCCGGACGGTCTGCGTGGTCTCGCCCGGCAGCCCCAGAATGAACGTGCCGTGGATCTTGATGCCGAGCGCGCGGGCATCCCTGGTGAACTGCCGGGCGATGTCCACCCGGACGCCCTTCTTGATGTTGTTCAGGATCCGCTGGTCCCCGGACTCGTAGCCGACGAGCAGGAGGCGAAGCCCGTTGTCCCGCAGGACCTCGAGCGTGCTCTTCGGCACGTTCGCCTTGGCGTTGCACGACCACGTCACGCCGAGCTTGCTGAGCCCGCGGGCGATCGCCTCCGCGCGCGGGAGGTCGTCGGTGAAGGTGTCGTCATCGAAGAAGTACTCCCGGACCTGCGGGAAGTACCGGGTGGCGAGCGCAATCTCCTCGATCACGCCGGCGACGCTGCGCGTCCGATAGCGGTGCCCGCCGACGGTCTGGGGCCAGAGGCAGAACGTGCATTTCGAGCGACACCCGCGCCCCGTGTAGAGCGACACGTAGGGGTGCAGGAGGTAGCCGATGGAATAGTTCTCGACGGTGAGGTCGCGCTTGTAGACGTCGACGACGAAGGGCAGCGCGTCCATATCCTCGAGCATGGGGCGGTCGGCGGTGTGCCGGATGCGCCCGTTCTCCCGATAGGTCACTCCGGCCACCGAGGCCAGCGGCCGCCCCTGGGCGATCTCCCGGATCGTGAAGTCGAACTCACTTCCCGCCGCGAACTCGATCGCCTCCGAAGCGCCGAGCGCGGCCGCCGGGGCGACGGCCACGTGAGCGCCGATGAGCCCGATCCGCAGCGACGGGTTCTCCGCCTTCAGGGCCTCGGCAACCCGGACGTCGTGGGCAAACGACGGCGTGCTCGTGTGCAGGACGGCCAGATCGTACTGCCGGGCGAGCGGACGCACGTCGTCCAGCGTGAGGCCGTCGGGCGGCGCGTCGACGAGACGCGAGCCCGGGACGAGGGCGGCCGGTTGGGCCAGCCATGTCGGATACCAGAACGACCGAATCTCGCGGCGGGCCTGGTATCGCGATCCCGCGCCCCCGTCGAACCCCTCGTAGGAGGGTGGGTGCAGAAACAGGGTCCGCAGGTAGGTCTCCTCGTGGTCGGTCATCGCCTGCAAATCTCCTCGCCTTCCGCTCATTGGTACCGACCCCCGCCGGACTGGTCAAGAACAATCGCGGCGCCTCTCGAGTCGTCGGGCCCGGGGCCGACCCGCGCGAGGGGATCGGGGCCGGCCGGCCGAGGGGCTAGAGCGCGCCGGTGGTCTGTTCGGCGCCGCGCTGCGAGGCCACGGCGCGCGCAGGGACGAGGGGGTGCAGCCGGCCGTCGGCGTCGACCCGGAAGCGCTCACCGGCCCAGCACACTTCGCGGCCCAGGAAGCTCGACGCCCACAGAATGAAGGAGAGGACATCGCGGACGGGGACGAGTCCCATGGTCGACCAGTGCAGCGGCACTCCGAGGCGGCGATAGAGGGCGACACGACCGCTGCAGCGGATGGCCAGATGCAAGGCGAGGAGTCCCACCGCGGCGGGCGTCGGCCCGGCTGCGAGGAGGAGCAGGGCCGCCAGCGGGATGCCGTGGGTCACGATCGAGCACGCGTAGGCCAGCGGTCGCACCGTCCGGAAAGTCCGGGCCCACCGGAGCTCGTGCAGCACCAGGCCGCGCAGGTCGGTCTCGACGACGATGTTGCTGACGACGAGAGGAGCGAGAGCGATCCGCAGCCCACGGCGGCTGACGAGGGTGCCGATCATGTAGTCGTCGGCGAGGTAGTCGGCGACCGCCGCGAAGCCGCCGATGGATGCCAGCACCTCACGGCGGCAGGCGAGCGTTGCGCCGAAGGCGTAGCGCAGCGGGCCGAGGCGGGCTCCTACCAGCACCGCCGGAATGAACCACTCGTTGATGAACATCGCCCCGAGGCTGGACGCGAGCCCACCGGCCGAGACGCCCCGATAGAGGCAGGTGACCAGCCCCACCGACGGATCGGCGAGGGCCCCGACGATCGTCTGCAGGTAGTCGGGTCCCACCCGCATGTCGGCATCGGCGATGACCAGGATGTCGTGACGAGCCCGGCGGGTCAATGCCTCCAGGAGGTTGACCTTCCGGTTGGCCCCGGTCACGGCGCTGGTCACGACACACGCCAGGTCCAGGTGGGGAAACTCGCCGATGAGCCGCTCGATGACGGGCACCGCGGGGTCGTCGGCTGACGCCACGCCGAAGAGGACCTCGTGGTGCGGGTAGTCCTGCTCGCAGAAGCTCCGCAGGTTCGCGTAGAGCTGGCCGTCGTCGCCGCGAACCGGCTTGAGCACCGTCACCGGCGGCGCATGTGGTGAGCGGGTGCCCCGGCGATCGCGCAGGCGCCTGTCCGATCGGAGCGCATAGACCCAATACAGCACGGACAGGATCGCAAGAACGAGCAAGAGGATAGACATATCGAGCGGCTTCACAACCCCCGGCGGCACCGGCCTTCCCGCCCCTTCGAGCGAGGGCCGCGCGACGGCCGGTCCCCGTATACCACAGAGCGCCCAGCCCCGGCCACTAAATTGCCGGCGCGCCGCGGATCCCTGTCCGCCGCAGACTTGCTGGCCGGCGACGGAGACTCCTCCCAGCTCGCTTCCCGTTGCGCGACTGGACGGGACCTCCACCGGCGAGTTCCCAGCAGATCTGCATCCGCTCCAGATGATCCCCATCCACGAGCGGGCGCGGTACATCGCGCGGGCCGGCGCGGCGGCCCGGCGCTGAGTCGCTGGGCGGACGCCGCTCTGCCCACTCTTGCCGACGGCCGTCTCCACGCGTCGGAGGCCGGCGATGCGCGTCGAGCGCGCGCGGTGCCGGATGCGCGAACGCGTCGTATCATCGCGCCGGGGTTCCGAATGAAGCGGCCGCGCGAGGACGGTTCTCGGATCAGGTGGAGAAGGCCGCAGCCTGCGCCGACCGCGCCGTGGCGCTCGCTCGCCGGCGCGGCGCGCGCGGCGACGAGGCGTGGGCCCTTCGGCTCCTCGGTGACGTCGCCTCGCATCGCGACCGCCCCGAGGCGGCGACGGCCGCGGCGCACTATGGTGCCGCGATGACGCTGGCCTCCGAGCTCGAGATGCGCCCTCTCCTGGCCCACTGCCACTCGGGCCTCGCCGGGCTCTACCGGCGGATCGGCCAGCCCGAGCAGGCCGAGGAGCACCTCGCGGCGGCCAGGGCGATGTACGGCGAGATGGGCATGACCCACTGGCTGGCGAAGCTCGAGAACAGCGGTCGTCCTTGTAACTGAGGCATCGCGCCGTGGCGAACTCTCGCAGGTGTTCCGCATGCTATCCTGCCGCCGATGCCTGCGGTTGACGTGGCGGCATTCCTCCGACAACATCCGGTCTTCGCCGGACTCCCACCGCGAGAGGTCGGCGCGCTCGCGGCTCTGGCGGTAGAAGAGACTCTCCCCGCGCGCCGCTACATCTTCATGGAAGGCGATCCTTCTCACTGGTTCTACGTCGTCAAGTCCGGTCGCGTGAAGATCGTCCGCCAGTCGAAGACGGGAAAGGACGTGGTCCTCGATCTGCTGGGCCCCGGCGAGCTGGTCGGCGGCGTCGCCGTGATCGAACGGCGGCCCTACCCGGCGACCGCCCAGGCGACCGAGCGCTCCGTCATCCTGAAAATCCCGGGAGATCCCATAGTCGATCTGGCCGACCGGCACCCCGGCATCATCAAGGAGATGGCCCTCATGCTCGGTCGCCGTCTGCGCTCCGCCCACGATTCTGTCAAGTCCCTGGCCGCGGATCCGGTCGAGGCGCGGCTGGCGGCCGCGCTGCTCCGCCTGGCCGCGCGCGAGGGCGCGCCGGTGAAGGCGCCCGAGGGCCTGGCCCTGCCGTTTCGCCTCACCCGCCAGAGCTTGGCCGACATGACGGGGACGACCGTGGAAACGACGATCCGGGTCATGAGCCGCTGGCTCAAGGACGGCCTGGTCGTCGACGATGGCGGCCGGCTCGTCCTCACCGACCGCGACCGGCTGACCGCGCTGGCCGGGGGCGACGCCGAATAGGATGGCCCCGCCGGTCCCGCGCTAGATCGAGACCTCGTCGTCTTTCGGGCCGCGGGCTCGCGCAGCGCGGGTGGACCGCCCTCGGCCAGTCTTCCTTCGCCCTGCTGTTCGCCCTGAACGCGCGGCGCGTTCGCATGCCGTCCGCGGCAGCCACCTCTCGCGCTGGCTCCGCCGCCCACCCGACCGCGACTATGACGCACGTCATAGCCGCAAACGCGCCCCTCGGCTAGCCTCGAAATCGAAGGAGGACCAATCGATGGCTCACGAGTACAGTTGCCGCCGCGACACGATCGAGCCTGCCCGGGCCGAGCAGACTGTCCGCGACGTCGCCCAGCGCGGCGCCGGGGCGATCGAGGCCCTGAAGAAGCTTGGGATCAACCATTGCTGTGGCGCCCACCTCACCCTGACCGAGGCCGCCGCCTCCGCCGGTGTGCCGCTCGACGCGCTGCTGGCGGCGCTGAACCGCGATCAGGCCGACACGCTCGCCGACTGCGAGCCGGCGCCGTCCCGCAGCGGCGGCCGGATCGTCCTCGATGTGCGGGGCCTCGAGCCGCCCCAGCCCATGGTGAGGGTGCTCGAGCAGCTCGAGCAGCTGGGGCCCGGCGCCGAGCTCGAGGTGCGCCACGACCGACGCCCGGTCTTTCTGTACCCGCAGCTCGAGAAACGCGGCTTCCAGCACGAGACCGACCAGCCGCAGCCCGGGCTGGTGCGCATCGTCATTCGCCGGCGAGAGGTCTGAGCGTGCCCGACGCCCGGCCCGCCGGCGGGCCGTCGCCGCTTCTGCCCCTGGCCTATCTGATGTGGGCGGCCGCGGCCCTCCCGGCGGCAGCGTCGGGGGTCGCCTGGTTCGCGCCCGAGCTGGCCGGACACTACTATCAGCCGCCGGTGCTCGCCCTCACGCACACCGTGACCCTCGGCTGGATCACGCTCGCGATCATGGGGGCCAGCTACCAGCTCGTGCCCGTCGTGCTCGAGCGCCCGATCTGGAGCGAGCGGCTCGCCCGATGGCAGCTCGCCGTCCTCGTCTGTGCTGTGGCGGGCATGGTCGCCCATTTTCACCTCGGCGCGTGGCCCGGGCTGGCGGCGGCCGCGGGTCTGCTCGCCACCGGCATCGCCATGCATCTCGTGAACGTCGCACTGAGCCTGCGGGGATTCAGCCGCTGGACCCTCACCTCCCGACTCGTCGCGCTGGGCTATGGCGGGCTGGCCTTGACCACGCTGTTCGGGCTGACCCTCGTCGCCAATCGGGTCTGGCCGGTCTTGCCGAGCCGCTTGTTCTTCCCCGCGCTGCACGCCCACGCTCAGCTGGCGCTCCTCGGCTGGGTGACGCCGCTGATCTTCGGCGTCGCCGCGAGGGTGTACCCCATGTTTCTCCTCGCGCCGGAGCCAGGCGCGTGGACGGCGAGAGTGCAGCTCGTCGGGCTGGCCGGCGGAGTGCCGGCGATTGTCCTGGGTCTGCTCGGCGTGCCGGGCCTGCTCGCCGCCGGCGCGCTGGCCGTGGCTGCCGCGGCCGTCGCCCACGTCGCGTGGGTGATCGCCATGGTGCGTGCACGG
>Ga0187766_10001166_pt1 | contig 15294 bp, 14 predicted proteins | sample 0216_QUI02_MP05__4_FD_132971 | JGI IMG/M metagenome (GOLD analysis project Ga0187766, IMG submission 132971) | Tropical peat soil microbial communities from peatlands in Department of Meta, Colombia - 0216_QUI02_MP05_20_MG | ecosystem: Environmental > Terrestrial > Soil > Wetlands > Peat ... | reverse complement strand
CACAGCTCGAGAACCAGAACCTCCCGGTCCTAGGAAGGCCTCTGGGGTTCTGCGAACGGCGAGTCCGGATCGGGCAGTTTCCGCCCATCCCTCTCTTTGAGGTCCTGCCTGCCGGGGTGCTTCCTTGGAGGCGTCACGCAGGAATTTCGGCATGGTTTCGTGTTGGAATCATGGGTAGCCCTCGCCGGACACAGGCACGAAAATGCGACCCTGGTTTGTTCAAATCGTGGTGCGAATCCTTGCTACGCTGGTGGTGTGCACAGCGGGAGCCTGGATCGCGCGCGCGCAAAATCCTGACGAGGCACCCTCGGGGACCGCCCAAACCAGCACACCTTCCAGCGACCAGGCGCCGACCAGTTCGAGTTCGAATGATTCCGATCCGCTGACGGTTTTCCCACACTCTGAGACGAGCCGCTACTGGATCTCCGGCCAAGCCAATATCGTTTTCCAGTGGCACCCGACCTTCCCGGCACAATATACGGGAACCAACAGCTTAACTCCCTGGGCTCAGAGTGCTACAACGCACGTCCTGACCCTTTATACCGGCTACGAAATTGCGCATTGGACCGAAGGGTTTTGCGACATCGAATACGCTACCGGGGGTGGCATTGGGCATGCGTTCGGTCTAGCCGGCTACACCAATCTGGATGCGGTGCGCACGGTAAACGGTGCACAACTCTCTACGGCGCCCTATCTGGCTCGCCTGATCTTGCGTCAGATTATTCCTCTCAGTGACGAACTCGTCGAGGAGGAACGCGATGAGCTACATCTCGCCACGTCTGTGCCGGTGCGGCGTATCGAGATTCGTTTCGGCAAATTCAGTCTCACCGACTTCTTCGATCTGAATGCCTGGGGTTCGGACAGTCACCTCCAATTCCTGAATTGGACGGTAGACAACAACGGGGCCTGGGACTACTCCGCCAACACGCGAGGCTACACCGACGGCGTACTTTTGGAATATGACGACCACTGGTTCTCGGCTCGATTTGCTGAGGTGCTCGAGCCGAAGGTTGCAAACGGCATCAACCTCGAAGCGGACGTGGCAGAGGCGCGTTCAGCGAACCTCGAATTCGACGCCACCGGAAAGTTGATCGCTCACCGGGCAGGTACGATACGTTTTCTGAGTTACCTGAATACGGCCAACATGGGCAACTATCAGAAAACCATTAACGAATATCTCGCGGGTCCAAGAACTTCACCGCCAGACATCACCTCGACGCGTCGTCAGGGACGCCACAAATATGGCTTCGGCCTGAATTTCGAGCAGGAGATCACGCCTGTCATCGGCCTCTTTGGACGTCTCGGCTGGGACGACGGTCACAACGAATCCTTTGCCTATACCGAGGATGACCGCACGCTTGAGCTGGGCGCGTTCGCCACGGGCAGCGCCTGGCACCGGCGGAACGACCGAGCCGGCATCGCGTTTGTAGTCAACGGAATCGTGGCCGCACACCAGCAATACCTGGCGCTGGGAGGACTGGGCTTTCTGCTAGGCGATGGCGGCCTGACGTATGGCTCGGAGAAAATCTTCGAAGGTTTTTACACCGCTCACTTGTGGCGAGGCTTTTTCGCCTCGATTGGGCTGCAGCACGTCAATAATCCTGGCTATAATCAAGTCCGCGGGCCTGTCACAGTTCCCACCCTCCGCTTCCACACCGATTTCTGACCGCTGGGATCGCTCTGGCCTAAGGTTTTCGCTTCGGCTCGGCACCAGGGGAGTCATTGGCTGGCGGTGGAGTCAACGGTTGCTTCAATGCGTCTGCAACATCGGGGGGCAACTTATCCGCACGGGCAAGGAGAGCCGCGATCTGCCACATCTGGTCATCCGACAGCACTCCTTTGAAGCTTGGCATGCCCGACATGCGGATGCCATTGTTGATCTTCCAATAGGTCACGCCGACCGGGTCGTCCGTCACCGAGCCATCGGGAGTAAAAAGCTCGGGGGGCGGCGGATACATCTTCAGGGCGAAGGCGGTCGCACCAGGCAGTCCGTGGCAGCCACATCCCTTACGATAGCCCTGTGCACCGGCCATCAGGTCGGCGTCGGTAAAGCTTGAAAGATCGCGGCGCGGCGCCAGGCGGTGGATGCGCGATTCCAATGCAGCCCCAGCGACATAGTGCTCGAAGGGAAACGCTCGGTCCGTCACAGCAACCGGCGCGTAGCCGCTCACGAGATAGGCAGCGCCCAAAATCGGAAACGCGAGCAATCCGATCAACAGCCCCCATAGGAATTTCCTCATTGCGATTCTCCTTCTTCGATCCGGACGTGCTCGACCTAGATAGCACAGCTGGAGCCCGTTGCCACAGGTTGTTTTCTCGGCCCTCCTGCTTTTGTGCCCGAAGTTGTTCTCTCAACGGCAGATGTCGGCGCGTCGACAGACATTTTTCCGTCATCGAGACAAAAAAAATATGGCTCTCTCCCACGTGACACAATCGGGTGGTCCTCCCGCGTCGGCTCGGAAGCAATCGGCATCGCTCCGAAGGTAAGGTGTATGAATTCAATTTCTTGCGAGTTCAATCCCACCAGGCATTACCAGAGCTCAATCGATACGACATTGACATACCAGAGGCTTATCGATACGCTCTGAGTTGGGAGGTTTGTCGATGGAACGGCAAAAAGTAAAAGTCTCTCCCAAATTTCAAATCGTCATCCCGAAGTCGCTTCGTGAAGAGCTGAAGATCGAAGCCGGGCAGGAGCTGTTGATGTACTCGGTAGATGGGGCGTTACGCCTCGTGCCTCACCGACCGGTCAAGGAGCTTCGCGGCATCGCCAAGGGCATGAGATGGAAAGAGGAACTGCGTGATCATGCGGAGCGCTTCTGAGCTCTATGTGGTCGATTCTACGGGCTGGCTCGAGTACATGACCGATGATGCCAAAGCCAGTGCCTTTGGCCACTATCTGGAAAACGAAGCTGCCGTCCTGGTACCGTCGCTCGTGATCTACGAAGTCTACAGGCAGCTGAGCAAACATCGCGGGCGTGTCGTCGCCGACCGTTTCGTCTCCCAGGCGTTTGGCCGCCGCGTTGTTCCGATGGACGAGACGATCGCCCTGGCCGCCGCCAACGCCAGTCTCGACCACCGCCTCGAAGGCGCCGATGCAATCCTGTATGCGACCGCCCGGGTCTGCCAGGCTCAGCTGGTGACCGCCAATACTCACTTTCGCGGCCTTCCCGGCGTCATCATTCCCTGAGCGTGGCCTCTGTTCGTACGCGCCGCTTCGAACCTAGCTAAACCCCAGATGGCCACGACCGATCTGGTTGCCAGCTTTGCGAGCGGGTGAAATCGCTCCAAGATCGTGCTAGTTTAGTTTTGGATGCTCCGACCGAGTCCTGGGCGAATCCTTCGGGGAATCTTGGAAGTTGAAAACACAACATGGAAAGCATTCACATCACGCTGCCCGACGGCGCGGTCCGCGACATCCCTCGCGGAACAACGGCTGCGCAATTTGCCGCAAGCATTTCGCCACGCCTTGCCAAGGAGGCGCTCGTGGCGCGCGCCGACGGGGAGCTAGTTGATCTTTCCCTCCCTCTCGATCGTGACGTCACGCTCTCAATCCTCACCGCGAACGATCCCGAGGCGGTGCAAGTTTTCCGCCACTCTGCGGCGCATCTTTTGGCTGCCGCCGTTTTAGAACTCTATCCGAATGTGAAGCTCGGCATCGGCCCGCCGACGGAAAACGGATTTTTCTATGAGTTCGTGCGCGATGAACCGTTCACCCCCGAGGACCTAGAGAAGATCGAAGAAAGAATGCGCTCCCTGGCAGCGAAAGATATCCCCAACGAGCGCAGGATGATTTCAAAGTCCGATGCCCTGGAGCTGTATCGCCGCCACAACCAGGAATTTAAGTGCCAGCTGGTGGAAGAAAAGGCGGACGAGCCGATGGTTTCCTTCTACACGACTGGAAAGTTCATCGATTTTTGCCGCGGACCGCACATCCCCTCAACCGGGCGGATCAAGGCGTTCAAGCTGCTGAACGTTGCCGGTGCCTATTGGAAGGGCGACGAGAGAAACCCGCAGATGCAGAGGATTTACGGCGCCTGCTTTGTGGAACAGAAAGATCTCGACGACTACCTTCACAGGCTCGAAGAAGCCAAACGTCGCGATCATCGCCGACTCGGGACCGAACTGGACCTGTTCAGCATTCAGGACGAAGCCGGCCCCGGCCTCATCTTCTGGCATCCCAAGGGCGGCCTGATCCGGCGTGAGATGGAAGACTGGCTCCGAGCTGAGCTCGCTCGCCGCGGCTACGATCTGGTCTACACGCCGCACATCATGCGCCTGGATCTGTGGAAGACCAGCGGCCACGCCAATTTTTACCGTGAAAATATGTTCGGCCCGATCGAAGTGGAGAAGGCCGAGTATCAACTCAAACCGATGAACTGCCCTGGCCACATCTTGATTTTCCAGTCGCGCCTCCGCAGTTACCGAGAGCTGCCGATCCGTTTGGCGGAGTTGGGCACCGTCTATCGCTACGAGCGCTCTGGGGTTCTCCATGGCCTGATGCGCGTGCGGGGCTTCACCCAGGATGATGCGCACATCTTCTGCACGCCCGACCAAGTCGAACAGGAAATTCAGGATTGCGTCGAGTTCGCCTGGGAGGTCTTGCGTGTTTTCGGGTTTGACGACTACGTGGTCGAGCTTTCCGCGCGCGATCCTTCCCGCCCCGGCGAGTACGCGGGCACCGTTGAGGAATGGGACCACGCCGAGGGCGCCTTAATCAGCACGCTCAAGCGCATGAACGTCCCGCACCGATACATGCCGGGCGAGGCGGTCTTCTACGGACCGAAAATCGACGTGAAGCTGGTCGACGCGATCGGCCGCCCCTGGCAGCTCACCACCGTGCAGTTCGATTTCAACCTGCCGCGGCGCTTTCGGCTCGAATATGTCGGAGAGGATGGCTCGCGTCACCAGCCGTTGATGGTGCATCGTGCCTTATGGGGCTCCATCGAGCGGTTTTTCGGCGTGCTGATCGAGCACTACGCAGGCGCGTTTCCAGCATGGCTTGCGCCCGTGCAGGCGTCGGTGCTGCCGGTCAGCGAGAAATTCGCAGAGTACGCCAAGAAGGTCACCAAGCAGTTACGGGACGCCGGTTTTCGAGTTCACCTTGACGATCGAAACGAGAAGCTACAGGCGAAAATCCGTGACGCGCAGCTCGAGAAAATCCCGTATATGTTGATTGTAGGTGGAAAAGAGGCCGAAGCCGGGACGGCTTCCGTGCGCCACCGCTCGAAGGGGGACCTCGGACCGCGCTCGCTCGACGAGTTTGTCGCCGACCTACGACGAGAGGTAGAGTCCCGCGCGCGGCAATAAGAGCTGCGAGATGAAGTTGTCGTTCGCAAAGCTGGCGGCGCTCTCACTCGGCCTGTTGCTTCTAACCATGCCCGGCCGGTCCGAGAATCAGCCAGACCGCGAATGGACCGACAAACACTTTCTTAGCGCGTTCGAGGATTTTTTCCCCATTCGCACCGGGGAGGGCGACTTCATCGCGGTTCGCGCACACCAGAACGGCAGCAACGAAGCCCCGGAATTCTCGTTTATTATCGAGAATACGCAGAACCCACACGCCATCGGCAGCACGCTTTACGAAGCCGCGGGCCCGTCGCTCTTTCAACAGCTCCAAGCTCTCCACAGACGGGATCCTTCCAAATCGTATGCGGAATTGAAGCCTGAACTGAAGGTTCAAAGCTGGAATCTGACTGTCGACGACTGCCCCGCCGTGTTAACCCAGTTCGCCGCCTTTCAGAACATCCAATTTGTGCGGCCGCGCGATGACGACGAGGTTGGGGAGAACCCCATCCTGTACGAGATCAATGAAACGGTTGCGGGAGGTAGCTCGCAGGTAATCGAATTCATCTCGACGCGCGCCCTTCCGCGCTGGGCCAACCAAACGCACCAGGCGCTCAGATCGTGCGCGGCCCCCAGGCAAGGTCACTCGAAAGATGAGTGAGGGGAATGTTGCGAGCAACCCGCGCCGCCATGCTATACTTTTTGCCCCGTCTCCGCAGTAGAGGGTTGGACGGCGCGAGAGGCGGGCCGTCGGGCGGGCGTAGCCAGCGTAGGGCGCCCGGGAGGTGAGTTTATCGCAGATCGGGGTGGCAGTGGCGGTCTACGGGTCAACGAGCGCATCCGCGCCCGGGAAGTGCGTGTAGTCGATGACGCGGGAAATCAGCTCGGCGTGATGTCGCTGTTCGATGCCATGAAAGCCGCCAGGGATGCAGGCCTGGATGTGGTGGAAATCTCGCCCAATGCTGTTCCGCCCGTCTGCAAGCTCGTCGACTACGGAAAGTTTCTGTATGAGCAGAACAAGAAGGCCCACGAGCAGAAGAAGCACCAGAAAAGCTCGCACATCAAGGAAGTGAAATTCCGGCCAGCCACCGCCGAGCACGATTACCAGGTTCGGAAAAATCAGATTATCCGGTTCCTGGGTGAAGGGTACAAAGTGAAGGCGATGATCTTTCATCGCGGGCGCGAGATGGCTCATCAGGATGTGGGACGTGCGAAGATGGACCGGCTGCTGAAGGATATTTTGGATTATGCGCAGGTGGAGTTCGGTCCGCGGATGGAGGCCAACATCCTGCTCGCGCTGCTCGCACCAAAGAAAGGCGCTCCCGCGCGTGTCACACAAGCGGCGGCGGACAACTGAGTTTCCGGAGAATGGCGTGAAGAAGAATACGAAAATGAAGGCGAAAACGCACCGCGGCGCCGCCAAACGCTTCAAGATTACATCCACGGGACGGGTCATGCGCTGGCGTTCAGGCAAGCGCCATCTGCTCGGCACGAAAAAGCCGCGGCGCATGCGGAATCTGCTGAACAAAGTGGAAGTCAGCCGCGCCGACGCCCCGAATGTGCGTCTTGCGCTTCCCTACGGAATCCAGTAGCGGACGTTTCGCTCTTTTCAGGCCAGGCAGAGCATCACCCGCCGCGGCGGGCCTGCCGGCGTTGCCCTGAACTCCGTGGCACGGAGCGAAGGGTTGGCCCCCTCTCGCTGGATCTGGGGGGGCATGAGCCAAGTTTTTCCGGCTCTTCTCTCCCGCGTCCGGCCACGCCGGTCGAGCTGGGAGTTCAAACAACGCGCCGCGGAGAAATCGAGTGCGTGCCGGCCCGCAAGGTCGGCTCGGTACTCCCTCCGCGCACAATTCACTTTTCGCAGTCATCACAGGAGAACGAAACATGGCTCGGGTCAAACGAGGGACGAAGCGCCGCGCCCGGCGCAAGAAGCTGCTGAAACATGCCAAGGGCTTTTTCCTCACCAAAGGAAAGCTCTACCGCTCGGCAAGAGAGGCGGTAAACCGTTCCTTGCGATATTCTTATCGCGACCGCCGCGCGCGGAAGCGCGATTTTCGTACGCTGTGGATTCAACGCATCGGGGCCGCAGCACGAGCCAACGGCACGACCTATAGCCAGTTGATTCACGGCCTCAAGGCTGGCGGGATCGAGATCGACCGTAAGATTTTGGCCGACATGGCCGTGCGAGACGCCGAAGGTTTTCGAGCGCTGGTCACGTCGGTGAAGCCGCACCTGAAGCCGGCGGCGTCGCCCCAGCCGGTGGCGTAGCGGGGCGGTCATTTCCATTGGCATCTCGTGCACAGGCCGGAGTGCCTGCGCCACTGAAACCGTGCCTGACATACCGATTGTCGAAAAAAAGCTGACCGAATTGGGCGACGCCACCCCAGAAGGAGTGGAGGCTCGCTTCCAGGAGCTCTACAGGCGCTTTGATCAAGATCGGTCCAATTTCAATAGAGGGGGAGCTCATTCGCTCGACGCGTGGCAGGCCCTGGACCTCTACTGGCTGGGGCGCCAACTCGGCGTTATTCGAAAAATCGGGGACAACTGGCTCAAACCAGCGCCCACGGAACTAAAGAAAATCGTTGGGCAGGAGCTCAACAAGCTCAAGGCGCACGTCGAGGCGGTGCTCGGGGAAAAACGCAAGGAGATCGAGGTCGCACAAGAAGCTGCCGCTCGGGCGCGCGACCGCGTGGATCTCTCGCTTCCCGGCGTCGAGCGCGCCATCGGGACGCACCATCTGATTCAACAAACGTTTGAGGAGTTGATCCGCATCTTTCTCTCGATCGGGTTCAGTGTCGTCGAGGGACCAGAAATCGAGACGCCCTACTACAATTTCGAAGCGCTGAATATTCCCGAGCACCATCCCGCGCGAGACAACATGGACACGTTCTACATTGAAGGCTCGCGGAACACCCATCTGTTGCGCACACACACATCTCCGATGCAAATTCGCACAATGGAAAAGCAACCGCCGCCGGTGCGGATCATCGTGCCGGGAAAGGTCTACCGGCGAGACAATCCCGATGCGACCCACGGCTACATGTTTCACCAGATCGAAGGGCTCGCCGTCGACACCGACATTACGTTTTGCGATTTCAAGGGCACAGTCGAATATTTCGTGCGCCAGTTCCTGGGACCGAAGGTGAGGACGCGACTGCGGCCAAGCTATTTTCCCTTCACCGAGCCGTCCGCCGAGGTAGACGCGAGCTGCCATGCCTGCGGGGGTAGCGGCTGCCGCATCTGCAAATTCTCCGGCTGGATCGAACTGTTCGGCGCGGGGATGGTCAATCCTACCGTCTACGGCTTTGTGAAATACGATCCGGAGAAGCTTTCGGGATTCGCGTTTGGCATCGGCGTCGATCGGTTCGCGATGATGAAGTACGGCGTGGAACTGCCGCTGCTTTTCCAGAACGACGTGCGGTTTCTGCGGCAGTTTCCGTAAAAAAGCGATGAACCCCGTCGAGCTCGCCACAGCGGTTCTGGGATCGCGTCCGGGATTGGGCCCCTTACGCTCCGGCCTCCCGGAGCAAGCCGGGGTCGGAAGGGACCCCTGTGCCGGATCGGGGGATCGAACGGGCTAGCCGATGAAGATCCTTTACGATTGGCTGAAGGAGTTCGTTGACGTCCAGGCGCCGCCGGCCGACTTGCGCACGCAGCTTTCACTTGCCGGCATCGCCATCGACGCGGTCGAGGACTCCAAGGCCGGCCCGCTACTCGATGCAGAAGTAACGGCAAACCGCCCCGATTGTCTCGGCCACTACGGCATGGCGCGTGAGGTCGCGGCCATCTACCGCCTGCCCACAAAGCCAGTGCAGCTCAACCTGACCGAGAGTGCCGAAACGGTTGCCGTTGCCGCGCAGGTGGACGTCGAATCAACCGAGCTGTGTGGGCGATACACGGCACGGGTGCTGCGCGGCGTGAAGATTCAGCCGTCGCCCGCCTGGCTGCGCCAGCGGCTTGAAGCGATCGGCCAAAGTTCGATCAACAACGTGGTGGACATCACGAACTACGTGATGTTCGAGCTGGGGCAACCGCTGCACGCCTTCGATCTCGATCGGCTGGCCGGACACAAGATGATCGTGCGCAGCGCGCGAGCGGGCGAGAAAGTCCGCACGCTCGACGGCGTCGAACGCGCCCTTACAGCAGGGATGTGCGTGAATGCAGACGCTTCGCGCTCGGTCGGAATTGGCGGCGTGATTGGCGGGGCGGAAAGCGAGATCAGCTTCAGCACCCGCAACATTCTGCTGGAAGCCGCCTGGTTCGACGCCGTCTCGGTGCGTCGCACTGCAAAAACGCTCGGAGTTCGCACCGAGGCGTCCTATCGCTTCGAACGTGGCGTTGATCCGGAAACGACGGAGCTCGCTTCCAGGCGCGCCGCCGCTTTGATCCAGCAACTTGCTGGAGGCGAGCTGCTTCGAGGTCTTGTCGATATCTATCCGCGGCGTGAGCCGGCCAGGGCGATTGAGCTCTCGCGCAAGGGGCTTTTACGCGTGATGGGTGAAGATGTTCCCGACAGCGACATCGAGGAGATCCTCAGCGCGCTCGGATTTCATCCCGTCCGCAAAGACCGAAATCGCGGCAGTGCCGGATCGATTCTGGCCGTTTGGGAGTGCCAGCAACCGTCCTGGCGCCGCGACGTGAGCCGCGAGATCGACCTGATCGAGGAGGTGGCGCGGCACTACGGGTACGACAAATTCCCGGCGCGACTGCCGCCCGCAAAACGGCCGGCCCAGCAGGGGCCGCACGCCGAGAGCCTTCACCGTCTGCGTGAGCGGCTCATTGCGCTGGGGTATCAGGAAATTGTGGCGATCCCGCTGGTCAATCGTAGTCGCGACGAGATCTTTCGTCCTCAGGGCACGACGCCTGCGGTGATCAGCAATCCGCTGGCCGAGGATGCTTCGGTAATGCGGTCGAACGGAACTGTCAGCATGGTCAACGCGCTCGAGTGGAACCTGAACCACGGGCAGCGCGACCTGCGCCTATTTGAAATCGGCAAGGCCTACGAGTTCTCAAATAGCGAACCGGTGGAGACGGCGGTGTTGACGCTGGGCGCAACGGGCCTGGCGCGCGATAAGACGATTTACGAAACGGCCCGAGAATTCAGCTTCGCCGATTTGAAAGGCGATCTCGATAGCGTCGGCCACCTTGCCGGGAGCGACTGGTGCTGGACCCCCATCACCGCAGAAAGGTGGCTCAACCCAGCGCGGGCGGGGCAGTTGGCGCTTCTGTCGTCTCCACCCATCGGTGTCGCCGGCCAGCTGGCACGGAGGGTTGCCGATCAGCTCAAACTGCGTCAGGAGATTTTTCTCGCCGAATTGCGGTTGGAACCAGTGCTCAAAACGATCGAAGCGGCGGAAGCGTCGCGGCGTTTTGAGCCGTTGCCGCGTTTTCCGGCCGTGGAGCGAGATTTTTCGCTGGTGCTCGGAGACGGCGTGGCGTTCGCACAAGTAGCTGAGGTCATCCGGGCGCTCGAGATTCCGGAGGTGCGGCAGATCGAGGCAGCTGACCTGTTTCGCGGCGGGCAGGTTCCCACGGGAAAATTCTCGCTCATGATCCGCGTGACCCTTCAAAGGGCCGAGGGCACGCTGACCGATGCGCAGATTGCCGACATTTGCTCGCGCATCGTCGCTGAGCTCGAGCGCCGGCTGGGCGCGACCCTGCGGGCATCCTAGAACGCTACCCAAAACAGTTGCGTCGCCACGCCCGATAGCCGACAATGGCGCCGTCTAACCGAGCATCGAGCGGGAGCACCCACGTGAAAGTCGAAATCTACGATCAGAGCTACAACGTCAGCGCGGGCGACAGCGAAGGCTACGTACGAGAACTGGCGGCCTACGTAGACGGCAAGATGCGTGAGGTTGCCGAGGCAACTCGAACGGTCGATTCGCTGAAGGTTGCCGTGCTCGCGGCCCTGAACATCGCCGACGAATTCTTTACCCTCCGCTCGCGCCAGCTGAAAATCGAAGCTCCTCTGCGTCAGCGCGTGGAAAAGTGCGTAGCGCTGGTCGAGCGTGCCCTGGAACACTCCAACTAAGCGCAGGCCGTAGTACCGCCGCAGAATACGGGCGGCCGCGCCAGCCCAACAGTTGGACGTGCTGGGCATCTGCTATATGATTCCAGGGCCCGGAAGAAGTGCCGGGTGGGGAATGCGCAAGCCCAATCCATCTCGGCATCCGCTACCCGTAGCGCTGCTGGCAGTGCTGCTCGTGTGTATGACGATTGGCACGGCCTGCCACCACCACGCTGGCTCGTCCGATTCCAACTGTTCGGTCTGTCATTGGGGCCATCAGCCGATGGACTGGCCGACCAGCGCCGGCCACGCATCGCCCCTGGTTCCGCTCGCGCCGACTTCTGAAGCCCGCGAGATTCAGCGGGCGTCCAGTCCCGTTTTTCGTCGCGTTCCCGCGCGCGCTCCCCCCACCGTTTAAAGCCCACTTCGCCTGCGCTGTTTGTGGCGGCCCGATTCACGTCCTGACTTTGCGAACCGAGGTGTCGACGCCGATGCGTACACAATTTCTCTGTTCTCTAACCTTGGTCCTGGTGTCCTTTGGCGTGACGGTCCCTCTGCCCGCCTTGGCGCAAGCTTCGCGGACTCAGGGACCGGTGAAGATCACGCTGGACGAAGCGGTTCAGATGGCGCTCGCGCGCAACCACACTCTGCTCGCGGCACGAACGACCATCCAGCAAAGTGAGGCCGAGGAGGTCACGGCGAACCTGCGTCCGAATCCCTTGCTGCTGGGGGATGCGCAGTTCCTCCCTGTGTTCAACTGGGACCAATTCAACTCGGACTACATCAACAACCTCGCACAGTTTGACCTGGGTGTGAGCTACCTGTTCGAGCGCGGGAAAAAGCGCCAGCACCGCCTACAGGCCGCCAAGGACCAGACAGCGGTGGCGCGTTCGACGGTCGCCGACAACGAGCGCACCCTAACCTTTCAGGTGGCCAGTGAGTTCGTGAGCGTGCAGCTTGCCGAATCCACGCTCGACCTTGCACGACAGGACCTGAAGAGTTTTCAGGACACGGTTGACATCAATCGAGAGCGCTACAGAGCGGGCGACATCAGCAAAGACGACTATCTGAAGATCGAGCTGCAGCTCCTCCAGTTTCAGATGGACGAATCGCAAGCGCGTCTGGCCCGAGCGCAGGCGCTGTCGGATCTGCGGCAGTTGGTGGGCTATGAATCGGTACCGGCCGATTACGACGTGGCCGGCGATCTCGATTATCAGGCGCTGCACGCAAATCTGGAGGACTTGCAGATGAAGGCGCTGGCCTCGCGGCCCGATCTCCGAGCCGCCCAACAGGGCGTCACGGCCGCCACCAGTCAGTACCAACTCCAGAAGGCCATCGCCAAGGTCGATTTCACCGGGCAAATCAACTACACGCACATCAACGATCTCAGCACGATCTCGCTTTTCGGCAACGTGCCGCTTCCGGTCTTTAACCGCAACCAAGGGGAGATCGCCCGCGCGCGTTTTCTGATCACGCAGGCGCAGGAACAGGAAAGAGCGACGACTGATCAAGTGCTGACCGATGTCCGAGACGCGTTTGCGGGACTGGAGAGCAACGACGAAGTGATTCGACTCTATCGCTCCGGCTACCTCGATCAGGCACAAGAGGATCGCGACATCAGCCAATACGCCTATCAACGCGGGGCGGCGAGCCTACTGGATTTTCTGGACGCGGAGCGCAGCTATCGAGCCGCGCAGCTGGGCTACCGGCAGGCGCTGGCGTCCTATACCACAGCGCTCGAGCAGCTTCGGGAAGCCGTGGGCACGAGGAATCTGCCATGACTACGCCACAGAAACTTCCGATCACGACCGGTCTCGTCGTCGTGTTTTTATCGGTGGGATGCAGCTCGAACCGCCGCGCCAGCGAGATGACGTCCTTCTCCTCGGAGCGATCGAAGGCGTCCACACCCGAGCTCTTTACCATTCCCCCCGATCAGATGTCGCACGTGCAGGTCCTCACCCTGGAGCCTCAAAGACTCGTGCGCACACTGCGTTTGACCGGCGCGGTCGCCTACAACGCGTTTAAAACCACGCCGGTGATCACCCAAGTCGGCGGGCCGGTGAGCCGCATTCTTGTCGTCCCCGGCGAGCAGGTCAGCCAGGGCCAGCCGATGCTCGAAGTAGCCAGCCCGGACTATTCCCAACTTTTCGACACCTACCTTAAGGCGCGCGACATCTTCCGCGTGGCCGACAAAAACTACCAGCGCGCCGAAGACCTCTACAAGCACAACGCGATTTCCGAGCGCGACTTGCTCCAAGCCGAATCCGATCGCATCCAGGCGCAGGCCGACATGAATGCGTCCGAGCAGGCCATGAAGATTCTCGGCGTCAAGAACCCGGAAGATTTGACGAAAGCGCCACCTTCGGCCGAAATCCCGGTGATTGCACCGATTGCGGGCGAAGTGGTCGAGCGACTGGTCTCGCCCGGTCAGGTGCTGCAGGCGGGCCAGACCCAGGCTTTCACGATCTCCGACATGAGCACGGTATGGGTGCTGGCCAATGTCTATCAGGATGATCTTTCGAGCGTACACGTGGGTGATGACGTCGTCGTCGAAACCGATGCCTATCCGGAGAGTTTTCACGGCCGCATTTCCTATATCTCGGCCGCACTGGATCCGAACACACGGACCGTGCAGGCCCGCATCGTGGTCGACAATCCCGGCGAAAAATTGAAGAAAGACATGTACGGTACCGTTACCGTGACGGCGGGCACGATTTCCAATGCCCTTGCCGTTCCGGATGCCTCTGTGCTTCGCGACGAGGTAAACCAGCCTTTTGTGTACATCGCCACCGGCGCCAACCAGTTCAGTCGGCGCCAGGTGACGATCGGGCAGAGCCAGAGGGGCCAGACGCAGATCCTGAGCGGGCTCGCGGCCGGAGACAGGGTTGTGGGCGATGGCAGCCTGTTCTTGCAGTTCGCCAACTCGCTTCAGCACTAAGCCACATGATTCATCGTATCGTCCAATTCGCGCTCCGGCAGCGGTTCTTGATCCTGATGTTGACCGCGTTTGTTGCCGTGGGCGGGGCGATCTCCTTCCAGCACATGCCGGTCGACGCCTATCCAGATCTTTCGGCACCCATGGTGGAAATCATCACGCAGTGGCCAGGTCATGCTGCGGAAGAAATCGAGCGTCTGGTCACGCTGCCGACGGAAGTGGAAATGAATGGCATGCCGAAGATGTCGGTGCAGCGTTCCATTTCGCTCTACGGCTTGTCCGATGTGATTCTCACGTTTCGAGAAGATACCGACGACTATTTCGCGCGCAACCTCGTGTTTCAGCGACTCAGCGAGGTGACCTATCCAGCGGGCGTTACGCCGACGCTGGCTCCGCTCTCAAGCCCTTCGGGGCTGGTCTACCGTTACGTTTTGCGAAGCCCCGATCGCACACCGCAGGAATTGAAGACGTACGAAGATTGGGTGCTCGAACGCGCCTACAAGACAGTGCCGGGCGTGGCAGACGATTCTGGATTCGGCGGCACGGTGATGCAGTACCAGGTGCTGCTCGATCCCGCCCGTCTCTACAGCTATCACGTCACTATTCCGCAGGTGATTCAGCAGCTCTCGATGAACAACGCCAACACCGGCGGCGGGTTCTATTCGCAAGGTGGGCAGTTTTATTACGTGCGCGGAATCGGTCTGCTGCGCGATACGGCAGACATCGGCGACATCGTGGTCGGATCCCAAAACGGAGTCCCCGTGCTCATTCGCGACATCGGGCAAGTGGTTATTGGTCACGCGCCGCGGTTGGGCGAATTCGGCTTCAACAACATCGATGACGCGGTCGAGGGCGTGATCTTGATGCTGCGCGGCGAGCAGACGCAAAACGTTCTCAAGGGCGTCGAGGCCAAGACGACGGAATTGAATGAGCGCGTGCTACCCCCGGATATCAAGGTGGTGGCGTATTACGACCGAAGTGACCTCGTTCGGCTCACAACCGACACCGTGGAACGAAATCTGCTCCGCGGCATGGTGCTCGTCCTCATCGTGCTGATTTTCTT
>Ga0187766_10001165_pt1 | contig 15302 bp, 16 predicted proteins | sample 0216_QUI02_MP05__4_FD_132971 | JGI IMG/M metagenome (GOLD analysis project Ga0187766, IMG submission 132971) | Tropical peat soil microbial communities from peatlands in Department of Meta, Colombia - 0216_QUI02_MP05_20_MG | ecosystem: Environmental > Terrestrial > Soil > Wetlands > Peat ... | reverse complement strand
ACGATCCTTGCTATGAGGGCCTGGCCGCCAAGTTCATGGACCATCTGCTCTGGATCGGCCACGCGATCAGCAAGGTCGGTCCAGAAGGTTTGTGGGACGAGGCAGACGGCTTCTTCTATGACGTCTTGCGGCTCCCAGACGGAAGTGCGACCCGTCTCAAGGTGCGATCCATGGTCGGTCTGCTGCCGCTATGCGCTACAAGCATCACCGAGCCGTGGCAGCGACACCGAGCACCAGGGGTGATGACATTGTTCGAGGAGCGGCGCCGTCGCATGCCCGAACTCTTGGCGAACGTGTATGCAGGACGGGGCCACGCCGATCGAGGTCTCATGACGCTGGTCAGCCCGCCCCGCCTGCGCCGGATACTGGCGCGTGTGCTGGACGAGGACGAGTTCCTGAGCGCGTTCGGCATCCGAGCGCTTTCCCGCTATCACCGCGAGCATCCCTATGCATTCAACGTCGCGGGCCGGGAGTATCGCGTGAGCTACGTGCCTGCTGATTCCGATTCAGGAACGTTTGGTGGCAATTCCAATTGGCGCGGCCCGATCTGGATGCCCGTCAACGTGCTGATCATCCGAGCGCTTCTCACCTTCTACGCGTTCTTTGGCGATTCGTTCAAGGTGCAATGCCCAACGGGATCGGGCGTGGAGATGAACCTCTTCGAGGTCGCCAAGGAGATCTCGCGGCGTCTCATCAGTATCTTCCGCCGCGACGCAAACGGTCGCCGGCCGGTTTTTGGGGGCACCGAGAAGTTCCAGATCGATCCCCACTGGCGCGACCACATCCTCTTTCATGAGTATTTCCACGGGGACAACGGAGCCGGCATCGGAGCGAGCCATCAGACTGGCTGGTCTGGTCTCGTGGCGACGCTGATCGAATTCTTCCGATGCGTTGACGCTGCTGAGTTTCTCGATCGTGGAAGGAACACGTTCTTCGCTCGCCGGCAGGACACTGCGCGCCCAAACCGATGAAGAAAAGACACGATCGTGTAAGGCTCTATCGCGCGACCCAGAACCACCTTGAAGTCATTCCGAAAGGGCGATGGGTCGGCCTGTCTGCGGCGCACTCACGGACGCCGTGGTGACGAGCCCACCCCGCCACCCGGACCACGGGCGGCTGCTGATCGCGCTGAACTACGCGAAGAACCACAGCCAGTGCTACGTGCGCCCGGAGCTCGGGACCCGGACGGGTCCCGTGCGCCTCCACATCGATCTACCACCGCGGTGGTTACAACGTCTTCGACGTCTCAGCTCCGTGACCTCACCAGACACTCGAAGAGCGTAGGGGCGGGGAATGATTCAATTTACGCTCACACTGCTGGTCGTAATCGCGGGGCTGTTCATGGCCCTGCTCGCCTCCATCGAAATCGGTCGGTGCGCCGGCCGCCGTCGAAAGTCGACGTCGCAGACCCAGCGGGAAGGCATCGGTGTACTCGATGGTGCGATGTTCGCTCTACTCGGGTTCCTGATCGCACTGACGTTCTCAGGAGCCACGTTGCGGTTTGACTTGGAGCGCCAGCTCGTGGTCGACGAGGCAAACGCACTCCGCACGGCCTATTCGCGCCTCGACATCCTGCCCGCTGTGGCTCAACCGCTGCTGCGCGCGAAGTTCCGAGAGTATACGCGCAGCCGGCTCGAAGCCTTCCGGAAGCTGCCGAACCTCGACGCCATGAGAACCGAACTCAAACGGGCGGGGAGCCTCCAGACGGAGATCTGGAGCCTTGCGATCTCTGCGTCCATTGACCCGGCCTTGAAACCCGAACGGGCACTGGTCTTGCCGGCGCTGAACGCGATGTTCGACATCGCCAACTCGCGAACCATTGCGACCGAGACCCATCCACCCGTCATCATCTTTGGAATCCTGGTCGCCGTTGCCCTGATCAGCTCGTACCTGGTCGGTGACATCATGGCCAATGATGCTACTCGGAACTGGCTTCACACGATCGCGTTCGCGCTCGTAGTCGCATTGACTTTCTACGTGATCGTCGATATCGAGTTCCCCCGGCTCGGACTAGTTCGGATCGAGGCGTTCGACCGCGTGCTCGTAGACGCCCTAGACAAGATGCGCTGATCGCGCGCCGACAGTTTCGGCCAATCGGAGTCGTAGGCCACGGCCTTCGGGCTGCTCTCGCTAATCGGCAGTGGCCGGTAATGGCCGACGACGTTTCGCGCCGCGAGACCTCCGGGCAGGGACGCTGAATCAGTGCGATGCCGTAATTTCGTACCACGTGAAGGGGTCATTGCCTCCCCCGGTCAGCATCCAGATCCGACCGGACTTCGGGTCAATTCGTTCCAAGTTCCATCCGCCCTTTTGATCGAGCGTCAAGGTGAGATGCAGGTGATATTCTCCGGCGGGCAGCGGAACGGGGTCTATCGTCGGGGTGTAGGTCCTCGAGCTACCCCAGGTGGCAACAACCTGCCCCGACCCAACATTGATCCGGAAGAGGGCTCGTCCGGGACCGACGCCTACCGCAGCAGGCGGGACCGTGACAAGCTCGTACGGATCGGCCGCCGCGGCCACGTGGGCTCCTGCCGCAACGAGCAGTATCTCGATGATGATCAGGGCTCGCCATTTCATAGGGGGCTCCTCTTGATCCGTTGAGACCAATTACTTGACCCATCTTGGGCGCGCCACTTCATTTTGGCCGTAGAAATCTACCACGAGGGGGAAGGGCATGGTGTGGAGATGGATGCGCGGCAGCATCGCCGCCCTGACTGTACTCCTGTTGCCTCCGGGTGATTTTGGCGCCGCCGAACAAACTGGCGCCTCCCGCGCCGCTCAACGACTGAGCGTTCTCGCTCAAGCGGCCGGCGCGTCGAGCAACGCCATGGCCTCGTTCAGGTCGAGTGTGCCGGAGTCACGGCCGCCTGACCGGGCGGCGTGGAGCCGATCCGACATGCGCAGCGCAGCGGGAGAGACCGCTGAGCTCGGCATATTTCGTATGCGCCAGCGTTGCGTCGTGTTCGGCGCTGCTGAGCCCGTCGAATAAGATGTCCATCGTCAACAGCGTCGTGCCCCGGCTGTCGATCTTCAGTTGCACTTTTTTTCCGAAGCCGTATTCGGGGATCGCGGAGCTCGATCCGGGTTGATCGAACGCCGGCGTCACATCGACATTGTTGCCGGACACTTTCGTCGAAGCCCGCCTCGTCCCGCCTCGGTCCGGCGTGAGCGTGACATCGACCGCGGCCGGCGCCGGATTCCAGCCGAACTCGTACGTGACCGTGTAGCTGCGCGTGACCGAGCCGGTGCCCACGGCGCCTCGCGCGTCGATCGAAAACTGCGCGGTAAGCTTTGGCGGCGGCCTGACCGGACCGGACGGCGGCCCGAACGGACCGCTAGGCGGCGCCGCCGTCGCGGGGTTATCCGGGGCAAGGGTGATCTGCCCCTGCGTGATCATGCGGTAGCCGTTCTCGTTGGCATAGGCGGTCCAACCGCCGACCGTCTCCGACATCTCGCATCGCTGCTGCACCGGCGGCGCGCTCGGGGCGTCGAGGAATCCCTTGGCGATGTTGTAGACCTGCTGGTATCGACCCTGCTTGCACAGGTCCGGGATGAGGTGGTCGAAATTGGTCTGTTGCAGGAATTTTTGATATTCGCTGCCCACCATGTTGTCCGACCATTGCGCCATCAGATCGCCAAACAGGTCGTAGCACTCGTCGTAGTTCTGCGGCACTTTCAAGGTCGAGGCGGGCGTCTGGGCGTGTGCCAGCCCGCCGTTTGCGGGCAAGCCCACAACGACACACGCCGCCAGCAGGACAAGCAACGGACACGGAATGCGGCTGCGCATTCGACGTCCCGATGGGTGGGCGGCCATAGGGTCAATACAGGACATCGCAGGTGGTGTTGCTACCGTCAAGAGCGTAGGCAACATTAGCTCCCTCCGGCGGCGGTCACCGCCTGTGGCCTCCGGCCCCCCTGACGTAATCTGCCATTCTCAGACACCGCGCTCCGAGGAGCCGATGCCACAGTGCAGATCAGCAATCTTCTCGCGGGTCGAGCGAGCCAGCCCGAGTGAGCGACATGCTAGGCCAGACAGACCGCCGCCGTCAATCGACCGGTGGACCGGCCGACTCAGCACGAAGGCCACCTCGCGGCGCCAGCGCGATGGCGGCCGCCGCGCGCCCTGAGCCGATCCGATCAGGACGCGGCAGCGCCGGAGTCGGGAGGGGCGCGGCCCGGACTCAGCCCCGAGTGGGCGCGGGTGAGGTGCGTGAGGATCTTCCGGATGACCGCGGGATCGTGCGGCGTGGCGATCAGGCGCGGGCGGCCGCCACACCGGGCGCACGCCAACACGTCGATGCCGAACGCGCAAGCTTTCCCCTGACCCAGGTAGCCGAGTCGGTCGAGGTTGGAGGAAAGGTACTTCCAGCCGTCGGCTAGGAAGAGAAGACGTTAACTCGTAGGACGGTGGCGCGGAGTGGCCGAAATGCACACCCGCTCGTGGCCGCAGGAGCAGGTGACGAGCCAGCAGGGTTTGGAGAGGGCTGTCATTTTGTGGCCTAAATCACAGCCGCTTCGGTGGGGCGGGTGGACTTGCTGGCGGCGCTGGAGCCGGAATTGCCGCCTGACGAGCCCGCCGCAACTCCTCGACTCGGCGCCGACGGGCGAGCCGGCGAATCCTCTGCACCGCGGTCCTGGTCTTGGAGTGCGTGGCCATGCTATGCCTCCCCTACTCGATCACTCGATCGGCGCGAGCCAGCAGCGATGGCGGGATCGTGAGCCCAAGGGCGTTTGCGGTCTGGAGGTTGATGGCGAGGTCGTACTTGGTAGGTTGCTCAACCGGGAGATCAGCGGGCGTCACACCCTTGAGGATCCGGTCCACGTAGATCGCCGCGCGGCGCCAGAGATCGGGGAGGCTCGGACCGTAGTACATGAGTCCCCCAGAGTCCATGCAGACTCGCGCCCCATAGAGCGCCGGCAGCCTATATTTCGCCGCAAGCTTCGTGATCTCATCTGCGATCGTCATGGCGAAAAGGCTAGCGACGACGAGCGCTCCGCCCGGTTCGCTGCTCATCCGAGCGAGCGCCCTCTCTGCTTCGGTAAGGCTACCCACTTCCAGTGTGCGGAGCGTGACACCGCCAGCCTGAGCTGCGGCCATGGCTTCTGCCAACCCTGTAGCGTTCGACGGGCTGCCCGCGTCGCGTAGATACCCGATGCGGGCAATCCCCGGGGCGGCCTCCTTGAGCAACTGCACGAGCCGACGCCGACGTCTATTTCCTCCGAGCGGTCACGACGAACATTCGGTCGATCTCGTCGCGCGGGGCCTCGTACTCGATGCGGTTGCTGATACCCCACACGCCCCGCAGCCCCCACTTATAAAGATAGGCAGCATCCTCGTGGATCAACCTCTGGGCTCGCGAGTAGAGCTCTGTGCGCTTCTTGGTGTCGAGCGTCGAGCGGCTCTGGATCACGAGGTCATCGAGCGCGGTGTTGCAGTAGTAGCTATAGGGCTGATTGCACGTCATGACGTCGTAGAGTATGGCGTCGGCGTCGAAGACCGAGGCATAACCCCATGACCACTCGAACATGGGATCGGCCTTGCCGTCGCGGACCAGGTTGGTGAAGGGACCGACCTCGCCGACCATCCTCGCCTTGGTGCGGATGCCGACCCTGGCGAGATCGGCCACGATGGCATCCGAGGTCTGGACCAGGCCGGGCTCGACGATGGGCTGCGTGCGCATGAAGCCGGCCTCGAAGCCGTTTGGATAGCCGGCCTCGGCGAGCAGCTTCTTGGCCTGCACCAGGTCCTGCTTGTAGGGCTTGATGGAGGGATCGAAGCCAAACGCCATCGGATTGATGAGGGTAGCGGTGCGGTCGCCCAGCCCGTTGATCACGTGCTTGATGATCGAATCTACGTCGACCGCCAGGTTGGCGGCAAGCCGCACACGGCGGTCCTGGAAGGAGTTCTTGCCCGAGCGTCCCGCCTGATCGAGCTGAATGAAGCCCGTCCGCAGGATTGGGGAGGTCGACGTGCGAGCCACGCCGGACTTATTGATGACGTCCATCTGATCGGGCGGCACCGCCTTGATGACGTCGACGCCGCCCGAGATGAGCTCGGCGATTTGGGTCGCCTGCTCGGGGATGATCCGGACGCGCACGTACTTGAAGGCCGGCTTGGGGCCCCAGTAGTCGTCGTTGCGGACCAGCAAATGCTCCTGCTTCCTAATCCACCTCACGAGCTTGTACGGCCCGGTCCCGACCGGGTTCTCCTGCAGCCACTCGTGACCCTTCTCCCGGATCAACTTCTCCGACTGCATGACCTGCGCGGTGAGTCGCTCGACGAACAGCGGGTAGGGCCCGTCGGTCTTGAACCGGACCGTCAGGTCGTCGACGATCTCGATACTCTTGATCTTGGCATGCGTGGCCCGGTACGTGAGCTTCAGGTTGGGGTCAAGCACGCGCTCGAACGTGGCCTTGACGTCCTTGGCCGAGAATGACGTGCCGTCGTGGAACTTGACGTTCGGCCGGAGTTTGACCTCCCAGGTCATGTCGTCGACGTTTCTCCACGACACGGCCAGGCTGGGGCCGACCTTGCCGGTCTTGAGGTCGCGCGCGGCCAGGTGGTCGAAGACGTGGTAGCCGAGGATGATGCTCTCGCGGAGCACCGAGTTCGGTGGATCCCACGTCTGCACGTCACTCTGGAGGGCGTAGACCAGCGTGTCGTCCTTGGTCTGTGCCGACACGTCGACGACCGTCAGCAGGGCGACGGCGAGCAGGAGAACCAGTGCGGGTCGGAGGCTCATGGCGCCCTCCTCGGTTGCCCGACGGTACCACAGTCAATGCTTCCCGGCCGGCGCTAGGCGCCCGGCGGGTTCATCACCCTAACTTCAGCGCCACGCAGTGTCAACGAGGGAAAGTTCGGTCACCGGAGGTCGGGTCACTCATCAGAAGTCACGGTTGCGGTTGCCCTCAACCCGCTCCTCGCAAGCGCACATTCATGGCCTTCGCTTCATCGGCGACGGCAAGGAGCCAGGGAAGCGTGAACCGGGTGTGGGCAATCATTCAGGTTGCCTTATTCAATCACCTGATCCGCCCGGGCCAGGAGCGACGGTGGAATGGTCAACCCGAGCGCTTTCGCGGTCTTGAGGTTGATGACTGGCGAAACTGGCCAGGGTAGTCGGCGCAGTAGCTGAGCAGCGCGCCTGCTTCTGCATACTCCCTTGCCGGGGTCATCATCGGCAGCCGGTGCAAGATCGCAAGCTCGGCAATATGCCTGCGCTGCGCGACGAATGGGGTGTTCACTCCAAGGATGACGGCGTTGACCTGGTCGCGTTTCATCATCGCGAAGGCCGCCACGGGAGTATGCCCGAGTTGGGCACAAATCCGGTCACAACTTCAACTCGAGAGAATTTCGCTAGTGAGCAAGTAGCTGCGAAGAATGCTGGGCTGGGACGGGATTGAACCGCCGACACCAGGATTTTCAGACCCTCCTCCATGTCCCCCGTCGGGCGGATGATCTATCGTTACCCGTAACGATCCGTAGCTTCACGGTGCGTCGACCTGGCTCGTGGTTCCGGATCAGGACGGATAGCGACGCGTGATTCGGTCCGAGTAGAGTTCGAGTCAACTATCGGGCCTAGGCGACACGGGTCCAGCGCACCGGCCCTGGAGCCCGGCGCACGTTTGAGGCCTAGACGAGTGGCACCGGGGTCGGTGCGCCGCACCCGAGGCAAGGCACGGCGGTGAAGTCCGAGCTGTGGACCGAGTACCCATGGACCTTGTCCGGGTCCGTGGAGAGCACCACCTGGATGGCATCCTGCGGCCCGATGATCGTCCCGCACTGCACTTCCAGGCCCACTCGCTCCCCCGCGAACCAGATGATGGTGAGCCGGCCTCCACCTCCCTTCCAACGTTTCCACTTTGCTTTGAGCTCATCGGTTTCTCCGCTTCACCCGCCGGAATGGCGGAACTAACCCTTTATTCTCGCGCACATCTTTTATGTTAGCGCGGGCTACCGCTCTCCCGCCCGGGCGTACGTCACCGTGTGGTGGCTCAGCTGCGTGCCGTCCCGGAGCACGCACTCCGCGACGGCGTAGATTAGTTGCCGGCCGACCTTCAGGAGCCGCGCCGTACAGCTGAACGGCTCACGCCGCGCTGGCCGCAGGAAGGCCGTCGTTAAGTCGACTGTCACCCACGTCTCTTCGGTCCCGCGCAGGCTTGCGATCGCGAGCCATGTGGCCGCGTCCGCTGCCGCCATGAACACCGGCCCACTCACGACGTCGCCAGGCCGCAGAAACTCCTCGTGGAATGGGACCTCGAGCGTGCACGTCCCCTCGGCGATGGCTCCGACGCGGAAACGGAAGTACGCGTTGAACGCCGCATCGGCCAGCCATCGCTCGATCGCGACCCGCTCGATCGTAACGTGGTCCTCGTTCATCGAAGACGTCCCTCCTAAAACGAGTAGCGACCCGATGAGTTGTGTCAGCCATTCCTATTCTTCGATTGCGCCACCGATCCGGCGCAGGTGCTGGCGAAAGGTCAGCCCGGGATTCGAAGACCGCCGCGAGATGAAATCAGCGAACTGCAACTGGGCACGCAAGGACGTACCCTGGCGCATCTTCTCGGCCTGGGCGCGCTCCGTTTCGCGAATCGACCGCGCGGCCGCTGCAATCTCCTCCGCACGCGTGAGCGGCACGAAGAGCACGCCGTTCTCGTCACTCATTGCCACATCGTTGGCAGTGACCAGCCAGCGCCCCACGCGAGCCGAAAGCAGCGCATCGGCTCCCCGTTCATCAGCGCGGAGGGGACCGGTTGAGAGCCCGCCGAGGCTAAACATCGGAAGGTCGATCTCAACGAGTTCCGGTGTATCGCGGTGTAACCCCCAGATGACGATCCCCGCAAGGCCTGCTAGCTTTGTCTCCAATGCAATTAAATCTCCGACGCAGGCTTCATCCTGCCGGCCATCGTTGTCCACGATCAGCACATCGCCGGGCGACGCGCGTTCCAACGCTTCGAGGAAGATATCGACACTGCCACAATGCCGGGCCGGTAGGACTCGGCCGGCTAGCCAACAATTCGATAGGCTCAGGGGCCGAAGATTCCAGGGCGCGCAGCGGACTTCGACTCCCCTTCTCAGGCACGAATCGGCGACATGGGATGTGGTCAGACTTTGAAACAGCCTCTGCACCTCAGTACTGTCCATAGCCTCTCCATTCGCAGTCATTCATCATCAGCTCGTCGAAGCGGATGCGAGTCGTGTATCAGCAAATATCCAGATCGAACCAGCCGGTGTCTTGAACGATTGTGCGTGGCAGCATCGAGGGCCTCGATCCGGCCCACCAGCTCCAGGTAGATGTCCGCAGGGGCGAGTTCGAGCACCCATCCTTGGATGTCGAGCGGATGGGCGGTGCGGGGCCGCCTGTCCCAGGCATGGTGCGGGAACCGGTCGTCACGCCCGCCGGCTCATCGCGTGGGAATCAGGTGGGCATGAACCTGGAAATTGGCTGGACATATGGGAATCGAACCGGGGCCTACTAGGGCCCGCATCGGTCGGACTCTAGCAGCCGCGCAGTGAGACCCGGCTAGGATTTTCAGACCCGACAGCATCCCCGGCCTCCGACATGTGATTTGTTCGTATCCGTTATGATCCGTGGCCTTCGAGAGCTTCGACCTGCCGTTTGCTTTCGGATCAAGACGAATATCGACGCGTGGCTCGGTCCGAGTAGAGTTCGAGTCAACTCGGGCAGTGCGTATAGTTCGGATAGGTAGAAAACACATAGGAAGCACCGGACGACAGCGTTCAAATCTCTTACAAGATTCGCCCGATGAGGCTGAACCCGGCCAGCCGTGGGAGTTCCATCCTGCTGGAGTGTCCCTACTGGGTAACGAAGACCTCTCCAGTGCAGGTCGCTGGTGCTAGCATTCTTTGGCGGCATCGCAGCGTCTCACACCCGGTGGGAGGCTTTCGGCATGACACTCGCGATCGGATTGGTAAATCCGGAGGGCATTGTCATGGCCGCGGACAGTCGTCAATCCTACCGACACGCGGCGATCCGCATCGGCTCCGATAGCGCCATCAAGGTGTTTGAGCTCACGGACACGGTGGCGGCAGCGACCTCCGGCTATGCTTTCCTGCGGCCGCAGGATGCCGCCTCGGCCCAGAACATCTCGACGCTCGTCGAAGCCTTCAAGCCGACGCTCGCGCCCGGTTCCACCGTTCAACAGGTCGCTGCAGCTCTTCACGCTCATTTCAACACCATCTACGCGCAGCACATCGTGCACGTCCCTGGTGAAGCCGTCGCGGCCGGGAATGCCGCCATCCAGTTTATCGTGGCGGGCTACGATCCTGGGTCTCGCGTCGGGGAACTGTTCGAATGTAATGTGCCTGGAGCCCCACCCGTGGCCGCCGCTCGGACGAGCAACAGCGCCGGGCCGTGGTGGATCGGGCAGAATGATGTCGCTGGGCGCGTGTTCAACGGCTTCGACGCTAGAATCCAAAGCCTGCCGTTCGTGCAAGCCGCACATCAGGCGGGTCAAGCCCTTCCCCAATTGCAGCAGCTAATGTACATCGTGCACTGGCATACAATGACGCTGCAGGACGCCATCGACTTCGTCACGGGCATGATCCAGATCACGATCATCATCCAGCGATTTGCAGATGGCATTCAGATGCAGCCCGGTGGCGTGCCTGGTGTGGGAGGGCCCATTGACATCGCCGTGATTCAGCCCGGGGGGCCGGTGCGCTGGATCGCTCGGAAGGCACTCCACCCGTAGGCGTCTGCGCGCAGTCCGTCCGGCCGCTGCCGCGCCCGACGCCCGCCCTAGGCCAAGCCCCGAGCTCACCGGCGCCGTGAGCCGGTGGCCTCCTACGGCCCTCCTCCGGGGCCGAGCTGCCCTCGAGCTGGACGCTACCCTCAAAGCCTGCAGCGGGGCCGAGCCGACCGGCTAATCCCCTCGGGATTCGACCGCGTGATGTGGAGACCCGGTGCTCCCGCTCGCGCGAGGGGACCGAGGACTTCCGGGCCGGGGGTCTCGTAAGCCGGTTTGACTTGGGTTGTCCTGGGAGCATACGCTCACCCGGAATCGCACTTCAGCGGTCGGGGAGGAGCTCGATGAGCGCGCACCGTACGCCCGAAGAAACGCGCAAGGGACTCACGCATCCCGTCATAGACGGCGACGGGCATTGCTACACCCTTAGGACGCGATGAGCCAGAACACGCCGCTGCACGTCTCCTGTGCCGGCGCCCAGGACCGCTCCGGTGCCGCCCGCCGCTCGCCTGGTCTGCTGAGGCATGTACGACGATATTCTTCGTTGAGGTCTCCTTGAGGTAGGCGGTTGGGCACCATGACGACCCATCCACGCGTGCGCCTCGTCCTGGTAACCGGCTTCGTGGCGGTCGTCGTCACGGGCTGTGGCTCCATGTCGAGGCTTCACGAGTTGATCACGCCTCATCCGACGATCGCCGAGCGCCCAACCGATACCCCTTGGCTCTTGATCGAGAATCCCCGCTTCGGCGACGTAGCCAGCGAGCCGGAATACGTCTGGGTCCAGGAAGACAAGGTCCCGACCACGATCAAGTCGCTGGTTTTCGGCAAGTCCATCCTGCTGGCGCCACCGGACAAGGTGGCCAAGTACGGCGCGCCGCCGAGTGGCGGGCGCGTCAGCCCCCGGCAGGGGGGGGCCATCAAGATGGAAACGCCCGCGCCGGCGGCTGCGACCGGGCCGAGCGGCGCGCGGCCCAACGCGGGAGTCGGGATCGGGTCGCCGCCGGCCACGCGAGGGTCCGTGGTGTTTGTCGACCCCGGCCGGGTCGTGATCGACTTGGCCGCCCCGGATGGCGTCAAGGTCGGCACGAAGGTCAGCGTGCGGCGTGACAAGATGGCGGTCATCCACCCCGTCACCGGGGAGCTGCTCGGCGAGCTGGACGAGGAAGTGGCGACCGGACAAGTGGTCGAGGTCCGCGACAAGTACTCGCTCGTCGACGTCCAGCAGATCGCCGCCGGGACACAGGTCCAGATCAAGGATCGAGTGGTACTCCGGTAGCGCAAGGCCCGCGCAGGCTTCCCGTGGTTGGATTCTCGTAGGCTGGAGCGACGTGGATCCCCCTGCAGCTTCGCAGAATGTCCGGGATGCGCCTCGCCGATTGACCGGCTAACCTCATTGCCGTCGTGCGAGTCGGCACGATTTAGCGCATCAACGAGCCAGGCGCTATTGGTGTCCAGGGTCGCCGGGGCTACGCGGCGATCGGCACCGTCACGAATTCACCCCTACCCTCCGGGCCGTGCTGCACCAGCAGCGCGAGCGCACGCTCGCGATAGAGAAAGCTACGCGTTCGATCATCCCGTGGGTGTTTCATCGCGCCGGCCGGCTCATCAAGTCCTTCCCGCGGGCCTGGTTGACGGCTTGCAAGGCCGCCGGGATACCAGACCGGATCCCCCACGATTTCCGCCGAACCGCCGTTCGCAACCTCGAGCGGGCCGGTGTCCCGCGCTCCACCGCGATGAAGATGGTCGGGCACAAGACGGAGAGCATCTACCGGCGCTACGCCATCGTCGACGAGGCCATGCTCAAGGACGGGGCCGCGCAGCTGCAGCGGCTCCACGATGCGCAGGCCCCGGCGGCCCCGTCATCCCGCTGACCGACGGCGCGCGCCAAAGCGCGTCAGTTCGTAGTCAGGAATGCGCCTGAGTTGGTCACAAATCTGGCACAAACCGCGCTACTCACTAAGAGCTACCCATTGCCGATTCTGGAACCCTGAGCTCTCCCTCTCCCAAGCGCTGGTGTCCCGCCGGCGGGCCTGAGGACCGCGGGTGGATCCGGCGCGAGGATCACGACCGACATCTTCTACGGGTGAGTGCCGTTCAGGCCCACTCCCCTCAAGCATCATGGGCGCCTCGGGCGGAGCGGGCTCAAGTTGTGGGGCTTGGGTTGCGGCTCAGACGGCGGACGACGCTCAGAGTAATAGACCATAACAAAGTATTTCAATGCATACAGGTCGGTCGACTGGATCCCGTAGCCGAAGGTAAAGTCGTAGTTCATCTGCCGAGGCGGTGACGCCTTGCCTGGGGGCGCGTTCCCCTCGGGACAATCCCTGGACGTCCCGCCAGTTCCGTTTAGGTTGGGCACACATTCCTCCCAGTAGAAGAACGGCTGCAGATTCTGGAACGGACCGACCGTCCCTCTTGCCATCAGGCGGGGATCCCCGGAACTGAGCTCCAAATCCTGAAACAGAGCTCGCAGATCGACGGGTGAGTCGGGCAACTGCCAATGCTTGCTGCCCGCATATTCCGCGTCATTCATCCCCTCGACCCACCTGGTCGCCGTGTGCCACAACATCGCACCCCCGCTGATGAGCGGAGCCTTGATCCCGGTCGGATGCCCCGGCCGAGGATAGGGACGCCTCTCCTCGATGCTTACCTCACCGGTGAGTCCAAAGGCATCCGACGCCGCCAGGTTCGCATTGGTCGGCCACGAGTTTCCTGTGCCGCAGTCATACACGGCCTTGTCCTTGGCCGGGCCCTGGGTATACGGGATCACCTGCGGCCCGGAGGCAAGTTGGCAACGCGGCGCTTCTCCACCGATCGAGCCATATTGCTTCGGCACCATCGGCAGCACGTAGTAGTAGGAATCACCTATCGTGGTCGCATTGGCCATGCCCGACGCGAACGAAAAGATCTTTTTCCCGTGGAGACCGCCATCCGCCGCCGTCCAGTAATACGCCAGTTGCATGTTCTCGAATGGTCCGACCGTGGCGCCGAAAAGCGGCGCCACGTTATCGGGAAGCATCCGATTCAATCCGACATAGTAGAGATTCCCCAGCGGATTGCCCTGGCACAGACCGCCGAATGACGCCCCCTGCGGTCCCAGCGCGCCGCAGCTGGGGTCCTTCACGGGCGAGGCGGGCAGTTGCCAATCGTTGTGGCCCAACCACCCTGACCCGTGGTCATAGCGATTCAGCGCTTTGACCCACTGCTGCGCGGTCGGATAGTCCATGGTGCCGTTCGCACCGATCCCGCTGACCCCCATCTCCCGCGCGATCTTCTGTCCCTCTGCGCTGGCGGCGAAGTTCGCATCAGCCAGCCAGTACACCTTGTTGTTGGAGTCATGCACGATCTGGCCGCCATCTTGCGCCGTCAGCCCGCGAGTCGTAGGTGGCCTAGCCTGAGCATGCAGCGAGCTAACGACCGCACCGACAAGCAGAAGAACGATGCTGAGGCGCAGCCCCGCTAAGCCTTTCCACCACGCTCTTCCGCCGAACTGCTCCCGAATGTTCCTGGTCATGTGCCCCATCGCGGTCTTCCTACCGTGTTCATGACCACCTCATGTGATGGAATGATCCAGAGTAATCAGGAATACGCCTAAGCTAGTCACAAATCTGGCACATCCCAAGTTATTCGCTTCAGGTTGATGACGAGCTCAAGTTTCTCTCTCTGGTTGGCTAACCGGGAGGTCGAGGAACGCGACTCGCCGGCCGGCGTATTGGCCTGCTCCGTGGGTCCGTCATGTAGAGTACAGTGGGCGAGGAAGGAGTTCTGATGGCCCAAAGACCTTGGATGTACCGCGGTGACCGCCGCCGGAAGGAAGACCAGCGGAAAGCCAAGCAGGAGGCCAAGCGGGCTCGCAAGGCGGAACGGCGCGAGAGTGGGGCCAGTGGTCCCGAGATTGAGTCAGCCGGGGCGAATAGTCAACGTCCGACGGAGTTCGTCTGGTTCTCGCCGAGCAAGGGGCGGACGTTGAGGACGACGACCGCCTCACTCCCGACCGAGGACGGCATCGAGGACTGGGCGCTCCTTAGCGACCCGCGATTGAGCCCGGGCGGTTGAGCGCGGGCGTGTGGGTCTCTTGCCGTTGGCAGCCAAATCGTCCGACCGGCGCGTGAAGTGTCTGCCCGACACCGTGGATCGGCGAGTGCCTGCGGGTGTTATCGCGCAGATGGGCGGGGCCGCGGAGAGGCACTTAAACACGGCTCTGTCTTCTGGCATTTCGCACAGCTGAATGTGGGCAGGAAAACCAGGGGGTCGGGGTCCTCGCGGATGGCATCCAGCGCCGCGTGAACATCGCTCTTCTTAAACGTTAGCCCGAGCCCTTCGACGGCGAGCTTTTCCAGGCAGAGCACACAAAGAGCCCTGCCCCGCCACGCGCCGCTACGAAGGGCAGCCCCGACGATGCGGCGGACGAAGTCCTCAGTCCTGAACGGCTTCATCGGGGCGCCCTCATCAGATCGGATCGCCTCCATCATGGCCCCCGGCTCGGGAAACGCCGGGCGCCGTCAGCGCAGAAGCGCCAAAGCGTGCCACCGCGAGCAAAGAGCTCGCCTCGACGGGCCGTACGGGTGTCGAGTCGGTGATCGCCGGCAGGTGTT
>Ga0187766_10001163_pt1 | contig 15319 bp, 18 predicted proteins | sample 0216_QUI02_MP05__4_FD_132971 | JGI IMG/M metagenome (GOLD analysis project Ga0187766, IMG submission 132971) | Tropical peat soil microbial communities from peatlands in Department of Meta, Colombia - 0216_QUI02_MP05_20_MG | ecosystem: Environmental > Terrestrial > Soil > Wetlands > Peat ... | reverse complement strand
CGGCGATGGCGTGCGAAGGAAAGCGCTGCTGAAGGAGCGAGACGATGCACTGCTCGGAGCGGCGGTCGGCCTGGGTGACCAGGTCCACGTCGCCCTTGTAGGTGATGTGCGGCGGGCGGGCGAATTCCTCGAGAAGAATTTTCCCCGCGGCGTGGGCGGCTTCGAGGGCGGCAGTGAGAAAGGGCTTCGTCATCGCGGTTGCGCGGCCCGCAGGGCACTGTGCCGCATCGCCTATTCGGGGGCGGTGAAATAACCCTTGCGATGCCGCACTTCGTAGTCGCCCTGCACGCGGACGGCGATCTTGCGAAAGGTGTTGGCCGGGCCGCGCGGATGAGGATAGTAGCTCAAGCGGTACTGGGTGCGAAGCTCGCGATCAACGCGGTCGAAGATGGCGTCGAGCTCCTGCGGAGAATTGGGATAGAAAACGGCGCCGCCGGTGGAGTCGGTGATGGTCTCGAGGGCGTGCTCGCCGGCGGTGTTGCGGCCGCTCTCGCCCTTGATGGAGCGGATGACGATGGTGTAGAGCAGCGCTTCGGAGAGGATGGCCTGCTTGCGGGCGGAGTCGAAGTCGCTGCGGGAAGTGGTTTCGCCGGCGTCGGTGACGAGGACGATGACGCGGCGGTGCTCGCTGCCGCGGCGATTGAGGGCGCGGGCGCCGAGCAAGACCGCGTCATAGATGGAGGTGCCGGCGCCGGGCGCGATGTGCCGCACCGCGGCCTGGAGCTGCGGCACATTGTCGGAGAAGTCCGCGAGGCGAGTCACGTTCTCGGCGAACTCGTAAACCGCCAGGCGGTCGCCGGGTCGCAAGACCTGGCGAATAAAGTGCGCCGCGGCTTCCTGTTCGTTGGACATTTCCTTAAGGGCGCTGAGGCTCGAATCCACCATGAGGACCAGGTCGAGCGGGAGCTGGGTCTCCGGCTCGAAGAATTCGATTTTTTGCGCGACGCCCTCCTCGTCGACGCTGAAGAGGTCCGGCGCGAGGTCGGGGGCGGGACGGTGGTGCGAGTCGGTGACGCTCACGAGAACGCTGACGAGATTGACCTCGGCACGGATGCGGGTCCTATCCTGGTCGGGCGCGGGCCTGGATTTCTGGGCGTAGGGCGGCCGGTCGGGGCGGTCCTGCGGCGAAGCGGCCGGAAGCAGAGAGGTGCCCGCAGCGATGGACCATGCCAGAGCCAAGCGGGCCAGGTCGCGTGGTCTAGTCATACGTCAATCAGATGCGGCCTTGCGGGAGGGCGTTTCCGCGGGGATGGAAGGAGTTTCGCCGTCGGCCCAGACCGCGCCGTCGGCGAAGAATTCCTTTTTCCAGATGGGCACGGTGCGCTTGAGGGTGTCGATAACGAAGCGGCAGGCCTCGAGAGCTGCGGCGCGATGGGCGGCGCTGACGGCGACGAAGACGCTCGTTTCGCCGATTTCGAGGCGGCCGAGGCGGTGAGCCATGGCAACGCGGTGAATGGAGAAGCGCGAGCGCATTTCGGCGCAGATTTCCGCCATCTTGGCGAGGGCCATCGGCTCGTAGGCTTCGTATTCGAGGTAAAGCGTGGTCTTACCGCGGGAGTGGTTGCGGACGCAGCCGTCGAAAGTGGCTACCGCGCCGTCTTCCGGGGCGCGGACCGAGGCGGCGAGCGCGGCCGCGTCTATAGGCTCGCGGGTCAAAACGATCTCGTCATTCGAGGCGGAAGTCATGGCGCGCGGGGCCTAGCCTCCGCTGACCGGCGGAAGGAAGGCGACTTCGTCGCCCGGCGCGAGCATCGAGGTCCAAGGGGCAAACTCCTGATTACGCGAAGCCACAAGTGAAGCGCGATAGGGGCCGAGCGCCGGGTGAAGTTCCCGACAGCGGGCAAAGAGATCTTCCACACGCGCGCCGGGAGCGAGTTCGATGGAATCCTCGGAGCGCCCGACGATTTCCCGCACGCGGCCGAAAAACAGTACGCGCACCTGCATGGTGATCCCGGCTCGATTCTACCCCGGCGCGCCGGGACGAGCCAGCCTTGCGCGGGACGCAAGGCGACAGTGTAGAATCCCCGGCGCGAATGGGAGGAACAACGTGATTCGAAACGCAGTAATGGCGTGCGCCGCGGCGCTGCTGCTGGCGCCGCTTGCGGGACGCGCGCAGTCCGGCTCGGAGGCGCTGCAGAAGTTTTTTGCCCAGGCGTTCGAAGAACGCCTGCGCGAAGAACCCGAACTGGCCACAAGCATCGGGCGAAACGACTACGACGACCGCTGGAACGACTGGTCGAAAGCGGGACGCGACGAGCGCCGCGCGCACCTGGAGCAACGCCTCAAGCAGCTCGAAGCCATTCCACTCGACGGCGCCACGGACGAAGAGAAGCTGAGCGCGCGCCTGCTGCGATACGACATGCGGCAGCAACTCGACGCGCTGGACCTCGAGACGCACCTGCTCCGCGTGCACCAGCTCTTCGGTCTGCACAACCGCGTGTACGCGGCGGTGGACCGCATGCCGGCGCGGACGATGCGCGATTACCGGAACCTTCTTGCGCGGCTGCACGCCGTTCCGGCGTACGTGGACCAGAACATCGCGCTGATGAACGAGTCGCTGGAGCAAGGCCTGGCGCAGCCCCGCCCGGTGGTGGAGCTGATCCTGAAGCAACTCGGGGCGCAGTGCGGGCAAACTTCCGCCAATTCGCCGCTGCTGGCGGCGTTCCGGAAGTTCCCGTCGAATTTTCCCGCGGAAGAACAGGAGAAGCTCAAAGCGGAAGCGGTAAGAACCTACGAAAGCGAGTTCCTGCCGGCGTGGCGAAAGCTGCTGGCGTATATGCGGGAAACGTACGCGGCCAAGGAGCGGCCAATCATCGGTCTGGGGAGTTTGCCCAACGGGCGGCGCGACTACGAAATCCTGATTCACCGCCTGACGACCACCAGCCTGAGCCCGGAGGAGATTCACCGCATCGGCGAGGCGGAAGTGAAACGGATCGAGGCAGAGATGCTGGAACTGGTCCACGGGACGGGCTTCACCGGCAGCCTGGTGGAGTTCGAGAAAAAGCTCGACGCCATGCCGGGGCAGCACTTCCGTTCCAAGGAGGAGATGCTGGCATATTGCCGGAACGTCGCGAAAATCATCGAGCCGGAACTGCCGAACCTGTTCAAGCGCATCCCGGTGATGCTGTACGGGGTGCGTGCGATTCCTCCGGACCGCGAGCAGGCCAGCGCATCGAACGCGCAGGCGCCGAACCCGGACGGCTCCGCGCCGGGATGGTTCAACCTGAACACCTACGAGCCGGAGAAGCAGGTGCGCTACGACAAGGAGGCGCTGGTGCTGCACGAAGCGGTGCCGGGGCATATTTTTCAAGGGTCGGTGGCGCGGACGCTGAAAGGAATTCCGGAGTTCCGCAAGTTCTACGGGAACAGCGCTTACGGGGAGGGCTGGGCGCTCTACGCGGAATCGCTGGGGGAGCAACTGGGCATCTACCGGGACGCCTACAGCCGCTTCGGGCGCCTGGTGAGCGAGCGATTCCGAGCGGTACGCCTGGTGGTGGACACGGGAATTCACGCCATGGGCTGGACGCGCGAGCAGGCGGTCGAATACTTCCGGGCGCACGCGCCGCAGGAGCCGCTGGAGGAAATCGACCGCTACATCGGGTGGCCGGCGCAGGCCCTTTCCTACAAGCTGGGACAACTGAAAATCCTGGAACTGCGCCGGCAGGCGGAGAACGAGCTGGGGGCCAAATTCGACATACGCGAGTTTCACGACGTGGTGCTGCGCGACGGAACCTTGCCGCTGGAACTGCTGCAAGAGCAAGTGCAGGCCTATATCGGCGCGCAACGCTGAGGCCAGGACTACTCGAAGCGCAGGACGCGCATCGGATCCACGCGGCTGGCGCGCTGCGAGGGGAGATACCCCGCCAGGCAGGCAACAGCGCGAGTCCCGCCACGGCCCACGCCAGCGTTGAGGCATCGTAAGGGCTTGACGCCGAAAAGCCGGCTCCGGACGACAGGGGTGAGAGCCAGGGCCGCGGGAATTCCAATCACCACGCCGGCGCCGCCGATGCCGAGGGCAAGCGTCAGGACGGCCACGGCGGCGAATCCCGGCCCATGGCGTAGGGTGGGCGCGGCATGGCGAAGGTCCTTGAGAACGGTACCCATCCAGAAGGCGAAGCTCATGGCCAGGACTCCTTGACTTCGGGCAAAGGTGAACCCTCCAGGGCTAGACGACGCAATGGAGAAAAAATTTTGACTGGAATTTCGAAAGATTCGGCAGAGCGGAAGACGGTGAACGCAGACCGCGGCTTGACCGGTGCCGCGGAGTTGCGTAGGTTGCACCCGAAGCGGGATCCAAGATGAGAATCCTGGTGACAGGCTCTTCGGGATTGGTGGGGGCGGCGCTCGTCGAGCAGCTCTTGCGCGAGGGCAATACCGTCTTCCGGCTGATACGTCCGGAGAGCAAAGCATCGGGAGCGGGGACGGCGGTGGGGTGGAACCCGGCGGCGGGCGAGATCGACGCCGCAGCGGCGCAGGGCGCGGATGCGGTGGTACATCTCGCGGGCGCCTCGATCGCGGACGGGCGGTGGAACGAGGCGCGGAAGGCGCTGCTGCGGTCGAGCCGGGTGGAGACGACGCGGCAATTGGTGAAAGCGCTGGCGCGGCTCAAGCCGGCGCCGAAGGTGCTGGTTGCGGCGTCGGCGGTGGGCTACTACGGAAACCGCGGCGACGAGTTGCTGACGGAAGAAAGCCCGCCGGGAACGGACTTTCTCGCGGAACTGGCGCGGGACTGGGAGGCGGAAGCGGCGAAAGGCGAAGCATGGGGGATGCGCGTGGTCCGGCTGCGGTTTGGCGTGGTGCTGGCGAAGAGCGGCGGGGCGCTCGCGAAGATGCTGCCGCCTTTCCGGCTCGGCGCGGGCGGGCGGCTGGGCTCGGGGCGGCAGTGGATGTCCTGGCTGGCCCTCGACGAGGCTGTGGGGATGATCCGGTTTGCGCTGGAGAACGAAGCGGCGCGCGGCGCGCTGAACGCGGTGGCTCCGGAACCGGCACGCAACGCCGATTTCACGCGGGCCCTAGCGAAGGCGCTGCGCCGGCCGGCGATCTTCCCGGCGCCGGAATTTGCGCTGCGCCTCGTGCTCGGTGAAATGGCCGACGCGCTGCTGTTGTCCAGCCAGCGCGCCGTGCCGAAGAGGCTGCAGGAGTTGGATTACCGCTTCGCACATCCCGAACTGGGCGAGGCGCTGGCAGCGGCGCTGCGGGAGTAAGCCCCCGCCGGCGGCTGCGCCGGGCCGCGCATTACTTCACTGCGTTGAGGGTGACGTCCACTTTCAGGACGCGTCCCGTGGCCGGGTCGGTGGCCATCTCGCTCTGCAGCGTCTGGCCGTCGCGCAAAACCAAAGTCAGATTCGTCCGGAAGTTGCGTATCAACGGTTGCCGGCCCACGGGCGGCAGATCGGCTTTCGATTCCGGCTTCTCGGACGCCTCGGATACGGAATAAGCGGAGGAGCGATCCATGGTGAGCTCGATGCGGAACTGCCCGCCCTCGGACGGAAAAACGGCGCAGTCGATGTTCGTGCCGATGTCCATGTAGGTGTACTGCCCCGTTTCGGGGTGTTCTTTGCTGCCTCCGGTCATGACTGGAACGCGGACGCCCATGCGCACCGAGGTGCGCTGGCGCTCGCCCACGGTTGCGTAAAACGTGTAGGGCTGCGAGCTGATCTTTTTGTCCCCATCAAACTCGCTGAAGACGATCTGCATCTTCGCGGCAGCCGCCGGACCTTGCTGCGCGGACAGCGGAGCGGCAGCGAGCGCCAACAGCGCGACCATCAATATTGCAAACGACCTTCTCATACCATCCTCCTTGGACACACTCGATCTGGTTCGTTCACCGCTGAACGCCGTCCGGTTCCGATGCTTCGGGCGGAAGCAGCCTTAACTCCAGCGGGGCAATCGAGAGATCACGGATCGGCGGCGCGTCTTCGGCGCGCGTGAGCGCGGCCGCCAGGGTTTCGCGCTGGAGAGCACTCGCGCGCGCGAGGTTCCGCACAAGCAGCGCCCAGGCCATGCGGTCTTCCTGCGACACGAGGACTTCCGCGCCGGGGCCGGGGGCGAGCTGCGCAGCCGGCTTGCGGGGGCTTCGGCTCCGGGCGACGGAAGCGGCGCCAGGGGAGTCTTCCCGGGCCGGCACAGGCGCGGACTGAGGGGTTTGTGCGGACGCAATATTGCCGGCCACGGGCGGCGTGTTGTCGGGCGGCGCAAACGAACGCAAGCGGTACACGCGCAGCGCAAGTCCCGCGACCAGAACAATGGCGGCGAGAGAAAGCGCCGCGGTCCATGCCGGAGAAAACAGCGCGCGGCGGGCGGGAGCCTCCGCGAGGCGGGCGCGCACGCGGTGAAGAAAGCCGGCGGGGAGTTCGGAGCCGGCGCGCGCGCGCAGGCCGGCGTCCAGCGCAGTGAAAAGCGCCGATTCGCTCTCGAGCCTGGCGCGGCACGCCGGGCAGGCCTCCGCGTGGGAGCGGAACTCGCGCGGGAGTTCGGCGCCCGCGGCGAGCGATTCGGTTATGGCTCTCTGGACGTGCTCACAAAGCATCGGAGTTTCTCCGCCAATCTCTTGCGGGCCTTGAACAGGCGCGACTTGACCGTGCCCGGGGGAATCGCGAGGAGCGCGGCAACTTCGTCGAGCGAGTGGCCCTCCATCGCGGCAAGCAGCACGACGACGCGCAGGCGGCCCGGCAGCTCGTCCACCGCCCGCTCCAGCCGTTCGCGGAACTGACTCGACGCAGCGAGCTGCTCGACGCTGCCTGCCGGGGGACGCACCTCGGACCAGGCTGTTTCCCGCAACTCGCGCCGGCGCGCCGAGCGCAGGCGGTCGAGGGCCAGGCGAAAACTGATGCGCGCCAGCCAGCCGCGGAATTGAGCCGGGTCGCGCAGGCGGTCGAAACGGCGGTAGGCGCGCAGAATGGCCTCCTGGGCGACGTCTTCGGCCTCTCCGGCGTTGCGCAGAACACTCTGCGCCACGCGATAGGCCAGGGGGCCGCAGGCGGCGAGCAGGGCCTCAAACTCACGCTCGCGCACGGCTTCCTCGGCTTGCCGGGCCAATTCACCCTCCGCCATGCGGCTAAGCGGCTCCAGTACCAACTCCTGCATGCGGTCGCTCCCTACAACCTTGCAGACTCCGCCGGCGGGCTTGGGGTTCACGGCGGGCGGGGCCCACGAGGCGGGAGCCTGGAGGGGTGAGGGATCAGGCATCGAGTTGAGCGAGGAAACCGTCGAGGTTGGTCTCATCCACGAAGAGTTGCGCGGCCCGGCCGCCGGAAGACGCGGCGAGGGAAGGGTCCTCGTCAAAAGCCTGGAAGAGGCGGAGCTTGGCGACCGCGTATTCTTCGGTGCCGCTCAGGGCTCGGCCGGCGCGCTGCTTCCAACCGGCCACGGCCGAGGCATCAACCAGGATGCGCACGGGGAACTGGGCCCGGCGGTCAGCGGAGACGACATAGCGATACTCGTTGCCGCGAACCGCGCCGCGCTCCGCGGACTCGACCTCAAAGAAGTAGTACTGGAAAACATACCCCGTGGCTGCGGAATAGGACTTGACGCGGCGGGCAGCTTCGGGACGCGGCATGGCCGGATTATTGGGTGCGTGAACCGAGGTGTCAACCGTGGCGGGAGCGCGAGGGAGTACTGAAATGGAACTGCGCGAGGGCCAAGACGGTGCGGAGTCGAGAGACATCCGGGGGAGGCAGAGCCCCGCGCAGGAGCGGGAAGGCGGGAGACGCGTTCGACATATTGGCCGCAAAGGAACCCCAGCCAAGACGTTAGCGGAAAAGGATCGATCCGCCTCCGCATGGACGCCGTTGCGGAAACACCTGGGCTTTTCGCTGGCCTTTTGCCTGCTTACGCGAGGGCGTGCGAATGCGCTGGGAGAAACGGGCTGAGATTCTGCGGCGGGGGAGCTTTGCGAGCCTTCTCGCGGCGAGTGCGCTGACTCTGGGCTGCGGCGGGGGAGGCGTAAGCCCTGTAGCACCAACGCCGCCTCCACCTCCTCCATCCTCCGTCGCCGTCAGCGTGACGCCGGGGAGCGGCACCGTGCTGCTCGGCAACTCGCTGGCCTTTTCGGCAAGCGTCAGCGGCACGTCTGACTCCCGTGTGACCTGGACGGTGAACGGCTTAGCCGGCGGAAACGCTGCCTTCGGCACGATTACGGCCGCCGGGCTTTATACGGCTCCGGCCGACCTTCCGGCCAACACAAGCGTCGAGCTGCGCGCGACGAGCCTCGCCGACACGAGCAAGTCCGCCGCGGCGGTGGTCACGGTCGCGAGCGACATTTCGCTGGGCGTCGCGCCGGCGGCCGCCAGCGTCGAGCTTGGCGCGGCGCAGAGCTTCGCGCCCATCCTCACGAGCAACGGCCATCCGGACCCGGCGGTCGAGTGGAGCCTGACGGGGGTGAGCTGCCCGGTCGCGTGCGGATCCCTCGACCAGAGCGGAAACTACACCGCCCCGCCCGTGATGCCCTCCGCCGGCGTGCAGGTCGTGGTGCAGAGCGTGGCGGACAGCTCGAGGCGCGCCGCGGCTGCGGTGCGCATCACCAGCACGTTTTCGCTGACGCTCACCGCGCCGCCGAGCGTCGCGGCCGGGGCCACGGCGCAGGTTACCGCGATGCTGCAGCCGGTTCCGGGATCAAACCCCAGCACGGCGCTGAACTGGTCGCTGTCCGGCCCCGGGTGCGCGGGCCCGGCCTGCGGAACGCTCACGAGTGAAGGGCAGTCCCGCAGCGCGAACGGGGCCACCACAGCGCTCGCGCTGTACACGGCGCCGGCAAACGCGCCGAGCCCCGCCAACGTGGTCATCACGGTGACGCCCCAGGCGGATGCCGCGCGCAGAGCTCAGGCGAGCGTGGACATCACCTCCGGCGGCGGGCTGAGCATTGCGCCGGCGACGGCGACGCGGGCTCTCCTTCAGCGCATTGCACTTCGCGTCGCCGCCGGCGGCTCTTCTCCAGACGTGAACTGGAGCGTGAACGGCGTCGCCGGGGGAAGCGCCGCCGCGGGCCAGATCTGTGTTTCCGGCTCGAGCCCGTGCCAGCCCGTGACCTCGAGCCGCGCGGCTCAAGTGGACTACCTGGCGCCGGCCGCCATGCCGCAACCCAACCCGGTGACCATCCAGGCCGTCAATGCGGCTGACTCTTCGCAAAGCGCCACGGCGCAAGTCACGGTCATCGCGCACGTCGTGGTGAGCGTCGCGCCCGCGAGCGCCGGCATCGCGCCGGGGGGCATGCAGCCCTTCGCCGCGAGCGTGCTCGGGACCGACAACCAGAACGTCGTCTGGCAGGTGCGGGGAGCAGGATGCGCGGGCTCCGGGTCGCCGTGCGGCGCAATTGATCCGAACGGAATCTACGCCGCACCGGCGGTTGCCCCGACGCCGGACGCGTTGCAGGTCGTGGCAATCAGCTCCGAAGACGCTACGCAAGCGGGCAGCGCCAGCGTGGCCATCGTGACCGGTCCGGCCATCCTGGGCCTGCATCCGGCGAGCGTGTACGGCGGGGAAGCGGCAGGCTTCACGCTGCGCGTCTCGGGAAGCGGTTTCCGGGCGTCGAGCCCCGGGCCGGGGTCCACGCTGCTTGTGGGAGGCGCCGCGCGAGCCACGAATTGTCCCACGGCCGCAGAATGCACCGCGGCGATCGAACCCGCGGACGTGGCGAGCGCGGGCAACGTGGCCATATCGGTCGAAAACCCGGATCTCTCGCAGTCCAACGCGGTCGCGCTCGTCGTGGCCGACCCGGGCGGCTCCGAGGAAGTGATTCCGCTGACTCCGGCGGCGCCCGTCGCGGCCGGAAAAGACATCGTGGTGGTCGAACCAACCACTGCCGGCGTCTCGCAGCCGGGCGCCAGCGTGGATCTCAACGTGGCGGCCATCGGAGTTTTCTCTGCGGCGAACAACTCCTGCACTCTGGCCGGCAACCCTCTTTCCGTGACGCGCCCGTCTTCGGGCCTGGCTACGTTCGATCTTTGCGTCTTCTCCGCCAGCGGTCTGGACGCGAGCATGACGTACACCGTTTCCGGAAGCGGCGACGTGTCCGTCATCGCCAGGCAGCCCGCCGGCCTCGGAATCATTCACCTGACGCTGCAAGTGACGAGCGCCGCCTCGGCCGGAGCGCGGACACTCTTCATCTCCAACACGAACCTGGACAAAACCGCCGCCAGCGGCGTTCTCGAGGTGCGCTGAAATGAGTCTTCCCCGACGGCAGTGGCTTGCTTGGCTCGCGCTGCTCGCGTTTCTCTTCCTGCAGCCGGCCGGCGCGCGCGCGACAACGTTCGCCCGGCTTGCCTTCGGCGACCTGGCCCGCAAGGCGCGCGCCGTGGCGCGGATGCGGTGTATTTCCTCCGAGTCGCTCTGGGAGGGGGGCGAAATCTGGACCGACACGCAGTTTGAGGTGCTGGAAGCGGAAAAGGGCGATGTGCCGCGGCGGGTCACGGTGCGCGTGCCGGGCGGGCGCGTTGCAGGAATCGTCTCGCGCGTAGATGGGGCGCCGCAGTTTCGTCCGGGCGAGGAGGTTTATCTGTTTCTCTGGGAGCCCGCCGGCGGCGCCTTCCGCGTGCTCGGGTGGGCGCAGGGAACGCTGCGCATTACGGTTGATGCCGTGACCAGGCAAGAGCGCGTGACGCAGGATTCCTCGGCGACGCCCGTCTTCGATCCGCGGCGGGGCGCGTTCCGCAGCGAGGGGATTCGCAACTTGCCCGTTCCGGAATTTCTCGCCCGGCTCCGCGCCGAGCTTGCGAAAACGCCTCGCAACGGGAACGAGGAATAGGACCATGCGCAGGCTCGCCGCAGCCCTGACCGCGTTCTTGGTGGCGGGGTTCGCCGCGCAGCCGGCAAGCGGCTACGCGTTGAACCTGCTCGTGCCCGACCTGCGCCTTCCCGCTTCCGTGGCGGGAGCATCCGCATGCCCGGTTGCCGTGCACCAGTTGACCGGCGCCGGAAGCATCGCCATCCAGTGGAGCACCGTGCTGGGCGCAAATCCGCAAACCATCCTGACGCTCGACCCGTCCGCTTCGGGGCGGCTGAATGAAGTGGAGCAAACCATCGCGCAATCTCTTGCCGTCTGGAGCCAGGTCGCCGGCAGCCGCCTCGCGCCCGGCTCCTTTGCCGGCATTGCGCGGGCCGCCGCGGCGAATCTCTGCGGCGCCGACGGGTTCAATTCCATTTGCTTCGGCGAGAATGACGCCGCGTTCACCCCGGGCGTGCTGGCGTTCACGCGCGTTTTCGCCGCGGACCACATCGGGGCCCAGGTGGGCGGACAAACGGCGTCCGAGGTGGGACAAATCCTCGACGCGGACATCTACTTCAACCCATCGGACCCGCGCGTCCAGTTTGCAACGCCGCAGGCGCTTGCGAACGCTCCCTCGGCCTACGACCTGGAATCCCTGCTGACCCACGAACTGGGACATTTTCTGGGCTTCAGCCACTCCGCGGTCTGGAGCGCCATGATGTATCCCTTCGCGCCCGCGCCGGGAACCATCACCGGCGCACGCCCAACCGCGCAAAGCCCCGACGCGCCGCTTTCGGAGGATGACCGCTCCGGCCTGCGCGTCCTCTATCCCGATCCGGCCGACACGGTGCATGCAGGCACCATCACCGGCCGCATTCTTCCCGCGAATCCGCTCTCGCTCCCCGCTGCGCCCGGCGGGGTCACCGGCGTCTTCGCCGCGCACGTCGTGGCGCTCGATGCGGCGAGCGGCGCGGTCGTTGCCGGGGTGCTGGGCGGGTGGAGCTGCTCCGCGGCGGGGCCCGTGCAGTTCGACGGAACGTTCCGGCTGGACCGGCTCGCGGTCGGGCCCAGCCAGGCCTACAAAATTTATGCGGAGCCGCTGGACGGCGCCGTGGACCCCTCAAGGATGAGCAACGCGATCGTCACGCTCTGCCGCAACCTGACGACAGATGCGGGCTGGCCCGCGACGGCGGCATGCGTCGTGCCCCCTGTGGATACAAGCTTCACGACGCGCATCCGGACAAGCCCGTAGCGCAGCGGCCCAGGGTCAACCGCAGACCGCGGCGATAAGGCGCGCGAGCACCCGCGCGCAGCTTTCGACCGATGCCAGCTCGACGTATTCTTCCTTGCCGTGAAGCCCGCGGCCCGCCGGCCCGAAAACCACGCCGGGAACTCCCGCGGCGGCGAGCAAAGCGGTGTCTGTCCAGGGAGCCATTCCCGCGGCGTGGACGTCACCCAGCTCCGGCCGCATCGCCGCTGCAACCGCGCGCGCGAGGGGCGCATCGGGGGAGATTTCATACGCGGGCCGCGCTCCCAGCGGGCGAAGAGAAGCCGCAAACTCCGGATCGCGGCCGCGCAGCGACGCCAGCGCGCTTTCGATCTCCGCGCGCGCGGCTGCTTCGGTTTCCCCGGGCAGCAGCCGGCGTTCGAATTGCAGGCGGCACTCCGCGGGATAACTCGAGAGTTCCTGCCCGCCGGCGATGAGCGAGGCGTGCAAAGACGCGCGGCCCAGGAGGGCATGCGGGCTGCGCGCCGCCAGCTCCGCCTCAATCTCATCGAGGCTGCGCAAGACCTGGGCCATTTTGCGGATGGCGTCGCGCCCTTCGGAGGGCATGCTGCCGTGGGCCGCGCGGCCGTGCGTGGCCACTTCAAACCACGCGTAGCCCTTGTGGGCGACGACCAGTTGAAGATCGGTCGGTTCGAGCACCACCGCGCTATCCGCCGTCGCGCGCTCCAGCAGCGCGGAGGTGCCCAGCGAGTTGCACTCCTCGTCCACGACCGCGGCAAGAAGAAGCGGCTTGCCGAGCTTCCCAGCGCCGCGCGCAAAGGCCAGCGCGGCGGCGCACATCGCGGCCACACCGCTCTTGATGTCCAGCGCGCCGCGGCCATAGAGCCTTCCGTTTTTCTCGAGGGGCGCGAAAGGGTCGGGCATGTCGCCCGCGCCGACAGTGTCCATGTGCGCGAGGATGGCGAGAGCGGCGCGCGGTTTGTCTTCCGGCGTGGAAGGTGCACGCGGGCCGAGCCACGCGACGACATTCGGCCGGCCGTGCGCGGCTTCCTGCAGCTCCGCGGGAATGCCGTGTTGCTGGAGAAAGCGCGCCAGGAACTCCGCCGCTTCTTTTTCGCCCCTCGCGCCGGGAACCAGGCCCGGGTTCACCGAGTTGATGGCCACGAGGTCGCGCAGCAGCGTGCGAAGAACCCCGGCATCGATCGGCGGAATCATGGCTGCGATGAGGAGCCGGACTCCCGGTCCGCGGCAGCGGGCGGGGGGCCGGAGCCGCGGACGCGCTTTTCCAGAGCGGTGACGACGCGATCGAGCTCCTCAACGAGCGGAGACGGCCCGGCAGCGCGAAATTCGTCGACCAGCGTGCGGTAGTACCACAGCGTGCCGTCCTTGCGGCCCTGGAAGCGCTCGAAGACGGCGTCGCCTTCGTCGCGGTGATCCGCCAGAATCTCGCGCGCGTTGGAGAGCTTGTCGGCGGCGGAAACGAGGCGGACTTCCGGCGGCTCGTTGCGCACCCGGGCGATGTAAGCCAGCTTGCGGTCGCGCCACGGCGGCTTGGGCATCACGTAGGCGTCCGTGCAGCCGTCCACGATGCCGGCGACGCGCTTTCCGAACTTGCGGCGAATCTCGCGCAGCCGTGGAAGGCCGCCCTGGTCCTCGACGGCGTCGTGCAGCAGCGCGGCGATAACCGCGTCTTCATCGCCGCCGTACTGGATCACGATGGACGCCACGCTCAGGAGATGCCCGACGTAGGGGCGGTTTTTTCCCTTGCGCACCTGCCGCGCGTGAAGACGCGCCGCGTAGCCGAGCGCCTGGATAAAGCGGCTTGTGAGCGCGGGTTTCGGTTCGGCGCGGCGGGGCCGCAGCTTAGCTTGCCGGGTCATTTCTCGCGAGGACTGTTCCTCAGTATGCCACGGGCACAGCCTCGGGTGGGCGGTGTCTAATACGCGCAGATGGGGCGGATTCGCAGGCCGCGGCTGATTCCCACGCTCGCGCTGCTTGCCGGGCTGAGCGCCGTGGTGTGGCTCTGCCTGCCGGACCAGCGCCCGGACCCGAGCTTTCAGCCGCGCGTGGAAGCGCCCGCATACCCCGGGCCGCAGCACCCGCGCGTTTATTTCGACGCCGGCCACTGGAACATCCACACCGCCGAGGGCCGCTACAAGCCGTTCGCGGAACTCATGCGCAACGACGGCTATGAAATCGTGTCGCATCGAGGCACGCTCACCATGGAGAAGCTGAACGGTTACCAGGTGCTGGTGATCGCCAACGCCCTGGGTTGGCGGGGCACGGCGCAGCAGCTTGTGAACCTTCTTCATTGGGACCGGCGGGTGCACGTGGGAGGAGCGGCCTTCGGCGAAGCCGAATGTGCGGCGGTGCGCGAGTGGGTGCGGCAAGGCGGCGCGCTGCTGCTGATTGCGGACCATGCTCCCGCCGGCGAAGCGGCCGCCCCGCTTGCGGCAGCACTGGGCGTGGGCATGACGAACTGGTGGGCCGAAGAACCCAAGAGCCACGACCCGGAGACGGACAATTGGGGCTTCCTCGTTTTCAGCCGCGAGAACGGCCAACTGCTCGACCACGCCATCTCCCGAGGCAGGGAATCCAAGGAACGCCTGACGAAAATCACGACGTTTACCGGCCAGGCGCTCGTGCCGCCGCCGGGCAGCGTCAGTTTCCTGAAACTGTCCGCGGAGGCGCGCGAGTATCCCTGGAGCCAGTCCCCGGACGACCAATTCCGCTCCGCGGCAAACCTGGCGCAGGGCGTGGCGTTCGAGTGCGGCACGGGCCGTGTCGTCGTGCTGGGAGAGGCGGCCGTGCTCAGCGCGCAGCTTGCGCGCGGGGGCGGGCGCGAATTTCACTTCGGCATGGACTGGCCGGGGAGCGACAACCGGCAGCTGGCCCTGAACATCATGCACTGGCTCTCGCGCGCGCTGAACTAGGCGCGGCCTCGAATGGGCGCGAACAGGCGAAACGCGCGGGAAGGAATCAGGTTGGTAGCGCTAACGGGAGTCGAACCCGTATTTCCACCTTGAAAGGGTGATGTGCTAACCATTGCACCATAGCGCCACCGCGGTGCGAGGCGTGCAACTCAATCTAGGATAAGAGAAATGCGCGGCGCGGACAAGGACGCGCCGTCAGCCCTGGCGGTCCTGAAACTCCTCGTGCCAGGCCATCTGGATGGATTCGAGCTTGCCTTCGTTGGACAACTTCGGATCGCCCCCGAAATCCGGCAATTCGCAAATCCACTTGTGCAGGTCGGTGAAGCGCACGGTCAGCGGGTCGAGGCCGGGATGCGCGTCGGCCAGCGCGATGGCGATGTCTTCGGCCTGGTCCCAATCCAGTTTCGGCGGCATGGCTCTTTCCCTCTCGTCACTCGCCACTCGTCACTCGGCCCT
>Ga0187766_10001162_pt1 | contig 15319 bp, 10 predicted proteins | sample 0216_QUI02_MP05__4_FD_132971 | JGI IMG/M metagenome (GOLD analysis project Ga0187766, IMG submission 132971) | Tropical peat soil microbial communities from peatlands in Department of Meta, Colombia - 0216_QUI02_MP05_20_MG | ecosystem: Environmental > Terrestrial > Soil > Wetlands > Peat ... | reverse complement strand
CGCCCGACAGGAATCGAAAGGCGAAGTGGGTGTACATCACGCAGGCGCCACCGCTCCCGACCAGCCGATCCTGCTCACCCTCGGCGATGGTCCGGCAAAAGGAGTCGCACGTCGCTCCCTCGCTGGAGGAGAACCAGTACGGTACGAACGGGCGCCCGGGATCGTGGTAGGGCATGATCGGATCGCGCGACGTGGTGTCGATGTCCGGGAAGACCAGGTTGCGCACGTAGGTCAGGCGACTCGCGCAGAGATCTCCCCAGAAGTAGTCGGAGCGTTGGTCCTCACCGAAGTAGCGACGATCCTCAGACCGCCATCGGTTCGCCAGGCGGTAGACGGCCCGCGGCCCACCGTCGAGACGCGCCGCTCCCCAGTAGATCGCTTCTTTCTGGCCCGTGTGATTGGCGTACGCGCGAGGGTCCGCTCCGACCACCTCGCGAAAACGATCGAAGCCCGCGAGGATGCGAGCCCTGGGGGAGCTCTGATCGCTCGTTCCGTGAGAGGCGATCTCGAATCCCTCGGCGCGGAGCGAGAGGATCCAGTCGCGGTAGTCGTGGTCCTCGAGTGTCGCCCCTCCCGTTACTGGCTTCCCCGCTCCGCGGAGAGGCCACACGGTCTTGGTGGTACGCAGGCCCAACTCACCGAGGAAGTCGTAGACCGGCCGCACGCTGTCGAGCGTCGCCCCATCCGTGTCATCGAAGATTGTAAAGGCGAATCGCTTCCCCCCCGGCCAGATCATCGTGCGGATGACGACTGCCGCACGGCGAGATCGCGGGACGCTCGCTGAGTCCTTGGAGGAGAAGGCCAGGCGTCGTGGAGGATGGCACTCGTCCGGACGCCCCGGCTGTACGCGAGAGGGCGTGACGCCGCCAAGTTGTGCATCGTCGCGAATATAGATCGCCGGCGACAGGCACACCAGATTATCGTCGGCGAGACTGCGCGCTCGACTTGCATCGCGCCGCATTGATCCGGCTTCTCAGTCTGCTCCAGCGCGACGCGACAGCCCCACCACACTCGAGCCACGAGCTCATGCTCTTCAACAGCTTCCCGTTCATCTTCGTCTTTCTCCCCATCACGTACGTCGTCTTCTGGTCGCTCCGCTCGCTCCAGCTCCGATACGCGTGGCTGGCGCTCGCGGGCTACGTCTTCTACGGCTACTGGAACGCGAAGTTCTGCCTGCTGATGGCTTTTTCGACCCTCGTGAGCTTCACCGCCGGGCTCGGGCTGGCGCACTTTCCCGAGGGACGCAAGCGGAAGCTCTGTCTCGTCGTCCCGATCACCGTCGACCTCGCGCTCCTCGGCTTCTTCAAGTATGCCGACTTCTTTCTCGATACGGCTACGCGGGTCGTGCACGCGTTCGGCAGTGACGTGTCCCTGCCGCGTCTCGACATCGTCCTCCCGATCGGCATTTCATTCTACACGTTCCACACGATCACGTACATCGTCGACTCCTATCGGGGAACCGTCCGGCCGACGCGAAACCTCTTCGAGTTCGCGACGTACGTGTCGCTCTTCTCCCAGCTCGTGGCCGGACCGATCGTGCGCTTTCGCCAGATCGAATCCGACCTGGCGACGCTGGGGAGACACGACCGGGGGCGATGGGTGGCGCGCGGGCTCTCCTTCTTCGTCGTCGGCCTCGTCGAGAAGGTGCTCGTCGCCGACAGCCTGGCGGCGTTCGTCGATCCGGCGCTGGCGAGTTACCACGCTCTGTCGACCGCCGGAGCGTGGATGGCGATGCTGGGATACAGCCTCCAGCTCTACTTCGATTTTTCGGGCTACAGCACGATGGCGGTCGGCCTCGGCTTTCTCTTCGCCATTCACATCCCGCAGAACTTCAATTCGCCGTATCGCGCGCTCGACCCATCCGACTTCTGGCGACGCTGGCATATCTCGCTCTCGAGCTGCCTTCGCGACTACCTCTACATTCCGCTCGGCGGAAACCGCGAGGGCGTCGCGCGAACGTACCGCAACATGATGATCACCATGCTGCTCGGCGGACTCTGGCACGGGGCGGCGTGGACGTTCGTGGTGTGGGGCGCGTACCACGGGACCTTGCTCTCCCTCTACCACTGGAAGTCGGCGCGGTGGGACGTGCTTCCGGCGCGCCTCAGGCAGGCGACGATGTGGCTGCTCGTCCTGGTCGGCTGGGTCTTCTTCCGATCGAAGACTTTCGGGATGGCCTGGTCGCTCCTCCACACGATGTTCGTGCCGACTGCCGGGACGTTGGTTCCTGAGCCGATGCTCGCGCTCTTCGGGATCCTGGTGGCGGGCTGGTGGTCGACCACTGGCCCGAACGCCTTCGAGCTGAACCTTCACTGGCAGCCGCGCCAGCGGGCGCTCCTCGTGGCCGCGTCCGCCGCGTGCTTGGCCGTCATCGCCAGCGGGCGCGTGTCTCCCTTCCTCTACTTTCAGTTCTGAGCGGGCGCTCCGCGCGGCACGGCCGTTCGACCGGCGAGTAAACGGAAGCTGCCTAACGTTTACGCGTCGTCAGGGGCAATCGGGCGCGGCCGCTCCGCGCTTGAGCGCGTCATCCCGCTCGGCGCGGCAGGCGACGCGGTTCTGCTGAGTCGCCGCCGTCACCTTGCGGCGCAGCGACGTGATCTCGCGAACCCCCGGATACTTGTGCGACAGCTCGGTGAGCAGGTCGGCGGCCGAGCCGAAGCGGACCAGCGCGCCCTCGTATTCGCCGTCGTTCATCCGGTCCAGGCCGACGTGGTAGTCGTCCCAGGCGGGCGCGAGCAACGAGTCGAGATTCGCCGGCGGCGGCACTCTGACCGCGGGGGTTGGGTGGACCGCTGTCGGGGACGGCGTGCCGGGAGGCGCCGTCGACGCCGAGTCGCCACCGGCGTTAGGCGGTTGCGCTGAAGCAGGGGCGGGCGCTCGGGGCGCAACCGCGGCCGCGACGGGAGGAACGGGCACCGACGGTGCCGAGTCCGCCGGCGGCGACGGTGCGCTGTCGGATCGGATGCTGTCGGCGCTCGCCGGCGCGCTGATGGCGGCCGCCGAGTCCTGCTGCGTCGCCGTTGCTCCCGGGGCGGCTGCCGCCACGCCGCCCTCGCTCACCGCCGGAGCGCGATTCCAGTACCAATATCCGCCTCCGGCGACCGCGGCCAACGCCAGGACGGCGAAGGTCACGAAGACGCGGCGGCTGGTGGATGGATAGGAGAAGGAGATCTCACCGACGTCATCGTCGACGATCGCCATCTCGGCCGTCGGAGTCCGCGACTCGGTGCTGACGATGACTCGGGCCTCGGTGCGACCGAGGGTCGCTTTCGGCGTAGCCAGCCCACCATGTTGCGCGATCTCCGCGTCCGGCATCGAAGCGACCGCTCTCGCCAGGTCGCGCCCGAACTCGCCGACATGTTGGTAGCGCTCACCCGGGTGGTTGGCGAGGGCACGGTCCATCACCCACTGAAGCTCTTCGGGCCAGAAGATATCGGCGCGCATCTGCGTGAGCGTGCGAGGCCGCTCCGTCAGGCGTGCGATCAGCGCTTCGCGCGATGTGACCGCCGGAAAGGGAAGCTGGCCCGTGAGCATGTTGAAGGTCACGAGGCCCAGCGAGTAGATGTCGGTGCGTGAGTCGAGCAGGTCGCCGCCGAGTTGCTCGGGACTCATGTACTCGGGAGTGCCGATGGCCAGCCCCGTCTTGGTGACCTTCTGATCGTCCGCCTGAATCGCCTTGGCGATGCCGAAATCGACGACCTTCGCCACATCCTCACCATTTCTCCCCCGCATGATCATGATGTTGTCGGGCTTGAGATCGCGGTGGATGATGCCGAGATCGTGGGCGGCTTCGAGCGCGTTCGCGACCTGGGTCGCAATGTCGACGGCGCGATTCGGCGCGAGCGCACCTTGTCGTTCAATGATCTTTGTGAGTGACTCGCCATCGACGTACTCCATGGCGAGGTAGATGAGGCCGTCCGGCGTTTCACCGAAGTCATAGATGCCGGCGACGCTCGGGTGCTGAATCTGGCTCGCGTTGGCCGCTTCCCTGTTGAAGCGCGAGATCGCGTCGGGGTCGTGCACCATCCCCCGATGGAGCACCTTGACGGCGCTCTTCCGCTTCATCTTCACATGTTCGGCGAGGTAAACCTGTCCCATCCCCCCCTCGCCGATCCGCTTGAGCACGTGGTATCGGTCGGCGAGCACGGATCCGACCAAGTCGCTCCCCGGCGGAGCACGCAACGTGGAGCCATCGCGCGGGCAGAAGCGCTGCTCCATGTCGTACGTGCTGCCGCAGTGCGGGCAGGTCTTGAGGAGAGCGGACACCGTCGGTACGGCCTCGGGGAAAGGCGCCGGGCTCGGCCGTGACGTGGGTCACCAACCCGGCTGGAAACTCATTTTACAGACGAAAGGGGGGCGCTGCCAGCAACCGTGGGAGGCGGGCTGTTCGGTGGTGGCGCGAGTTGTGACGGGACCGCATGTTACGCGCTCCGCAAACGGCCGGGACGAGCTCCCGGAGCCCCTCTCGAATTCTTCCATGCGGCGCTCGTTTCATATCGCGCTCGGCGGCCTGTTCGGGGTGCTGTGCGTTGGGTCACTGTCGGCCCAGGACGCCAGCGATTCGGCGACTTACCTGTCGCTCATCGCCACCCCTCCGGGTGCGCTGACGTCGACTTTCGACGTCGCGATCACGGACGACACGACGCGACACGTCGGGTTCTACGGACGGTACGGAATCCAGAGCCTCGACACCCACGAATACACTCACAACTTCGGGGTGAGCGTCGATTTTCCGGTCGGACCGGCTCGGATAGGCGCGACCCTCGGCTATCACTGGCCGAACTGCACGGACGGTCTGTGCGAGCCGCATGTGATGGGGGGCATCAACTACGGGCAGAACATCGTGAGCGTACTTCTCGGGAAGGATCCGAGCTCGGCGTCATTCAATGTGGGGATCGAAGTGCAGACGGGGTTCGCGTTTCCGCGGGACACCGCCATGGTGTCAGGTCTGGCGAGCGTGCCCGTGGCGCTCGTGCATCACGGCACCGGGTTGCAGGTCGTTCCCTACATCGCTCCCGGCCTCGGAGTCGGGTTGATTCGCTCGACGATCACCGGCACTGAAGCCGGCCTTCTCCTCGCGTTCAACGGCGGCGTCGGGCTCGTTAGGGTCGGAAGCTTCGCTCTCGATGCCAGCGTCGGGCGCATTTTCCTGAAGGACGGAAACTGGATCGCCGGCCTCGGCGCATCCATCCAAGCTCATTGACTGCCGGGGGGCTCGCTCGAGCTCGCCTTTACACGCACACCTCCATTCGTTCGCGTCTCTTGCGACGCCCATCGAGCGTGGTGAGCTTCCGGCTGGACCTCGGAACAACTCAGCTCGGAGGAAGATCATGTCTCACATCCGGCGCGTCGCTCCCCTGTGCGCGCTCGCGCTCGTGCCCACCGCTTCGCTCGTTGCGCAGCAGCGCTTCGAGGGGAAGATCGTCGCGCAGACGTCATTCAAGCCTGGTCGTTCAGCCACCGTCAGCATCTCGGAGAAGTGGCCGAAAGAACGGATCGACGTCACCAACAAGCGTGGGCAGGTGATCATCATCGTCGACTTCAACGCGGGAACCCGCACGGTGATACTGCCGGCGAAGAAGGAATACTGGGAGGTAAACATCGCCGATCGCGCACGCGAGCTGCGAAGAGCAGTGGAGGAACGGGGCTACGTGCCGGGGTCGCTGACGGTGGCGGTCGTCGTCACACCGACGACCCGCACAGCCACCATCGCCGGCTACCCGTGCAAGTACTACACGCTCGGCGCCGACCAGAAGGTGGACATGTGCGTCGCCACCGGGCTCGGAGAGTATCTGGCTGACCGCGAGGTCGATGGCGCATCGGCGATGGGTGGAACGCCGGGCACGGACACACTCTACGATGATCTCGGCCGTCGCTTTCCGGGGGGCTACTTCCCGTTGCAGATCCTTTCTCGCGCCAACGGCCCGGAGCGGACGGTGTTCCAGGTGAAGTCGATCACCAGGTCGTCGATCCCCGATGCGACGTTCGCTGTCCCCGCGGGGTACACCAAGATTCCGCCGCCCCAGATTCCTGCCTGACGACGATCGTGAACCGGGCGCCTGGCGAGGCGCCCCGTTCTTTCTCTGCGCGCTCGACCCCGCTCGACCTTTCCGCCTTGAGCGCAAGCCACCGGGCGGATACCTTTCGAGGGCTCGCGGCGCGGTAGCCAAGTGGTAAGGCAGCGGTCTGCAAAACCGCTATTCGCCGGTTCGATTCCGGCCCGCGCCTCTCCCCCACAACGCCGTATCCCTTGACAGTCGATGTATGGGCGCGTAGACTGGCGCTATACATCGACCGTCGATGGTTACCCATGGCCGACACCCCGATCGACCTCCTGCAGGGAACGCTTGACCTCCTGGTCCTTAAGACGCTGTCCTGGGGGCCCGCCCACGGCTACGCCATCGCTCGGTGGATCGAGCAGGCGACGAAGGACGTGCTCCAGGTCGGCGAGGGATCGCTCTATCCGGCGCTCCACCGCCTCGAGGAGCGCGAGCTGATCGAGGCGGAGTGGAGGGTCTCGGAAACGAAGCGTCGGGCCAAGTTCTATAAGCTCACCGCGAAGGGCCGCCGAGAGCTGCGGGCCGAGACGGCCACGTGGACGAAGTTCGCCGACGCCGTTGGGCACGTGCTCCGCGCGAGCCAGCAGCCGGCGTCGTGAGGCAGAGCGCGTCGTGAGCGACACACCGCACTGGCGCCGTCTCCGCCGCCTTTGGAAGGGCGAGGTTCGGGCCGATGTGGAGGAGGAGCTCCGTTTCCACCTCGACATGCGCGCCGAAGACCAGGCGGCGAGCGGATGGCCGCGTGCCGTCGCCAGCATCGAGGCCAGTCGTCAATTCGGCGATCTGGCGGGAATTCGCGAGACCTGCGTGGCGATCGACCAGCGCCGGACGCGTCGAGCCGACCTCTGGGAGGGCTGGCGCGGGATCGGGGCCGATTTTCGGCTCGCTGCTCGAGCGCTCGCGCGCGCGCCAGGGTTCGCCATCACGGCGGTGGCCTGCATCGGCCTCGGCGTGGCCGTGACCACGACGATCTTCAGCGCCGTTCACGCTCTGCTCATCCGGCCGCTCCCGTACGCACGGGCCGAAGATCTCGTCGCCGTCTACTCGCAGAACCCCGTGCTTGGCGCGCACGGCTCGAACATCTCCTTCCCTGACTATCTCTCCTGGCGCGACAGGAATCGCACATTCTCCGCGCTCGGCATGTACACCTGGAACACGCTCACTCTCTCCGGCCAGGGAGACCCCGAGCGAGTCGAAGGAGCGTCGGTCACGGCCAACCTCTTTCCGCTGCTCGGCGTCCGGCCGATCGTCGGGCGCAGCTTCATCGAGGGCGAGGACCGGCCCGGGTCGAGCAAGGTGATGCTCCTCGGCTACGCTCTCTGGCAACGGCGCTTCGGCGGGGATCGATCGATCGTTGGTCGCAGCGTGATGGTGGATGGTGAGCTGCGCACCATCGTAGGCGTCATGCCGCCGGGCTTCAGCTTCCCCGATCGGGGGAGCGCGTGGGTTCCCCTGGCTGCCGACGCCGCGCATGAGCAGCGCGACAACCGGTACTTCGCCGGGGCGATCGGTAGAGTCAAGCCGGGTGTCTCGCTCGCGCAGACGCGCGAGGATCTGGCTTCGCTGTCGCGGCGTCTCGCGGTGGAATTCCCCAAGGACAACGAACACTGGGCCGCCGAGGCGATCACGCTTCGGGAGGACATGACGGGCGACGTGCGCAAGCCGCTCCTCATCTTCTTCGGCGCAGTCGGTCTGGTGCTGCTCATCGCGTGCGGCAACGTCGCCAACTTGATGTTGGCCCGCGCCGAGGCGCGACGCCGCGAGATGGCGATCCGAGCCGCGATCGGCGCGGGACGATTGCACCTCGTTCGGCAGGTACTCGTCGAGAGCCTGACGATTGCCCTCGCAGGTGGGGCCGCGGGCGCTTTACTGGCTGCGTGGGGCGTGCGGCTGCTGCGCGTCGCCTTCCCGGCCGACGTGCCGTTCTACGATGCGATCTCGCTCGACGGCGCTGTCCTTGCATTCGCCGCTCTGGTGGCGATGGCGGCGGCGATGCTCTTCGGGCTCGCGCCGGCGCTGCGGGCGGGGCGGGTGGACCTCAACGCGTCGCTGCGCGCGGGAGCTGCCGGGGGAGGAGGCGGCGGCACGGCCGGCCGGGGACGCGCCCGCGCGCTTCTCGTTGTCGGCGAGGTCGCGCTCTCGGTCGTACTGTTGGTCGGGGCGCTCCTGCTTGCGCGAAGCTACCGCGCGCTGCAGACGACCGACCTGGGGTTCGATCAGCGCGGCATCCTCTCCTTTCGCGTGGGGCTGCCCGAAGCGAAATACGGAGAGAGCGCGAAGGTTCTCGCCACGATGGATCAGCTGCTGAATCGCCTTCGCGGGCTCCCGGGCGTGACGGAAGTCGGTTCGGCCCAGGGAATTCCGTTCAGCGGGTGGGACTGGGCCATCGATGGCGTAACGATCGAGGGGCGGGCACTCCCGGCGAAAGTTGGAGATGTCCACTTTCAGTGGATCACCCCCGGATACTTTCCGGCGATCGGTGTCCCTATTCTGCGAGGGCGCGCACTCGCGGCGACCGACCGGGACACGATCGCCCGAGTGGCGGTGGTGAACGAGAGTTTTGCCAAGCGCGTCTTCGGGGCCGAGGATCCCCTCGGTCACCGAATCAAGCTCGGCGACGCGGCGTCGCCCGATCCCTGGGTGACGATCGTCGGTGTGGCCAGAGACTTTCGCCACTACCGGCTGCCGCGACCGATGGGGCCGGCGATCTACATGCCGTATGCGCAGAATCCGATGCGGACGGAGGCCATCGTCCTGCGTACCTCGCTCGCCGATCCGCTGACGCTGGCGGGCGCCGTCCACGCGGTCGTCTCGAGTGTCGACCCCGATGTGCCCGCGTACCAGATCCAGACATTCGAGGAGGCGGTGCAACAGTCCCTCTGGCGCCAGCGGCTGCAGCGCACTGCGTTAGGCGCGTTTGCGCTGCTGGCCCTCGTGCTCGCCGCGATCGGCCTCTACGGCGTGATCTCCTATGCCGTCACGCAACGGACTCGAGAGATGGGACTGCGCATGGCGCTCGGGGCCAGCGAGACAAAGGTCATCGCGCTCGTGCTCGGTGAAGGCGCACGCCTCACCGGGGTGGGCGTCGCGCTCGGCATCGCCGGCGCATTCGTGCTCGAGCGGGTGCTGTCGAGCCTCCTCTACGAGGTTCGGGCGGCCGACCCCGTCAGCCTTATGGCGGCGCCCCTCGTCCTCGGACTTACCGCGCTCACTGCTTGCTATCTGCCCGCGCGGCGCGCATCGCGTGTGGCGCCGGTCACCGCCATGCGCGGCGAGTAAGGAGAACCAGACCCCTCCCACGCCCGTGCCTAATGTTCGGCGAGGACAGGCTGGCCCTTGGAAATTCGCCGGAGCGGCACGCCACGCAGCACGAGGGCGATGGTCGGGAAGAGGAGGACGGAGAGCATCCCGGCGCCGATGAGGGCGGCAGCATTTTCCGGAAACATCCTCCCCGTCGAGAGTCCGACGTTGGCGATCGCCACGACGAGCGGCAGCGCGGTCGCGGACAGTAGCGCGAAGGGCCACCGCTCGCGGCGGCCGAGATCTCGGCGATAGAGGAATGTCGGCACCCCCCGCACCAATAGCATGAGCATCAGGAAGAGAGGAAGCCGGAGCACGGCGGTAGGGCTGCCGAGGAGTGTGCTGGGGTCGAAACGCATCCCGCTCGTCACGAAGAACATCGGCACGAGAAAGCCGAAGCCGATGGCGTCGAGCTTCTCGCGAAGTAAGACGCCACGGCGGCCGTAGCTGGCCAGGTTCACGACCATCCCGGCGGCGAACGCGCCGAGGATCATGTCGAGGCCGAGCTTCTCGGCGAGCGCCAGCAGCGCGATGAGCGCGAGGATGCAGATGCGCACGGGCAGTTGGCTACTCGCGTGGATCGTCCGGGCAAAGAACTCCACCGCCTTGGGAGTCCGAAGGCGCAGCGCCAGAGCAGCCGAGAGTATCGACACGGCAACGAACGCGATCAGCAGAGCTGTTTGCACGCCGCTTCCGTGCACTTCGCTGAACAGGAGAGAGATGACGACGATCGGGCCGAATTCGCCTGCTGCACCGGCAGCCATCAGGTAACGCCCGAGCGTCGTCTCCAGCTCTCCCGCATCCCGGAGCACGGGGAGCAACGTCCCCATCGCCGTCGTGGTCAACGCCACGCCGACGAGCAGCGGTGCGCGAACGATTCCGATCGCGGCAAGCATCGCGGTGATACCCATCGCGAGCACGAGAGAGAGGCCCCACCCGGCCGCAGCGAGCATGGCCGGGCGCCCGCGAATCGCTGCGAAATCGATCTCCAGCCCAGCGAGAAAGATCAGGAAGGCGAGGCCGAGACGTCCGAGAAAGCCGACGACACCGGTCGCATCGGCGAGGTGGAGGACGTAGGGGCCCACGAGAGTGCCGAAGAAGACCTCGAGGACGACGATTGGCAGGCGAACGCCCAGAGGGAGCTCGGCCACGAGCGGCGCCAGAACGGCGACGATCGCAATGACGAGGAGAGAGGGGAGGTGGACGCTCATGAGCGCGAGTCCGGCGAGGCGTGGAAGCTACCAATAGTCGACGTCGCGTAACTACCCGGCAAGCGGCTGTCGCCTCGCCGCGACGTGCGGAACTCGCGTTCCCGGCAATCGCGCCCTTGCGCCCCTCGCCAGCGCCCGAGACTTTCCTCTCGCTTCTTGGCGCCTCCCTCCACGCTCTGCCGAGGACCGCATGAAAAATTACCTCACCGAGTTCATCGGTACCTTCTTCCTCGTGCTCACTGTAGGCTTGACGGTCGTTCGAGGAACCCAGTTCGCCGGACTGGCGATCGGTTGCTCGCTCATGATCATGGTCTACATGGGCGGACACATCTCGGGAGGACATTACAATCCCGCGGTCTCCCTCGCGGTGTGGCTGCGCGGCAAGCTGCCGACCAAGGAGCTGGCTCCGTACTGGATCTCGCAGCTGCTCGGCGCCATCGTCGCGAGCCTGGTTGTGCTCTTCGTCCTTGGGAAGACATTCACGGCAGCGCCTGGCGCCGACGTGACCTCGACGGCGGCGCTCCTCATCGAGTTGCTCTTCACCTTCGCGCTGGCGTTGGTCGTGTTGAACGTCGCGACATCACAAGGAACGGCGGGCAACTCTTTCTACGGACTCGCGATCGGTTTCACGATCGTCGTCGCGGCCTATGCCGGCGGACCGATATCGGGAGGTGCCTTCAACCCGGCGGTCGGTCTCGGGCCGATGATCGTGAATGCGATGTTCGGCGGTGGGTCGCTCGGTAACATGTGGATCTACATCGTCGGCCCACTCCTGGGCGGCGCGTTGGCAGCCGCCGTCTTTCGCGTGCAGGAGGGAGTGGCGGCCGGAGCGTAGTGGTAGGCGAGCGGCTACAAGCTCGCGTGTGCCGCGCGAGCCCGCATCTCTGCCGTCGGGAGGCTCGCGCCCGGTAGCTCGATCACGAACCGCGCGCCTCCCGATGGCGACGTTCCCACCCAGCAGCGGCCAGCGTGGAGCGACACGAGGCGCCGCACGACGGCGAGCCCGATCCCGCTCCCGGTCGCGAACTCCTCGCCCCGATCGACTCGCTCGAATGGCTCCCAGATGCGCTCACGGTCCTCGGGCCGCACCCCCGGCCCCCTGTCGTCGACCGCGAGTCGAGCGTCTGCGCCATCGAGCGCGAGGGTGACGGTCACGGTCTGTCCGTCCGGCCCATACTTGAGCGCGTTCTCGAGTAGGTTGATGAGCATCTGCTCGAGCGCCGTCGGATCGACCGGTGCGACGAGTTCCTCGTCCAGATCGAGCTCGATGTCGACATCCTTTGCTCGCGCCAGTGGCGCGAACGACTCCACCGAGTCGCGAACGAGCGGCGCGATCGGTTGAGGGTGCGGTGAAATGCGCACCGCTCGGTGTTCGGTGCGCGAGAAGAGGAGCACGTTGTCGACGAGATGCGCGAGGCGCCGTGCCTCCCTCAGGAGGACGCGCATCGCGTTCTCCCGCTCGCGCTCGGACAACCCGCGCCGGTACGTGAGTGTCTCGGCGAAGAGAAGGATCTGCGCCAACGGAGTCCGCAGCTCGTGAGACACGCTCGACGTGAAGTCGGCGCGCATTCGCGCCAGCTCGTGGGCCCGATGCGTCAGCACCAGTGCGACCACGGTGAGCACGCCCACGAGAAGCAGCAGGATCGTGATGATCGGGAGCCGCGATCGCGGAACGCCGCCGCTCACGAGCTTGTCCGCGGCGCCCGCCCGGATCGCCGCGGTCACCTTCGGCCCTTCGCTGAAGAACCACCAGAGCGGTACGCTCGCCGAGTAGCTCGAATCGAATTCCGGCGTCGATCGATAGACGACTTGACCTCCCGGCTGCCTCACGACGAGTGAAAGGAGCGAATCGGCGGGAGCACGGCGAGTGACCGTCTTGGGGAGGAGCTGCCCTCGAGCGACCGCGGGGAGGAAGTCCTGGCGGAAGGCGTCGAACGAGGTGACGAAGCCGTAGACCATCACCGGCGTGCCGTCAGCCGCCGGTTGCATCGTCATGTATACCATGTCCGTCGAGTCGCCCAGGCGGTCGAGGAACAGACTGATCGCGCCACGCTGCTCGGCTCGCAACGGATGTGAGGCCAAGGTGTCGAGATCCCTCGCCAGCGAATCGCGCAGCCGCGTCCGACGTTCAGCGTTGGGGAACGTCGCTCCGCGCGCGATCGTCAGTGCGCTGTCAGAGGCCCGATAGCTGAAGAAGTATTCGACGACCGGATCCCAATGCCCACGCTCAGGCTCAGCGCGGGCCCATTCGTGCACTGCCTGCGCCGAGCGGCGCAGCAGCGCAGGGTCGGACGCCTGCCGGAGCACGGCGGCCATGTCGCCGGCGCCGACGGGGGCCAGGATGTGAGAGGCCGTGGCGTAGGTGTTCTCGGCGACCACATGAGCGTAGGTGTTCGAGGCCACGCCAGCGTAGTCGCGCAATGCCGCCTCAGCGGTTGCGCGGTGGAAGCGCTCGGCGTTCCAAGCCTCCCACGTCAGCGCCGCGGTGATCCCGAGCAAGAGCAACAGCAGGACTGCGAGTGGCGCGCTCTTGGCGCGCCCCAATGCCTTCCAGCGCGACCGTGACATACGCCCTTCCAATGTGGGATTGCGGGCGATTGCCGTCGGGTTCGCTGACGCAGGATGTACCGGAGTCTGACCTATCTCTTACAATGCCCCCGCGGCCTACGTCAACCCGATACTGTACCAGATCTCCCTACGGAGATCGTCCCGCCAGGGGTTCGCCGCTGGTGCTCCGGCCGGTCGCCCTCGTACGGCTCCATGTGCACCAGAACTCCGAGCACCGCGGGAACGGCGCTCCGGATCGCGCCCTTCACCATGCCGCTGAGCACGTGTGCATCTCGAAGCGACATGGCGGGGTCGGTTTGGACGTGGAGGTCAACGAAGTACCCCGCACCCGCTCTGCGAACATTCACCTTCTCGATCGCCCGCACTCCCGCGGTGGCGCGAGCTGCTTGAGCAACGGGCTCGAGGATGTCCGTGCCAGGTGCGCGATCCATCAGCTCGGCGAGCGGAGCACGCAGGAGACCCACACCGTTGTAGAAGATCACGCATGACGCGAAGAGAGCTGCCCAATCGTCTGCCGACTCCCAGCCCGGTCCCCCAATCAACGCGATGCTTATTCCGATGAAAGCGGCCGCGGAGGTAATCGCGTCGCTCGCATGATGCCACGCATCCGCTTTGACCGCCGTGCTCCCCAGAGCGTTGGCCACCGAGGCTACCTTGCGGAAGAGCAGAGCCTTGATGAGAAAGGCGCCGACGAGGACGACCAGAGTCCACGATGCCGGCGCGTGGTGCGGCGTGCGGATCTCTCGCACCGCCTGGATGGCGATGCCAATGGCAGCGCCCAGCAGAGTAAGGGACACGGTGGCTGCCGCGAGCGGCTCTGCCTTCCCGTAGCCGAACGGATACGCCTCGTCAGGGTCGCGGCTCGCGACTCGCAACCCGCCCCAGACGACGATCGATGCGAAGACGTCGGCCGTCGATTCCACTGCATCGGCGACCAGCGCGTAGGCGTGGCCGACGATGCCGGCGACGAGCTTGGTCACGGCGAGGGCAGCGTTTGCCAGAAGTCCGAGCTGCGCCGTTCGCACACCTCGCCGATCGTTTGCGAGGCGCACTCCCGGTGGCGTGACCGACGACACCGGTCTCTTCTCTGCCATTCTGGGCCTACGCGCGCCGGAGTCGATCAATGCGCACTCAGGTTTACCGTCGGAGCGAGCGCTGGTGGGTGCCGTAGCTTTGACGCCTGTTCATAGGCGTACGCAAAACGGATCAAACTCTCTTCGCTCCAGGAGCGGCCGATGAAGGAGATGCCGACGGGCAGCCCGAACACATAGCCGGCGGGCACTGTGATGCTCGGATATCCGGACACCGCGGCGAGGCTCGAGCTCCCGCCGTTGGCGCAATCGCCGTTGACGAGGTCGATCAGCCAGGGTGGACCGTGGGTCGGAGCGACGAGCGCGTCGAGCTTGTACTTGGCCATCGTGGCGTCGATCCCCTTCGCCCGCGAGAGAGTCTGGCATGCAGTGAGGGCCTTGGTGTATTCGGGGTCCCGCAACGAGCCCTTCTTCTGCGCCTCGAGCAAGAGATCCTGCCCGAAGTACGGCATTTCGCGTTCCGTGTTCTTCTCGTTGAACGCGATGAGATCGCCGAGGGAGCGCACGGGTGACGAAGGGCCGAGGCTCGCCAGAAACAGATTCAGGTCCGTCTTGAACTCGTACAGCAGTACCTGGAACTCCGGCTCGCTGAACTTCCCCGCCGTCGCTATCGGCGCCGGGTCGACGATCACCGCGCCCTGCGTCTTCATGACATCGATGGCGTTCTGCATCAGCTCATCGGTGGCATCGCTGTAGCCGTAGTAGTGCGGTCGCGGGACCCCGATACGTGCTCCGCGTAAGGCGTCCGGATCGAGGCGTGCGATGTAGTCGGCGACGACGTGCGAGCGGCCGGCGCTCGTGTATGGGTCGTGTGGATCGTAGCCGGCCATCGCCGAGAGCAGGATCGCCGCGTCCGACACCGTGCGGCCAATCGGTCCGGCAGTGTCCTGGCTGTGCGCGATGGGAACGATCCCATTGCGGCTGACAAGGCCGACGGTCGGCTTGATGCCGACGAGCGAACAGGCCGCCGAGGGTGAGACGATCGAGCCGTCGGTCTCGGTGCCGACGGCCACCGGGCAGAGGTTCGCCGCCGTGGCCGCAGCTGATCCCGAGCTCGAGCCTGACGGTGTGCGGTCGAGGGCGTAGGGGT
>Ga0187766_10001160_pt1 | contig 15339 bp, 19 predicted proteins | sample 0216_QUI02_MP05__4_FD_132971 | JGI IMG/M metagenome (GOLD analysis project Ga0187766, IMG submission 132971) | Tropical peat soil microbial communities from peatlands in Department of Meta, Colombia - 0216_QUI02_MP05_20_MG | ecosystem: Environmental > Terrestrial > Soil > Wetlands > Peat ... | reverse complement strand
CTCAATCACCAGGACCTCCGCTTCGGGCGCGAGTGGGAAGGGCCATATCAGACTGAGTACGAGGTGGATACGGCGGGTGTGCTGATGCAACGCCAGATCCACATGCAGGCCCTCGATCCCGCGACTCGTGGAAAAACCTTTGCCGAGGTCCACGTCGGCTACACGGAGGCAGAAGCGATTGCTGAGGCCAAACGCTGTCTCGCATGCGGCATTTGTTGTGATTGCCACCTGTGCGAGACCGCCTGCCAGGCTCACGCGATCGACTATACGCAGCGCGAACAAATAATCGAGCGCAATGTCGGTGCCATCATCCTCGCGCCCGGATACGAGATCTTCGACGCCCATTTGAAGAAAGACCTGGGCTATGGCCGCTTCCCCAATGTAATCACCTCTCTTGAGTTTGAGCGGATTCTGTCCGCGTCCGGACCTTACTCCGGCCATGTGCTCCGACCGTTCGACCGGCACGAGCCGAAGCGGATTGCCTTTCTGCAGTGTGTTGGTTCCCGAGACTCCGAGCGTGACTACTGTTCGTCGGTCTGCTGCATGTATGCCACCAAAGAAGCCATTATCGCCAAAGAGCATCTCGGCCAAGGTCTGCAGTGCGACATCTTTTTCATGGATATGCGGGCCTTCAGCAAAGGATTCGAGCAGTACTACCGGCGGGCCCAGGAGCTCGGTGTCAACTACATCCGCTGCCGCGTCCCGATGATCGAGGAGATCCCCGGAACAAAAAACCTGATTATCAAGTACCTGACGGAGAACGATAGGAAGGTCTCGCAGGAATATGACATGGTGATTCTCTCGGTTGGTATGCAGCCACCGAAAGAAGTCAAGGCGCTCGCCGAGCGTTTCGGAATTGAACTCAACGGTTTCAATTTCTGCAAGACATCCGTATTCAGTCCGGCGGAATCCTCGCGCGAAGGAATCTACGTGGCGGGCCCATTTGTCGAGCCTAAGGACATTCCGGAAACGGTGATGCAGGCGTCGGCGGCGGCATCACAAGTGCTTGCTCTGCTGAAGGATAGCCAGGGCACGTTGATCAGGTCCAAGGAGTATCCCGAAGAGAAGGAAGTGAAGGGAGAAGAGCCGCGCATCGGCGTCTTTGTCTGTCACTGCGGAACCAACATTGCCGGAGTAGTCAATGTACCCTCGGTCGTTGAATACGCGAAAACTCTGCCCGATGTGGTTTATGTAGAAAACAATCTTTACACCTGCTCCAATGACACGCAGGAACGGATCAAGCAGATCATCAACGAGCACCACTTGAATCGCGTTGTGGTAGCGTCCTGCACACCGCGGACCCACGAGCCTCTATTCAGAAACACCCTGCGTGAAGTCGGCCTCAATCCTTATCTTTTCGAAATGGCAAACATCCGTGACCAGTGCTCCTGGGTTCACATGCACGAACCGGAGGCAGCAACTGAAAAGTCGAAAGACCTGGTTCGAATGGCCGTTGCCAAAGCTCGGCTTCTGGAGCCGCTCGCGCGCCGATCGGTCAAGGTCAACAAGTCAGCTCTGGTGATCGGCGGCGGTCTCGCGGGAATGACCGCTGCCCTGGCGGTCGCCAATGAAGGATTCGATGTCTACATCGTGGAAAAAGAAAATGAGCTGGGTGGCAACCTGAGGAATATTCACTACCTGCTCAATGGTGAGAAGCCACAGGCGGAACTCCAGCGACTGCGCGAAAAGATCCGGCAGAACAGCAGAGTGCACGTGTTCACGGGCGCGATCATCGGGACTATCGATGGGACGATCGGAGACTTCCGAACGAAGCTCTCGATGAATGGGCAATCTACCGAGCTAGGGCACGGGATCGTCATTGTCGCCACTGGAGCTACCGAGTACAGGCCGACGGAACATCTCTACGGCCAGGACGACAGGGTACTAACACAACGGCAGCTAGAAGAGCGATTGGCTTCGAACAAGTTCAACAATGGAAATGGCTCCGATCAGACAGTCGTCATGATCCAGTGTGTCGGCTCACGCGACGACAATCACCCCTACTGCTCGCGGGTCTGTTGTGCCGAGGCAATCAAGAATGCGCTTCGCATCAAAGCCGCCTCACCTCAAACACATGTTTACGTTCTCTACCGGGATATACGCACTTATGGCTTCAAGGAAAGCTACTACACGAAAGCGCGTCAGCAAGGCGTGACCTTCATCCGTTACCAGGAAGACCACAAGCCTGAGGTGAAGCGCAATAGCCGGGCGCTGGATGTCTCTGTATTCGATCCAACTCTGGGTATGGAAATCATGATTCCAGCGGACCTCGTCGTTTTGTCGGCGGGAATTCAGCCGCATCCCGAGAACCGGGCACTCGCGCAGCTTCTCAAGGTTCCGGTAAATGCCGAAGGGTTTTTCCTCGAAGCGCATATGAAGCTGCGCCCCGTGGACTTCATGACCGACGGTGTATTTCTATGCGGCCTCGCTCATTCTCCAAAAACGATCGAGGAATCGATACTGCAGGCCCAGGCGGCAGCCGCTCGGGCAGCCACAGTTCTCGCCAAGGACAGTATCGAGATGGAAGCTAATGTGTCGGAGGTCCTCGATGCAAGCTGCGATGGCTGTGCCTATTGCGTCGACACTTGTCCTTACAAGGCGATCACATTGCTCGAGTACATGTGGGCGGGCCAGGTCAAGAAAGTCGTTGAGACGAACGAAACCATGTGCAAGGGTTGCGGCTGCTGTCAGGCCACCTGTCCGAAGAAGGGCGTACTGATTCGCGGATTCACCCTCGATCAAATCCAGGCGCAGATTCACGCTGCGTTGGGAGTTGCATGATGACTGGCAACTTTGACCCATTGATCGTCGCATTGTGCTGCAACTGGTGCTCGTACACCGGTGCGGACTTGGCGGGTGTCGCTCGTATCCAGTATCCGCACAATGTTCGCATCGTGCGCGTCATGTGTTCCGGCATGGTGCACCCCAACTTAGTAATCGATGCGTTCACCAGCGGCGCCGACGGCGTCCTCATCTGCGGCTGTCACCTTGGAGACTGCCACTATCAGGAAGGCAATTACAAAGCGGAGAAGCGTGCGGAAGCCATCCGTTTGATGCTTGCGGATTTCGGGATTGAAGAAGAGCGCTTTCGCCTGGAATGGGTGTCGGCGGCAGAAGGACCGAGGTTCGCACAGGTTGTACGGGAATTCACCGAGCAAATACAGACGTTGGGAGCCAGTCCATATCGGACACACTAATGCGTCGCGAAAGTTCCCGAGTTACTAGCGGTCCTTTTTGTAAAGAGATGAGAACGAAGCAGCAATGATTCAAGTTCGGTAGGGAGGTGCAGCATGGCAGCTCGACTTGCCGAAGAGTGGTTTGCCATCTGTGGTGGCTGCGAGGTAACCATCCTCGACATTGGTGAACCGCTCCTCGATGTATTGAAACAAATAGAAATCGTGCACATGCCAGTCATCATGGATCACAAACTCTTTGGTCAGACTGGCGAAAACTCAGAAATGGAAATCCCGACGGCGGATGTCGGGCTGATATCGGGAGGAATCCGCAGTGAAGAGCACAAGAAACTGGCGCTCGAGATGCGCAAGAAGTGCAAGATACTGATCTCCCTCGGCTCATGTGCTTGTTTCGGCGGGGTTCCTGCGCTAGCAAACCAGTTCACAACCGAGGAATTGGTAGAAAAGGTATATCACGGCAGCGTGACCACGGAGAAGAACGGCCTGCCACGCGAGCAAATTCCGGCGCTAACCGATCGAGTCTATGCCGTACATGAAGTGGTCAAAGTGGACGCATTTTTGCCCGGGTGCCCAACTACACCGGAAATGGTCGCTAACGCGCTGTTAGCACTTCTCCAAGGCAAACCTCTCCCGCCATTGGCTTCCAAGAGCGTGTGTGACGAATGTCCCACCAAGCGCGAGAAAAAGGCGGTTTCCACCCTCAAACGCCGTTTCGATGCGCCGCAGTTCACGCCTGGAGCGCCGCTCAGCGAAATGCGTTGTCTGATGGAGCAAGGCTTCCTGTGCCACGGTCCGGCAACGCGGGCCGGTTGCGGTGGCAGCGATGGCGTACCTCGGTGTATCCGTGCCTACATGCCATGTGAGGGTTGCTTTGGTCCGCTTTCGGACAAATCCAACCCCATGGTGGACATGATGGGCGCACTGTCTTCCGTTGGGCTCGATCCCAAGCAGATTCCGGATCGGGCTGCAACCTTTAACCGTTTTGCTGGCGCTGGCCGCCTGCGGCCGACGCCCCGGAGGTGATCCATGGCTATAAAGACACTGGTAATTCAACCTGTCACCCGCATCGAAGGCCACGCCAAAGTGACCATTCAACTCAACGATGCCGGCAATGTGGACACCGCCCGGGTAAATGTCATCGAACTGCGCGGGTTTGAGAAGTTCTGCATTGGGCGTCCGGTGGAGGATATGCCACGCATCACTCCACGCATTTGCGGAGTGTGTCCGTGGTCACATCACTTGGCTGCCGCCAAGGCCTGCGATGCAGTCTTTGGTGTAGATCCGCCGCCGGCCGGGAAGAAGTTGCGTGAGCTGTGCAACAGCATCGCGTACATGGAAGAGCACATTCTGCACTTCTACTTCCTAGCGGGTGCGGATTTCCTGCTCGGCCCAGACGCTCCGTATTCGGTGCGTAATGTGATCGGGGTACTGCAAGCTGCGCCAGACGTGGCGACGCGAGTGGTCAAGGTGCGGCACATGTGCGCCAAGATGCTCGAAGTGCTGGCAGGTAAGCCGATTCATCCACAGGCAGCTGTTCCGGGGGGATTCAGCAAACCCCTCGCTCCGGTCGAGCGCGACCAACTTCGCAAACAAGCTGACGAAACGCTCGAACTGGCTAAGTTCTCAATCGCTTTTGCGAAAGAGAATGTTTTTCCGAAGTACCTTGAAGTCGTGAAATCTCTCGGCGTAATCACCACCGGCTTCATCGGAACGGTGAAGGATGATGGGGCACTGAATCTCTATGACGGCAAGCTTCGTTTGATGGCGCCTAATGGCACGTATCAGGATTTTCCGTATGATCGTTATACGGAATTCATCGCCGAGCACATCGAGCCATGGAGTTACCTGAAGTTCCCATACGCGAAACAATGGGGTGATGGCTTCTCCCTCGATGCCGACAATCCGAAGGGGATTTACCGCGCTAACACTCTGGCCCGGATCAATGTCTGCGACCACATTGATACGCCGCTGGCCCAGGCAGAATTGGAAGAGTTCCGCCAGAAGTTTGGGCGGCCTGCCCAGCTCACCTTGCTCTATCACTGGGCGAGGCTAATCGAGTTATTGTACAACGCCGAGAACACTGTGCGGCTACTAGATGATCCTGAAATCACGAGCACCGAGACACGTGTGAAGGTAACGCCTCGTGCGGCTCGTGGCGTGGGTTGCACGGAAGCTCCCCGCGGTACGTTGATTCACGATTACGAAACCGATGCCGACGGAATGGTCACGAACGTTAACCTGATCGTGGGCACTACTCATAACAATGCTCCCATCAACATGTCTGTCACAAAGGCTGCGAAGAGTCTCATTCATGACGGTAAGTATGATCAGGGAGTGCTGAACACGGTGGAAATGTCGATCCGCGCCTACGATCCATGCTTGTCGTGCGCAACACATCGCCTCGATGGGAAGTTGTCGGTCAAGTTGGAAATCTTTGACGCGGACGGCAAGTTAGTTGACACGCTCGCTAACTAAATATATGGCAGCCGCAACGGAGAGAAAGTGGGAGATGGTACCATCCGATCTCCCCGATTTTTGTTCGAAGCCGACTCTGGTGCTCGGCTGCGGCAATACTTTGTTCGGGGACGACGGCTTCGGCTGTGCCGTCATAGATTATGTCGAGGCGCATTATCCAGTGCCTGAAGCCGTCTGCCTGCTCGATGTAGGCACAGGTGTGCGCAAACTGCTATTCACCCTCTGCCTCAGTCCAGTTCGTCCAAAACGTGTGATCATTCTGGACGCAATTGATGCTGGACGAACGGCAGGTGAGATCTTTGAAATTGATCTCGCCCAAATTCCTCGGACTAAGCTTGATGATTTCTCACTGCACCAGTTACCCACCTCCAATCTGCTGCGTGAACTTCAGGAAAGTTGCGGAGTGAAGGTCCGTGTTCTTGCTTGTCAGACGGGTCCGCTGCCAGATGAAATACGCGAGGGCCTGTCGGAGCCGGTGAGCAAAGCGGTGCCAAAGGCAGCGGAGTGGTTGATGCGGCAGCAATTTTTGTACTGCATGAGCGTAGACAGTTTGTCATTGTAGAACTGCTCGACTCTTTCGGAGGTGCAGAATGGCGGAAGAGCAATTTGGCCGAATGGAGTCCTTTAGAGCCTTCATTAAAACGGCAGAACAAGGTGCGGCTATCCCGACCGTCGACGAGGACGATCTCAGACGGCTTCATGAGTTCTGCATCGAGATGTCAAAGCACAATTGCGGGAAGGACGGGGTAGTAACTCTCGAGACTCTGGCTCGGCTTTGCAGTCCCGCGGCAAATTTGCCTGTCGTGTGGCTGCGCCACATCGAACTTAGATCACTATGGAGACACGGGCTGCTTGACGAATGGCAGCACGGCGCGATCCTGGATGACGCGGTATTCCAAACTGCAGCGATGATTCCAATAAACGGCGTTCATCTAGACAAAGAAAGTTTCTTTCGAAAGCTTCGTTCCCATGAAGGGCCAAGATGCACCACATAGGATCAATCAGTGTTGGCCTGGAGCAGTTGGCGCACTATTTGATTGCGCAAACAAGAAAACCACTGTCTGCTGAGGTATATGGGAAGGAGGAAGAAAATGGAAACGCTTGAGCCCATCATTGCCGAGCACCCGTTCTTTGCCGGCCTCAATTCCAGCTTCACGGATCTGATGGTGAGCTGTGCTTCGAATGTGCGTTTTAAAGCGGGAACATACATTTTCAAGGAGGGAGATGCGGCCAACACGTTCTATTTGATTCGAGCGGGGAAGATATCCCTAGAAGCTCGATCACCTCAACGCAAGCCGATCATCATTTCGACTCTTGACGTGGGCGACGTTTTAGGGTGGTCGTGGCTGCTGGAACCTTTCCGGTGGAGATTCGATGCGAGGGCGGTCGATGAGGTTCGCGCCATAGCGCTGGACGGCAAATGCCTGAGGACTAAGTGTGAAGAAAATCACGACATGGGTTATGAAGTACTCAAGCGGTTTGCCGGGATCATAGAACAAAGGCTGGATGCGACGCGCTTGCAGTTGCTCGACGTCTACGCCGTCAGGCATTGAACCGCCTGCACGAACAGTTTATTCGGTGTGACAGATTCAATCCCGTGGTCCGGGACGCGTGGCGAACGAACCCTCATTCCGAGACTTTGCATTATGTGGCTGCTGCGGCAGAAGAGTATGGCTATTAGCGAGAAGTACTTTGACCATCATCCACTTCTGTTTTGCGAGCAAGCGCGTGAGTTGGAGGAGCAAATTCGCCAGTTGGAAAAGTTGCCGAAACTTTACAACTCTCTGAAAGGCTGGCGTGTTCAGTTCGAGAGCAAGTACCGGAGGAAGTCGCATGCAGTATGGCTAAAAATTGTCGAACCCTACGCCGTTGCCCATATCGAGAAACTTCGTGCTGAAGATCGACCAGAGGAGGTGACTAGCTAGCGTGTGGGGGGAAGAGTGACAAGCTGGCTGACACTATTATTTCGGCGTGGGTGGCTCGATCGCGGTCTGGATAACAAAAGGGTTTGTTGAGTTGGGCGGTCTGGTGGCGGAGGTTGGCCGAACTACAAGCGTGGAAATTCCTGGGCGACCAAAGCCAGCGCTTGTTCTTTAGTAATCAATCGCCCCTCTAGTTGTGCATCTTCTACTGCGGATAAGATGTGCTTAAATCGCGGTCCAGGCTCATAGCCGGCCGCGATCAAGTCATCCCCGGTCAAGAGAGGGGCAGGACGCATAACCGACTGTGGCATGGCGGCTCTCTTGTCTTTCGTGAATTCGTAAAGGCTTAGATCGCCGTGGCTGGCCAGACAATCGATGCGGTGCAGTGCCAAATGCTCATCGAAATGGGGCATGCGAACAAACCTCTTGAAGGTAGAATCCTTCATTTGCCGGACGTCCGCAAAACGCATGTGATTGTCGACCAAGGCCAAAATCTGATTCGTATCCTCGTTAGAAAAACGCAACCGATGGCAGATTTCCTGCGCCATTTTCACGCCGACCTCCACGTGCTCATCAAAGCGGATGCGATCTGGGGCGACACGGAAAGTAGGTGGTTTGCCGACATCGTGGAGTAATGCTCCCCAAGCCAGAGTGGGCGAGCACGGGTGAGGCAAGTGCTCGAGTAGCAGCAACGTATGTACAAACACATCTCCTTCGGGATGGAACTGGGGAGGCTGGGCCACACCTTTCATCACTTCAATTTCTGGCAAGAGTTCATGAAGCAAGCCAGTTTCGTCGAGGAGCAGGAAGCCCCCGCGGGCATGTCCCTCAATCAGAATTTTCGTAAGTTCGTCGCGAATCCGCTCGCGCGAAACCTGGTGTATCTGTGAGGCAAGCATTTGGATCGCGTGAAATGTAGCGGGTTCAATGGCATAGTCGAAACGCGCAGCAAAACGTACCGCCCGCAGCATGCGCAACTTATCTTCTGCAAACCGATGGTAGGGATCGCCGATGGTGCGGATGATCCTGGCCTGGAGGTCCTCGCGGCCACGAACAAAATCCAGAACTTGATTGCTAATGGGATCGAGCAAAAGGCCGTTAATGGTGAAATCCCGACGACGCACGTCTTCTTGCGGGTCTTTAGTGAAGCGAACCTGATCGGGGTGACGACCATCGCTGTAGCCGATATCCGAGCGGAAGGTCGCAACCTCAACCCGATGATCGTCGGAGTTGTGGAGACCGTCCTCACCACGCTGGGGAATTAAAACCACGCCGAATTGCGCTCCCACGGCGTAAGTCTCCGGGAAGATTTTCATGACCTGTGTCGGCATGGCGTCGGTAGCGACATCGAAATCAGCAGGGTCCCGCCCGAGCAGCAGATCGCGCACGCATCCGCCGACCAGATATGCCTGGTAGCCGGCGTGCCGAAGCTTTGTAACAATATCGACTGCGTGTTCCTTAGCGTTCATCCGAGGCGATTTTTCACGAATTTGCCAGCGCCCTTGTCCCGATCTTCCAATAATAGATGTTTTCTGAAACGTGCCTAGGCCCAAGGAGCGTTGACCAATTCAGGACAGGATTCCCGAGATCTACTTTTGTTTATCCCAAATTGATCATTTCTTGGTAAGGCGCTGGTTTTGCCATCAGCAAGTCTCTGAAAGTTATGGACGGTCGGATCAAACTCGACGTTCGGGATTGGCGGCTTGAGTGCTGTTTGTGCAGTGGTTAGTGGTTAGGAGAGCAGCTATGACGAACACAGAACCGGCGTCAGAGACAAGTTCCACCGGTGTGTTGAAGTCAGTGGCCACGCGATCACGCAAGCGCGAAACCATCCTGCTCGTGGAGGACGAAAATCTTGTCCGTCAGATGACCTGCGAAATTCTGCAGAATGAGGGATATCAAGTCCTGCCGGCGCGCAGCGCAACGGAGGCGAAGATGATCTTCGGTCGATGCCGCCAGACCGTGCATCTCTTGCTGACAGACGTAGTATTACCCGATCAAAACGGGTGTGATCTGGCAAATGATTTCAAAAGCATGAGTCCCGGGCTCAAGACACTTTTTGTTTCCGGGTATCCTGAAAACATCGTGATGGAGACGAGTGATACACGAGGGATTTCTTACCTCCACAAGCCATTCTCCACTGAGTCACTTGTTCGAGAGGTTGGCAAAACTCTAGCGATGGATGCGGATGAGATCGCCGTCTAAGCGTGTTTCCGATACCGGACCGATTGCAGAATAACCGCTGGGATATCAGTGAGCGCGACGATGCGCCGCAGGACACCCGCCTCGGCGCAGGATCGCGGCATTCAGGTGACCCTGCTGTTGCGTCTCTTCCTGAATCCGGAGTTGCAAGATGGGATCGCGCAAGCTTTCTAACTTTTCGAGGGAAACACCAGTGCCGTAGGTGACCGATCCGACCGGGATAGGATCGTTTTCTGCCAGGATCGGCTGCTGCCGGGAGTACCCCGGGGTGTTGGCGTTCGCCACATTGTTAGTTGTCGCGTCTAGTGCACCCTCTTCAGCTCCCAGCGCGCCCGTGGCAATTGACATGATGCCTAAGAGACTCGACATGACTTACTCCCTCCAATTGCGCATTCGAGCAGCCGTTTGTGACGCAGGCAGAACATAAGTGGCTCCTGAGGTCAGTAATACGCGGCAAAAAATATTCACAGTTCGCTGTGCTCGACGCAGAAGAGCGCTGTAGGTACGGGTCAGATTCGCGAGCCGATTTTCGATGGCTCGTAATTCAGTGGATAATTCGCTCTGGCGCGCGTCCGGCAGTGCGGGAATTGGTTGTAAGCTCAGGACGACATCACTGTGCCGGTCGGAAGTAGAAAGTTCATCTTGGGGCAATTCCGAGGAGAGCCGCCGCAACTCGTCGCATAGCTGTTGCTGCCGTCTCGTATGGGTGCTGACCTGACGTTGATCTGAAGTGAGTACAGCCGCCTGTGCCCGCTCGACGGAGTCGGCCAGTTCACGGAGCAAGCTGATTCGCCGCTCGAGAAGCTTGTCGATGGAAGTGAGGCATTGCTCCATGCTGGCGATCTCAAGCTAAGCTGTCAATCCGATGCTCGGTTGCACCAGAGTCGTCCACACCTTCCGCATGGCTCAACTTTACGGACGGCTTACGGCGGGGGCGTGGACGGGGCTCGCGCCGGGGCTCACCGTCCAAGCGCTCGAGGACGCCCACAGTCGGTTGCACCGGCTCAGTTCCAATCTCACTCATGGCACCGTACAAACCTTCTCACGCAGGATTAGCAGTGATGTGCGCCAGTAATGATTCCGCTGTCTGTGCTGAGCTCACATTGTAGCTACCACTGCGAATGGCTGTGGACAAGGCCGCGACCTTTTCCTGCCGTATTTCTGGAAACCGGCTCGCCGCGGTTGCGAGGCTCGGCACCCTTAAGTAATCTGGAGAAAGCTCGGCGACATCGGGAGAGCATCCTGTTTTCGCCACGCCAGGCGATGACCCCGCAGTGGTTGACTTTGCGGGATCAGTCGCGTGCCCGATGCTGGTATTTAAGTCAATTCTCATCACAATCCCTCGCCTGCTATCACCCTGCAATTTGACTATCGGCAGCCTATTAAAAAGCTTTAATCTGGCGTGTAATTCTCGCTGCTATAAACTGTCGGCCGCATACTGGGCCCGCTGGCGTCAAGAAGGTTCATAGTTTTCAGCGTTCTCGGGCTTAGGGGTTGCTCGCGACGCTTAGTCATGCTAGAAACGCCACAGGGAGTACTCTAAGTACTATGGCCAGTAGTTCTGGAGCTCGAGTCAGCCCGCGCGTCAAGGACACCTCCAAAGCGGCGGTCGCCGGTGAAGTAGTGATCCCTGAGAAGTTGTATTTCCGCATTGGAGAAGTAGCTGAGTTGTGCCGGTTACCAGCATACGTGCTGCGGTTCTGGGAAACTGAGTTTCCGCAGCTCAAGCCGGTTAAGAGCAGTACAGGACAACGCATGTATCGGCACAAGGACGTCGAAAGCGTGCTGCACATCAAGAAACTTCTTTACGAGGAAGGATTCACGATTGCGGGCGCGCGTCAGCAGCTACGCGCGGAAAACAAAGCGGACAAAAAACAGAACCCCCTGCCGTTTCCGGAACGCCCCTCTTCCGATCTCAAGCAAATCCGCGAGGGACTTCGCGAGATCCTATCGATCCTGACTGCCCGCCACTAAAGCAACCAAGTCAGCCGCGGTCAGAGGCTATGCGGAACCCATAGTCGGCGTACTTGAATTGTGGAGGCAGGCTGGAACGCGCGGCGCAGCGCGAGATCTTGATGTGATGTCTCCAGGAACCACCCCGTGAGGAACGCCGCTGGCCGGTTTTCGGTCCCGAAGGATTGCGTTCGGGAGAGATCGAATAGTAGTCAGCCTGATACCAATCGCTGCACCATTCGTGCACATTCTCGCAGATGTCGAAGAGCCCGAAAACATTGGCCGGGGTTTGCGCAACGCGCTCTGGTCGATTGATCCAGCGTTCGTTGTAAGTGGGTCGGGACCGGGGAGGATCGTCACCCCAGGGGAACAGCTTGTTCTCTTGCCCACCGCGGGCGGCGCGCTCCCACTCGGCTTCGGTGGGAAGCCGGTACCTGGCTTGGCTTTGGCCGGTCAGCCAGTCGCAGTATTGCGCCGCCTCAAGCCACGAAACCGCGACAACCGGTTGGTCGGGGTGGGAGAAATTCGGATCATCCAAGAGAGGCGGAGGCTGGATACCTGTCTCTTTGATAAAAAGCGAATACTCACGATTGGTCACTTGGCAAGGTGCCAGAGAAAACTGGTCCACCCATACCCGGTGCACCGGGCGTTCGTTGTCCTGACCGGCTTCGCATCCCATCCAGAACCATCCTGCCGGGATGAGCACCAGCTTCGGTTCAGACGCTGTTTCGTGATCGAGCTTCTCAGAGATTGGCACGACCTGCTCAGCTCTCCATCACCTTTAGGTCGGAACTAACAATCAAGGTTGGCTGGGTGGCGCGCTGCACATCGTCAGCGGTCAGTCCCGGAGCAATTTCTTCGAGGAGCAAGCCGGTGGGTGTGATTCGGATCAACGCCATCTCGGTCACAATTGTGTCGACGACCCGCACTCCGGTAAGGGGCAAGGTGCACCTCTTGAGAATCTTGGGTTGACCTTCGCGAGTCGCGTGCTCCATCGCAATAATTACTCGCCGTGCTCCGGCGACAAGATCCATTGCCCCGCCCATGCCTTTTACCGTCTTTCCGGGAACCATCCAATTGGCCAGATTGCCTTCCTCATCCACTTCCATGGCTCCAAGAACACTCAGGTCAATGTGGCCGCCGCGGATCATGGCAAAAGAATCGGCGCTCGAAAAATACGCGGTACCCATGATCTCGGTGATAGTTTCCTTGCCGGCATTGATCAGATCGGCGTCCTCGGAACCCTCGAGCGGGTATGGGCCGATGCCAAGCATCCCGTTTTCGCTCTGTAGAATTACGTCCATCCCGGGTGGAACATAATTCGCGACAAGCGTCGGCATTCCAATGCCCAGGTTCACGTAGAAGCCGTCGCGTAATTCGCGGGCGATCCGTTTCACGATACGCTCGCGTTTCTCCACGTCTTTGCCGATCTTGGATGCTGTAGACATTGTTTGTTCTTCGTTCAACTTGACTGAGGGCTAGCGGTCAGTTTTCGGATCGTTCTTCTCTCGATTCGCCTCTCAAACAATTCGCCTTGAAAAATGCGCTTCACATAGACGCTGGGGGTATGAACCATATCTGGTTCCAGTTCGCCGACCTCGACTAATTGCTCGACTTCGGCAATCGTGATGTTGGCTGCAGTGGCCATCATGGGATTAAAGTTGCGGGCGGTCTTGCGATATACCAGATTTCCCCACTTATCACCCTTCCAAGCCTTAACGAGGGCAAAATCGGCTCTCAGCGCATGTTCCATGACATACGTACGGCCATCGAATTCGCGGGTCTCTTTGTTTTCCGCCACAATGGTTCCCACACCAGTGGGGGTAAAAAAAGCCGGTATGCCTGCTCCTGCTGCGCGTATGCGTTCTGAGAAGGTACCCTGCGGCACCAGGTCGAGCTGGATTTTCCCCTGCAGCACCATTTGCTCGAGCAACTTGTTTTCACCCACGTAGGTTCCGATGTGTCTGCGAATCTGCCCAGCCGAGAGAAGTAAGCCCATGCCGTAGCCGTCAACACCGGCATTGTTGCTAATGGTAGTAAGGTTTTTGGTTCCTTTGCGGACGAGCGCGCGAATCAGGTTTTCCGGAATGCCGCACAATCCGAAGCCTCCGACCATAATGGTGGCGCCGTCAAACACATCGCGCACTGCCTCATCCGCATTCGCAACTACTTTGTTCATAAACGTGAGATTTTAAACGAAAGCGGTCGCGGAGAATATGGGCGGATTCAAGATTTACGCTTCTTTTCTGAGGTTTGTGTCTTCGGTCCGGGCTTTTGCAATTGGTGGGCCTTATCAAACTCGGCCGCCAATTCGCGGGTGTCGAGATTCTCGCGAATGCGGGCCAGTTGCAGTTCCAGCTTCGAAATCGCAGCTTGCAAGTTCATCTTGTTTGTAATCGCAACATCCCGCCACCAGGAATACGGACTGCCGGCAACTCGGGTCATTTCGCGCAAAGCTCGGCCACCAGCGTCAAGCAGGGGTGCATCTGCGCCATACTCCTCAACCAACGTCGCAGCCAGGGCAGTCGAAATCATCTGCGGCAGATGGCTGATCCATGCGCAAAGTTTGTCGTGTTCTTCGGCGTCCATCGAGACGATGCGTGCGCCAATCTTCTGCAGCCACTCGACATAGTTCCCGCTGATGCCTGCATAGATATTTTGGCCACTCGTCGGCGTCACAAACCATGTAGCGCCCTGAAACAGATTTGGATCGGAAAATTCCACGCCCGACTGTTCTTTTCCGGCCATCGGGTGGCCACCCAGGAACCGGGCGGTTACGGCCTTGCCAAAGATTCTTCTCGCGCGCTCTACGATTGCGAGTTTTGTACTCCCGACGTCGGTGAGCAGGGCCTGATCGTCAAGACGCGGGCCCAAACGATCGATCAAATCGATGATTCCGAGTACTGGGGTAGCAAGAACTACGACCTGACTGCCAAGTATTGCCGGGGAGAGGTGAGGCTCCCCCAGATCGACCACACCTGCTTTGAGGGCACGTTGTAGTACCGGGGAACGATCATGGCCGATGATGCGTCCCCGAAAACCGCCCTTCCTTAGGGCAAGCGCTAATGATCCGCCAATCAAGCCGGTTCCGACGATTGTGATTTGACGTATGCCCATTGGGCTTTCCGCAGCAGGTGGTGGAGAAGGGATTGTATCGTTTAGTGAAGCCTGGGATGTCAACTCTTCATCAGGCTCGTCATATCGTCAGGGTGAATGGCGTGGATCTGCGCGTCCTCGCGCTCCACTAATCCACGATTCACGAGTTGCACCAGGGATTCCTCGAGGGTAAAGGAGCCCTTGTTTTTCGTCATAGTAATTTCCTGATGCAAGTGTTGTAACGCATTACGGCGGATGTGCTGGCGCGCTCCGTAGCCAACCATCAGCAGTTCTGCAGCCGGCACTCGTCCGCCGTTCTTGCTTGGTAATAGGGTTTGTACCAGTACTGCAGCCAGAGCCATTGCCAGTTCCTGCCGAATCGTGTGCTGCCGTTCCGGAGGAAAGGAGTCCGATATCCGCGAGACGGTTGAAGGTACATCGGTGGTGTGCAGTGTCGAAAACACCAAGTGACCTGTTTCAGCAGCTGCCACGGCAAT
>Ga0187766_10001159_pt1 | contig 15345 bp, 9 predicted proteins | sample 0216_QUI02_MP05__4_FD_132971 | JGI IMG/M metagenome (GOLD analysis project Ga0187766, IMG submission 132971) | Tropical peat soil microbial communities from peatlands in Department of Meta, Colombia - 0216_QUI02_MP05_20_MG | ecosystem: Environmental > Terrestrial > Soil > Wetlands > Peat ... | reverse complement strand
CCCCGGTTCCGGGACAACGCCACCGGGGAGTGGAAGGACGGCGACAGCCTGTTCCTGACCTGCAACGTGTGGCGGCAGGCGGCCGAGCACGTGGCGGAGTCGCTGACCCGGGGGATGCGGGTCATCGTGTCCGGGCGGCTGCGGCAGCGGTCGTATGAGACCAAGGAGGGCGAGAAGCGCACCGTCTACGAGATCGAGGCCGACGACGTTGGGCCCTCCCTCCGGAACGCCTCGGCCAAGGTCACCCGGATGGCGCGGTCCGGGGGGAATGGGGACGGACAGGGCGGCTCGGGGGGCGGGCGGGTGGCTGTGGGGCAAGGTGGGCCCGGCTCGGGCGGCTTGAGTGGGTCGGGGGGCTCGGGGGGCGGAGATAGCGATCCGTGGGCGGGCGACGGCGCGCAAGGGTTCTCCGACGAACCGCCGTTCTAGCGCAGGGACGGCACTGACCATGGGCGGTCAGGTTTCTCCGCGCTCGCGCAGCAGCGCGCGGAACTCCTCGATCGCCTGGTCCTGGTCGGGACCGAGGTCGTCGATGACGACCATCTCGGTGCCGGTCCAGTACGCGCCGGCGTACTGGCCGCCGCCGGCCGCCGGGACCACGAGCGAGTGATGAGCGATCTTGATGTGGTCGTGCACCTGCTGCCAGGAGACGCCGGGCGGCACCAGGCCGATCGCCGGCGACTCGCTGTCGTCGAACTCCAGGTCGTCCAGCATCCGGCTCCCCTCGTCGCCGCTCAGCCTAGACCGGAGCGGACACCGCGGATGGTCCGTCAGCCCTGGCGCGGCGCGGGGATGTACGGGCGGCGGCGTCCATGGCCGAGGCGCAGGTACAGGGCGGGCAGCACGAACAGGTTCAGCAGCGTGGATGTCGCGAGCCCGCCGAGGATCACGATCGCCATCGGGTACTCGATCTCCTGGCCCGGCTGATTGCCGTAGACGACCAGCGGCGCCAGCGCCAGCGCGGTGGCCAGGGCGGTCATCAGGATCGGCGACAACCGCTCGCCCGCGCCGCGCAGGACCAGGGCCGGGCCGAACGGTACCCCCTCATTCTGCTCCAGGTGCCGGAAGTGGCTGATCATGAGGATGCCGTTGCGGGCGGCGATGCCGAGCACGGTGAAGAAGCCGACCAGGGCGCCCAGCGTGATCGTGCCCAGGCTCGCCCAGGCGGCGATCACCCCGCCGACCAGCGCGATCGGCAGCGTGGCGAGCAGCAGCGCGGCCAGCCGCCAGCTCTGGAAGGCCGCCTGGAGCAGCAGCAGGATCGCGAGCAGGGCGGCGATGCCGTACTCGATCAGGCGCTGCTGGGCGGCGGCCCGCTCGACCGCCTCGCCCTGCAGCTGGGCGTGGTACCCGGACGGCAGCTTGATCTTGGCCAGCAGGGCCTGGACGTCGGCGGCCACCGCCCCCAGGTCACGACCGCTCACGTTCGCGTCGACCTCGGTCATGCGCGAGCCGTTCTCGCGGATGATCTGGCTCGGGCTGGGGGCGAGCTGCACGGTGGCGACGGTCCCCAGCGCGACGTGCCCGCCGTCCGGGGTGTCGATGGGCAGCTGGCGCAGGTCGGCCAGGTTCTGCCGGGTCGCGGGGGTACTCCACGCGGCCACCGTGTAGATCTTGCCCCCGGTGGAGATCTCCGACATCGGCTCGCTCGCCATCATGATCGCGGCGACCCGGCGGATGTCGCCGGGCGTCAGGCCGTACCGCCTGGCCGCATCCAGCTTGACCTGGACATCGGCCTCGGGGATGAACTCCAGCGGCGCGGGCTGCACGTCGGTGAGGCCGGGCACGTGGGCCAGCTCCGACGCCACCTGCTGGCCCAGATGTTGCAGGACGGTGAGATCCTGGCCGTAGATGTACACGGCCACGTCCTCGGTCGTCCCGTTCGTCAGCACCTCGTCGATCCGCTCGTGCAGGTAGGTCTGGACGTCGCTGAAGACACCCGGATACGAGCCGGCGATCGCGCGCACCGCGGCCAGCACCTTCGCGTAGTTGGCCTGCGGCGTCAGGCTGAGCCAGGTCTCGGAGAAGTTCACCCCGGAGACCTCCTCGCCCAGCAGCGCCTGCCCGATGTGGCTGCCGGTGTGACTCACGCCGGGGATCGCGAGCAGCTCATCCTGGAGCCGGGTGACCATGCGGTCCTCCTCCTGCACGGAGGTGCCGGGTTTGGTCACGAAGTGCACGAGGAAGTCCGGCTCCTTGAAACTCGGGAACAGGTCCTGGCCCAGCCGCGGGTAGATCACGACCCCGGCGGCGACCGCGGCCAGCACGACGAGGAATGCCCACCTCGGCGCCGAAAGGGCGGGCTTCAGCAGCGCGGCGTAACCGCGCTTGAGCACCCTGATGAGCGGCGGGTCACGCGGGGAGAGCCGGGCGCCCTGCAGCAGGATCAGTCCGAGGGCGGGGGTCACGGTCAGCGCGACCGCCATCGACGCCAGCACGGCGAGCCCGTACGCGAGCGCGAGCGGCTCAAAGAATGCGCCGGTGAGCCCGCCGACCAGCATGACCGGGATGACCGCGACGATGTTGATCAGCGTCGCATAGAAGATCGCGACCCGCACCTCGAGCGAGGCGGCGAGTACCAGGCGGGCCGGGGTGGTGCGCTTGCCCTCGGCGCGCCACGCGCGCAGGCGGCGCACGATGTTCTCCATGTCGATGATCGCGTCGTCGACCACGACCCCGACGGCCACCGCGAAGCCCGCCAGGATCATCGTGTTGATCGTCGCCCCGGCGGCCTCGAACACGATTCCCGCTACGGCCAGCGACAGCGGGATGGCCAGCAGGCTCACCAGCGCGGCCTGCCACTGGAACAAGAACGCGATGAGCACGAACACGACCAGGATGCAGCCGAGGAGCACCGACCGGGTGAGGTTGTGAATCGCCGTCTCGATGAACGACGCCTGGCGGAAGATCTGCGAGTCGACGTGAATGCCGTCCAGTCCGGGCGCCAGCGCCGCGAGCGCCTGATCGATCCCCGCCGTCACCTGGAGGGTGTTGGCCCCGGGGAACTTCTCGATGACGAGCATCAGGCCCGGGCCGCCGTTGATGACCGCGTCGCCGATCAGCGGCGGGTATCCCCATACCACCTGGGCGACCTGGCCGACCCGCAGGATCCGGTTGCCCTGCTCGGCCACCGGGACCTGCGCCATCTGCTGCGGCGTCGCGATCGGCTGGATGTTGTGCACGTACAGGCGCTGTTGCGGGGTCTCCAGCATCCCGAGGGAGCCGACCGCCGAGCCGGTCGTATATTTCAGTTCACCGGTATCGACGGCGTCGGCGGACGCCGTCATCAGCTCATCCAGCGTGACGCCGTGGGCGGCCAGCTGCGCCGGATCGGCCTCGACCATGATCTGTTTCGGCCGCTGGCCCCAGATCGCGACGTTCGCGACGCCAGGTACCTCCATCAGGCGCGGCCTGATCGTCCACTGCGCGATCATCGACAGATCCTCAGGCGAGACCGTCCTGGAGGTCAGCCCGATCTGCATGACCCGGCTGGTGGCCGAGACGATCGGGTACAGCTGCGGCGGGTCACACCAGGTCGGCAGCGACGGCGCGGTGACCTGCAGCCGTTCCTGGACGAGCTGGCGCGCGTGCAGCACGTCGGTACCGCCACGGAAGTAGAGGAAGATCGCCGACAGCTCGGGCTCGGAATTGGAGCGGATGTCGTAGACGCCCGGGACCCCGTGCAGCGCGGCTTCGAGCGGTACCGTGGTGAGCGCCTCCACCTCCGACGGCGACAGGCCGAGGCACGCGGTCTGGATCTCGACCGATACCGGCGCGAACTCGGGGAACACGTCGAGCTTCTGGTGGCCGATCAGCAGCGTGCCGAAGTACAGCAGCGCGATCGCCACGCCGGCGACCACGTACCGGAACCGCAGGCTCGTCGCGACGATCCAGCGCATCAGTTACCGGCCCGGCCGCGTGTCCCGGCAAGCGCGCGCCCGCGCGGACGGCCGCTGGGGCCGGCTCATGTCTCGACTCCGACGCCGTTCTGCACGCCGAGCAGTTCCTCGGCACCGGTCGTCACCACGCTCATGCCGGGCGTCAGGCCGCTGCTGACATAGACGCTGTCGCCCGCGATGCCCGCCACCGAGACCAGATAGCGCGTGTAAGTGAGCGGCGCGGTGTTCACGTAGACGGCGGTGCTGCCGTCGGACTCGTACAGCAGCGCCGCGTACGGGATCATGGTCAGCGGGCGGCCGGCCCGCACCGCGGCCACCGGGGCAGTCTGGACGCCGATCCGCTGCGCGCCCGTGGGCGTCAGGACGACACTGGGCACCGGGCTGTTCCCGACGCGCTCCATCTTCGCCTGCGGGCCGGGCGGCGGTGCGGTCGCCTGGCTGCTGCACCCGGCCGCGCCGCCCAGAGCCATCACTGCCGCGATGACCAGCAGCGCGGCGGTGGCCCTTCGTTTCTGCATGTTCATGAGCGCGCTCCCCTTCCGGGATCCCTAGCCCCGCAGGCCGATCGGCGGCGGTACCCGGTCCGGCTCGCCGGCCTGGTCCGCGTCGGGCGGCTCGCCGGCCTCGCCGCCCCCAGGTGAGTCCGCGGTAGCCGGCCCGAGCCGCAGGCAGGCGACGGGCAGGGCGAACAGGCTTACCAGTGTCGTGGTGACCAGGCCGCCGCAGATCACCGCGGCCGCCTGGTACAGGATCTCGGTGCCGGGCACGTCGCCCAGCACGATGAACGGGATCAGGACCGCGGCCGACACCGCCGCGATGGCAGCCAGCCGCCCGGCGGCGCGGACCGCCGCGCGCCGCGCCTGCGAGGTCCAGCCGCGGCCGCCGTTGACAGGCGCGCGGCGGACCCGCACGGTGACATCGATTGCCTCGCGCACCGCGATCCCGAAGACGGCCAGCAGGCCGGCTGCCGCGCCGAGCGAGCCCGCGGCACCGGTCGCGAACGCGGTGAGCACGCCTCCGGCCAGCGACACCGGGATCGAGCCGAACACCAGCAACGCCAGCCGCCAGCTGCCGAGCACGGCCTGGATGAGCAGCAGCACTCCGGCGAGCGCCGCGATGACGAAGCCGATGAGCTCGCTGCGCGAGGTCCCGCCGGACGCGGGCCCATCCGGCTGGGGGCTGCTCAGGACCTCGGCGTGGTATTCCAGCGGGAAGACGCTCGTGCGCAGCATGCTGGCGATTTGCGCGCGCACTGCGGCGGCGCTCCCTCCGGTCACGCTCGCGGTGATGTCGAGGTACCGTGACGTGGCCTCGTGCTGGATATCGGCGGCCTCGGGGTCGACGGCGACCTGGGCGACGCCGCTCAGCCGGACGTGGCCGCCGTTGACCGTGTCGAGCAGCAGGCTGTCCACGTCGGAGACGTCGCCGCGGACCCCAGGGGCGCCCACGACGACCACATCGAAGACCTTCTGATCCTGGAAGACGTTGCCGACGGTGAGGCCGGACAGCAGCGTCCCGGCCTCACGGCGGACATCGCCGGGCTTGACCCCGTTGCGCTGGGCGTTGTCGAGGTTCACCTCGACGTCGACCGTCGGCTGCTCGACGGGAAGCTGCACGGTGACCTGGCGCACGCCGCTCATCCGGGCTATCGCCTTGTCCAGCTGTCCGGCGAGCTGCTCCAGGTCGGGATAGGAGGATCCGTACACGCGGGTGACGACCTGGCTCGGCGGCGCGGTGAGCACGCCGGCCATGCTGTCGCTCTCGTATGTACTGACGACGCCGCTCATCCCGGGGGTGCCGCCGACGATCGCGCGCACCGCGGCGAGCGCCTGGTCGTAGTCGGCGGCTGGCTTGATCGTGACCCAGATCTCCCCGGAGTTCGTGTTGACCACCTGATCGGAGCTCACGGCACGCCCGAGGGTGGCGCCGACATCGGCCACGCTCGGCAGCGCCTGGAGTTCGGCGGTGGCGAGGGCGGTGATGCGGTCCAGTTCGGTCAGCGACATTCCGGGGGCGCCGGTCCAGTGCACGACGAGGTTGCGGTCCTGGAACGACGGCGGTCCCGGGTGCAGCCACGGCAGGAGGACCAGGCTGACCAGGCCGAGGGCCGCGCAGAGCGCGAGCAGCGCCGCGCGCGGCGCCCGGAGCACCCGGTCGAGCGCCCTGAGGTAGCCGGCCTCAAGCCGCCGCCTGAGCCTGGCGCCGCGCGGCCTGGGCCGGCCGAAACCGAGCAGCACCGCGGCCAGTGCCGGGGTGACGGTGAGCGCGACCACCATCGAGGTGGCCACGGCCAGGCCGAAGGCCAGCACCATGGGACGCAGGAAGGTTGCGGTCAGCCCGGTCGCGAAGTACAGCGGGACGACCGACAGCAGCACCGCCAAAGTCGCGCCGCAGAGCGCGCCGCGGAACTCGCCGCAGGCCGCCAGGACCAGGCTCGCGGCCGACTCGCCCCGGGCTGCTGGGCCCTGCGCTACCGGCTGGACGTGTGCCGCCGGCTGGACGTGTGCCACCGGCTGGCCCTGCGCGGCCGGCTCGGCCTGCGCTATCGGCTGGACGTGTGCCACCGGCTCGACGTGTGCCACCGGCTGGACGCGTGCCGTCGGCTGACCCGGTGCTCCGGGCAGGCGCCGGTCACCGAGCCTGGTCATGAGGCTGTGCGCGTCGCCCACGGCGTCGGCGACGACGATCGTGAGCGCGAGCAGCAGGCCGAGGGTCACGAGCGCGTTGAAGGTATAACCGAGCTGATCGAGTACCAGCGTCGCCGCCACCAGCGATGTCGCGATAGCGACCAGGGCGATGACCGCCAGGCGGAGCTGGAGCAGCAGCGCTATCAGCGCCAGGGCCGCCAGCAGGGCGGCGATGATGAGCGCCACGCGCAGGTTGCCCAGCGCGCTCTGTACGTAGCTGGCCTGCCGGAACAGCGATGCGTCGATCCGGACGCCGGGCAGCCCCGGCTGCAGCGCCGCCAGCGCCTGGTCCAGCTCCTGCGTGACCGCCAGCACGCTGGCCGACGGTAGCTTCTGCACGACCAGAACCAGGCCGGGAGCACCCCGCACCTCACCGTCGCCGATCAGCGGCTGATGGTCCTGGACGACCTGCGCCACGCTGCCGAGCACTAGATCCCCCGGGGCGTCGGTGACGGGCAGCTGGGCGAGGTTGGCCGGGGTCCCGAGCGGCAGCTCGTGCCGGATCGTGAGCCGCTGGTTCGGGCCCTCCAGGAACCCGCCGGCGCCGGGGGTCGAGGCCTCCAGGTAGCTCAGCGGCGAGACGAGCTGGGCGTTGCCGGCGGTCTCGATGACCTGCGCGAGCGTGACGTGGTTCGCGGCCAGGCGCGCGGGGTCGACCTGCACCTGCAGCTGGCTGTCGGCCTGGCCGAAGGTGGACACGCTGGCGACGCCCGCGAGCCCGAGCAGACGCGGGACGATCGTCCACCGGGCCTGCACCGAGAGGTCGATCAGGCTGAGCTGGGCCGATGACAGGCCGATCACCATCACGTCGCTGGTGGACGATACCGGCTCCAGCATCACCGGCGGCTTGGAGACGTTCGGCAGGACGAAGGCCTGCGTGAGGCGCTCCTGCACGAGCTGGCGGGCATGGTACAAGTCGGTGCCCGGCGCGAAGTGCAGCTGGATCGCGGACAGCCCAGGGACGGAGTCGGACGTGACGTCGGTGACGCCCATCACGCCCTCCAGCAGGTTCTTCTCCAGCGGCACGGTAACCAGCGCCTCGACCTCGGGGGCCGACAAGCCCAGCGCCTCGGTCTGGACGTCGACGACCACGGGCGAGGTCTCGGGGAGAACGTCCACGGGCATCCGGCCCAGCTGGATGAACCCGACGATCATGATCCCGGCGGCGGCAGCGATCACGAGAAGGCGGAACCGCACGCTCGCGGCGGTTATGGAGGTGATCGAGCGCAAGGCCTAGTTCCCCCTCGGTTTCCAGGACAGCAGACCGACAACTAACAGCAGAACCAGGAATTACCTATCGCCGTCGCCCGGGCAATCGGTGGCTCTGCGAAGCGCTCAACCCTCCCCATAAACCGGATACCCGGGCGCGTGCGTCGCTATTCCCCCCGGACGGGTTAAATCGCCACGAACCTGCCAAAAGTCGCGGCACCCGGCGGATACGACATCTGAGGTGATAGGTAACATGTCGTTTACCGGATCGAGGTCATATCGTAATTCGCTGGCCCGGGGCCGAATACCATTTCCTATTTTCTCGTTATGGGAAGGTTGCTCCCGCTTGGGTCGCGGTGATACGGCGCTGGGCACGCACCACAGCCTGTGAATCCTCGCTCAGCCGGCTGGGTGACGCCTGAACAGTTCCTGGTCATTTCCTGCGATCCGGCCAGTCCTTCGCCGACCGAGGGCCCGGATGCGGCCGGGAGTATGCTGGGCGCGGCCGGAAACGGGCAGTGCCGCCCGATACTGCGGGAGGCTGAGGAGTCAGGCGTGACCGAGTCCCCGACTTCGGCTCCGGATTCCGGGACGCCGTTCTCCGGGCGGACCGCCTGGATCCGGAACATGGACACGCCGCTGCGCGCCTTCTTGCGCACCGAGACGGGCAGCGCCTCGGTGCTGGCCGGGGCCACGGTCGCCGCCCTGGTGTGGGCGAACATCAGCGCCTCCTCCTACGACAAGGTGTGGACGACCCGGCTGTCGGTCCTGGTGGGCGGCTGGGGCGTGACCCTTGATCTGCGGGAGTTCGTGAACTCCGGGCTGATGGCGCTGTTCTTCCTGGTCGTCGGGCTGGAGGCGCGGCGCGAGTTCGACGTGGGCGAGCTGCGGGTCCGGAGCAGGCTCGCGCTGCCGGTCCTGATCGGGCTCGGCGGCATGATCGTGCCCATCGGCATCTACCTGATCGTGAACGCGGGGCGGCCCTCGCAGGGCGCCTGGGGCGTGTCGATGGCCACCGACACCGCCTTCGCGCTCGGCGTGCTGGCGCTGGTCGGGCGCAGGCTGCCGGATCGCGTCCGCACCTACCTGCTCACCTTCTCCGTGGTCGACGACCTGGCCGGGATCGCGATCATCGCCATCGTCTACAGCGAGCACATCGACGTGGCGCCGCTGCTGACCGGGATCGGGATCCTGGCCGCCGTGCTGGCGGTCAGGGCGCGCGGCGTGCGGTACGGGGTCGTGTACCTGCTGCTCGGGATCGCGGCCTGGGTGGCGTTCTTCAAGTCGGGCGTGGACCCGGTCGTGGTGGGCCTGGTGCTCGGGCTGCTCTCCTACGCCTATCCGGCCACCCGGGAGTCGCTGGAGCAGGCGTCCGAGGCGTTCCGGCAGTTCCGCGAGCAGCCCACGGCGGAGCTCGCCCAGTCGGCGCGCGACGAGGTCCGGGTCGCCATCTCGCCGAACGACCGGCTGGCCCAGCTGTTCCACCCCTGGTCCAGCTACGTGATCGTGCCGCTGTTCGCGCTGGCCAACGCCGGGATCGTGCTCAACGCCTCCTTCCTGGCCCGGGCCTACGCCTCGCCGATCACGCTCGGTATTCTGATCGGCTACCTGGTCGGCAAGCCGACCGGCACGGCGGGCAGCGCGTGGCTCATCACCCGGCTGAGCCGCGGCCGGCTCCGGCCGCCGGTCGGCTGGGGCGCGGTCATCGGCGCCGGCACGGTGGCCGGGATCGGCTTCACCGTCTCGCTGCTGATCGCCTCGCTCGCGCTGACCGGGGACGACCTGGCCGAGGCGAAACTCGGCATCCTGTCCGCCGCAGTCGCCGCCTCGGGGCTGACCTGGATCGTCTTCCGGGTGGTAGGCCGGCTGCCGACCCGGCCGCGGCTGCGCGCGCTGCTGGGCACGGCCGAGGTCATCACGGACCTGATGGTGCCGGTCGACGACCAGCGGGACCACGTACGCGGGCCGGAGAAGGCGCCGGTTACCGTCGTCGAGTACGGGGATTTCGAGTGCCCCTACTGCGGCCTGGCCGAGCCGGCGGTGCGCGAGCTGCTCAGGGACTTCGGCGACGTACGGTACGTGTGGCGGCACCTGCCGCTCAACGACGTCCACCCGCACGCGCAGGCGGCGGCCGAGGCCGCCGAGGCCGCCGCCAGGCAGGGCGCGTTCTGGGAGATGCACGACCTGCTGCTGGATCACCAGGGCGCGCTCACGGCTCGCGACCTGCTCGGATACGCGCGCTCGCTCGGCCTGGACATGGAGAAGTTCATCGCGGACGTGCGCAGGCACGCGGGAGCGGCGCGGGTGGCCGAGGACGTCGATTCAGCCGACCTGTCCGGCGTCTCGGGAACCCCCACGTTCTTTGTCAACGGCATGCGGCATTATGGCGCCTATGACCTAGAAAGCCTGTCCAAGGCGGTCAAGTTGGCCATCGCCCGGGCGAAGATCAGCGCGGCCTGACCGCGGTCCCGCCCTGCGGTCTGGCCGGCCACCGTGGGCGAAGATCATGAGCTGGCCGGAAGGCGAGCATGAGGAGGATCGCGTGGGCACGCAGCCAACCGCAGCAGCGGCAGGCACCATCGACATCGGCGGCGACCTGACCGTCAACCGCCTCGGGTTCGGCGCGATGCGGATCACCGGGCGCGGGATCTGGGGCAACCCGCCGGACCGGGATCAGGCCATCGCGACACTGCGGCAGGTGGTGGAACTCGGCGTCAACTTCATCGACACCGCCGACTCCTACGGGCCATCGGTGAGCGAGGAACTGATCGCCGAGGCGCTGCACCCGTACCCGGACGACCTGGTGATCGCGAGCAAGGGCGGCCTGGTCCGGCCCGGCCCGCGCCGCTGGGACCCCGACGGCCGCCCGGCACACCTGCGGGAAGCGTGCGAGGGCAGCCTGCGGCGGCTCAGGCTCGAGCAGATCCCGCTGTACCAGTTGCACCGGCCCGACCCGAAGGTGCCGTTGGCCGAGTCGGTCGGCGCGCTCGCCGAGCTCAAGGACGAGGGCAAGATCCGCCACGTCGGCCTCTCCAATGTGACGGAGGCACAGCTGCGGGAGGCGCAGCGGATCGTCCCGATCGTGTCGATCCAGAACAGGTTCAACGTCACCGACCGGCGGTCGAAGTCGCTGGTCGACCTGTGCGAGCAGGAAGACATGGTATTCCTGCCCTGGGCGCCGCTGCAGGAGTCCGGGCGGAAGGCCGCGGTGGCCGTGGCCGCCGAGCAGCGCGGGGTCACCGAGTACCAGGTGGTGCTCGCCTGGCTGCTGGCCAGCTCGCCGGCCATGCTGCCCATTCCCGGCACCGGGGACCCCGAGCACGCCGCCGAGAACATCGCCGCCACCGCGGTGGATCTCAGCGGAAAAGAAATGGAGGCGATCAACGAGGGCGGGTGACCGGGCACGACCGGACGAGGCGTGAGGAAGACCATGGCGGGGAGCACAGCGATTGCCGGGGGCCGGGTGGTCCCGGTCGAGGGCGAGCCGATCGAGGGCGGCACCGTCCTGCTGCGAGACGGGAAGGTCGCCGCCGTCGAGGGCCCGGGCTTTGCGGTGCCGGACGGCGCGGACGTGGTCGACGCGACCGGGAAATGGGTGCTGCCCGGCTTCATTGATGCGCACGCCCACGCCGGCGTGCACGAGGAGGCCGAAGGCTGGGCCGGGCGGGACACCAACGAGCGGACCGATCCGAACACCGCGCACGTCCGGGCGCTCGACGCGATCAACCCGGCCGACCAGGGCTTCCGCGATGCCATCAGGGGCGGCGTGCTCGCGGTCAACGTGAACCCCGGCTCGGCCAACCCGATCGGCGGCCAGACCGCGGCGATCAAGTGCTGGGGCCGCACGGTGGACGAGATGGTGCTGCGCGAGCCGGCCGGGGTGAAGTCCGCGCTCGGCGAGAACCCCAAGCGGGTCTACGGGGAACGGAACGAGACGCCGTCCACCAGGCTCGGCACCGCCGCGGTGATCCGCGGCGCGTTCGTGGCCGCCCTCAACTACCAGGCCAAGCTGGCGGCGGAGGCGGCGAAGGACTCTTCTTCCGAACGGTCCGTGGTGGAACGGGACCTCAAACTCGAGGCGCTCAGCCGGGTGCTGCGCCGGGAGATCCCGTGGCGGCAGCACTGCCACCGGGCCGACGACATCGCGACCGCGATGCGGATGGCCAGGGAGTTCGGCTACAACCTGGTGATCGACCACGGCACCGAGGCGTACCTGCTGGCCGACCAGATCGCCGCCGCGTCGATCCCGGTGATCATCGGGCCGCTGTTCACGAGCCGGTCCAAGGTCGAGCTGCGCAACCGGTCGCTGGCCAACCCCGGCCGGCTGGCGGCGGCCGGGGTGACGATCGCGATCACCACCGACCACCCGGTGGTGCCGATCGACTTCCTCATCCACCAGGCCACGCTGGCGGTCAAGGAAGGCCTGGACCCGGTGACCGCGCTACGCGCGGTCACCATCAACCCGGCCGGGATCATCGGCTGCGCGGACCGGATCGGCTCGCTGTCGCCGGGCAAGGACGCCGACCTGGTGATCTGGTCCGGCGACCCGCTGGACGTGATGAGCCGCGCCGAGCGGGCCTTCGTGGACGGCCGGGAGATCTACCGCTACGACTACGACCGGCGCGAGGGCGTCTTCGCCGATCTCTAGCCGCGTCGATCATGTTATCTGCGGCCTGCCAGGCGGGCCCGCCACTCGGCCGTGGCCGGCCGGGCGAGCGAGGTCAGCGGACGGGAAGGCTGAAGGCCCAGTTCAGCATGCGGGTCGCATCGGCTCCGCTGACGGTGGGACCGGTGCCGGGACTGTCGAGGTTGACGCCGATGAAGGTACGGCCGTCCCGCGAGGCCTCGAAGAGCAGGCAGTGCCCCGCGGGCGGCGTCCATCCGGTCTTGATGCCGATCGCGCCCGGGTACACGCCGAGCAGCGGGTTGGTGTTCTGCCAGAAGTACGCGTGATGACCAGATCCAGGGCGGATCCGGTAGGTGCGCCGGTCCACGATCGAGCGGAAGACCGCTGATTTCATCGCGGCCAGGCCGAGCTTGATCAGGTTGGCCGCGGTGGAGTACGTCGAATACCCGCTCGGATATCCAAGCCCGTCGAAGTTGGTGAAATGCGTCCTGGTCAGGCCCAGCGCCCGCGCGGTCGCGTTCATCTTGGCCACGAACCCCGGGATGCCGGGCCCGTAGGCCACGGCAAGGGTATAGGCGGCGTCGGCGCCCGACGGAAGTATCAGCGCGTACAGGAGCCGACTGGCCGTGAGGACGTCCCCGGGCCGCAGGCCCGCGCTGCTGGCGCCGTGGGTGCGCACGTAGGCGATCACGGCGGACGGGACGGTGATCCGCCGGCCCAGGTCGCCCGCCCTGATCACCACCAGGGCCGTCATCACCTTGGTGATGCTGGCCATGGGACGTTCGGTGTTCAGGTCACGGCTCCAGAGCACCCGGCCGGTGGCCGCGTTGGCGATCGCGGCCTCCTTGGCCCGCACACCGCGCGGCGCGGTGACCACCCGGCTTGGCGCGAAGGCCGCCGCGACGGCCGCGGCGGCCGGGTGGGCGACGCTCGCCCCGGACGAGGGCGCGGCGGCCGCCACCGCCACGCCGACGGTCAGGATCGCGCCGCCGGCCAGGCGGGCAGCACGGATAGCTAGCCGAGCACGCACCGCCATGGGTACCCCCGTCGAAGACCGGTCAGCACAAGCCGAAAGCCTGTCAGTTCCGGCACGCCATGGCAATCGTGCCACGCCGGACCATGCGCCAGGGGCGCGGCGGCCGTCATGACCCGCCATCCAGGCCGCCCGCGCCGGGCAAGGGTTCCGGTCCGGGCGGCCTGTCCCGCAGGCCTACCTAGTGCACCCGGCGGGCGGGGTGAAAGTGGTCACGCCCTGGGCCTGGGACCGGCCATCGATGTAGTACGCATAGGCGTGCCCGCCGGCGTACGCGACGCTGCCGAAGTACACCGCGACCCCGTGGTCGCCGGGGATGGCCGCGCTCTCGCGGACGCTTCCGGTGGCCGGGTTGGCGCACGCCAGCGACTGGGTACCGCCGATCCAGAGCGCGCCGCCCGCGAGGGTCGGCAGCGAGACCAGGCCGCCGCCCGTACCGCGGATGACCGGCGACGCGGATGACAGGTCGCCGCCGGGAGCGAACCAGGCCCACTGGCTCGTCCCGGTCCCGAGCGTTCCCCAGACGCCGCCCTCGGTGGCGACCAGGTTGCCGCCGGCGCCCGTCGACACGTGGGACGAGCCCACCTGCATGCCGCCCTGGGTCAGGTCGTAGGTCAGTAGCTGGAAGATCTCGCCGGACTGGAAGAAGGTGCTGGCGTAGAGCCTGCTCCCGTCGGGCGAGACCGCCACCGAACCGGCCGGGCCCGCAGGCTGCATGATCCGCCCGACCACCGCGCCGTTGGCCGGGTTGACCACCGCCACGCTGTCGCCCGCGGCCACGTACAGGTTGCCGTCCGGGCCGGCGGCCAGCACGCCCTGGGCCGCGCTGGACACCTGGCCGACGGCGGGCACCATCACCGAGCTCACCCGGTCCAGCGTCTGGGCGTTGTAGCCGTCCAGGACCGCGCGGCCGCCGTCATAGGACGACACCACCCATACCGTGCCGCCCACCACGACCGGAGCGTTCAGGACCGCCGAGCTGACCGCGGCCGACCGCAGGACGGCCCCGGTGGCCGGATCGATCCGGACCAGGTCCTGGCCGGTGAACGCGTACAGCGAGTCCCCGCTGCCGGTCAGCGAGCCCTGCTGGAGCGCCAGGTCGTCGATGAGCCGGGCGTGCCATGGCGCGCCGGGGATGGCCGTGACCGTCCCGGCCGGGCTGGTCGACGCCGGCGTGACCGTCGGCGACGAAGCCGGTACGCCGGAGGTGGTGTCCCGCGTGGCCGGGGCCGCCGCCGGAGGGCTATGGTGCGAGCTGGCCAGCACGGCGATGCCCGCGGTCGCGCCCGCCACCACGAACACGCTGGCCGCGGCCAGGGCCGGAGCCCAGGCCCGGCTCCAGCCCCGGGAGCTAGGGCGGCGCAGGCGGGGCTCCCGGTCCGGGCGGCCGCGATACCGCGGCCGGGGGTCCGGCCCGGCCTGGTCGGCCAGCCGGAACGCGATGTCCTGCAACGTCACCCGGCGCGGCGGCTCGGGCGTGATGCGGTGCAGCATCTCGGTCAGCTGCCGTTCCTCGGTATTCACGACGTCACACCTCCGGTCATGAGCTCGGCCAGGCCCGGCGCGTTCCTGAGCCGGGCCAGGGCCTTGGCCGCGTGAGACTTCACCGCGCCCACCGAGCAGCCCATCGCCGCCGCGGTCTGGGTTTCCGTCTGGTCGGCGAAGTAGCGCAGCACGACCACGGCGCGCTGCCTGGCGGGCAGCCTGTCCAGCGCCGCCAGCAGCGCCTGACGGGCATCCACCTGGGCGAACACGTCTCCGTAGGCCGCCAGTTCGGGAAGCCGCCCGGTCGCGACCTCGCCGTTCCAGCGCCGCTGCCGCCAGCGCAGGAACGTGTTGATCATGATCTTGCGCACGTACAGCTCCGGGGCGTCCTGCCGCCGCAGGCTG
>Ga0187766_10001157_pt1 | contig 15358 bp, 14 predicted proteins | sample 0216_QUI02_MP05__4_FD_132971 | JGI IMG/M metagenome (GOLD analysis project Ga0187766, IMG submission 132971) | Tropical peat soil microbial communities from peatlands in Department of Meta, Colombia - 0216_QUI02_MP05_20_MG | ecosystem: Environmental > Terrestrial > Soil > Wetlands > Peat ... | reverse complement strand
GGAGGCGGGCCACATCCACCTCGACCTCGGCCTGCACCGGCCCACCGAGTTCGTCGAGATGGCGGTGGAGGGCATCCAGGGCTTCGCCGACTCGCGGCGCATCGCGCTGGAGACCGAGATCGCGCCAGATCTGCCCGAGGTGAACGTGGATTTCGACCGGATGGTCCAGGTGGTGACCAATCTCCTCTCCAACGCGATCAAGTTCTCTCCGGAGCGCGAGCGGGTCACGGTGGGCGCGCGGCGCGCCGGCGACGGCGTCGAGATCTGGGTGAGCGACCACGGGCGGGGGATCGCACCGGAGGACGTCGGCCGGCTCTTCCGCAAGTTCCAGCAGCTCGACGGCAGCAACGTGCGCGCGGTGGGCGGCACCGGGCTCGGTCTCGCCATCTGCCGCGGCATCGTCGAGGAGCACGGCGGCCGGATCTCCGTGGATAGCCGCCCCGGCGCCGGCGCCACGTTCACGGTGCGGCTGCCGGTGCCCGGCGCCGCCGACGCCGCCGCCGGCGCGGCGCCGCCCGCCGAGCGAACCGACGAGACCCCGCTGGTGCTGGTGGTGGACGACGAGGCCGACGTGCGGGCGCTGCTGCGCGACGTCCTGCAGGGGGCCGGGTTCCGGGTGCTCGAGGCGGGCCGGGTCCTCGAAGGCGTCGAGCTCGCGCGCCAGCGTCAGCCCGACGTCATCACGATGGACCTGATGCTGCCCGACCTGGACGGGTTCGAGGCCATCCGGCTCCTGCGCGAGCAGCCGGAGACTCGGGACACCCCGGTGGTGGTGCTGAGCGCGATCGAGGTCGAGCGGGACGACCCGCGCGTGATCGGCCGGACGGTGTGCCTCGCGAAGCCCTTCACCTCCGCGGACCTGCTCGCCGCGATCCGCGCGCGCCTGCAGGCGCGCAACGGAGTCAGCGCGTGAGCACCGCGCGGGTGCTCGTGGTGGACGACGAGGTCGACATCAACACGATCCTGAGCGTGACGCTCCGGCGGGCCGGCTACGAGGTCGCGAGCGCCGCGGACGGGCTCGAGGCCATCGAGGCCATCCACCGGCAGACTCCCGACCTCATCCTGCTGGACGTGATGATGCCGCGCGCGGACGGGCTCGAGACGCTGCGCCACATCCGCGAGCACGGGCCGACCGCGCACGTACCGGTGATCATGCTCACCGCGCGCGCGGGGCTCGCCGACAAGATGAAGGGCTTCGAGCGCGGCGCCGACGACTACGTGGCGAAGCCGTTCGAGCCCGCCGAGATCCTGGCCCGCGTGCAGGCGCTGCTCAAGCGCACCGCCCAGTCGCGGGTGGCCAGCCCGCTCCTGAGCGTGCTCGGCGACTGGTTCACCACCGAGCGGGTCGCCCAGTTCGGCCGCGATCTCGAGGCGGCGCGCGACATCCAGCAGCGGCTCCTCCCGCCGGTGCCCGAGAGCCTGGCCGGGCTCGAGGTGGGCGCGGCGCTCCGCTCCTCCACCATCGTCGGTGGCGACTTCTACGACATCGTGCCGATGGGTGCCCGGATCGGGGTGGCGGTCGGGGACGTCTCGGGCAAGGGCATCCCGGCCGCGCTGCTGATGGTCATGGTGCGGACGCTACTGCGGGAGATCGCGCGGAGCCTCGTCGAGCCCGACGAGGTGCTCACCTGGCTCAACAGCTCGCTCTGCCGGGACATGCCGCCCTCGATGTTCGTCACCTTGATCCTGGCCGTGCTCGACCCGGGCGAGCCGGGCCGCATCACACTGGCGGGCGGCGGGCATCCGGACCCGCTGCTGGTGCGTGGCGATGGGCGCGCCGAGCCCGCCACGCTCGGGGCCGCGGGCGGCCCGGTGCTGGGCGCCTTCGACGACTCGCTCTTCGAGCGGACCACGCTCGCGCTCGAGCGTGGCGACTCGCTCCTCCTGGTCACCGACGGCATCCTGGAGGCCCCCGAGGAGAGCGGTCAACGCCCCGGCGTCGCCAGCCTGCTGCCCCTCCTCTCGCGCGAGCACGCGGGGGGGGCGGCGGCGCTGGCCCAGACCGTCTGCGAGGACATCCGCCGACGCGGGGGCACCCGCATCCAGGACGACATGACGGTTTTCGTGCTCAGGCGACCCTGAGCGTCGGCGGGCGCTAGCGCGGCCTGCCGCGCGGCGAGGGGATCAGCGGAAGATCAGGTAGAGCGCCAGGCCGAACAGCCCGAGCCAGATCGCCATCCCCACCGGGAGCGCGTGCGGGTTGTCGGGGTGCTCGGACGCCGGTCGATCGGCGCGGTGACGCGTCCGCGGGTCGTGGATCATCGGGTCGGCTTCGAGGCTGGAGCGATCGGCACCTGGACGTCCCGGATGGATTCGACCCGCGCGCTCCGCTCCAGCTCGTCGGCGTCGAAGACACCCTCCCGCTGGTCGGCCCCCCGCACCACGTAGGCCGGGCCCGTCGATCCATCGGGAAAGACGTGCCGCTTCTCGGTCCTGACCACGACGCCGAGCGGCGAGCCTTCCACCATCCGGCTCAGCGTGTCGCCGGCCCGGAAGAAGAACATCCAGTCGTCCTGGCCGCGCGAGCGGGACACCCGCAGAGGCGCCGGCTCGTTCGTCGGGGTGGGGGCGACCTCGGTGTCCGCGGCCCGGGGCGCGGCCGGTGCCTGGACGTGGCTCGGCCGCGTCAACAGCACGACCGCGACGGCCAGAGCCGCAAGGCCGATCAGGAAGCCGCCCATCCTCTTGATACGGGGAGAGGACATGCTGCGAGAGGGGAGCAAGAAGGAGGCCAGCGTTCCCGCTCGACACGGCGGGCAGTTAGCGCACGCCCCTGGCCTGACCTGACAAAGTCTTGCTGCCGCCCGTGACAAGGACTGCAGCCGAGCTGCTGCTGGAGGGGGCCAAGTGGCTGATTTACGAGGCCCGCTTCGGTGGCTTGCCTCTTGCTACCTCACCGGGGTGGAACGAGAACATGAGCGACCCGATCCTGATCCCCGGCGGAACGCGATGCTGCTGACCACGCTGCTCACCGCGCTGTTGGTCGGCGTCAGCTCGTTCGTGCTCTGGCTCTCGATCGGCGCTGACCCAGGAGATCGGCCATGAACACCCCCGTCGTCAGCACGGCCACAGCCGTCGAGGAAGAGGGGCCCTCGCTGGAGACCGTCGTGAAGCGCGGCGCGCTCGTCTGCGTGGTCGCCCTGGGGGGCATCGCGGTCGGGCTGGCCATCTGGGCCGTGCGCCGCTGGCAGGACGAGCGTGAGTACCAGGCCTGGCGGGAGTCGGTGACCGCGGACCCGTATCGCCGCGACCGGAACGGCTATCCGGTCGGCGCCCAGCTAGGGTTGTCCCGCTCCCGGTAGCACCCCCGCCCCGGTCTCCCCCTCCAATCCGACCGTCCAGGGTCCGCCGGGTCTGCGGGCCCCCACTGCTATACTCGATTTCGCGATGTTAGCCATCGCGCTTCAGACTTTGCTTCGGATCCGGCCGGATGGCGCGATGCTCCCATGAGCCCTACCCCCCCACCGGGTACTTTCTCGATGTCGAGCGAGGCCGAGCACCTGCTCGGGCTGCGGCGGTGGCTTCGCACGGAGCTGGAGCGCCTGGGGGTGGACCGCTCGACGCAGTCGGCCCTGGTCCTGGCCGTGGGGGAGCTGTGTGCCAACTCCATCGAGCACGCCTACGAGGGGCGGGGAGGCGAGCCCATCCACGTCTCGGTCCGGGGCTTCGACGATCGGCTGCTGATCGAGGTGGAGGATTTCGGCCGGGCGTTCGACCCGGCGCGCTACGTGGAGCCCGATCTCGACTCGGTCCCGGATCATGGGCTCGGCATTCACCTCGTGCACCGGATCGCCGACTCGGTCGCGATCGACGTGCAGCGCCAGCGAGGGACGCGATGGACCCTCGTGAAATATCGGCCGGGCCACGGGCCGGCGGCCGGAGCGACGGAGGGCGGGGCGCCCGCCGCCCCGTGAGGAGAGAGCATGGACATTGACGTGACCCGATCGGCAGAGATCACGGTCGTCACCCCGCGCGGCGACCTCGACCTGGCCGCCGCCGACCAGATGAAGCGGACGTTGACCGACGTGGTCGACGGGGGCGGGCGCAAGGTGCTGGTGGACCTGGCGATGGTCAGCTACATCGACAGCTCCGGCATGGGCTCGCTGGTGGCCGCGATGAAGCACGCGCGGGCGTCGGGCGGCGACCTGCGCCTGTGCGCGCTGCAGGACGACGTGCGCGCGATCTTCGAGATGACCCGGCTCATCAAGGCGGTCACGATCCACGGCAGCCGCACCGAGGCCCTCGGCGCGTGGGCGTGAGCCGTCGCGGACGCGTGGGCGTCCTGGCGCTGGGGGTGGGCGCGGCGGTCGCCGCGGCGAGCGTCGCCTCGGCCACGTCGGGGGTCGGCCCGTTCGCGGGCGTGCGAAGCTGGGTCGTCTACTACGCCGCGGAGCCCGCGGCGGCGCAGGAGCTGGCCCGCTTCGACGTCGTGGTGCTCGATCCGCACGGTCACCCGCCGCTGCCCGCGATCAAGAAGCACGGCTCGCTGGTTCTCATGTACGCGAGCCTGGGCGAGGTGAACACGGCCCATCCCGAATACGCCGACATCGCGGGCGAGCCGTGGGTGCTCGCGGCGAATCCGAACTGGCCCGACGCGCGGCGTCTGGACGTCCGCGCCGCCGGATATCAGCGTTGGCTCCTGGATCGCGTGGTGCCCGGTGCCCTGGCCGGTCCGGTGAACGGGCTCTTCCTCGACACCGCGGACACCGCGCTCGAGCTGGAGCGGAGCGATCCCGCCCGCTACGGCGGGGCGGCGGCCGCCCTCGAGCACGTGCTGGTCGAGCTGAAGCGGCGCAACCCGCGGGCCGTCGTGTTGCTCAACGGCGGCCTGCCGATCGCAGAGCGGCTCCCCGGGGTCGTGGACGCGGTCGCGCTTGAGTCGATCTGGACCGACTACGACTTCAAGGCCCGTGCGTATCGCGTGCGCGCGACCGCGGACGCCGAGGCCCGGGCCGCACGGCTCGCGCCGGTGACCGCCCTGGGCCTCCCCGTCTTCACGCTCGACTACGCGGACGGCCGCGAAGTGGGCCGCGTGGCCGACCTGATCCGGCTCGCGCGGGGTCGCGGCTTCGTCCCCTACGTCTCCACCATCGGGCTGGACCAGGTCTCCACCGACACGCTCACGCCGTGACCGCCCGGATCTCGCGCCGCCGACTGCTCCAGGGTTCGGCGCTCGTCGCCGGCGGCGTGGCCCTGGACGGCGCTCCGCTCGCCGCGGCGCCCGCGCCCTCGTCCTCCGCGGCCGGGCCGGAGGAGCTGCCGCGCCGGGTGCTCGCGATCTACAAGTCGGCCGAGCTCTACAACGACGTGAGCGGCCGCCGCCCGAAGACCGCGACGACCAACGAGATCCACCTCTGGGTCCAGATGCCACTCAACTGGCTCGGGCTCATGGTCGAGTACCACGACATCAGCGGTGGCCTGCCCGACGACGCGATCATGTCCCGCTACCGGGCGGTAGTCACGTGGTTCCAGACCGACGACATGGACGAGCCGCTGCGCTACCTGCGCTGGCTCGGCGCGCAGGCGCGCGCGGGACGGCGCGTCGTGATCATGGGCTACCTCGGCGCCTTCCGCGACCGGCGGACGCTTCGCACCGTCGACCTCGCCGCGGTCAACGAGGCGCTCGCTCCCATCGACCTCGAGTTCCTCGGCAACTGGACCGGCAACCAACGGGTGATCGAGCTGCGCTACAAGGACGCGGTGATGGAGTTCGAGCGGCCGCTGCCGCCCGGGCTGCCCTACTACCAGCAGGTCGTCTGCCGGAAACCGGACAGCCGGCCGCACCTCGTGCTGGCGCGGAAGGACGTGCCGGACTCCGAGAGCCACATGGTGGTCTCGGGGCCCTGGGGGGGATTCGCGGCGTCCGAATACGCGCGCTACCAGTTCCCCAACGAGGGGGGCGCGCAGTGGTGGCTCGATCCCTTCGCGTTCTTCGGTGACGCGCTCGGAGTGGCCGACTGGCCTCGGCCCGACACCACCACGCTCTGCGGCCGACGCATCTTCTACTCGCACATCGACGGCGACGGCCTACGGAACCGCTCCGAGGTTCGCGCGGGCGCCTCCAGCGGGCAGGTGATCCTCGACGAGGTGCTCTCGCGCTACCCGTACCCGATCAGCGTCTCGATCGTGGTGGCGGAGATCGAGCCGACGCTCCTCGGCTCACCGGAGTTCTTCGAGCTGGCTCGGTCGATCTTCGCGCGGCCCAACGTAGAGGCGGGTAGCCACTCCTACACGCATCCGCTCGACTGGGAGAAGCGGACGCGGAGCTTCGAGCTGGCCCAGGTGCCCTACTCGGTGGAGACCGAGACGGCCGGCGCGGTGCGCTACATGGAGGAGCGGCTCCTGCCGAAGGGCAAGCGCGTGCGTCTCTTCCAGTGGTCGGGGTCCACGCGGGTGACCGAGTCGGCCCTGGGTGTGCTCGCGCGCCTCGGCGTGCCCAACATCAACGGCGGCGACACGATCAAGGACAAGGAGTGGCGCAGCTACACGCACGTGGCGCCGCTCATGCGCCAGGTCGGGGCTCACTGGCAGAACTACACCTCGGCCTCGAACGAGAACCTCTACACCCGGCTCTGGACCGGCCCCTTCTACGGCTTCCGGTACGTGATCGAGACGTTCGAGAACACCGAGCGGCCGCGGCGCGTCGCCCCGGTCAACGTCTACCATCACTACTACTCGGGGGAGCGCATCGCCTCGCTCGCCGCCCTGCACCAGGTCTACGACTGGGTGCGGCGGCAGCCGCTCGCGCCGGTCTTCACCAGTGAGTACGTGGCGATGGTCGAGGGCTTCCGGACCGCGCGCATCGCCCGGACCGCCGACGGCTGGCGCGTCTGGGACCACGGCGCCCTGCGCACCGTCCGGTTCGACGACCCGCGGGCCACCGTGGACCTCGCGCGCTCGAGCGGCGTCGCGGGGTACGCGCGGCACCAGGGCTCGCTCTACGTGCACCTCGCCTCGTCCGGGCCCGCGCTGATCGTGCTGGGGCACGGCGCGCCGGCGGTGCCGTACCTGGCCCAGGCGAGCCACCACGTCGTCGGCTGGACCCGCGAGGGCGACGCGATCGGCTTCCGGCTCACCGGCGTGGGCGCCAAGAGCGCGGAGATCGCCGGACTCGCGCCGGGCCGCGAGGTGACCGTGGAGCTGACGCGGTCGGCGGGGACGCGGCGCCTCTCCGCGCGCGCCGATGCCGACGGTCGGCTCGCGATCGACGCGGGGGGCGACCCGGAGGTAGGAGTCCGGCTGGCGTGAAGATCGAGCCGTGGAAGCTGGTGGCCTCGATCGCGATCGTGCTCGCGCTGCTGGCCCTGTCGCTGCCGACCGGCGCGGACCTGGGCTGGGCCTATCTCGCCGACCACCGCTACGCGGACGCCCAGCGGAAGTTCGCGGACCTCCTTCGCCGCGATCCCGGCGACGCGGACCTGTGGCTCGGCACGGCCGCGGTCCAGGAGGCGCTGGGCGCCTCCGATCGGCAGATCGCCGCGCTCGAGGAGGGCGCGCGTCGGGCGCCGGAGCGCCGCGACCTCCTGGTCAAGCTGGCCGACGCCTACGACGTGAACAAGAACCCGACCGCGGCCATCCGGGTTCTGGAGCAGGTCACCGCGACCCCGCGGCCGGAAGACTACCCGCTCCTCGATCGGCTCCTGACCCTCTACATGTGGGCCGCGGACTACGAGCACCAGGACGCCGTGCTCCGCAAGATGGTGGCGATCAACCCGGCCGACGGCAACGCGGTCTTCGAGCTGGCCGCCGCCGCGCGCTCGCTGAATCGCCAGGACGAGGCGATCGACGTCCTCGAGGCGTACGTGAAGCGGCGGCCGGGCGATCTCGAGGGCCACCGCTGGCTCGCCCAGGTCTTCGACTCGCTCGGCGAGAGCGATCGCGCCGTCGAGCAGTGGAAGCTGATCGCCCGGCAGGCGCCCACCGATCTCGAGGCGCGCGACCGGCTCCTGCCACCTCCGGGTGGCTCGCCGCGCGAGGAGGAGATCGCGCTGCTGGAGCGCCAGCGGGCGGCCGATCCGCGCGACGAGGCGGCGCGTCTCCGCCTCGTGGCCCTCTATCGCGGACTCGGCGACGGGCCTCGCGCGATCGCGGTGCAGCGCGAGCTGGTCGCGCTCCGGCCGCGCGACCCGGACGCACTGGTCCTGATGGGCCGCCTGCTCGTGGAGCGGGACCAGGGCGCGGAGGCCATCGCGTTCTACGAGCGCGCGGTCGAGGTCGCGCCCGACCGCGTCGAGCCGGCGCTGACCCTCGCCCAGCTCTACGAGTGGAACGGCCAGCCGAAGCGCGCGCTGGCCCTGCTGGAGCGGGTCGCCGCCGCGCGGCCCGGCGACCGGGTGCTGCAGGAGCGCATGGCCGCGCTGGCGCGGGGCAGCGACGACGTCCAGGGCGCGCTGGCCGGACTCGATCGACTGGCCACGCTCAGCCCGAGCGATCCGAAGTACGCGCGTCAAGCCGTCGATCTCCTGGTGGCCGCCAACCGGCTGCCGGATGCGATCGTCCGGCAGCGCGCGCTCGCGGAGCGCGACGGCGCCGGCTCCGCGGCCGCGCTCAAGCTCGCCCAGCTCTACGACGCCACCTCACAGGAGCGCGAGGCCATCTCCGTCTACGAGGGGCTCGATCGGGCGGGAGCGCTGCCCGAGCCCTCGCTCGTCCGGCTCGCCGAGCTCTACCGCTTCCAGAACCGGCCCGGCGACTTCCTGCGGGTCGCCACCCGGCTGGTCGCCCGTCATCCCGACGACCTCGCCCTGCGCGATACCGCGGCCGCGACCGCCGAGGGCCTGAACCGGCCGCAGGAGGCGTTCCGGCTGCTGCAGCCGGTCATGGAGCGTCGGCCGCCCGACGAGGCGCTGGCGCTTCGCTACCTCGCACTCGCCATCCAGGCCGGGCAGCCCGAGGAGGGCCTGCGCGAGCATCGGCGCTTCGCGGCCGGCGCCAGCGCCGCCTACCGGATGAAGGCGGGCCGGCTCCTCACCGATCTCGGCCGCTACCCGGACGCGATCGCCGAGTACGAGGCGGTCCTTGCCCCGGGCGCGCGGCCCGTCGACGCCGGTGAGGCCGTCCAGGCGCGCCTGGCCCTGGCTCAGCTCTACGACTGGACGGGCTCGGGCGAGGCCGCGCTGCGGCAGTGGGAGATCGTGATGCGCGCGCGCCCTCGCGACCCGCAGGTGCTGCGCGAGGTCGGCCGGCGGAGCATGGCGCTCTCCCGCAACGACGTGGGGCTGCGCGCCTACGAGGCGCTGCTCGCCGTGCAGCCCGACGACCCGGAGGCGCTCAAGCGGTCCGGTCAGCTCCTGGCCTGGAGCCAGGACTCGCGTCGGGCCCGGGTGGCGCTCGAGCGTTTCAACAGCGTGAAGGGCGGAGACTACGAAGTTCATTATCTTCTGGGCGAGCTGTACTCCGCCGATCACGACGAGGAACGGGCCCGAGCGGAGTACGAGCGCGCGCTCAAACTCCTGCCGCCCCGCTCGCGCTGATGATGTCGCCCCGGGCCCTCCGCGCCGCGCTCCTCTTGCTCTGCGTCCTGTTGATCTCCGCGGCTCAGCCGGCCCGGGGCGAGGGCCAGCCGGCGGCCGCGCGCGGCTCCGCAGAGCCGGCCGAGTCGCTCGAAGCGGAGAAGGTGCGGGTGCGCATCCTCGCCCGGCTCGGCCGGGTCGAGGAAGCGATGGCCGGGTATCGCGCGCTGCTGGCGCGCTACGGCGACGATCGAGGCCTGCGCGAGGACTACGCGGAGTTCCTGGTCGACGCGGGCTTCCTCGATCAGGCCGCGGTCGTCGTCGATCGCTACCTGGCCGCCGACCCGATGTCGGCGCGGCTCCGGCGGCTGCGCGCCCGCCTCGACGTGGCGGGCGCGTCGCCCGCGGAGGCGGCGCGGCGGCTCGAGGCGATGGCGGCCGAGAAGCCGGAGGACGCGGCGCTGGCCGCCGAGCTGGCCGCCGCCGAGCGCGCGGTCGGCCACTGGCACCGGGCGCTCGATCTCTACGCGGGGCTGCTCGATCGCGACCTGGACAACCGCGATCTTCTCGCCGCGTACCGCGAGATCGCCCAGACCTACTCGCCCCGGTTCGAGCTGAGCCACTACACGCTGCTGCAGCAGTCCGCGACCCAGAACGTCGAGGAGGCGGCCTGGCGGACGTGGCTCGCCGACCGGTGGTGGCTGCGCGGGGGCGCGCGCTACGGCAGCTACCACCAGGAGACCATCCCGGGCCAGCAGAGCTTCACCGCCCAGGTGTGGACGGCTCTGGCCCAGCTCGGGTTCCGACCGACGCCGTCGCTGTCTCTCTGGACCGGTCTCGAGGAGTCCCGTCGCAACGACGACAGCTACCGGACGACGTTCCGGCTCGACGCGGCCTACGACGACGGCCGCGCGACCACCGCGACGCTCGACAGCGCGGTACGCGAGCTCTTGACCAACCCGGTGACCGCGCTGCCGCACAACGGCTCCACGGATCGGATCACCCTCGACGCCGCCCGGCGCCTGCTCGACCCGCTGGTGCTCGCGCTCCACTACGACTTCCGGCACTACCGGGCGGACGGCGAGGAGCTGGGCGATCGGTGGGAGACGGCGGCGCGGCTCGAGGTGGAGATGCTGAAGACGCGGCCGGTGCAGGTGACCCTGCTGCCGCAGGTCTTCTTCGCCCAGTACGCGCCGGTCGCGGAGAGCCCGCTCCGCGACAAGATCGTGTTCCTCCGGCGGGAGGACATCATCGGGATGGGCATCCTGATCGGCTGGGACGTGACCCCCGCGCTGAGGCTCCAGGTCGGGTCGGTGGGGCGCCGCGATCTCTTCCGCGCGGTCACGTCGTGGGAGGTCACCGGCGAGGCCCGGTGGCGAATTCGCCCATGGCTGGAGGGGCGCGTGCTCTATACTCGGAACACCGAATCCACGACGGTCGGTGGCCTCGAGGAGTCTTTTCTCGGCCGCCTGGACATCCTGTACTGATCGGCGGGTGGCCGTACTGATGGGACCTATGCGGCGGAGCGTGAGGGTCGTCCTGCTGACGACCGTGGTGGTGGGGCTGCTGGGCTGCGCCAGCGCGGTGCAGGACTGGGCGAAGCCCGGCGCCGCGCGGGTCGTCCGGCTCGCGGTACTGCCCTTCGAGAACCAGACCGTGTCATTGCGCGCCGGGCAGGTCGCCTCCGATCTCATGGTCTCGCAGCTCCTGGCCACCGGCGCCGTCTCGGTGATGGACCCGAGCGAGGTCGCCGATCTCCTCCGCCGCGAGAACCTCGATCCCCTCGACGCGGGACGGCTGCCCTCCGCGCAGCGAATCGGCCGGCTCCTCCAGGTGAGCCACGTCCTTGCCGGCTCGGTGACCGAGTATCGCTACAAGCCCGGGCTCTCGGAGACGCCGGCGGTGGGCCTCACCGCGCGGCTGGTCGAGGTGGCCTCCGGCGAGGTGGTGTGGACGGCGAGCCACGCGCAGCTCGGCTCGTCCTGGATCCGCGAGGATGGCCTGGCGCGGGTGGCCCAGCAGGTGACGCACGACATGGCCGCTCATCTGACGACCGCGCTGGGCGAGCCCCGCGCGCGGTAAGCGCCGGGTGCTCGACGTCCTTCGCCGCCCTCCCGCCTACCTGCTCGAGTTAGGCGCGGGGCTCCTGCTCCTCGCGGTGGTCAACATCCTCCTGCGCCCCGGCGATCCGGGCTTCGTCACGGTGCAGCCGCACCCGGCCCTCGTCCTGGTCGCGCTGATCGCCGCGCGGCACGGGCTCCGGGAGGGGCTGGTCGCCGGGCTCGTCACCGCGGTGCTGATCGGCGCGTGCATCGTCCTGCGCTTCGACTCCTTCCGCTGGAGCGAGATGCGAAACCTCCAGCAGTTCGCGACCCCGCTGCTGCTGGTGGGCACCGCCTTCGGGCTCGGGGCGCTGCGCGAGTCGCATCGCCGGCACGGCCAGGAGCTCGAGCGGCGGGTGGAGGCGCTCGAGCACGAGCTGGCGGATCAGGCGGTGCGCTTCATGGCCGCGACCGAGGCGAAGCACGAGCTGGAGCGGCGGGTCGCCGATGAGACCGCGTCGCTCTCGAGCCTGGCCGCGGCCGCCCGCGCGATGGAGACGCTCGACCCGGACCGGCTGTATCCGGCGATCACCACCACTGTGCGCCGCTTCCTGCAGGCCGACGCCTGCCAGTGCTACGTGCTGGAGGGTGGTCTGCTGCGCCTTCGCGCCGCGGAGGGCGCGGCGCCCGAGCGCGCCGACCTCCCGCCCGAGGAGGGCCTGGTCGGGCTGGCGATCCGACAGGGACGCCCCGCGAGCATCCGGGACTACACGCTGATCGCCTCGCTCGACGACCTGCACCGCGCGGAGATGCTGATGGCCGCTCCCATCGTGGGCGCCTCGGGCACGCTGCTCGGCTGCATCACGGTGACCGCGTTGCCGTTCCTCAAGCTGACCAGCGCGTCGCTCGATCGCCTCGCCACCGTGGCGGACTGGGGCGCGCGGGCGCTCGAGAACGCGCGGGCCCACGAGCAGGCCCGCGCACGCACGATCGAGGACGAGCTGGTGCGGGCGTACACCTACGCCTACTACCAGCGACGCATCCACGAGGAGGAGGTCCGCGCGGACCGCTACGGGCGGCCGCTCAGCGTGGTGGTCTTCCGCGTCCATCGCCTCGGGCTGGTGGCGCCCGACCGCCGGAACGATCTCGGGCGCGTGCTCTCGCTCGTGTTCTCACGCACGCTGCGCGACGTCGACATCGTGTGCCGCTACGCGACCGACGACTCGTTCGCGATCATCCTGCCCGAGACCACGCCGGGCCAGGCCGAGACCGTGGTGGAGCGCCTGTCCCGCGAGATCCGCAACTTCCACTTCGCGCCCTACGCGGACGAGACCGAGGACCTCGAGTTCTCGGTGCGCGTCCTCGCGGTGCGGGAGCGGCCGGGCGGAGTGGCGTCCTGATCGCGGGGGTCGCGCTGGCCCTGGCGTGGCTCGCGGAGGCGATCGCGCTCGCGGTGGCCGCCGCCTCCTCCGCGTGGTGGCCGCTCGCCTTGCTCGCCCACCTCGTCGCGGCGGCGTTCGCCGGGCCCGGGCTCGCCGAGCCCCGTCGCGACGCGCGCTTTCTCACCGCGTCGCTGGTGCTCGCGCTGCCCGGCCTCGGGCTGGCGGGCCTCAGCCTGGTCCGGATCTGGCGGCGGCGCGCCGGCCCGTCCGGCATCTACACCGGCGTGCACGCGGAGATGGCCGACCTGCCCGGGCCGAGCCAGTCGCCGGAGCCGGTCGACCGGGTGTTCGAGTGGCTGCAGGCGCAGGTTTCGGTCCAGCCGGTGGCCGACCTCATCCGGACCGGCGATCCGCGCACGCAGCGCTGGGGGATCGAGCTCCTCGCCCGGCGCGGGGACGGGCCGTCGGTCGATCTGATCCGCGAGGCCTTGCAGGCGGAGGACCGCGACACCCAGATCCTGGCTTCCGCGGCGCTGCAGCGTGTGGACGAGCGCCTCGCCGGGCGCATCGGCCAGGCGCAGGAGCAGCTGCGCCTCGATCCGGATTCGCCGGAGCGAGCCCTGGCGCTGGGCGAGGCCTGCGTGGCCTACCAGGAGAGCCGCCTGCTGGACGCGGTGATGGGCCGGTACTGGCTCGAGCAGGCCGAGGCCGCCTTCCGGGGCGCCCTGGCCGCGCGCCCGGGCTGGGCGGAGGCGGAGCGCGCCCTGGCGCGCGTGCTGCTGGTCGTGGGCCGTGTCGACGAGGCCGAGCGCGTGGCGCGCGAGGCGCGCCGCGCGGTGCCCGGTCCCGCGACGGACCGGCTGCTCGCGGAGATCCTCTACGTCCAGCACCGATGGAGCGATCTGCGATCGCTCGCCCGCGAGGCGGTCGCGACCGGCGCGGCCGACGAGACGCTCAGGTGGTGGGCCGGCGCGGCCGCGTGAGCCCCGAGCCCGCGGACGTCTGCCTCATCCTCGAGGGCACGTACCCGTACGTGACCGGCGGGGTGTCGGCGTGGATCCATCAGCTCGTGACCGCGCTGTCGGAGCTGCGCTTCGCGATCTTCCACATCTCGGCCACCGCGGGCGAGACCCACGAGCCGCGATACCGGATGCCCGCCAACGTGGTCAGCCTGGTCGACGTCGGTATCCACGGCGGCGACGAGCCGGCCGTCCATGGCGACACGGCGTCCCCCGAGGCGTGGGAGACGATCTACCGCTACCACGCGGAGATCCAGGAGGGACGGCGCGACGGCCTCGGCGAGATGCTCGAGCAGATCTGTCCTCACGCGGGCGCCGGCCCTTCCGCGCACGACTTCATCTACGGCAAGCCGGCCTGGACCATCGTGCGCCGGCTCTACGAGGCGCGGGCCTCCGACATCTCGTTCCTCGACTACTTCTGGACCTGGCGCTTCACGCACCTGCCGATCTTTCGGCTGCTGCACGCGCCGGTGCCCGAGGCGTCCGTCTATCACACGGTGTCGACCGGATGGGCCGGCCTCGTGGCCTCCGTGCAGCGGGTGCGACGGAACCGGCCGATGCTCCTGACCGAGCACGGGATCTATTCCCGCGAGCGGCGCGTCGAGATCGACCAGGCCGAGTGGATCTACGTGCAGCGGCAGGCACCGCTCACCCTCCAGGCCGGCCCCGGCTTTTTCAAGGAGCTGTGGGCGCGCCTCTTCGATCGGCTCTCCCAGCTCACCTACGCGCACGCCGACCGCATCGTGACGATCTTCGAGGGCAACCGGCAGGCGCAGATCCGCGACGGCGCGGACCCCGCGAAGACCCTGGTCGTGCCCAACGGGCTCGACGTCGGGCCGCTCGCCAGGCTGGCGAGGGTCCCCGCGGCCGCGGGGCAGTTTCGCATCGGCTTCGTCGGCCGCGTGGTGCCGATCAAGGACGTGAAGACGTTCATCCGCGCGCTCAAGATCGTCAAGGGCGCGCTGCCCGGCGCCAGCGCGGTGATCGCCGGCCCCGGCGACGAGGATCCCGCGTATCTCGACGAGTGCAAGACGCTCGCCGCGACCCTCGGGGTCGCCGCGGACGTGGAGTTCACCGGCCGCGTGGACGTCAAGCAGATCTACCCGCGCATCGACGTGCTCGTGCTCACCAGCATCTCGGAGGGGCTGCCCCTGGTGATCCTCGAGGCGGCCGCCGCGGGCGTACCGGTGGTGGCGACCGACGTGGGCGCCTGTCGCGAGCTGCTCGAGGGGCGACTGCCTGCGGACCGGGGGCTCGGGCCGAGCGGGCTCGTCACCGGGCTGGCCGATCCGGGCGCGACGGCCCAGGCGATCCTGAGCCTGGCCCGCGACGCGGGCCTGCGCGAGGAGATGGGCCGGGCCGCGCAGGCGCGCGTCTCCGCCTACTACCAGGAGGCGGACCTGATTCGGAGCTATCGGGAGATCTACGCGGGCCTGCTCCGCGGGACGGCGGGAACGGGAGCG
>Ga0187766_10001156_pt1 | contig 15360 bp, 17 predicted proteins | sample 0216_QUI02_MP05__4_FD_132971 | JGI IMG/M metagenome (GOLD analysis project Ga0187766, IMG submission 132971) | Tropical peat soil microbial communities from peatlands in Department of Meta, Colombia - 0216_QUI02_MP05_20_MG | ecosystem: Environmental > Terrestrial > Soil > Wetlands > Peat ... | reverse complement strand
GAGACCGTCGAGAACGTTCGCAGGCAAAGTGAAGGGGCTCGCGCGATTTGCGCCTTGAGTGGCGGGGTGGACTCGACGGTCGCGGCCGTGCTTGTCAACCGGGCCATGGACGACCGGCTCACGAACATCTTTGTGGACACCGGTCTGCTCCGGCGGAACGAGTTCGAAGACACGCTCGAGATGCTGCGCGACCGCCTGCACCTGAACGTGATCGGCGTCGAGGCCTCCGAGCGGTTTCTCGCGAAGCTAAAAGGCGTTACCGATCCGGAAAAAAAGCGACGGATCATCGGCAACGAGTTCATCGCCGTCTTCGCGGCGGAAGAGCGAAAGCTCGCGGCCTTGCCGAAGGGATTGCCGGTGAAATTTCTTGTGCAGGGCACGCTTTATCCAGACGTGATTGAATCGGTATCGGTGAAAGGGCCCTCTGCCGTGATCAAATCGCACCACAACGTCGGTGGGTTGCCCGAGGATATGCCCTTCGCGTTGATTGAGCCCCTTCGCGATCTGTTTAAGGACGAGGTCCGTCAGATCGGCAGGGAACTCGGTTTGCCCGAGGAGATCCTGGTCAAACAGCCCTTTCCGGGGCCAGGGCTTGCCGTGAGGCTTCTCGGCGAAGTGACGGCTGAGCGACTCGAGACCTTGCGTGCCGCCGATCAGATTGTGACGGAGGAGATACACCGCGCCGGGCTATACGAGAAGACCTGGCAGTCATTCGCCGTGTTGCTGCCGGTTCGCAGTGTCGGTGTAATGGGTGACGGCCGAACCTACGGCAACGTGATTGCCGTGCGGGTGGTGGAGTCACTCGATGCCATGACAGCAGATTGGGCGCGTCTGCCGATCAACGTATTGGAGCGAATCTCCACCCGCATTGTGAACGAGGTGCCAGGCGTGAATCGCGTCGTCTACGATATCAGCTCGAAACCGCCCAGCACCATCGAATGGGAGTAACGGCGGATCCGGACACAGCTAACCACCCGGGGGTCATATTCGACTGAGAACCGCGGGCAGGAGAGAAGGCAGGAAGAGTCCCGCTACCGATTGGCCATTTTTTGGGCTACGTAGAGCAGCAGCCTGCGGTCGCCCTCCTCGATGCGACCCAGCAGGCGACGAAAGCGGCCCAGATAGCGCGCGTCTTTTCCCGTGCTGCCCCAGGCGATGTCGTCCGCGCTCTTCCGTTTCGGAAGATTGGGAAGCACCGGCGGCTCTTCCCCGTCGTAAAATAGCTGGTAGAGCGGCACTTCCATAGCGCGGGCCAGCTTTTCGAGGGTTTCGATCGCCGGTACGGTATGGCCATTTTCGACGCGAGAGATGTAACATCGAAGCAGACCAGTCCGCTTTTCGATATCGCCCTGGGATAGTTTTTTTTGTTCGCGCAGTAAACGAATGCGTTCGCCGATTATCATGGCGGGTATTGTTACATGGACTAGTGCCTGTAGCAATAAGAAATGTAAGTAGACACAGGCTTTCTTCGTCGTAACCGAACTCGGATGAGAAACGTCCGAAAAAGTATGGCAGCCAGTGCGCAGGCGCTCACGCTCCCCTTTCAGCCAGGGGAGAAAAAGGCCGATGACCGCGAACTGGTGCGCCTGTCGCAGGACGGTGTACAGGCGGCCTTCGAGGAGCTCGTTCGACGTCATCAGCAACGCGTCTTCGCGTTGGTTGCTGGTATCTTGCACCGTCCCGATGACGTGGAAGATATTGCGCAGCAAGTCTTCCTGAAAGCCTACTTAGGAATCCGGAGATTCGACCAGCGCGCCGCGTTTTCCACTTGGCTCTACAAGATCGCGGTAAACGAGTGTTGGGACTATCTGCGAAAACGGAAGGTGCGACCGCTGATTTATGAAGCGGATCTATCCGAAGAACAGGTCTCGCGGTTGGATGGAATCGTTTCTGCCAGCCGACCTCCGGAGGGGCCGAACGCTCGCGCGGAAACGCGCGAGATTCTCGAACGCATGCTCCGAGCACTGCCCGAGCAAGACCGCCAGCTGCTGGTGCTCAAAGAGATCGAGGGGTTTTCGGTTCAGGAGTTGGCTGAAATTCTTCATCTCAATGTCAACACCGTAAAAGTAAGGCTTTTCCGTGCGCGCGGCCGAATCATGGACACCTATCGACGTCGGCTCAACTCTCCGGGCAAAAGCCAGGCCGCGTCGGCTGGAGAGGGGAAGGAGTAGAAGGAATGGCAACAGACTCCGAATGGGGGCGTACCGCCTGTCGGAAGCACGAAGCGCTACTGGAGGACTATCTCAATGAGGAACTCAGCGGTGCCGAGGCCAAGTCGGCGATCGAGCACTGGCAGAGCTGCCCCGCCTGCAGCGCTCTACTGGAGGACGCCAGATTGAGTCGGCTTTTGCTGCGGGCCGTGGACCCTTCGCCAGACCCTGGTCCGGGGTTTGCCCGCAAGGTGATGACGCGAATCTGTGCGGCCGAGAACGAACGGCTCGCCCTTCGTGCGAACTTCTGGCAGCCGTTTGTTTCGTTCGGTTGGCGATTTCTGGCCACCGCGACCGTGGCACTCATGGTGCTTGTCAGCTACAACGCGCGTTGGGGTCACCGCACGCAACCGAAGGTCGTCACTGTGCGTCCTACAGAGGGAATAATGGACATTATTGCGCCAGATGCGACGACCGTCGCGGCCAACAGCGATGAGGTTCTTTTCTAATGATGGGCGGAAAGCAATCATGAAACCCAGTAAGGCGCGCCTCGAGGCGGCCGCTCTATTCGTGATGGTGTTTCTGCTGGGCGTTACCTTCGGTGCTGTGGGAAACCGCATCTGGAACGAGCGGGTGTCGGGTGAGCCGAAGGTCAATCCCAAGCCAACCCGTGACCAGATTCTACAGAACTTGACCCAGCTCCTTCAGCTGACAGCGGAACAGCAAAAGCAGGTCGGCGCCGACATCGATGATACCCGTGCACAATTCCAGGCTCTTTCCGAGAAATGGCAGACGCTTTCCACCCAGCACGACAGTCAGCGCGAAGTCATCCTGCAGCAGTATCGCGGCAACGTTCGTGCGATCTTAACTCCCGAACAACGGGTGAAATACGACGAATACTTGAAGCGCCGCGACGAACAGCGGAAGAAGGAAGCCGAGAATCAGGCGGCGCATTGACGTGCGAGCATAATTCGAACTCCGGACTCCTGCCCAGACCGCACCGCTGATATCACCATGGCCTCTCGCTCCTCGACAACCCAACTCCCGCGCCCCGCGACGGCCGTCGCCGAGCAGCAGAGAATTCCGACCATCCGGCTAGAAAACGTTCACAAAATCTATGACCTCGGCGAAATCCAGGTGCCGGCATTGCGCGGCGTCTCGCTGGAAATCTACCCGGGTGAGTTCGTCGCCGTAATGGGGGCGTCGGGGTCCGGCAAATCGACACTCATGAACATCGTCGGATGTCTCGATCGTCCGAGCCGGGGACGCTATTTTCTCGATGGCGACGATGTGTCGAGACTGACCAAGGATGAACTGGCCGCAATCCGTAGCCATAAAATCGGCTTTGTTTTTCAACAGTTCAACCTGCTACCGCGCACATCGGCACTGGAAAACGTCGAGTTGCCCACGATTTACGCGGGCGTTCCCATTCAGGAGCGCGCCACGCGTGCCCAGGAAGCCCTCAAGCGCGTGGGGCTTGCTGAACGGGCGGGTCACTTTCCGTCGCAGCTCTCCGGCGGGCAACAGCAGCGTGTGGCGATCGCCCGCGCCTTAGTGAATAATCCTTCGCTCTTGCTCGCCGATGAGCCGACGGGAAACCTTGATAGCCGCACCAGCGTGGAGATCATGGAGATCCTGCAGGGACTCAACGATCAACATGGTCTGACGGTCGTGATCGTCACACACGAGCCGGACATCTCTCAGTATGCCAAGCGCACCCTCGAATTTCGCGACGGCAAACTGAGAAAAGACACGATCGTTCACAAACGGTTGATCGCCTCCGAGGTTCTGCCCACATTGCCTGCTCCCGGGGCTGAGGAGGACGACGGCGATGCCCCGGACGATCCGCACCAGGCGAATGAATGAAACAACCGGCGGGAATGGCAAAGACGAGAGGGTGCACGATCGCTTGCTGACCTGCGGGAAAACTTAGAAGGGAATATCCTCGTCGGAGATTTCAGGGCTGGGCACGCCTTCTTCAGGCCCAGAACTTGCCACCTCGAAATCGCCATCGGCCATGCGTCCGTGACCCGCGTCGCCTTCCGCACCCGCGCCCGCGGCGGCCGCTTCCGCGCGTGACGTCAACATGCGCATCACATTTCCGACAATCTCCGTGGTCTGGCGTTTCTGGCCGTCTCGCTTGTCCTCCCACTGGCGCGTCTGTAGCCGACCCTCGACATATACCAGCATCCCCTTCTTCAGGTACTGCTGAGCAATTTCCGCAAGCTTTCCCCACAGCACAATGCGGTGCCATTCGGTGCGTTTCTGGCGCTCGCCCGAACGGCTCTTGAACGATTCGTCCGTGGCAAGCGTGAAATTCGCAACGGCCTGGCCGCCCGACGTATAGCGCGTTTCCGGATCTCGCCCTAGACGGCCCACCAGGATCACTTTGTTGACGGACATGCCGGGAGTATAGCCGAAACAGAGCAAATAGCAAACGCGCCGACCGAAACGGCCCACCGGGGCGCCCCCCGGTCCAGCGATCTGGTAGAATTCGCTCGAGCTGTCCGTAACACAAGGGGGGAGATCGCGGATGAGCCAGACTCAGAATTTCGAGAACCATACAAAATTAGTGCCTGCTTTTCATTTCGTCGTGCTGCCGGTTTTTCTGCTCAACCTGGTGTGGTCAGTTGGGCGCGTCATCCAAAACCTTTCCTTCGGCACAGTTGTCTCGCTCCTGGTTTCTGTCGCTTTGCTCCTGCTTGCGTTTACAGCGAGGATCTTCGCGCTCACCGTGCAGGACCGCGTGATACGGCTCGAGATGCGGCTCCGCATGCAGCAGGTTCTGCCGGCGGAATTGCGCACGAGGATCCCCGAATTCACGGTCCATCAGCTCGTCTCGTTGCGTTTTGCGAGCGATAGCGAACTGCCGGGGCTCGCCCAGAAGGTGCTGGACGAAAAGTTGACGGACCGCAAGACCATTAAGAAGATGATCCACAACTGGCAGCCAGACCTGCTCCGTGCCTAGCGTCAGTGCGGGTTCGGTCAGAAGGCCCCCGTAAGGCTAGTGAGGGGCTGGGTGCGTTGGGGGGGTGGCACCGAGTTCGCGTAACTTGGCCTGCGCGCGTTTGGCATCATCGGAGTTCGGAAAGCGCCGCACCACTTCACGCAGGTCCCGGGTTCCGCTGGCTTTCATCCCCAGTTCGAGTTCCGCCAGACCTTTCTTCAACAGGGAAGCGCCCAGCTTGAAACTATTGGGGTAGTTCATCAGCACGACATCGTAGGCGGCGATGGCGCCTCGGAAGTCGCCTCCAGCATAGGCCACCTCACCAAGATAAAACTGGGCGTTGGAGGCGAGATCGTTGGACGGGAAATTCTTGATATAGTCGGAGAATTCCTGCCGTGCCAGATCGTACTTGCCTGTATTGTAGTCGCGCAGCGCGTTTTGGTAGAGCGTGTCGGCTGAAATGGGAGAGAGTCCAGCAGGCGCCGCCACGTTCCCGCCCGTCGGCTCACCTCCGGTGGGCAGGGGAGCCGCACTCGGTGCGGAGCCGGAGATTTTCCCGTCGATCGTCTGCAGTAAATTCTGAACGTCGGTCAGCTGCTGCGAGAGTTTGCCGACGCGTGCCTGAACGTCCTGTAAATTGTCCGACAGCCCCTGCGTCTGCTGTGCCATGGTATCGATGCGAGAGCCAGAGTTCGCCTGCATCTCTTGCACGCTCTTCTGCAGGGAACCCATCTCTCCGCTGAACCGGCCGAGCGAATCCAGCGATTGTTGCACGAGCGTCCGCAGGGTCGCGCCGTTGCTATCCACTGCGCTGCGGAGATCCTGCTGACCCTGAAGGAGCTGACCAACCTGCTGTTGGAGCTCGATCATTTCTTTCGACACGGCCCCCGCCGGTTGGGGTGCGAGAATCGCCCCACCGACGGCGCCGAAAAACACTGCCGCAAGTGTGAGAAAAAGCCATGGTGTGCGCAAGGTCATGCCTCCTCAGCAAAAACTGGGCCAAGTTTAGCCCGCAGGGCTCGTTTCGGGCAACGCGCCCGAAAGCGGTCCGAAGATTAGCGGTTGGGCACGCCTGCAGCCATCGCTGGCCGCGTGCGCACCGATTATTGCGCCAGGACGAAGTGAGCGCGGCGGTTCTGCTGCCAGCACTCCTCGGTGTGCTCCCCGCAGAAAGGCCGCTCCTTGCCCCAGCTGGTGGTCTCCATTCGATCGGTGGAAATACCGAGCGAAATAAGGAAGTTCTTGGAGGCTTCGGCACGCCGCTGGCCGAGGCCGAGATTGTACTCGGTCGAGCCGCGCTCATCGCAATGACCTTCGAGTGAAACATGCACCTGAGGGTAGGAACGCAGGAACTCCGCATCCTTGGTGAGGGCCATGCGCGCATCGTCCCGCAGATCGGATTTATCCAGGTCGAAGAAGACGTCGGACACGTTTTGAGAGAACAGCTCGCTCATATTGGGCCGCTCAGACCCGCCACCCGGAGTTCGCGCCGCAGCGTTCGCGCCCACTTCCACGTGGGCCGTGGCGGTCGCGCTGCCGCCTGCACCGGTCGCCGTGATCGTGTAGGTGGTAGAGGTCGTCGGATTGACGGGCGTTGCGCCCTGTGGGGCCACTTTACCGACGCCGGGCTCGATATCCAGGTCCGTCGCGTTGGTCGAGGACCATGACAAAGTGACCGTTTGTCCCGGATTCACAGACGTCGGGGAGGCGTTCAGCGTGACCGTGGGCTGCGCAGCGGGCGTAGGGGCCGCAGCCGACGGCGTGGCTGCAACGTTTTTCTTGCATCCACCTTGAAGTGCACCCAGCACCATCAGGCCGAGCAGGAATGCGAAGATACGAACCGTAGAGCGCTGCATCAAGTGCCTCCTTTGGCCTTCCCCGAGAGCTTCGAAAAGCGTCGCGAATCGATCTTTTGCGCCAGCTCTCGTCTACTCTCTAGAAGAAGCTCTCACGCCGCGCCGTCATTTCGGCGACCAATTCGGCGATTCGTTTTGCCCCTCGAAGGTGAGTTGGCGCGGCTGGCTACCGTCCGCAAGCATGGACCAAATCTGCCGCGTGCCCGTGCGCGTGGATTCAAAGACGAGGTGACGGCCGTCGGGCGCCCAACTGGGGCGCTCGTTGCGGTCCTCGTCCTTCGTCAACTCAGCCAACTGCCGGCTGACAATATCCATTACGTAGAGATCGTAGTTCCCGCTCGGCCGCCGCCAGCTAAAGGCGAGCAACTGCCCGTTCGGAGACCAGGCCGGATCGACGACGTAGCCCATGTCCGGCAGGTCCAGTTTCTGGACGTTGGAGCCGTCCGAATCGGATAGATACAGCACGGGCTCGCCTCCCCGGTCGCTCACGAACACCATCTGCTTGCCGGTTTTCGGATTCCAGACAGGCGAAGTATTCACACCCGCTGCGAAGGTGATGCGGTGCAAGCGCGCGCCGTCCGCATCCACCACGTAGATTTCCGGGTCCCCGTTTTGGCTCGACATAAAGGCGATTTGCGATCCATCGGGAGACCACGCCGGCGAGCTATTGGTCCCCCGAAAACGCGGGAACCCGATCAGTCGGTTGGAGGCGGCTGAATAGATGCAGATTTGCGCGGAGGTAACCCCGCGGTAGGGAACGTAACAGGTAAAAGCGATCCGCGAGGCGTCCGGCGACCAGCGCGGTGTGAGGGAAATCGAACGCAGGTGAGTGACCGCATGTTGATTGGCTCCGTCGTAGTCCATCACCCAGATCTCTTTGTTTCCTCCGAGCGCACTCACATACGCAATCTGCGTCCGTGCAATACCGGGCTGGCCGCCACCCAGATAGGCAATGATGTCATCGGCAAATTGATGCGCCAGCCGCCGCGCATCGGCGTCTGTGGCAGCACCGCGATAGATCTTCTGAATGACGGGGGGCGCGGAAGGATTGTGCACGTCGGAAAGGTATCCGGCGAAGGAGAGGTCGGTTCCGTCCGTGGTCATGTTTCCGTACGCCACCATGTAGGCGTCGGCCGGCGCGGCGGCCCAAGCCTGGGCATTCAACTCACTCGGTTGGGCCGGCGATTGCAGCGGGTAAAAGCTCGAACTGACCAGATCGAGAATCCCCGAATAGTCGAGGTCGCCCCACAAAACATCATGAAAGGTCTTCGGCAAAGGCCGAGGGAACGAGGAACGGGCCGCGGTGTCCGGAACAGCGACCCGGGCCTTTGTGATTCCCAGTCCTGTACCGGTCTTAAACCAATCCTGCGCCGCCGCCGGCCGCGCCAGCGATAGAATCAACGCAGCGAGTGGAACCAATCCCATCTTGAGAATTCCGTTTTTTCGCGCCATGGGCCTCTCGAACTCTATCTCCGATAATCGAAGTAAAATTCCACGCTGACGCGCGAGCCGGAATACGCGGCGGGAAGCGGCAGCAACGGACTCGCGGACTGCACCGCGCGCAGCGCCGACGTGTCGAGTGAGCGATTGTTGCTGGACTCGAGCAGCTGCACGTTTGTGACGGTGCCGTCGCGCAGAATGTCGAAGGTCACGCTCACGCGCGGCGCCCAGTTGAGGCTCGGGTCGACCGACGACTGCAGCCACTCCCGGCTGATGCGTTGTTGCACGGCTGTTACGTAGGACGCGAAGCGTGAAGAGAAGTCGCCTCCGCTTGCGCCACCGATGGCCAGTCCCGCCGCCGTTGTTCCCGCGCTACCCAAAGTGAACGATGAAACCGGTACGGTCGGAGTGCCGCCCCGGCCGTAGGGAACGGCGTTGGGCGGTGGCGGCGTCGGATTCTCGAGCGTCCTCGAGGGTCGGGTCACATATTTAGGCGGTTTCTCCTTCTCAAATTTCGGTATGGGCGTGGCGTCGAGCTCGGGCCGAGGTTTCGGCTGCGGCTGAGACTGGTAAAGTCCCTTCGATTCATCCACAACCCGATTGGGCGACACCACTTCTGATTGGGGTAGCGGAATGGCCGGCAGGCCGCCCACAAGCCCAACTGTCACAGACCCGCCGGGCCCTCCCCAAGTCTCGCCGGCACGAGAGAAGTAGACAGAAAGGCCGAAGGCCAAAACCAGCAAACAATGCAGCACCATCGATGTGAAGACAAAACGCCGGAGGTTTTCCTCCGGCCGAATTGTCGTGGTTGCTAGCATCTCATCGGGTTTCGGGACGCTCGGTCAGAGGCTGGGTGACCACGCTGATATTTTGGATGCCCGACTGGCGCAGTTCGTCGACCACGGTGGCCCAGCTGCCAAACGGCACGGTTTCATCGCAGCGCACGTACACCGCCCGCGTCTTGGGGTCGTGTGTCTGGGAGACAATTTGCTGCCCCAGCTGATGAATGTTGACGGGCTTATCGTTCAGATAAATACGCTGCCCACGGTCAATGGTCACGACCATCCGCGCCTCGGTGAGTTCCTTGACGGTTTTTGTCTTGGGCACGTCCACATCGATTCCCGACTGTAAGATCGGCGCCGTAATCATGAAGATAATCAAAAGCACGAGCACCACGTCGATGAACGGCACCATATTGATGTCGGACAGTGACGTTCCGATCTCGCGTTGGACTTGCGGCATCGCTCTGCTCTAGGCGCTGTAGATCGTCTCAATCTTCGCGACGAACTCCGCGGCGAAGTCGCTCATTCGGGAGGCCAAACCACGGATGCCGTGAAGGCAGTGGTTGTAAGCGATCAGCGCCGGGATCGCCGCAAACAGGCCTGCGGCGGTCGTAACCAAGGCCTCCGCAATGCCCGGCGCAACGGCGCGCAAGCTGGCGGCGCCCGCTTCGCCCAGACCCGCAAAGGCGTCCATCACGCCCCACACCGTCCCGAACAGTCCAATAAAAGGCGACACCGAAGCGATGGTCGCCAGAGACGACATACCCTTTTCGAGCCGGCGCACCTCCTCGCTTGCAGCCACCTGCATCTCCACTCCGACCGCGTCTGCGTTTTTCAGCCTTCCTCCGGCGCGTGGATTTGCGCCGTTCATCTGGGCCTCGAGTTCGCGATAGCCTGCGGCATACACGGCCACCAGCGGGCTGCTGCCCACGCCCGCCCGGAGGGTGTTGGGATCGGAAAGTCCGCGGCCTCCGCGAAACATCCTGAGAAACCTCTCCGTTTTTCGATCCATGCCGCCCAGTTGCGCGAACTTTTGCAGGATCAAGGCCCAGGAAAAAATAGATAGAAGGAGAAGAAGACCGAGGATCGCGCGCGCAACGCCGCTGGTCTGTTCCAGAAGGGTAAGCGGGTTAGCAAAGAACAGAAACGCCGGGCTGGAAATTGTTTTCCCCCAGAAAAACTTTTTGCCAGGCAAACCTACCGTAGCACACGCAATTCGGAGATTCAAACAGGCGTCGGAAAATATTTGCTGTCTGAAACGACACAGCATTGCGGCCAAAGATTTCTGCGTTGCCGCGAGAATTTTCTAGTGGTCGGCGATGAGTTATGTTATCTATATGTTCGTGGGTCACGAATTCAGTCGTGTAGCGGTTCAATATTGCATCTCGCGACACAAGTTTTTCCGCCTTCTGGAATACACCGCCAGCTGCTTCTAACCACGCCTACTCAGACAATGGCCCCCGAGGTACGGGTGTTTCCCATCTCATTCTGAAACGGAAATTAAGGAGGAACGATGATCGCGTCTGAGCCTGTCGCGTGCAGTCAATCCATTTCGCAGTTTATCAAACACCACTACCGGCACTTCAATGCGGCCGTTGTCGTCGACGCCGCCGAAGCCTACGTGGGGCACCTGTCGACCGGTGGCAAAATGCTGATCACGCTCGCCGGAGCGATGAGCACGGCCGAACTTGGTCTCTCGCTGGCCGAAATGATCCGTCAGGGCAAGGTACATGCCATCTGTTGTACGGGAGCGAACCTCGAGGAGGACGTCTACAACCTCGTCGCCCACGATCATTACAAGCGCGTTCCGCACTACCGCCAGTTGACGCCCCAGCAAGAGGTTGAGCTCCTAGAGAATCATCTCAATCGAGTTACCGATACCTGTATTCCCGAAGAAGAAGCAATGCGGCGGATTGAGCGCTTTGTCGTCGAGGAATGGTATGCGGCCGAACGCGGCGGCCAACGATGGTTCCCGCACGAGTTCCTCTACAAGGTGCTCTGCAGCGGAAAACTGCAGCCGTACTACCAAATCGATCCCCGAAACAGCTGGATGGTCGCCGCTGCCGAGCGCAATCTGCCCCTGTTTGTCCCGGGCTGGGAGGATTCCACACTGGGGAATATGTACGCAGCCCAGGTGATTGCCGGGAAGGTGAAAAACCCAACCACGGTTCGCGGAGGCGTGGAGTACATGGTGCAGCTCGCACACTGGTACACCCAGACCGCGACGGCCACGCCCATCGGCTTTTTCCAGATCGGCGGAGGCATCGCCGGGGACTTTCCGATCTGTGTCGTGCCCATGCTGCACCAGGATTTGCGCCGCGAAAACGTACCGCTCTGGGCCTACTTCTGCCAGATCAGCGATTCCACCACGAGCTATGGCTCCTATTCCGGAGCCGTCCCCAACGAGAAGATTACCTGGGGAAAGCTTGGCGCTGGGACGCCGCGTTTCATCATCGAATCGGACGCGACCATCGTGGCACCACTGGTCTTCGCCTACGTTCTCGGCTGGTGATCAAGGAGCGGCGCCGTCGCCGATCCAGCCGACGTAGGGCTCATCTGGTAGGAGTGTGAATGGCAGGCGAGCCTCTCCGGCAGCCGGGGGATCGTCTATTTTTTGTCTGCGGAATGGCGCGACCTCGTGCTGCTAAGCTACGAGGTCGATCCGCACCTTTTGGAAGCCTACGTGCCGCAGGGCACGCAGTCGAGTGGCAACTCCGTGGCAGCTGGTGCGGAATCGAAGCTCAGGTCCGGGGCGTGCCGGCTGAGGCCGCCGCAGGGAGCCTCGAGCACTTCCTAACCGACCGCTATTGGGGTTACGCCGTGCGCCACCATGGTTCGTTCGAGTATCTGGTAGGGCACGCGGCAAGGCGTGTTTGGACCCCTATTGCGGCTGAATTTCGTGGCAATGCCGACTCGCTCCACGGTTCCAAAGTGGGGGCCGTTCTACGCCGTCGGCCGGATTTCGCCTTGGTCGCTGACGGGTCGACATCAGTGTGTGCTGCCGGCCTTGTGGATATAGATCTTGCCGTTGAAATTGCTGAGCTGGATGTCAGCTCCCCCGCCGTTGATCGTGGCGTGAACTCCGCCCCAGAATTGGATGTGATACTTCGCTCCCCCATCGGATCCTTCCCGGGTCGCTTGACCGCCGGCATTTTGGAATTGCAGGTCAAAGTCGCTGAAAATCCCGCCGCGCTCACTGTGCAAATTCAAGTTTGCTTTCACGTCCGGCGGGAACGTGACGTCCACTTCGCCGTTAATGGAACTAAAAGCGACCGGCTTCGCCGGGTTCAGGTGAGTAAAGGTCGCGCTGAGCGGGCCGTTGATCGTGTGCGCGACCGTGCTGCCGGATATATCCAAAAGCGTGATCGGTCCGTTCACCACGCTGACGTCGAGATCTCCGTCACCGCCCGTCACCGATACGCCCCCGGCATTGACACTGCGCAAGGAAAGCGAGGTGTGGGCGGGAACCGTCAGGGTTACATCCACATTGTGAAACAGAGAATCGATGGTGACGTTGACCTCATTGTTTTCTTCCTCGGCCGTCAAGCCCGTTGATCCCACCGAGAAGCGGTGCATCCCGGGTCTGGACTCCTCCACGTGTCCGGGCGGTTCACCGTGCAGGCGCGCTTCGATGTTGATGTCTTTGCCATCGTAGCTCTTGACGGTGATGCTGCCATTGAGCAAGCTCAGTTTCACGGCTCCCGGCCTGGTCGGATCGCTCAAATGGACGGTGAGGCGGTCGACACCATCTCCGAGTTGAGGCTGCGTTTGTGCGAGGCCTACCGGCGCCAGGAGCGCAAACGCCCAGACGGTCGAGAGCAAAGCGATCGGCCGTGTCGGATGTTCCATCGTTCTGCTAATCATGTTTCTCCAGGATGCGGACATCGCCATGAAGACTCTCGACTCGGATCACAGGCCCGCCTGCACCCACCCGGCCTTCGGCGAATGAATTCGTCCGGAAATACCAGACCGCGCCCCGGCGTTCCTCAACCGGCGTCAGGGGCGCTGCGAGAACAGGGAAGTCGCTGTAGACGTTGCCGCCGAACGTCCTAAATCGAAAATCGGCAGACAGGTTTTTTGCGAAATAGAGATCCACGCCTCCGTTCACAGAGGCAAACCGGGAATCGCCGCGGGGGTTTTCTTGAAAGGAAACCTTGATGGGGCCATTGATCGTGCGGGCCGTGCCAGAGCCTGCTACATCGTCCATCGTAACCCCGCCATTTACGTTAGAAATGGGAAACGTGCCCGTCACATCGCGCACACGCACGGAACGTCCCTGTATGGTCCGAAGAATCAGATCCGAATCGCGCGGCACGCTCAGCCGGAAGTTCATTTCCACCACATAGGGAGGACGATCGAAACGCCAACAATCAGTGAAGGCGCAGCGCGACAGATGCTTCACTTCGATTCCGAGTAGACCTGGGTCTTGCTTAACATCGAGTATGACTTCCTTCTGCGCTCGTTCGAGCGCCTCGTTCGATTCGGCGTGGAATATCTTGTCCACATCCATTTGAACTCCATCGCCATCACCGCCCGTGACTTCAATCGAGCCGAAAATGTTCTCAACCCGAATCGCTCTGGCGCCTGCAAGGGGCGCCACGCGGAACGTCTGATGGACCGAATCCTTCCTCTCGACCGCCATGTTCCACTTCCAGGCCCAAGCGTCGTCGATCCAGTCAATAGCGGCCACCTGAAGTCCTGCGCGTAGCGCAGCCGGCACTGCCTGGACGGAGCGCGTAGGCGTCTTGGCTCGGATGACCGACGCGCACAGCAGCGCGACGATGGTGATGGCTTGCAGCAGATAGGAAGCCGCTTTCAGCATCGTTCCTCCTTGCCCTCTCGCGACGGCCCTGTTCAGCCCAGTTGATTAATCGCCCGGCGAGCCCGGTTCCGTACAGCGGGATCGACCTTGGGGTCCTGTTCGATCTTGTGTAATTGCTCGACAGCGCCTCGGGCGCGCCACTCAACCAGCAGATCGATCAACTCCACCTGCACCAGGGGGGATTGCTGCGTTTCCAAGGCGTCGGTCAGACCTTGGCGCACTTGGGTCTGGTCGCTATAGTGGCTGAGGGCGTCCAGCGCGGCGAGCCGGACATCGACACTACTGTCGTAACGCAGCGTGTGCAGCAGCGCGCCAAGAATCTTGGGGTCGGCTTGCCGTTGTCGCACGCTCCAGGTCACACCTTGAAGTCGTTCGCTGGCCGAATCCTGTTGCAGCATGGAAAGCACGACCAGCTGCCGCATGTTGGTCAGCTCCAACTGCATCGCGGCAATTTCCTGTTGCGAATGAGCGGCTTCTCCGCCGTTGAAATAGCGCCCCGCAAGAAATCCCGCGACAAGCAACAACAACGCCGCGGCGCCGATCGCAACACTCGGACGTGTCCACGGCCAGCTCCCCGTTACCGGGACTGGTGCCGATGCCCGCCAGGGGAATCGCGGCACCTCCCCTTGGCCCTCTTCGTAGGCGTCCAGCATCGCCAGAAAACGCTGGCGCAACGCTGGGCTCGGCTGCTCTTGGGGCAGGTGCGCCAAGCCTTCTCCGAGTACCTCCAGCTCGTGGCATGCCGAGCAGGTCCGGAGGTGCGCTCGAACCAATTCTGCGTCTGCCGTCGAAAGCGCATCCTGCCAATAGTCCGGCAACAGCTTGGCCACTCGATCACAGTCCATGGTTTACCCCCGCGACCCTGCGGTTGTCGCCTCCCAGGCGCAGAAAAATCTCCCGCAGGTCCTGAAGCGCGCGATGAATTCGCACCTTGACCGCACCCACTTGGCACCCGGTGAGTTCCGCAATTTCGCTGTAGGGAAGCCCCTGGAAACGGCTCAGCAGCAACACCTCACGCTTGGCCTCCGGCAATTCCAGCAAGGCCCGGTGCAACAACGCTTCCTGTTGAATGTCGGCCGCCAGGTCGCGGTCCGATGACGGCGGCACCATCTCGGGCTGGAATTCGACCTCTGGCCGGCGCCTGCGGGCTTGGTCCGCATGGGCGTTGCGTGCGATTTTGTAGATCCAGGGGCGGAAGGCGGTTCCAGGTCGGTAGCTGTGCCGGTACTTCAAGATCCGGACGAAAACCTCCTGGACAAGGTCTTCGCTTGCGGCGCGATCGCCGGTCAGTTTGCTATAGAAACTGAACAGCGGCACCTGATAGCGGTCAAACAGCACCCCTAGCATGTCCCCTGCGCCACCG
>Ga0187766_10001155_pt1 | contig 15365 bp, 10 predicted proteins | sample 0216_QUI02_MP05__4_FD_132971 | JGI IMG/M metagenome (GOLD analysis project Ga0187766, IMG submission 132971) | Tropical peat soil microbial communities from peatlands in Department of Meta, Colombia - 0216_QUI02_MP05_20_MG | ecosystem: Environmental > Terrestrial > Soil > Wetlands > Peat ... | reverse complement strand
GCCTGTCGCGGGTCGAGCCTCAACGCCGCTGCGCTGGGACGCGAGTACCAGATACGGCGACGGCTTGTCTGCCATCAGAAAAGCCTAACCTGGAATTCTCGGCGAAGCTCTGTGTGACATCCGCAGTCCTCAGCCGCTTCACTGACTCGTTCGCCCACTTCAATTTTCGCGACACGCTCCCTCGGGAAGGGTTCCAGCCCATAGCCACCGCGAAAGGAGTACGGTCCCCATCATGTGGAGCACCGTCCTGGTAATGGCGATCGCGGTGATCTTCGAACCGATACGGATCGCTTTAGTGGTCCTCATGCTGAACAGGCGACGCCCGATGCTGCAACTGCTCGCATTCTTGTGCGGTGGTCTCACGATGGGTATCGGCGTTGGTCTGGTCGTGCTTTTCATCCTCCGGGCCACTCCGTTGGCCACAAAGTTTACTGTGGCCCAGGTTCAGATCGCGGGCGGGCTGCTCGCTCTGCTTATCGCCGTTGTGCTGGCCACAAACGTCTCGGTCCGCACAATCATCCGCCGAACCCCGGCCGGCACTGCGCTCGGAGGCGATGCTGGCGTGGTCCTCTTAGAGCCGACGCCGACCAATGGCCTGGAGAAGCTGTCGACACGTGCGCGACATTTTTTGCAGGGCAGTTCACTTTGCGTCGCGGGGGTGAGCGGGCTGGGAACCGCGTTGCCTTCCGCCAACTACATGTGCGCGATGGCTGCCATTCTTGCCTCGGGCGCTGCACCGGCAGCGCAGGCGCAAGCGCTTCTCACGTTCAACGTGGTGGCGTTCACGGTGGTGGAGATCCCACTCATAAGCTACCTGGCAGCGCCGCACAAGACGCGCGCGTTCCTGGCAGGACTGCAAGCCTGGCTCCGGTCTCGCCGCCGCCGAGACGTTGCCGTTTTGGTGGCGGCGGGGGGTTGCGTCATGCTCGCGCTCGGGATGAGCGGCCTCTGAGGCGGCGGTAGGCTGCCACGATGCTGACGCCCCGCTACTTCGCCCCCGCTGTGATGCTGGTGGAGCGCGGTCGCGCTGACCGACCAATCCGAAGCTTTGATCGAACAGAGCGCGTTGTCAGCGGTCGGGTGAAAGTCCCAAACCCTTCTTCGTTCTCTTACGAGGGCTGTACTATCCTTGCTACGTCCACCGGCATACCGCTGAAGGATGTTTTCGCAGTACTCTGGGTCGGATTGCGATGGCAGCTCCTTGTCGGCCGGCCGCTTCGGGAGGAGTCATGAACAAACTGCTCGTAGGAGCTGTCGCGGCAGGAATGTTAACTTCAGCAACAGTTTTGGGTAGTGGTGTCGCGGCAGGCGACACCGCCTTGATAGTTCCCGGCACCGAGCCGTCCCCCTATCCACCGTTGAGGGCGTTTTATCACTTCACTTCCGCGATGCAGCCTGCGATCGGCGAGAAGTACTACAACAGTGCCGGCGCTACCCGGGAAGTCGTTCCCTATCCGGGGAGCTTGTGGCCCGTCACAGGCTTGAATTCGCCGACTGTCGGTGAGTCCGTGGCTGAGGGGACGAACAATCTCGACGCGGCGATCCGTAACACCGACGGCCCCATCGCCGTAACCGGGCTGTCACAGGGGACACTGGCGCTCGACGGCGAACAGGCACGGCTGGTGAATGACCCGAACGCACCTCCGTCGAGCCAGGTCACGTTCATCAAAGCCGGTGACCCCAACAGGCTCCTCGCGAGGATGTTCAAGCCCGGCACCCACGTCCCTGTCATCGACTACACCATTCCGGCTCCGGTGGAAAGCCAGTACAACACGATTGACCTCGTGGGCCAGTACGACATGTTTTCTGACCCGCCGGACCGGCCGGGGAATCTCCTCGCCGACCTCAATGCGATTATGGCAGGCGGATATTACGGCCACACCGCCACGGCGTTCTCCGATCCGGCCCGCGTTGCGCCCTGGGACGTCACGACGACAACCAACAGCTTGGGCGCCACCACGACGACGTACTTCATCCGGACCGATGGACTACCGCTGGTACGGGCACTCGTGGACATTGCGGGCCTGCCTCCCGAGGCGGCGGGGCCACTTAACGCGGTGCTGACGCCCATGGTGGATGCGGCCTATACCCGTAACGGCCCGTCGCCGGCGTCCGGTCTGAACCCGACTGCGCTCGTCAACGCCGTCCGCCACGTCCCCGCTATCGCCCCTGCCATCTCGATCCCCGTCGAAAGCACCACCGCCGGCACCAGCGCCGCCACCACCGCGACAAACGCGGTCTCCGGCGTCAACGCGGCTACAAACGTTGCCTCCGGCGTCAACCCGGCCAAGGGTGCCAAGGGTGTGTTGACAAAGGTCAGCGGTCTACTACCCAAACGCAAGCACTGACTCAGGCCAGCCGCGACAACTCGGACCATCGTCGTATGACGGTCAATAATGGCTTGAGCCAGACGATTTCACCGGCGACATCCCGGTAGTTGACCCGAGACACCGACCGTATTGCTATGGACACCGACGTCGTCATGAGGCAGTTCACGCGCGAAAAGCCGTAAAACACTTGGCGATCGATGCTAAAGCTAAAGCCTGAGCCCGTCGTGCAACGAGAAACCAATCACGTCCGCCGTCGACACTGGTGTCGGGTCTTTGGCAGGCCACAGCGATGCAGGCCTGCTCGGATGAGCGCGGCCGCGGTCCCATCGTGACGGCCACCAGTTCGCCCGTCCGACTAGCACGGCCATGGCGGGCACCGTGATGGTGCGCACCACGAAGGTATCCAAGAGAAGCCCGATCCCGACGACGAAGGCGCCCTGAACGACATTGGCCATGCTGGCGAACAGCAGACCGAACATCGAGGCCGCGAAGATCAGACCCGCCGCAGTGATCACACCGCCGGTGGAGCCCACGGTGCGGATGACGCCGGAACGCACGCCATGCGCAGACTCCTCACGAAGCCGGGAGATGAGCAGCATGTTGTAATCGGCACCCACCGCGACCAATATGATGAAGGTCAATCCGGGAACGCTCCAATGCAATTGCTGCCCGAGCATGAATTGAAACACGATGACGCCGATACCGAGCGCCGACAAATATGAAACGACCACTGAACAGATCAGGTATAACGGCGCAACGATCGCGCGCAGCAGAGTGATCAAAATCAGCAGCACAACGATGATAGTCATGACGATGACGAATCGGATGTCATGGTTGTAATACTCGCGCGTGTCCCGAAGCATAACGGGGAATCCCGCCACCGATGTCGAGGCGTCGGCCAGCGCGGTGTTCGGTTGAGCCCCCCGAGCGGTATCGGTGATCGCATTGACCTGGTCCATGGCAGCGGTGCTGAACGGACTGAGTTTGGTTTGTATCAAGTACCGCACCGCGTGTCCGTCGGGCGAAACGAACGCCGCGGCAGCTTTCTTGACCTCGTCCATAGTCAGCACCTGCGGGGGAACATAGAACCCCGCCATTGCTGGCGTCGTGGCGTTGTACTTCATGGCCAGTAGAAACGCCGACGCCTCGCCGAGCCCGCTGCCCATCTTTTTGGTCTGGTCGACCAGCAGTTGCACACCGTCGGCCAGTTGTCGGCTCGCGTCGGCGAGCGTATTGGCGCCCTGTTGCAGGGTGGCCAGGCGGGCCCGCATGCTGCCAGGATTGTCCAGCCCCAGTGAGCGCATGCCGGTGGTGGCGGTGTCGAGTACTCGGCGCAGTCCAGCCGTCGTTGATGCCAGGCTCTGCAAGGCTTGCGTCGACTGCAGCTGTCGAGCCAGCTCAGCGATCTTGTCGAGCGTTCCGTCCTCGCGGGCGTCTACCAGTCGCCGCAGTTCGATGCGTGAGCTGGTGCAGGAGGAGTCGGCGCTGCAGACGGGGCTGGTATCAAGTGCCGTCAGCACCGGGCCGGCCCAATCGAAGCCGTTCGCGACATTGGCGACGTTCACGCCGATGGCGTCGCCGAGTGCACGCATGCTGGTGACGAGCTTTTCCGCGTTGTCGATTTCCCCGAGTGTCTTATTCCCGCCGAATAAGTTCTGCATATACGAGAGAGCGTCGACCAGACTGCTGACAGTAGAGATGGCTTGGGTAACTTGGTCGCGCACTTCGCCGAGCTTGCCCGCCATGGTGTTGGCTCCGTTGGCTAGCTGGTCGAGGTCACCGGTGTGGCCGGCGATCAGCTTGGAGCCCTCGTCTAGCTTGTTGCCGACTTCGCCTGCCTGATACGTCGCCCTGAGCTGCTCCAGCGACTCTCCCGTGGGTCGGGTGATGCCCCTGACCATCGCGATACCCGGCAGTTGGCTTACCCGCTGCGCCATCTGCTCCAGATCGGCAAGGGCCTGCGGTGTGCGCAAGTCGTGCGGTGATTGGATGAAGAGGGTCTCAGGAATGATCAAGTTGATGGGGAAATGCCGGTCCAACGCGGCATAGCCGACCGAGCTCTCGACGGAGGACGGCAGATTCTTGCGGTCGTCGTAGTTGTAGCGGGCCAGGCCCGCGCAGGCAGCCAGGGTGATCAGCACCATCACACTGGCGACCAGATGCGCCCTGGGCCGGCGCACAATGTGTATTCCCGAACGCCGCCAGAAACGACTGGTGAGATCGCGTCGCGGCGCGATCCAACCACGAGGCCCGGCGAGCACGAGGATGGCCGGCAGCAGAGTCACCGCGGCAAGGAAGGCCATAGTGACCGCAATCGCCAACGCCGCGCCGCACGTTGAAAACAGTCCCAATCGGGCGAAAATCATCCCGAGAAAGGTGACCGCCACCGTGGCCGCAGACGCGGCGATCACTTTGCCGATGGACGCCAACGCCCTCTTGACCGCTTGATCCGAATCCGCGCCGAGCCGCAAGTAGTCGTGATAGCGGCTGATGAGAAAGACTGCGTAATCTGTTCCCGCGCCGACCATTATCCCGCCCATGAAAATAATGGTCTGGTTGGCAATGCCCAGGCCCAGTTGGCCGAGTCCGGCCACAACGGCCTGCGCTACCACCAGGGACACGCCGATTGTGATTAACGGCACCAACATGGTGAGCGGGTTTCGGTAGATGATCAACAGGATGGCGAACAACAAGATTGTGATCGCGAGCTCGATCCGATTCCTGTCCCGCTCACCGGCGTGGTTGAGGTCGGCGACGGTGGCCGCGGGTCCGGTCAGGTAGGTGGTCAGCTTGGATCCCGCGACGGTGCTTTTGACGATGTCGGCGACCCGGGCGTAGGCCTGTTTCGACTGGGCCGAGCCCAAGTCGCCCGAAAGGCCGATCGGCAGGAGCCAGGCCTTGTGATCCTTGCTGGTCATCACCTCGCGCAGGGGCGGTGTGCTGAGGAAATCCTGCAACATCACGACGTCTCGGGTGTCCTCGCGCAGCGTGTCCACCAGTGTGCGGTAGGCGACTTCGTCGGCGGGTCCCAGCCCCTTGTCGTTGGTCAGCACTGCTACCGCGATGTTTGCTGACCCCGACTCGTGAAACGCCGCCGTCATCTGTCGGGCAGTGACCGTCACCGGCGCGTCGGCCGGCAGGATAGCGACCGGATGTTTCTCCGACATCTCTTTCAACGATGGAAAGGTCAGCGGCAGGGCGACCGCAAGCGCGAGCCAGCACCCGATCACAACCCATGGCCATCGCACGACAAAATCGCCCAGCCGCTGGAAGACCCTCCCACCTTCGGCTGCGCCCGTTGTGTCAATCCGCCGTGACACTCCTAACCGCCTGAAAACTCTGGAAATCCTCAAACCGCACGCGGAGCAGCCTTTTCACTCTTCGACTGTGATCACGCCGGTTGCCGGGGAGACTCAGTGTGGTTGGGCAGCGGCTCCACCCCCGGGCGATCGGCGACGACGACACACACGGATTTCATCGTCGCCAGATACCGGGCAACGGATTCGCGGGCAACCGGATTCTTCGGAAACACCACCGTCACCGCGGTCTCGTCAAGCCGATGCACCAATATGCTCAGTTGATAAGAAAACCTGCCGTCGTTGTAGATACCGATATTCATCCCTTCCAATTGTGCGGTGAGCAAAGGAGAAAGGGGAGCAACGCCTGCGTCGAAGTAGTTCAGCACGGGAAAGAGCGGTCGAGCTCTGCTCAGCCAAGGCGCCAACTCCACTACGCGATCAAACGGCACATGCGCCAGGTCCGTGCCCGAATCGAAGGAAGCCTGCGCAGCACGGGCGGCGTCACCAAAAGACGTTGCGGCGACAGGGACGGTGATCGGAATTAGGCCGGTGAACCAACCCTGTGTCATACGGTCAGCTTGCGTGCTGCGTGTATCGATCGGAGTGAGTCCGTAATATGTTTCAGCGCCGGTCAACTCACGCTCCGCGAGGGCGGCGCAGGCGAACAGGCCACCGATCAAACGGGCGTCCGCCTCTGTGCAGGCGGATTCAAATCGCTGTGTCTGTTGCTCGTCCATCAGCGTTACGGTGAGTAGGTCGCTGCTACAGGGCACCGATGGATCACCGAGTGGCAGCGGGAAGGCCGGAAGGGTTCCGTCATTGTTCTCGGCGAACTCGATCCACGCGCGTACCTGCGGGGAGTCCAAGGTCAAAGCGGATGTGTACCGGTGCTCCCGGACACAGTAATCGTCATAGCTGCCCGCTTCCGGCAGTTGGATGGGCGCTCCGCCTCCCACCAGCGCGGCATACATCATCTGGAACTCCATGAGGATCACGCCTACGAACTGCCCGTCCACGTGGAGATGATCAATACTGATATAGAACGTGAAGTGGTTCGCGCCCTGAATAACCCCGAACCTGAAGCAATCCCACTGCAGCGGATTCGGTGTAGCCAATATATGGTCTCGTAATTCTGCGGTGGTCATCTCGCCATGCTCAACCGGGACGAATTCAATATCGGCCGCCTCGGCGATGGTGTGCCGAACGATGTGTTCCGCATCCTTGTACTCGAACCAACTGCGGTATGTGTCGTGCCGGCGAAGATGCGCGTTGATGACGTAAGTCATGGCACGGATATCGCACTGACCGGCTACGTCGCAGGTGGCAATGAGCAGCCGTGAATAATCGAGCCCCCGGGAAGCCTGTTCGGAAAAGCCACGAAGAAGTCGGGCTTGTATATAGCTCGCGGGCACAGCACTTATCGGTGCTTCCCGGGCTTTCGCACGCGCCGCAGATGATGGGTGCCAACAGACGACTGAACCCGGGCCGGGCACCCAGTCGTTGATTGTTCCTGCGACCACCGGGCCTATGAGCAACCTTGCCTCCTGTACTTCAGCACGTGCGGTTCGGCAGTTCGACGGTCAATACTTGCTGTCACGATATTGCTGCTGGTGCGGCTTCTTCGGGTGCCAGCTTCTCGCAGAGGTGATCAGCCAACTGTCGCACGGTGGTGATATCGGTCGTGCTGATGCGTATTCCGGTCTCAGCTTCGACGCGCGTGCGCAGTTCGAGGTTCCTCAGCGAGTCGAGGCCGTACTCGGAGAGAGGACGGTCTGGATCGATGGATCGACGCAGGAGCAGGCTGACCTGCTCGGAGAGCAGCCGCCGCAGGTGAGTGGGCCACTCTTCACGCGGCAGTGCGTTCAACTCTGCACGCAATTTGCCGCTCCCCGTTGAGCTTTGGCCCGCAGCTTTGAACAATTCAGCGAACGGACTGCGTTGCGCAAACCCGATCAGCCACGGCGTTCCCGTGATCGGCGTATAGCCGGTGTAGGGGCGGTTGTGGCGAAGCAGTGCCTCGAACGCGTAGGCGCCATCATCGGGAGCGATAGCACCGCCAGCTTCCGCCACAGCTTCCGCCATCGCCTGTCCGCGGCCGATCTCGGCCCACGCTCCCCACGCAATCGCCGTGGCCGGAAGGCCTTGAGCCCGCCGCCAATGGGAGAAGGCGTCCAGCCAACTGTTGGCCGCGGCGTAGGCGCCCTGACCCGGCGAGCCGATGAGCGCCGCTCCCGAGGAGAACAAGCAGAACCAGTCCAGCGGCTGCCCGGCCGTAGCCTGGTGCAGTTTCCAGGCGCCGTAGACCTTCGGCGCCCAGTCATGCTCGATGAGTTCATCGGTGATGTTGGCCAGCGTGGCGTCCTCGACCACCGCTGCCGCATGCAACACCCCGCGAAGCGGAAGCCCAGTGGCCGTCGCCACTGCCACCAGTCGATCCGCCGTCTCCGGTTCCGCGATGTCACCGCACTCCACCACGATGTCAGCCCCCATCGCGCCGATGAGCTCGATGGTCTCCTGCGCTTCGAGATTCGGCCGACCCCGGGAGGTAAGCACGATGCGACCACAGCCCGCAGCGGCCATCTTCTCGGCCAGGAAAAGCCCCAGGCCGCCCAGGCCGCCGGTGACGATGTAGGCGCTATCGCCACGGAAGACCGGAACCTGCTCCGGCAGCACCACCGCATGGCTGTGCCCGGTGCGCGGCACGTCAAGCAGCAGTTTGCCGGTGTGCTGCGCTGCGCCCATCACGCGAATCGCGGTAGCCGCCTCAGAAAGCGGGTAGCGGGTGATTTCCGGCGTCGGCAGGTAACCGTCCGCGGTCAGTTCAAACACTTTTTTGAGCAGTTCACGGACCTTGGCCGGATGAGTGACAGCCATCAACGCCAGGTCAACAGCGTAGAACGTGAGGTTACGGCGGAACGGGAACAGACCAACCCGGGTGTCACCATAGATGTCGCGCTTGCCGATTTCGACGAACCGTCCGCCGAACGCCAACAGTTCCAGGCCGGCGCGCTGGGCCGCGCCGGTGACGGAGTTGAGCACGATGTCGACCCCGTACCCGTCGGTGTCGCGGCGGATCTGGTCGGCGAACTCCGCGGTGCGCGAGTCGTAGACGTGTTCAATACCCCAGTCCCGCAACAACTGTCGACGTTCCTCGCTGCCGGCGGTGGCGAAGATCTCCGCACCTGCGGCGCGGGCGATGGCGATCGCCGCCTGCCCGACCCCACCGGTCCCGGAGTGGATCAGCACCTTGTCTCCCGAGGAGATCCGGGCGAGGTCATGCAGGCCGTACCAGGCGGTGGCTGCCGCCGTGGCGACCGCGGCCGCCTGGTCATCCCCCAACCCGGCAGGGAGCGTGAAGGCCAGGTTGGCATCACAAGTCACAAATGTGCCCCAGCACCCATTGCCCGACACGCCACCGACGCGATCACCGACGCGGTGATCGGTCACACCCTGCCCGACCGCGGTCACTACTCCGGCGAAATCCATTCCCAGCCCAGGCAAGTGCCCCTCAAAGGCCGGGAATTGGCCGAACGCGTTGAGAACGTCGGCGAAGTTGATACTCGACGTTGTCACCGCGACCTCGATCTGCCCCGGTCCCGGCGGAACCCGGTCGAAGGCAACGAGTTCCAGCGATTCGAGGTCACCGGGCGTGCGGATCTGCAGCCGCATCCCGCCGTGCTCGTGGTCCACGACGGTGGTATGCCGCTCGTCGGCACCCAACGGACTGGGACACAATCGCGCCGTGTACCACTGGCCGTTCCGCCAGGCCGTCTCGTCCTCCTCCGACCCCCCGAGCAGCTGCCCCGCCAACTGCTCGACGTCGGTGTTCTCGTCCAGGTCGATCTGGGTGGGCCGCAAGTGCGCATGTTCCGTGCTGATCACCCGCAGCAGACCACGCAGCCCGGCATGCTCGAGGTTGGCCACGTCGTCGGGCAACACTGTGTGGGCTTTTCGAGTCACGACATACAGGCGAGGAGATTCGCCCGCGACCTCCGACAATTCCCGCGCAATGCGCACCATTTGCCGCACATACGCCTCACCCCGCAGACCGGACTGCTCGTCCGGGTTGCCGTTCTTCGGACCCGTCAGGACGACCACCCCGGTGAACCGCTGCCCTCCGAGATAGGAAGTCAGCAGCTCTGCGTTGGCCTGATGATCACCATGCTGCGGCCACGCCAGCGTGGTGCACTCCGCACCCGCCGATTTCAATGCATCGGTCAGGCTGCTGACTACCAGATCCCCGTTATCGGTGGTGTTGATCAGCAGCCATGCTCCCGTATCGGTGTGATCCACCTCGGGCAATTCCCGCTGTTGCCACTCAATAGTCAACAGCCGCTCGCCCAAGACGCGATCGGCTTGTCGCTTCTCCGAAACCCCGCTGCCCAGGCGCAGCCCCTGCACGCTCAGCAGGACCGCGCCCTGCTCGTCGAGCACCTCCAGGTCGGCCTCGACGCCGGCTTCGTTGGCTTGGGTCACCCGGACGTAGCAGTAGTGGGCGTTGCGGGCAGAACGGTAAGCCCGCAGCCGACGCACCCTCAGCGGCAACAACAAACCACCGACGGCCGCTTTCTGGACATCGGGATGCGCGACCACGGACTGGAAACAGGCGTCCAGCAGCGCCGGATGCACCCCATAGCCACCCTGCTGCGACCGCAGCGGACCGGGCAGTGCGACCTCGGCCAACACCGTGCCGGCTGAACCTTCGGCGGTGTAAGCCGCGGCCAACCCCGCGAAGGCAGGACCGTCGTGAACACCCGCCATGTCGAACGCCGTCCGCAGGTTGGCCCCATCGAGGCGGCGAGGGTGGGCCGCAAGCAATCCAGGGATGTCGTGGGGAGGTGGCTGGTCCTGACCTTCGTCGGCGTGCAGGACCGCAATGGCCCGCCGAGCGTGTTCACCCGCCTGGTAGGTTTGCATAGCGAACTCGACCACACCCGGGGATACCACCGACGCGACGGCAGATACCGGGGTCGATTCGTCAAGTAACAGCATCTGTTCGAAACAGATGTCACGGACCTCGGACGCCTCGCCGAGGACCGCGCGAGCCGCAGCCAGCGCCATCTCGCAGTAGGCGGCACCGGGCAGCGCGGCCACACCGTGGATTTGATGGTCGCCGAGCCAGGGCTGCGCCGCGGTGCCGACGTCAGCCTGCCAAACGTGGCGCTCCGGCTCCTCCGGCAGGAGAACGTGCGCCCCCAACAGCGGATGCACCGAAACGGTGCAGGCGCCGTGTGTTTGGGATTCCTGACCGTCGCGGGTCAAGAGCAGGGAACGGTGGGTCCAGGTGGGCAGCGGCGCGTCCAGCAGCCGCCCACCGGGATACAGCACCGAGAAGTCCACCGCGGCGCCCGCGCTGTGCAGATCCGCCAGCAAACCGCGCAAACCGTGCTGCAGTGTCTGCTCACGCCGCATGCCGGCCAGTACGGCCAGCGGCATGTCGAGGCTCCGGGCGGTCTGCTCGACAGCGTGGGTGAGCAGCGGATGCGGCGCCAACTCCGCGAAAACCCGATACCTGTCCTCCAACGCCGCCTGCACCGCCGCGGCGAACCGCACCGTGTGACGCAGATTGTCCACCCAGTAAGCGGCATCCCACGCCGGCATGTCACGCGGGTCATACGAGGTCGCGGAGTAGTACGGCACCGTGGGCGTCATCGGCGTCAGCTCGGCGAGTTCATCGGTCAGCTCGACCAGTATCGGATCGACCTGAGGCGAGTGCGACGCGACATCCACGGCCACCTCGCGGGCCATCACCTCACGCTGCTCCCACGCCGCCACCAGCTCCCGAATCGTTTGTGTGGCGCCGCCAACGACAGTCGATTGCGGCGAAGCGACCACCGACAGGCAAACATCGGTCACACCGCGAGCCGCCAATTCTGAAAGCACCTGAGCGGCAGGCAGTTCCACCGACGCCATCGCGCCGGCACCGGCGATCCGCGACATCAGCCGCGAACGGCGGCAAATCACCCGCACACCGTCTTCGAGCGACAGCGCACCGGCAACGACGGCGGCCGCGACCTCCCCCATCGAATGGCCGATCACCGCACCCGGCGCCACTCCGTAAGACTTCATCGTCGCCGCCAGCGCGACCTGCATCGTGAACAGGGTTGGCTGGATCCGGTCGACACCGGTCACCGTCTCGGGCGCCGACATCGCCTCGGTCACCGAAAACCTGGACTCCCGGGCAATCAGCGGCTCCGCCTCAGCCACCGTTGCGGCGAACACCGGTTCGCTCGCCAACAGGCCGGCACCCATCGCCGCCCACTGCGAACCCTGTCCGGAGAACACCCACACCGGCCCCCGATCGTCCTGCCCAACCGCGGCCTGGTAAGGAAACTCGCTATCAGCAACCTCCCGCAAAACCCCGGCCAACTCCCCGAGGCTGTCGGCCATCACCGCCGTCCGCACCGGCCGGTGCCCACGCCGACGCGCCAAGGTATACGCCAGATCCGACAGCGCTAGACCACCGATCCCGCCATCCATACGCTCAGCCACCCAGTCGGCCAGCCGGCGAGAGGTCCGGCGCAACTCGTCGGCGGAGGTGGACGACAGCGGGAACAACAGCGGCCCCGCGACAACTGAATCCGCCGCCCCTTTGTCCTGTGCAGCGGTCTCGGGCGCCTGCTCCACGATCGCGTGCGTGTTCGTGCCCGACAACCCATACGACGACACCGCCGCCCGCCGCGGCTGCCGGCCGTTACTGGGCCATGGCGTGGTCACCTGCGGCACAAAGAGTTTGGTCTCGATTTCGCCAAGATCGTCAGGCAGACGGGTGAAGTGCAGATTCTGCGGAACCACCCCATGCTGCATCGCCAGGATCGCCTTCATCAGCCCCAAAGCCCCAGCGGCCGCCGAAGTATGCCCGAAATTGGTTTTCGCCGACGCCAGCGCACAGGGGCCAGCAATGCCGTACACCTGAGCCAGGCTCGCGTACTCGATCGGATCACCCACCGAGGTACCCGTACCGTGCGCCTCCACCATGCCGATGGTGTCGGCGTCCACCCCCGCCGCTGCCAACGCCGCCCGATACAGCGCGACCTGCGCATCCCGCGATGGTGTAGCGATGTTCACGCTACGACCATCCTGATTAGCGGCGGTACCGCGCACCACAGCCAGGATCCGGTCACCGTCCCGCAACGCATCCGGCAACCGCTTGAGCAACACCACCACAGAACCCTCGCCGGTCACGAACCCGTCCGCGCCGACGTCGAAGGCACGACAGCGTCCCGTCGGAGACAGCATGCCTGCCGCGGATCCCCCGGCCGACTTACGCGGTTCCAGCAACACCGTAGCCCCACCTGCCAGGGCAAGGTCGCTTTCCCCCCCATCCAAGCTGCGACAAGCCAGATGCACCGCGGTCAGGCCAGAAGAACATGCCGTGTCCACTGTTACCGCAGGACCGTGGACCCCCAGGGCGTAAGCGATCCGCCCGGACCCCAAGCTGAAACTCGTGCCCGTGAACCCGTATGGCCCCCCTAGAGCACCAGCGTCGGCAGTCAGATACGCGTAGTCATGATGCGTCAGTCCCATGAACACACCGGTCTGCGAACCGGCCACCGCCGCCGGGTTGATACCGGCATGCTCGATGGCCTCCCAGGCGGTTTCCAGCAACAACCGGTGCTGCGGATCGATCGCGGTCGCCTCCCGCTCGCCGATGGCGAAAAACTCGGCGTCGAAGCCGCCAACGTCGTCCAGGAACGCAGCCCACTTCGACACCGATCGATCGGGCACACCCGGCTCGGGGTCGTAGTACTCGTCGGCGTCCCAACGGTCGACCTCCGTGACAAGGTCGTCGCCCCGCAGCAACGCCTCCCACAGCAGGTCAGGCGAGTCGATGCCGCCAGGCAGCCGACATGCCATTCCGATGACAGCCACCGGTGTGACAGGTGTTTTGTCCATCAGCCATTCACCTTCGTCTCAACGACACAGCAGACAATAACGGGCCGTAACCGACCCCGCAGTGGTGGGGCTCAGATTCGGTTCGGCACATAGCCGTTCACACAAATCCGATCCAGGCACTCCAGATCCGGGTCCACATGCCGGTCAAGCACACCGTTTACCGACACCGGTTTGGTCATCACCGCAAGCGTCACTACGGCTCACCAGCTCAGCAAGACTACAGACCTCGGCGGTCTGACCAAGCCCCGCCTTCCCAACCCAGCCACCGCCCGGGCCGGCGTCGGACCGCCCCCGCACCGCCCTCATCACCGCAAGCGAACCGACCAACCCAACCACCACCTCGACGGTTCGAGGCCCACCTCATTATTTGGTTATTCGTCCTCCCACCCGCCTTCGGAACGGTTTCTCTTCGCGCAGCTGCGATTTTGGCTCGCGACAGGGGCTGACATATGTCGTTGCTTTGCTCGAGCGCTCCAAGCCGGCTTCATCGCGGTTCCTCTTTCTGTGCCGCAATCTGGCAATCACGATGACGAGTTTCCCGGGTGCTGTGAGACTGCGGGTGTCTTTTCCGGCGGCGAGCTATTCATCGTCGGCCGCATCAAGGGCCTCCTGATCGTGGATGGACGCAACCACTATCCCGATGACATCGAGGCGACGATCCAGGAGATAACCGGTGGCCGGGTCGCGGCAATATCGATTCGGAATGTTCGCCCCGAACAGCTTGTCGCCATCAGCGAACTCAAGAAGCGGGGTGACTCCCACGAGGATGCGCTGCACAAGCTTCGCACCGTCAAACAAGAAGTCGCCTCGGCGATTTCGAAGTCACATGGCGTGCGCTTCGCGGATCTTGTTCTGGTACCGCCCGGCTCGATCCCGATCACGACAAGCGGCAAAATTCGGCGTTCCGTCTGCGTCGAGCGCTACCGACAGGACGAGTTCACACGCCTGGACGTCGCGACATGACCCTGCTCGGCCATGCTGGCGGCAGTACCGTTGTCGTTACGCGCATTTTCTTTTTCAATTCATATCGAGGTACTGGCGTAGTCATTCAGGTTCCGCCTCCCCAATTGCCCAGCAAAAGGGACTTTGGCCCTCATAATGTCTGCCACAAGGCCTTGCGCGCCCTTATGGCATAGATGTTGGCATCGGGATCAGGGAGGTCAACCGCATGATGGCCAGCACCCGGGGGCTGCCCACCGCGATGCCGCGGCCGGATGCAACACCAACATCGCGGCGAGCATGCAGTTTTTCTCGCATCAGGCGAGGCGCCGTCGGTCACTAGTGCCGTCGACACCATCGACAACCGCATCACCGTCAGCAGACCCGACCGTCAGCCCGGGAGCCTGGCTGTGGAGCAGCTGCGTGGTCTCGAGCAACGTCGGTAAGCCGAATATGTGGTAAGGAAAGCTGCGAGTCTTCAGCACCGTTCCCGGCGCGATGCTCTCCAGCGCCCGCGGGCCGGTGTACGAGTAGAACGGATCATCCTTCGGCTGCAGCGCGGCCACGGCCATGCCGGGCGCGTCACTGCGATCGGGATATCAACCTGGTTGCAGTGGTGCAGTCATAGCCTCCCCCTAACTGTGGGCACTATGTTGCCCTCCGGGGAGATCCAACAACAGGGACTTTGGCCCTGCGATAGGTGGCCTGAATACTAAGAAGTGGCCGAAACGAACGGCACCTGAATCAACCGCTGTTGTGGCGTCGAGCGTGGCGCGTCGCTGGCGTATTGGGTGACGGCGGCTGCGGGTCTAGGCGTCGGGACAGCCGAGTCGGACATCACGTCGATCGTCACCGGACCGAACCGCTTCGATGGAAGCCGAGTGATCGTCTCCCGGTTAGT
>Ga0187766_10001153_pt1 | contig 15409 bp, 12 predicted proteins | sample 0216_QUI02_MP05__4_FD_132971 | JGI IMG/M metagenome (GOLD analysis project Ga0187766, IMG submission 132971) | Tropical peat soil microbial communities from peatlands in Department of Meta, Colombia - 0216_QUI02_MP05_20_MG | ecosystem: Environmental > Terrestrial > Soil > Wetlands > Peat ... | reverse complement strand
GGAAGGATAAAGACGAGCCCGAAGAACCGGAAGCTGTGGACAGTAGCGATGGCGCGGTGCGCTGCGACCCGGTCCATCGCCTTGAGCCTGGGCATGATGTACACGCCGAAGCAAAGCAGCCACGCGACATAACCCAGAACGAGCTGCAGTGAGAAGATGATTGCCGGCGACATGCGACCTCCACAGGAGATTTATGACTTGCGAAATGCAAGTGGCGCCCAGCCCGGCCCTCTTGGCCCGGCTCTTCGGGGAAACGGTACGAATTCCCGCCTGCATGGGGCATCACCCGAAGGTGCCTGCCGGGTGGGATGTCGCGGCGTGGCGATCCCTCACCCGAAGGTGCTACCGGGCAGGCAGGGGTGCGGTGTCAGGGGATCAGGCCGAGCTGCCGGGCCCGCGCGGCGGCCTCGGTGCGGTTGGCGGCGCCGAGCTTGCCCAGGATGTGGGTCACGTGCGTTTTGACCGTGTCGAGCGTCACCACCAGGTCGCGGGCGATGCGCTGGTTTGACTTGCCCGCGGCGAGCAGCCGCAGCACCTCCAGCTCACGGCCGGTCAGCGGCTCGGCCAGGCCCGGCGGCCCGGCGGCGGCCCGCCTCGGCGGCGGCGCGGCGTCTGCCGGGCCGCACGCGCGCACGAGCGCGGCCAGGTAGCCGGGGTCGATGCGGTCAGCCACGTTCTGCTGGCCCGGCCGGGCAACCGGCAGCTGGGCGAGCAGGGCGTGCATCGGCGCGCCCTCGTCGGCAAGGACCCGGACGTAGCCGTGCCGGCGGGCGAGCGCGAGCGCCTCGGTCAGCCCACCGAGGGCGCTGGCGTGATCGCCGCAGGCGGCCAGCGCGAGCGCCCGCAGCGCCTGGATCTCGATGATGCTGCCGGTCCGGCCCTGGCTGGCCGCGGCGTCGAGCAGCCGCTGCAGCAGCGTGAGTGCCGCGCCGGGGTCGTTGCGGGCGAGCAGCACCCGGGCCAGCACCAGATAGGCCGGCTCCTGCGGGTAATCTGGCTCGTCGTCTGGGCTGAGACCAGCGGCCGCTGCCCACCGGGCGGCCGCCTGGACGTCGCCCTGGGCCAGCAGCAGCCGCGCCCGCTGCGACGGCACCGGGTTGAACAGGGTGATCACCTGCGGGCTCAGCCCGGCCTGCCCGGCCTCCCCCATCGCCTCCAGGGCCCCGGCCGCATCACCGTGCGCGTGCCGGATCCGGGCCACGACAGCCAGGCCGGCAGCAAGCGGCGGAGTGAAGGCAAGCTGCCGGCACAGCGTGACTCCCCGGGTGGCGTGGTCCAGGGCGGCGGCCAGCTCGTCCCGCTCGTACAGCACCTCGGCCAGGCCCACGTACGCCATGCCGATGTGCGGCGGCTGGCTCGCATACACACCGGCCGTGTCCAGCGCTTGCCGGTAGGTCGCCAATGCTGCATCCAGGCGGCCCTGAGCGCGCTGCACCTGACCCAGGTCGTAGCAGACCCGCATGGCGAAAAAGCCCTCGCCGGCCGCCCGCCGTTCCGCGAGCGCCTCGCCCAGGCCGCGTTCGGCCGGCCCGAGCCGGCCGCGCAGCCAGTGCGCCCCCGCCAGGTTCCAGCGCACGAAGGAGCGCATCACCCAGTCCTCATCGCCCAGTTGGGCCAGGGTCTGCCGGCTGTAGTCGGTGGCGAGAGCCGCATCACCGCGAAGACGCGCGAGCACGCCGCGCAGGAACGCGATCACCGCGGGGACATTGGCCAGCACGCTCACCGCCCGGGGGACCGTCGGCTCATACGGTTCGTCGCCCCGGACCGCGAAGGCCCGCTCGGCGTCATTCACCAGGGCCTCGACCGCTTCCAGCTGGAAGCCGATGGCGGCGCTGGTCGCCTGGGCCAGGCACAGCCGCGGCCGGGCGCGCACCGACTCCGTCGGCAGCGCGGACAGCCAGCGGTGCAGGGTCACGCCCTCGCTGCGGCGAAGCAACGTCTCGACGTGCCGCTCGGCCAGCCGCTCCGCCCAGGCCGTGTCCCCGGCGGCCAGCGCGTGCCGCACCGCGTCATCGGCCAGATCATGCTCCTCGCACCAGGCGGCCGCGGCCCGGTGCAGCGCCGGCACCCGGCCGGGCTGCTCAGCCTGCAGCCGGGCGCGCAGCAGGTCGGCGAACAGGTGGTGGTAGCGCCACCAGCCGCGCACCTCATCCAGCGGCACCACGAACAGGCCCGCCCGCTCGATGCCGGCCAGCATCGCCTGGCTGCCGGCCCGGCCGGTGACCGCATCACACAGCTCCCCCGACAGCCGCTCCAGCACCGAGGTCTCCAGCAAGAACGCGCGCACCGGCCCGGGCTGGCCGTCGAGGACCTCATCGGCCAGGTAGTCCAGCACGAACCGGTGGCTGCCGCTGAACGCCGCGGCGAACCCGGCCGCATCCGCGTGCCCCCGCAGCGACAGCCCGGCCAGCTGCAGCCCCGCCGCCCACCCCTCGGTGCGGGCCGTCAGCGCCGCCACCGCCGTGCCGGGCAGGCCCGGCCCCGCCGCCTCGGCCAGCAGCGCCGCCGCCTCCTCAGTGGTGAACCGCAGGTCAGCGGCGCGCAGCTCGGCCAGCTGGCCGCGGGCCCGCAGCCGGGCCAGCGGCAGCGGCGGGTCCGCCCGGCCGGACACCACCACCCGCAGGCCCGGCGGCAGATTCTCCAGCAAGAACGCCACCGACTCGTGCACCGGCCCGGAGCCGACCAGATGGTAGTCATCCAGGACCAGCAGCACCTGCTCCGGGCCGGGATCGGCGGCCAGCTCGTTGATCAGGGCCGTCACCAGCCCCTGAAACGAACGCGGGGGCGGCGGGCCGAGCAGCGGGCCCACCCGCCCAGCCAGCCCCGGCCGGGCCCGGTCCAGCGCGGCCACCGCGTAGCGCCAGAACCGGGCCGGGTCGCTGTCGCCGCCATCCAGGCCCAGCCACGCCACCGGCCGCCCGCCACCGCGGGCCCAGTCGGCCAGCAGCGCCGTCTTGCCGAACCCCGCGGGAGCGCTAACCAGCACCCGGCCCCTGGCCAGCCCCTCGCCCAGCGCCTCCACCAGACGCCGGCGCGGCACGAAACCCGGCGGCGGCCGGAGCACATGCAGCTTGGTCGCCAGCAGGACATCCTGCCCGGACACGGCAACTCCCGCCGGGGCCGCCACGGGCGGGTCACGTCCGGACAGCGCCCCTGCCAGCCTCGGAAACGGCAGGCCAGCAGGCTTATCGCGCGGAAGCGTGCCGCTGTGCGTCATCGGGTGTCTCCATGAGACCCGGCGGCGAAGGCTGCCCGCCGCCGATGCTGAGAGTCTGACACCGTGCCCGCAGCCGAAAAAGAGGCAGCTCGCGAACACACTCTTCGGCCAGGCCGAACAATCTCGCGGCCAGGCAAGACGTCATCCGACCGGCCGCCAGCCTGTGGGGGTACCGTCAGGATGTGGAGCTGCATCAGCTCGAAGCGTTCGTGGCAGTGGCTACCGAACTGCACTTCGGGCGGGCCGCCGAGCGGCTGCACATCGCCGCGCCGACGCTCAGCGAACTGATCCGCCGCCTCGAGCGTGAACTCGGCACGCCGCTGTTCACCCGCACCACCCGCCAGGTCGCCCTGACCAGCGCCGGCGCCGAACTGCTTACCCGCGCGAAGGCCATTCTCGACGAGGCCGCCGCGGCCAAGGCCGCTGTCCACCGCGTCGTCGGCGGCGAGGAAGGCACCGTCCGGCTGGGCATCACCCCGCCCGCCGCCCCCGTGCTCGCCCCCCACCTGATCAGCCTGTTCGCCGCCGAAGCACCGCAGGTAACTGTGGACCTGCAGCGGATGTGGCTGCCTAATCTCCTGGACGCCGTCGTCACTGGCGACATCGATGTGGCCCTCACCTGCGGCCCGGTCCTTGAACCTGCCGGGATCGCCACCGAGGTGTTCTGTGCCGAACCGCTCGTGGTCGGCCTGCGCCCCAGCCATCGTCTGGCCGGCCGCGACACGATCGCGCTGTCCGAACTCGCCCACGAGGTGCTGGGCACCGCCCCGGAGGCCCTGTTTCCCGCCTGGGCCCTGGCCCAGCGCCAGGCACTCGACACCGCAGGCATCGCCCCGCCGGCCACCGAGCTGGCCGACACTGACCTGGCCGCCATCCGCTGGGCCGACCAGCGCGACATTGACTGGATCCTGCTGATCCCGTCCCTGGCGGCTGCCCACACCCAGACAGTCATCCGTCCGGTGGCGCCCCGCCAGCTTGTGCCATTCACCCTGCAATGGAACCCCAGCCGGGCCCACACCATGGCCGTAGCCCGATTCGTCCACTGTGCGCTGGCTGCCGATCTCCCGCCCGGCTGGCATACCCAGCCTGACCACCTGCACCACACCGAACCAGACGAGAACCCAGACGACCCCTACCCAGCCAGCACCAGGATTAGCCTGCGGAGCGATCCGGGGGGCTGACGCCACGGCGTAACGAGCGCGATAGGCTTGGCGGCCTTACCGCTTAGCCCAGCCAGCCTCGGCCCCGGGCATGGCGGAGCCGCTGACCGGCCGCGAACCGCAGGTGCTGCGGCTGCTCGCCGTGGGCAAGTCCAGCCAGCGCATCGCCCACGACCTGGTGGTGACGCTCGACACGGTCAAAACGCACGTGACCCACGTCCTGGGCAAGCTCGGCGCCGCCAACCGCACCGAGGCCGCCAACCGGGCCCGGCAGCTGGGCCTGATCCCCTGACACCGCCCCCCAGCCGGCCCGGTAGCACCTTCGGGTGACCGATCGCCGCGCCGCGACATCCCACCCGGCAGGCACCTTCGGGTGACGCCCCGCGGCGGCCCGGATTCGTACCGTTTCCCCGAAGAGCCGGGCCACCAGGGCCGGGCTGGGCCCCAGCCACCGGGGTCAGCAGCCAAGGGGAGCATGACATGACCACTGCCAAAAGCCGGGGCCCGGCCCTGCGGGGCCAGGGGCTGGAGCACAGGATGACCGGGTCGATCGGTAGTTTCGTGGTCCGCCGCGCCTGTCTGGTGCTGGTCGCGGCCATGCTGGCCGTGGTCGGGTTCGGGGTGCTCGGGTTCGGCGCGTTCGGCAAGCTGAAGACCGGCGGCTTCCAGGACCCGGGCGCCCAGTCGACAACCGCGCAGACGCTGACCGACCAGCGCTTCGGTGGCTCCGTCGGTGTCGTCCTGCTCGTCCACGCCGAGGCCGGGACGGTTGACGGCGCGCCTGCACGCGCAGCAGGCGCCCAGGCGGCGAGCCGCCTTGCGGCGGTACCGGGCGTGTCGGACGTGGTGTCCTACTGGCAGACGCGCGATCCCGGCCTGAGGTCGAAGGACGGCACGTACGCGCTCGTCCTGGGCAGCACCAGGAGCGACACCGTTCTCAGCTCGCGGGAGCTGGCGGGCCTGCGATCGCATAGCGGGCAGGTCAACGTCACCGTCGGCGGCAGCGCGGCAATCGGCAACGACATCACGACACAGGTGGGCAAGAGCCTGGGCATCGCCGAGGGGATCGCGGTGCCGATCATCTTGGCGCTGCTGGTGTTCGCATTCGGCAGCGTCGTGGCCGCGCTGCTGCCCTGACGATCGGGGTGATCGCGATCCTCGGCACGTTCGCCGAGCTGGACGTGCTCGGCTCGGTGACCAACGTGTCGATCTACGCGATCAACCTGACCACCGCGCTCGGCCTGGCGCTGGCCATCGACTACTCGCCGCGGATTCCGGCCTGTCACCGGCCCCGGCCTAGGCCCGGCTGCAATACGTGGGCGGCTGGGCGAACCCGGCCGACGGCTTCCGTTTCAGCTTGCCCAGGATCGCCGAGGTGGCGCCTGGCATCCGGGTGGCGCAGGGCCACGACTTCGCCGACTTCGGGTTCGTCAGCACCGGCAGCGGCGTCGTCGCGATCGACGCAGGAACCGCCGGGCACCGGGTCCGCGCCGCGCTGGCCGACGCCGGCCTGCACGCCGACGACGTCAGCCACGTGATCTTGACCCACGCGCACTTCGACCACGCCGGCGGCATCGGCGCGCTCGCTGGCCCGGGCACCCAGGTGATCGCGCAGGCTGGCTTCCCGTCCGAGCTACGCCGCCAGCACGCACATGTGGTCCCGTTCCGCTATTTCACCGGGGCCGGAGCCGGATTCGGCAGCGGCGATGCGGACGCCGTGCCCGCGGAGATCACGGTGGACCAGCTGATCGCCGGCGAAACCAAGATGTCAATCGGCGGGACGGACTTCGTCTTGTGCCCGGCGGCCGGCGGCGAGACCAGCGACGCCCTGCTGGTCCAGCTGCCAGCCAGCGGCGTCCTGTTCGCCGGCGATGTGATGATGCCCTACCTGGGCGCGCCCTTCTTCGCCGAGGGATCACCAGACGGACTGCTCGACGCGCTGCGGCTGATCGCCGGAATCGGCCCGCGCGTGCTGGTGCACGGCCACACAACGCTGACCGAGCTGTTCACCGTGGACGCCGTCCCCGGCCTGCTCGCCGCGCTGACCGAACTGCGGGACCAGTCGCTGGCGGGCATCGGCCGCGGACGGACCTTGACCGGGCTGCTGAAGGCGAACATCCTGCCGGACGTGCTCCGCCAGCATCCTGCTGCCGTGGGCCCGTACCTGATCATCCGTGACCACTTCGTGCAGCGGCTCCACCATCAGCACTCCGGGTACTGGCAGCCAGACGGGCAGGGGCTGGAGCCCGTCGGCGCGGCTGACCGGGCGGCGGCGCTGGACCTGCTGGCCGGCGGCAGGGCGGGGCGGTTCGCCTCGGCCGCACGCGCCTTGCTGGCCCAGCGGGACCACGCACTCGCCCTGGAGATCATCACCGCCGGGCTGGCCAGCCATCCCGACGCCAGCGAGCTGGTACAGCTGCGCCAGCAGGCCCTCTACCGGCTGATGGAGCGGCACCAGCTGCAAGACCCGTTCCGCTTCCTCATGTACGCCGAGCTGGCCCGAGTCGAAATCGGCCCGGTCGCCGCGGCCTGAGTCCACAGCAGCCAGATGGAGATCGACCATGTGCACCCATGAACCGCAGTGCCCGTCCGCGGGCGATATCGCACGCGCGGCGGCCCGCGTCATTGCCGGCCACCCCGAACAGGGCTGGAGCCTGCTGTGCAACGGCATCGTCTTGTTCGACGACGGCGGGCTGCTCCTGCCCGACGGCCGCGCCGCAGCGCCGCATACGCGGCCCTGCCACACGATCGCGGGCTGCTCGCCGGCACCCCGTCGGGCGGCTACGCGGCAGCCGCCCTGGCCTGGTGCGGCGGGATCGCCCTCGCCGGGTACCTGTGGTTGCGTGCCACGTTCAGCAAGCGAGCGTAGCTCCGGCCAGCTCACGCCAGCCGCTCACACCACGTAAACCGCTCAATCCGCCAGCAAGCAGAAAAGAGGCCATGATGGGCCAGTCGCGCAGTTCAGTAGTGATCGAGGTGCAGAACCTGCACAAGAGGTACGGGGACACCGTGGCGGTCGGCGATGTCTCCTTTACCGTGCACGAGGGCGAGATCTTCGGGATCCTCGGCCCCAACGGCGCGGGCAAGACCACCACCGTGGAATGCATCGAGGGACTGCGGGCGCCGGACCGCGGCCAGATCAGCGTGCTCAGGCTGGATCCGCAGCGCGACCGGGCCGAGCTGACCCAGCGACTCGGGGTGCAGTTGCAGGAAAGCCGGCTGCCCGACCAGCTCCGGGTCGCCGAGGCGCCGGAACTGTTCAGCTCCTTCTAACCGGCCCCGGCCGACTGGCGCGAGCTGATGGAGGTGCTCGGGATCTCGGCCAAGGCCAGGACCCCCTTCCGCAAGCTGTCCGGCGGCCAGCAGCAGCGGCGGCTGTCCATCGCGCTGGCGCTGGTCGGCGGCCCGCGGGTGGCGGTGCTGGACGAGCTCACCACCGGCCTGGGCCAGGCGGGACACCTGGGACCTGATCGAGGGCGTGCGCGAGCGCGGGGTCACGATCGTGCTCGTCACCCACTTCATGGAGGAGGCCGAGCGGCCGTGCGACCGGGTGGCGCTGATCGACGCGGGCCAGGTCGTGGCGCTCGACACCCCGACCGCGCTCGCCGAGCGGGTCGAAACCGGGCAGCGGATCCAGTTCCGCCCGTCGGTTCCGTTTGATGACTGGCTGCTGGAAAGCCTGCCCGAGGTCACCAGTGTCACCCACAAGGGCGACGCCGTGGTGGTCACCGGGACCAGCAACGCGCTGAACGCGGTCATCCCCGTGCTGGCCCGCAACCAGATCGTGGCCGAACAGCTGCGGGTGGAGCAGGCGGACCTCGAGGATGCGTTCCTCGCGCTCACCGGACGGCCCTCGAGTACCAGCGAAGACACCGGCACTCATGCGTGGGCGAAGACCAAGGGGAGATGACGATGACGGCCACGACCATGTCGGCGTCGGCCGTGCGCCGGCGCTCCGCGATGACACAGCTCACCATCACCGAACTCAAGCTGTTCACCCGGGGCAGGGCGGGTGCCGGCCTGGGGGTGAGCGTGAGGGTCTCGCTGCTGCTGCTGCTGATCATCTTCGGCGGCATCCACGCGTTCAACACACCGGTCAGGAAATACGGTGGCCTCACCACGCTCGACGTGTATGTGCCGATCCTGCTGGTCTTCGCGCTGGCCCTGCTGTCGCTGGTGGCCATGCCGGCGACGCTGGCCAGCTACCGGGAGCTTGGCGTGCTGCGCCGCCTGAAGACCACGCCCGCGGGCCCGGCCCGGGTGCTGGCCGCTCAGCTCGCGGTCACGCTCGCCGTCGCGGCCGTCACCGTTGTCGTGCTGCTGGCCGTGGCCAGGGGCGGGTACGGCGTGGCGATGCCCCGCCAGATCGGCGGGTTCGTCGTCGGCGGCCTGCTCGCGGCCGCCGCGCTGATGGCGACCGGGCTGTTCGTCGCCTCCGCACCCGACTCTGTGCCGCAGTCTCCCGCTGTTTGTGTGTAGCGGCTCAGGGCCTGTGGGCGCCGGTGCCGCGGTGGTCCTGGACGATGGCTACCGCGTCCCGCTGGGTGAGCCCGGAGCCGGCGGAGAAGGCCTGATCGAACCGGCTGCCGCCCAGCCTCTGGCGGAGCCGGGCCACCAGATCGGCCTCCGCCCGCCGCAGATGCGGCCACGCCGGCAGGCCGACCCGCCGGCGCAGGCCCTCGGCCGCGCCTTCCAGCAGCGCCGCCCGGTCCGGGTCGCCGTCGGCGAACGCCAGCTGGGCATACCCGGCCAGGCACTGGGTCACGAACGGGGTGCTGCGGGCCGCCAGGCTCAGATCCAGCGCCTCATCCAGCAGCGCCCGGGCCTCATCGAGCCTGCCCCGCAAGACAGCCAGGATGCCCAGCTGCACCCGGGAGCCCGCGGCGAACCAGTCACCCCCGACTCGGTCAGCCAGGTCACGCACCTTACGCAGGTGTGGCAGCGCATCGCCGTAGCGGCCCAGCGCCATCTCCAGGGAGCCGGCGGTGAACGCGGCCATCCCCGTGAAGACCGGCTCATCCTGGCCCCGGAGCTCCTCCAGCGAGGCCGCCGCCTCCCGCAGGGCCCCGTCAAAGTCGCCGGCGATCGGCAAGTTCCACGCCATCCCCAGCTGGGCCACCGCGTGCAGAAAGGGGTCGGAGATCCCGGCCAGCAGCGGCGCCAGGCGCTGGCGGGCCGCCAGCGCCGCCGCGTCGTCCCCGGCGTCGACGGCAAGCACGGCCGCCACCCAGGCCAGCTCGGCCCGGGCCTGCGGGTCCAGCGTGCCGGCCGCGGGCAGCAGCTGCTCGGCCCAGGGCCAGGCCTCGCGCTCCAGGTCCTCCTGCGTCCAGAACAGCCACAGGACCCGGAACAGGTGGGGCAGCGGCCCGCGGTCATGAGCCAGGTACCAGCGCACCGCGGCGGCCAGGTTGCCGGCCTCGGCCCGTAGCCGCTCCAGCCACTGGCTCTCGCCGGGACTGCGCAGCGGCCGGTCCGCCTGCTCGGCCAGGACCCGGTAGTACCCGGCGTGCCGCCGCCCGACCTCGGCGGCGTCGGGCCGGGCCGCCAGCCGCTCGGCGACGAACTCGCGGACGGTCTCCAGCATCCGCGCCCGCGGCCTGGGCCCGGTACTGTCGAGATAGACCAGGCTGTGCCGGGCCAGCGCCTCAGACAGCTCCAGCGCCCGGTCCTCATCCAGGCCCGCCACCTGGGCCACGGCCTGGATGGTCCAGCCGCCGGCGAACACCGCCGCAACCTCCAGCAGCGACCGCTCAGCAACTTCCAGCAGGCCTACGCTCCATTCCACCGTGGCGCGAAGGGTGCGCTGCCGCTCAGGCAGGTCCACGGCGCCGGTCCCGAGCGCATCCAGTGAGGACACCAGCCGGTCCAGCAGCGCGGGCGGGTCCAGCAGCCGGACCCGGGCGGCGGCCAGCTCGATCGCCAGCGGCAGACCCTCCAGCCGCCGGCAGATCTCCGCCACCGCCACCGCATTGCCCTCGGTCAGCGCGAACCCGGGCCGCACCGCGCGGGCCCGGTCCACGAACAGCGCCACCGCCGGCGAGGCCTCGATGCCGGCCAGCGATGTCGCGGCCGGGCCGGCCGGCAGCGCCAGCGGCGGCACCGGATACTCCCGCTCGGCCCGCAGCCCCAGCACCGTCCGGCTGGTGGCCACGATCGCCAGCCCCGGGCAGCGGGCCAGCAGCTCCCCCAGGTCGCGGGCGACCTGAACCACCTGCTCCAGGTTGTCCAGGATCAGCAGCCACGCGCCGTCGCCGAACGTCTCGGCCAGCGCCTGCACCGAGGAGCCGACCCGCGCCAAGTCAGCGCGCGCCGCCCGGCCGACGGCGTCCAGCACCAGCCCGGGATCGGTGACCGCCTCCAGCGGCACGAACACCGTGCCCGCACCGAAGCGATCACCCAGCCGCTCGCCCACCGCCACCGCCAGCCGGGTCTTGCCGACCCCACCCGGCCCGGTCAGCGTCACCAGCCGCACCCCGGGCCGCTCCACCAGCCCGGCCACCTCGCCGATGGCCCGCTCCCGCCCCAGCAGCGACGTCGTGCTCACCGGCAGCGGCCGCGGGCCGCGGACGCCCGGCGGCGGCGGCGCCCCGGCTGCGGCCTGACTGCCAGCCGCGGCGAACCGCTCGCTCAGCAGCACCGCCAGGTCATCACGCACCAGCCGGCCCAGCTCGGCGGGAGTGCGGAACGAACGGTAGGACGCCGACGCATCCTCCCGGATCCGGGCCAGCAGATCAGCCAGCCGGGGCTCGCGATCGGGCGCGGGCGCCTTGACATACAGCAGCCGGGGCAGCCCGCCCGATAGCTGAAACTCCTCCTCCAGGCCCGAAACCTGCGTGCCGGGGACGAGCTGCCCGTACCGCTGCCAGTACAAGCCGATGAACACGTCGCTCTGCGCCAGGTACGCCCGGTACACCTCGGCCGGAGGGTACGGCCGGGCCCCTACCTCGAACATCACGGGGGTCAGCCGCAGCGCCGAAACGGCCCGCGACACCGCCCGCCGTTCCTCGGCCAGCTCACCCAGCGTGGAACTGACGAACACCCGAAGACGCCGGTCCGGCGTCCGGATGAGCACCTCATCCCGCGGCCCCTGGCTCACCGATCGCCCCTGATCAGGCCCCACCACGCAAGTCTGCAACCAGCCACCCCGGCCGGCAAGCCCCGGCGGTCGCGGTCGGCCAGGTGCTCAACACGCAGCTACCCGGCCACGGTGACCCACCGCCGACTCAAGGCGACTCCAACCGCAGTTGCGCCACTCCTAAGTAGGTCTCCAGACCGGGTGAATGCCATGCATAACGCTTTGATCTGGCTGTAGATCAGCGACTCCACGCACTTACTTATCTCGCGCACCGACCCGGCGGGAAGTCGCCTGGACGGGATGCCTGCCTTGGACGGTCCATGATCAACGCTGATCGGCGGTTCGCGGCCAAGAACCGCCGAGATGAGCGCCTTGTGCGTCGCTGTCGATCTCGGTGGCGGCTGGACCCGGGGGTTGTTATGTACCCCTGGTCGAATGCGGGCTGGCAGGCGTGTGCGGACTGGCCGGAACTTTGGCGGTGCGCATGGGGGATCAAGTCGTTTCGGTGCCCGCCGGGTCTACTGTTCGGGAGTGCCGGGCGATAGCCCTGACGACCTTGACGGTGAGTACCCGCGTCAGCGTTTCCGACCCGCACGGCGATCCCGAACCTGGCCGCAGCCGCGGCGGGCGCGAACAGAATCGTACACAAGTGACGATAATATTCAGGCCGGTCAGTCCGGCTTGCGCGTATCCGATGTCGGTGACAGGCATGGCTTTGCTCCGTGGTCGTACGCGGCAAGGCAGCGCGGCGCAGGTGGGAGCTTTGGTGGCGTTCTGGCTCAGTTGCCGGATTCAGCGCGTAGCGGCGCATACGGCAAGGCCGGCGACGGCGGCCGCCATCAGAACAGCCCGGGCGGTGATGATGCTGTCCAGCGTGATTGCAGTGCCCGGGCGTTGCCGGGAGTCACGTGAGCAACGGCCGCTTTGGTGAGCGTCCGGTTGATCGGGGCGGCGATGCGCAGGTGAAGGCCCAGCCAGGCGAGCATAGCGGCGATCGCGAGGCCCGCTGCGGCCGCGCGTGTCGGCGATCCGCCGGCCACCACCCCGGCCGCCGTCGCGGTGACGGCGGCGAGGATGCCGATGACCCCGGGGACAGGCAGCCGCCGGTCACCGGACTGGTGCACCCGGCCCATGACCACGGCCATAGTGGCGTCGTCAAGCTGGGTCAGGGCAGGCCGCTGGACGAAGGCGCAGAAAACGTCGGTACCGTAGATGATCCCTGCCGCCAGCAGGCCGGTAAAAGCGGCTGCGGATGCGAGCCTGTCCATGAGAATCTCCTGGATTGTGCGCAGTTGATGAGACCTAGCTGGCCGTTGCGCCCCGGCGCGGGCTCGCTGCCAGGCCGGCCGTTGCCGGAGGAGGTGCCGAGCGGTCCTGCACCTCGAGCGGGCTCTCGGGGGCTGGCAGCCGGTGGCGACCCTGTCCGGCGGCGGAAGTGCTCGATGCTCTCGACGCCAGCAGTGATCACGATCGGCGGGCCGGCGTCGGGGCACCTGCAGGGCTACTGGCCGCAGTGGCCACCGTGGCTAGCGGCTGACGCGGCACCTCGGGAAGGCGCCGCAGGGTGATGCCGGTGCCGGTGACGAAGGCCAGCAGGAGGAACCCGGACACCAGCACCGCCGAGGCAAGACCTGGGACGAGCAGGATGTAGCCCAGACCGGACACCGCCAGGGACGCAGCCAGCAAGAACCCCAGCGGCGCTAGCCAGCGAGGCAGGATGACCGTCCTCAGGGCGGTGGCCGACACGGCCACGGCCATCGCGGCCAGCAGGAACATCTTGGCCCCGTCGAGCCGGATGATCGCGTGGTAGACGGCCCCGGCAGTGCCAGCCCGCCGCCCGGGGACCAGCCCGCCGATCAGCCATGCACCCAGGCCAAGCTCGATCCAGGACACCACCGCCGCCGCGATCCCGAAGCCCGCGACCGCCAGGCCGGCCAGGCGCGCGCCGCAGCGGCGGGCGGCCCCGGCTACCGAGAGCACCACAATGGCCAACGCGGCGGCCGCGACACCCTCGGCGAGCACGAACATGGTCATCGCCGACCCGCCGTGCCCGGCGAAAGCGGCCACCACCTGGGCTCCCGGCGCGGAAACACTGGGGTTGGGCGCCCCGGCCGACAAGCTGATGATCCACAACACGGAATAGCCGATGCCCGCGGCCGCCGGCAGGCTCATAAACCTGCCGCGCCCGGCACGGGCGGGGGGCTTGGTCATTGCCTGGCTTGTCATTGATGGTTCTCCTTCCTTTGCGGGTGCACGATCACTGCGCCGGCCAGCGGCCGCACGGACCGCCGCAGACGGTGCCGACCCGCGCAATACGCCCCGCAGAGTTCTGTGACGGTTCGAGCCTGCCCACCGCCGGGCTTCTCGGCTAGTGTCCTGGATGACAACATGCGCAAAAAAACAGCCGTTGTCCCGAACCGCTGCATGCGGCAGAATCGGGTCATGACAACCCGGCGTCACCGCGTGGTGTGCGTGCTCGCCGACGGGATGACCTCCATCGGCGCGGCCATCGCCAACGACTTCTTCGGCGCCCCCTGGGACCTCGGCGTGCCCTGGTACCGGTACACGATCTGCACCGCCGACCCCTCCCCCATCCGGGTCGGCGCCCTGCACGTCCACGTCCAGCACGGCGTCAGCGCCCTGTCCCGGGCAGACACCGTGATCATCCCCGGGCGCGGCACCCGGCCCCCCGCCCCGGAACTGCTGACCGCCCTCGCCCGCGCCTACCAGCGCGGCGCCCGGATGGTGTCCTTCTGCACCGGCGCCTACGTGCTGGCCGAAGCCGGGCTGCTCGACGGGCGCCCCGCCACCACCCTGTGGACCCACGCCGAACGGTTCCGGGCCCGGTTCCCCGCCGTGCGGCTCAACCCCGCCGTCCTGTACGTCGATGACGGCCAGGTCCTGACCTCGGCCGGGAACGCCGCATCCGCCGACCTCGCCCTGCACATCCTGCGCAGCGACCACGGGGCAGAGATCGCCAACACCATCGCCCGCCACATGGTCGTACCCCCGCACCGGCGCGGCGGCCAGGCCCAGTACGTCGAGACGCCAGTGGCAGCCCGGGCCGAGGCAGGCGACCGGCTCGCCGCAACCATGGAATGGGCGATGCAGCGGCTCGGCCAGCCGCTGCCGGTCAAGGCGCTGGCCGCGCACTGCGCGCTCAGCCCCCGGCAGTTCACCCGCCAGTTCCGCCAGGCCACCGGCACCACCCCGCACCAGTGGCTGCTCACCCAGCGGCTCGCCTTGGCCCAGCGGCTGCTGGAGACCACCGGCCAGTCCATCGACCACATAGCCGCCACCGCCGGGTTCGGCACACCAGCTGCGATGAGACTGCAATTCCAGAACGCCCTGGACACCAGCCCGGCAGCCTACCGCCGGACCTTCCGCACCTCAGCGGCCGCCTGACCAGGCCGCAACCGCACAGCCACGGTGCACCCCGGCAGCGGGCCCAGGCTGCACACCGGCCTGGGCGCGATGCTGCTGGATACCCTGGCCCGCTTGCAGCGGCTCTTCGGGCTGGCGCTTCCCACATGCTGCGGATACACCAGCGGCCGACAGCATCTGGCACCTGTGCTGTGTGCGCGGGGCCTGCCGGAATCTCGCCGCCGTGGAGCCGGGCGACGACGTCTTCCTCAGCCCTGCGGATCCGCACGCGGCCGCAGTGCAACTGAGATCCCCGACAGCAATGGCAGCGCCGCACGGCAGCCCTTGTATCAAGGCCCAGATACATAACCGGATGATCGGCGTGCCTGCACGTCACCCGCCAACTGGACCCGACTGACTTCGTAATCGGCAGGGAGGATGTGGATAGTGCTTCGGCCCTGCTTCCGCGGCTTTTCTGTGGTGCGGGCGTAGGGTCGGGCCTGGGTCCGGCCTGACCTCCGAATCGGCCGACGCCGTCTCGGGTTGTCTTGATACCGCCCTGTCGGCCGGACCCCGGCTTTGGCACCCACCGGC